>Ga0310121_10000529_pt1 | contig 41771 bp, 35 predicted proteins | sample CB27_Tmax_986_MG_FD_203504 | JGI IMG/M metagenome (GOLD analysis project Ga0310121, IMG submission 203504) | Marine microbial communities from Western Arctic Ocean, Canada - CB27_Tmax_986 | ecosystem: Environmental > Aquatic > Marine > Oceanic | place: Canada: Western Arctic Ocean | collected...
GCTCTTGGCCGTGAATGCTTTTGGCGCTTTCCATTAGATTTGAGAGCTTCCCGTCGGGTCGCGGGAACTTGCGATCGATGTCGCGGATCACGCGCCCCAGGATCGTCCTCAGTTTCTTGCGGCAGCGTTCGGCTCGCTTGGGCCGGCGCGCGCATGGTGCGATTGACCCCTAGCAGCAGGCGTTTGCCGACGCGCCGGTAGTTCTGGCGCAACTTGATGCCGCGTCGCTCGGCCGCCTTGACCAGCCGCTCGCGCGCACGATTGTAAAGCCGCGCGTCGGTCGGAAAACGCACGTGCTTTTCCTGCACGGTCGTGTCCACGTTGACCCGCGCCAGCTGGCTGGGCTTGATCGCTTTGAGCGCCAAATCCGCTGCGATCGTCTCCTTGAGCATCGCCTTGGCGCCCGCCTGGCCCACGCGCTTGCGCCAATAAGTCATGCTGGAGGGATCGATCGGCCGACGGTGCTCGAAGTGCTTCATGCCGCTCAAGACCTGCCAATAGGGGTTCTCGACCCATCCGGCCACCACGTCCTCGTCGCTCAAGTCGAACGTGAATTTGAGGTAATGCAGTGCCACCATCAGCCGGGTGCAACGGCCCGGCGCGCCGTTGTCGTCGCAGTAGAGCGCGCCGAAAGTCTCCTCCAATCGCGCCCAATCTACACGCTGGGCCAGTTTGACCATCGCGTGGTTCACGTCAACGATCGCTTACAGTTCGATCTTAAACAGATCGCCTTACAGGTCTTCGCAGGGGGAGGGTTTGGGTTTCATGGTGCCAACTTTCGCAAGGTTTGGGCGGCGACCGACCGCTTTTCTTGCAAAAGCATACACCACCCACCCGCATTTTGATCCCATTATCGTTGGGCAATGGGGCTTTTCAGGGCCGACAAGTTAAAGAACTTGAAGCGGCCATCAAAGAGATCGTCAACGCGGACGCGCGCCTCGGGTTGCAGTACCGGGCGGTCCAACAGATCCCGGGGATCAAGAAGGTGGGCGCGATGACGATGAGCGCGGAGCTGGGAGAATTGCAACACTATGGGCGTAACCAACTGGTGGCGAGGGTTGGGATCTTTCCGAAATGTTTTGAATCGGGCCGCTCGGTGCGGCGCAAGCCGCGCATGGCCAAGGGCGGCGGCGCACGCTTGCGACGCGTGCTCTACATGGGCGCGACCTCGATCCTGCGCAGCAAGGGACCGCTGCGAGATTTTGCCGAGTGCCACCGAGCGCGGGGTCTATCGGACATGGCGGTGATCGGGATTCTGATGCGCAAACTGCTGCTGGTCGCGAGGGCGGTGATGAAGAACAACGGAGTCTACGACGAATCGAAAATCCTTCGATGATGGGTGTCGATTGAAAAAAACACAAAATAATGCTCGCTTTGGACCACAGAATCTTCGGGGTCGTGACGTCTCGGGTCTCCATGTCCGTGGGTTGGAGTCCCCGGCTAATCACATTGCTCCCCTTGTACGTTCCCCCAACGGGACGCTCTCAATAGAGCGTCCCGCATGGTCTTCTCGGCGCGAGGTTGTGTAGGATGGTCGCCATTGATTCCCGGCGGAGGTGTTTGCTCCCTCGAGCGTCCTTGGACAGCTCGTCCTGAAGATCCCCCCGCCGGGAATCCGGAGGCTTGCGCCCCATGCACTTCGGACAGAATCTGGAACGGGTCGCCCGCCGGGCCCCGTTCGCGTACAAGGTCGAAGGCCGCGCAAGCCGACATACCAAACTCAGGAGGCCACGATCATGACCGTCGATGGTGAATTTACGTTAGGCGTGGACTTGGCGCAAGGCTCGTTTCAAGTCGCGCTTGCGCCCCAGGGCAGCCGGCCCGACCCATGGCGCGATTTGCCCAACACGTACATCGCCCATCCTCCCGACCACGCTCGGGGCGTCGAGCAGTTGCCGGGGTGGTTGGCCGTGATGGCCCCGCGGGGCCGCTGCGCGCGCGTGGTGGCCGAGTCGACCGGCAAATTGTCCCAGCGTTTTGCGACGGCCCTGCGCGGGCACGGCTTGCCCGAGGTTTGCATTGTCAATCCCCACCGCCCCAAGGCCTTGGCCCACAGCCTGGGCCTGCTCGAGAAGACCGACCGCATCGACGCGGCCGTCTTGGCTCTCTATGGCCTGGTGCATCAGCCCGCACCCCGGACCGCCCACCAGGCGCTCCAAGAACTCAACCGTCTGGGTCAAGCTTACGTGGAAGAGTTGACCGCTTGGCGCAACCGTTTGACCGAGACCATCGATCCGCTTGCGCACCGGATCGTTGGCGGCGCCGTGCGCCAACTGCGGACCAAGATCAAACGGATCGAGCAGCAACTGGACCAACAGCTGATGGCGGACCCCGTTCTGAGCGCTCAGGCGCGCGCGCGCTGGAGCAGATCCACGGGATCGGTCCGGTCACGGCCAAGACCTTGACCATCGAACTGGGCGATTTGGGCCTGTACCGACGCAACCAGCGGGTGGCGCGAGTGGGGGGTTTCCCCAAACGGTTCAAATCGGGAAGCAGCGCGCGTCGCCGCCCGCGGCTGGCCAAAGGGGGAGGTGGACGGCTGCGCCGGGTGCTCACCATGGGGGCGTGTTCACTGTTTCAGAGCAAGGGCCCCTGGCGTGAGTACATCGAACAACTGCGCCGGCGTCAGATGAGCGATATGTGCATCATCGGCGTGTTGATGCGCAAGATGCTGTTGGTCGCTCGAGCGGTCGTCAACAACGGCGGCCACTACGAACCCGAAAAAATCCTACGCCAAACATGAAAAACCCCTTGCGCCAGACCACAGAATCTTCAGGGAGTCAGAGAACTCATTTCTTCTGCCAGCCCATGGGGTGCATTTCACGGATCCGTGAAATGCACCCTCGGCGCTCCGCCGTCCTCTCTTGAGGTTGCTGATCACTCATGACCTCCGTATAATCTTCACCAGAATCATATCTCGTGAGTGGAGGCTGTTAAGAATGTTACCTGAAAAGTGCCATGACTGGAGACCGGGCATTCTCCTTGCCCAGTTCACGCTTGTTCTTGTCCTGAATCACTCGATCTTTGGCTTGTCCCCGCCCGAAGGGGATCGTTACGAGGCCGAAGTTCCCGCGACGCTAGACCTAGCCGGGCGGGCAGAGCTGGCCATCGGCGTCATGATCGAGAGCCCCGAGAAGATGATCGGCGGCGGGGCGTGTCTGGCCAAGATGTTCGAGTCGATGCCGCTTCTGCGGACGATGAGCGGCAGTGAGCTTAACCTGGGCCTGGAGAGCGAATACCTCCAGACCATGATCCTGAGCCAGATCGAAGATGACGGCCTCCATTACGTCGGTCGCGACTCATTCCCGATCAAGTTCGACGACTACTCCGACGCCGGCAAGACCTATCCCAACGGCCCATTCGCCTGCATCCTCTCCACCGGCCGTCTGATGCAGTCGTTGAATTACTATTATCAGATGACCGGCGACCCGGCATGGGTCGAGCGCCTCAAGGGCATGGCCGAGGGCCTGAGAAAGATCACCCTCACCAACGATGAATACGCCTACTATCCCTCGGCGGCGGTCTATTACGAACCGGGCAAGCGGTTCCAGGAGCCCTACGCTTATCTCCTGAACGGCGGATGGCAAAACACCGATGAGCCCAAGGGCCTGTTGCTCGAGGCGCCCTATCACACCGAACCGGACCACCGCGATGGCGGTTTCAATGACGGGCACTGGTACGACGGGCGGTTCGGCGTGCACATGTACCATTCCGCGCCGATCGAAGGGTTCTTGACGTGGCATCGGCTCAGCGGCGACCCCGAAGCACTCGAGATGGCCGGGCGGTTGGTCCGTTTTGTGACGCAGTCCAAGTTTTGGGACACGGTCATCCCGCCCAAGAGCACGCAAGGCAACCTTGAGGCCGGATACCTCGGCCACCTGCACGGCCACCTCGCCAATCTGCGTGCCATCCTGGAATACGCCGCGGTGACCAACGACGCGTCGCTCATGCAGTTTGTTCGCCAGGGATATGAGTATACGCGCCAATTCTACGGCCCGCGTATTGGCTATTTCACCGAGTGGACGATCCCGATGTCCCCATGTGAGACGTGTGAGGTCGCCGACATGATCGGCCTGGCGATCCGTCTGTCCGACGAAGGCGTCGGCGATTATTGGGAGGACGTCGATCAATACGTGCGCAACCAGTTCGTCGAGCAACAGCACGTCTCAGGCAAGCCCGAAACGATCGGGGCATTCGTCCTTGGCGGTCAGCCGACGCACATCGCGGAAGATGAAGTCGCCGCGTGCTGCACCGAGAACGGCGCGCAGGCGCTCTACTATGCGTGGGAGGGTATTGTTCGGACGAGCGGCCGCTTCGCCCAGGTCAACCTGCTCCTCAACCGCGCCTCGCCGCTGGTCGATATCAACAGTCACCTCCCTTACGAGGGGAAGGTGGTCTTGGCTAACAAGAAGGCGGAGCGGATGATGGTCCGCATCCCATTATGGGTTGACCAGGAGCAAGTCAAAGTCCGGATCAACGACGAGCCGGCCGGGGTTTCCTGGTTGGGGCGTCGCATTTACCTCGGCGCCCTCCAACCGCACGACCGAATCGAGATCACGTTTCCAATGGTCCACTCCAAGGATAAAATCCACCTGGCCAATACGGATTACACCTACCAATTCAAAGGGAACACGGTCGTCGACGTCAGCCCTCGCTCTCCCGAGGCCCCGGGTCGCAAGCCGATCTATCAGCGAGACCGTTACAAGCAGGGGCAGGCCCCGATGGTCAAGAAGTCGCGATTCGTGCCCGCCAAGATGATCCAATGGTAAGCTGGCCCGCTTAGGGCCTGGTTATGGACAAGCCCCCGCTGTTCCAGAGCTATCGACGGTATGGATTCCGGCGTCGCGGTCAAGCGGGCCGGGCCTCTGGGACGGTGTTCGCGAAGGAGACGGGGATGTGATTCTGCTCGACGGCTTCGACCCAAACGTTTGCGATTTGCGGATCGAACTGGGTGCCGGCGTAACGCCGCATTTCTCCCAGCGCGGTCGGGACGGGCAACGCCTGGCGATAGGAGCGGGTGGTGGTCATGGCGTCGAAGGCGTCGGTAACGGCGACGACCCGCGCCAGCAGCGGGATAGCCTCGCCCTTCAGTCCGTCGGGATAGCCCTTGCCGTCATACCGCTCGTGATGGTGACGGATGATGGCCTTCTCTTCGGGGACCAGCCCCAACGGCTCGACGATCCGCTCGCCGATGGTCGGGTGCAGCTTGATCGTCTCGAATTCCTCCTCCGACAGTGGTTCGACCTTGATCAGGATATCATCGCGCACGCCGATCTTGCCGATGTCATGCAGCATGCCGGCGAAGTTGAGCATTTCGATCTGATCGTCATCGAGGCTCAACAACTTGGCCAGGCTGATGGAATAGTCGGTGACGCGTTGGCTGTGATGGCGGGTGTAGGGATCTTTGGCCTCGATCGTGGTCACCAGCGAGTTGAGCGTATCGACCAGGTTGGAGTAGATGCCTTCGTAAAGCGCCTGGTTTTCAAGTTTGGTGCCGGCCTTCTCGGTCAGCGAGAGCAAGACGTGTTCGTCCTCATCGGAGAAATCCGAGCCGTCCATTTTGTCGGTGACGTTGAGCACGCCGAAGATCTCCTCGCCGATGTAGAGGGGGAGCGACATCCAGGAGTTGGTCCGGTAATCAGCGTCCCGGCCGTCGCTGGCGCGCACGCACAGGTCGATCATCCGATCGGTCACGCGAGCGTGCTTTCCGGTTCGGGCCACCTGTCCGGCCAAGCCATTGCCGATCTGTTGGCGGGTGGACTGGACCACTTGATCGGGCACGCCGACGGCCGCGCGGATTTCGAGGAAACTGCGCGTGCGATCAAGCACCATGACCGAGATGCGTTGGGCGCCGGTGACGTCGCGAGCGATTTCGGTGATCCGATCGAACAGCTGGTCGGTTTCCATGAACTGATCGAATCCCTCCGATATCGTGTAGAGGCGGGTTAACTCATCGATGCGCCGATCGAGTTCGCGGTTGAGCTGCTCGATGACGGCCGTCTTGTTGACCTCGGCCTGGAGTGCACGGTTTTCTTGGCGCAGACGTCGTTCCTGGAGCGCGTTGCCGATCTTGTGCAGGAGCAGGTCGCGGTCGAAGGGTTTGGCCACGAAATCGACCTCCCCCCGTCGCATCGCGTCGACCGCGCGCGGGATCGAAGGGTAGCCGGCTATCAGAATGACCGGAATCGTGTCGTCACGCCGGCGGACGTGATCGATCAATTCCATCCCCGAACAATTGGAGTCTTGGAGATAGAGGTCGGTGATCACCAGGTCGAACACCTCCGCCTCGAAACGCCGGCGCGCCTCGTGACTGGTGGCCGCGCAGTGGCAGATGTATCCCTGTAGCTCCAGCGAGACGCGCAGGACCTCGCGGATATCGGGTTCGTCGTCCACGATCAGGATTGTATAGCGAGCGGAGTTCTTGACCGATGCCAGCGCCAACTTTGGGCCTTCCTTACTGATGAATCCTATTGAGTTCGCGACGCCGGTGAGCCAGGCGTTCGGTGATCGACTCGCCGACGCGCGCGTAATGGGCGATCTGCTCGCGTGCGCGGCGACGGCGCACTTCCTGGAGCAGGGCCGGAACCAGTCCGGCGGGGCAACTGTCTTCGGGCCAGTTCTCGGGGTCATCCGCATCCTTGAGGCGGATCAGCCGCTCCATCAGGTCCTGGTGGTCCTGTTCGAGCTGTTCCTGCTCGACCTTCAGCGCGTCCACCCGCTCTGCGAGCCTTTCATTTTTGCGCCGCAGCAGTAGGTGGTCGGCGGCGTTGCGTACGACCAGTTTCAGCTCATCCAACTGAAAAGGCTTGGTCAGAAAGTCGTAGGCGCCCAGGCGAATCGACTCCAAGGTTATCTCAAGCGAGGCGAAAGCGGTGATGATAACGACGAAAGGTTTGGTGGGCCGGTCCAGGGCTTTGCGCAGCACGTCGAGCCCATTAATGTTGGGATCATCGAGCGAATAATCGCTGACCACCAGGTCGAAGGGCTGTTGATCGAGCACTCTCAAGGCCTCGGCCGCGTGGGCCAGGGCCGTAACTTGACACGCCTCATCAATCTGGAGTCCCTCCTCCAGAACGGTCAACAGGGCAGGGTCGTCGTCGACCACAAGGATTTTGATTGCGTCTTGCGTCATCCAAGCGATTCTCTCGCGGAGCCTTTTTTCAGTCCATCAGCAGCCGTGTCAGAATCTGGCGTTTACGGTTCTTTGCCATCCGCAGAAACTGATGCAGGTGATTGGGATGCTTTTGATCGGGACCCTGGAGCAGGGTTTGCGCGGGGGCGTCCAGGTTTGACTGCTGGATATGTTTGCTTCGCCGCATCTTTCTCTCCCTTCCCCCTGGAATGATTTCCAGAGGCATCCGCGCCGGTACGACTTTCAACCTCTGCGTTATGTTTATCGACGGTTTCCCAATGCTCTTAACGAGTATACTCCAGCAGGTACACCGGACAGGCTCGCCGGCGGGTATCGGGACGGCTGGTGGGGGTCGGCTGAACCGGGTGACGGAGCGACCGGCTTGATTGGCCCCCAGGGCAAAATTTACAGGCCGGGATGTTGCACGGTCAGATCGCAGGGGACGGCCGGGGGACGGCCGCGGCGGGGTGGGCGCGCGCGCCTCGCCCCACGAGGACGAGGTTCAGAAACAGCACCGCCAGCATCAGCGCGGCGACGGCCAGATGGGCGGTGCGTAAGGGGGTCGAGAAGTACGTGATGATCATCATCATGCCGACGAGGATCTGCGTCAGCACCAAGAGCGGCGGGGCCCAGAACAGTGCCAGGCGGCCCGGCGAGGTCTGGCGGCCCAGCAGGCCGGTCAGGGCGGCCGAGCAGAAGACCACCAGCAGCGAGACCGCCAACGCCAGATAACGGTGCAGAACGTTGATCTGGGCCCAGACGTTGGAGGGCCACAGCGAATGCTGGCCCGTGTTGGGATCGACGCCGATCAGTGCGCTGCGCGGCCCCTGGCCGGCCGCCGCCCAGGCCCCCGCGTGGCGCACGAAGGCCCCCAGCACGATCTGGAGATAGACGGCGGCGAGCGTGATCAGCAGAATACGTCGCGCCATGCGCAGGGCGTCGGGTTCGGGGGGCGACGCGAGCGACGCAGGGTCGGACGGCCAGGCCCGCTGGAAGGTGGCCGCGCACAGGTAGACCAAAATCATCAGGACGATCATCGCCATGGCCAGGTGCCCGGTCGAGATGACCGTCGGGAGCTTGTAGATCACCGTAATCCCCCCCAGCACCCCCTGCCCGACTACGATCAACAACAGCGCCAGGCCGGTCCAGCGCAGCGACGACCGCCCCAGCCACAGCAGCACGCACAGGCCGATCGAGCACAGCCCGACCAGGGCGCCCAACAGCCGGTGGCTGTGTTCATAGAGCACCCCGCCGGTCATCTCGGGCATCCATTGGCCGAAACACTTGGGCCAATCGGGGCAAGCCAGGCTGGAGCCCGTATTGTGCACCACCCCGCCCAAGACGATCAGGCTGAACGTGGCCAAGGCGGTGAAGCAGGCGAGGATGAAGGTGATTTTGAAGCGGTTCATGCTTTGAGACTTGGTTTGATCCACCCCGACCCTGACGTGTATACTATATAAAATGGGGCTCGTTCAAGACAATGCGGATGAGAACGGGAAGGAGCTATCGAATTTGCCGTGATGAAGAACCAGCGAGAGAGGCATTATCTTAAGCCTGGAGGGGAGCAAAGTCCAAACCTGGACCGTGGGCACACCCGTGAAAGCGTGGTTCCGACTTGAAGCAAAGGGAGCGTAAAACCTGCATGGGCATTCACTTCAACCTGATGATGATCCCGCTATTGTTGATGGGGGCGCGAGCGGTGGCGGCCGAGGTCGACGATCCCGGTCCACTGGCTGGCCAGCCTGGTGATCATCCACCCGCTGAGGAGATGAGCAAGCCGGCGGACGAGGGATTTCTTTATTCCGACACCTTGGATCATCGCCTGCTGGACGCGGTGGTCTACACGGAAAGCGTGAATTCGGAGCCTCTTGGTGAGGGTGACACCGCAGCGTGCGACGGCCCGCGGGTCGATTGGGCCGAGGAGCCTGACTGGGGTTCGTGGCGACATCCACGATTCTTTTGGGGGAATAACGGCTACGTTGCTTTTTCGTTCGAGGACGCGCTGTGTATGGGAGTGGCGGCTAAGGGCATCAACTGGAACGAGTGGTACAGCCCTTACTGCGAAACGGGGCCCCACGGAGGTATTGATCTGGTTGATCGGAGCGTTTACGAATGCCGTTTTCGATTCCATACCTTTCAAGATGTTGCCGGAGCCGTTCCGCTTATTTCGGTGGTCCTTGACAATTCGGACGCCAATGACCCTTTCGGCGCGGCCAACGCCTATCTTCAGCAGACGTTTTTGCTTGATAATTTCGGGGGAAGCAATTCGCCGATCAGTCTCGGCGGTTTTGGGAGACCCGAGCACGAGATTTGGTTCGCGCCGCTGGCCGCCGAGTCGCCCCGATGGAGCGATTCCAACACCGGCGCATTCTCGCCCGAAAACGACCCGTTCAACGATATGCGCATGCGCTTTGTCATGTTTGACATAGATGGTGGGGGATGGAATGCGGAGGCGGATCTCGGCACAGTTTGCATGAGTTATTTCGAGATTTGTCGCCATAGCCTGGACGACATGGTCGTCGAATCCACGCTCTACAACATTAACAATATCACGCCGCCGACCACCCAGGAGGCCAATGACGTATTCACCGTCACCGGGTTTGACAGCGACATTCGCTATACGGGTGGAAACGTTACGGTTTTGCCCGCTTCCCCTGAGGGTTACAAGAATGAAGTGGTATCCTTCGTGCCCGGCGACATGATCAATCCGATCCACGTGGGCGGAGCGGAAACACTGGACAACTATCCGTTCGCCCAAGAGGAGGATGCGTTGCTGGCGATCGAAGCCGTGATCAGCCAGACGCCGGGTACGCCGCTCGACCTCATCCGGATCGGATACGACGTACCGACCCAGGAAATGATCAGCCTGACGAGTCAGACGCCCGGCATGGGCGGGGTGGGGATGCCGGCGGCGGGCGTGGGGCAACTCTATCGCGCATTCGTGCACGGAACAGCGTCACGGCCTCGATCCTTTTGGGGCACGATCATGCGCGACCACGGATGGACTTCATCTGCCATGGCGCCCTTTCGTTCAACGGCGAGAGATCGAACACGGCGGGTCTTGTGCTCGAAAGCATGACGGTCAAAAAGGTCCGCTTCGATTAGGGTCCGGCGGCAATTGACCCGCACGACAGGCTGGAGACGTGGAATTCGATGAACGGCGACCAACCACAATTGACCTCGACCCGGCCCACCATGAACGAAATCTTCCAGACGTTCGCCATGCAGGCGTTGGTCGCCTGCGGCAAACTGCCCAATCCCCTTGACCACAAGATCGAGGTGGATTTGCTCATGGCCGAGTATCACATCGGCGTGCTGGAACTGTTGTGGGAGAAGACGCGGGGTCGCCTGAGCGACGAAGAGGCGCGCGGTCTCGAGGAATTGATGCATCAGGTTCACATCGCCTTCGTCGACGCGCGCGGCGCGAAGAGCTGATGGTTCGGGGCCGGCCCATTCTCATTTTCGCTCTCAACCGATGACCCGGCGTCCGGGCCTCAGCCGCCGTTTTTGCATCAACGTCTGGCAGCTCGGCGGGGTGGCGCTGATTGCGCTGCTGGGCATGGGGCTCGCCCTCGGGCCGAAGCTGATGCCACGGGTCGTCGTCTACAGCGACCCCTTCGAGGGCGATGTCTACTTCAACACGCACCGCCATCAACTGGTCGGATGGGAACTGACGCCGGGGGGGATGGCGCTGCCGCCCGGCGCGAACGCCTACGAGAGTTTCAAGTTCCCCAAACATCCCAGCCAGCGGATTCTGCTCGATCTTGAATTCATCCGGCCCGCCCACGGGACCAACGAGTTGTTTATCCGCAAGGCCCAGCCCGAGGCGCAAGACCGGGACACCGCGTTGAAGGACCAGGATTTCGCGCTGGAGGGATTCGCACTCGACCCCTATATCGAGCCGCAAGGCCTCTTCTACCTGACCCTGGCCGCTCGTTCCGATCCGGGCCCGACCGCCGCGCCCGAACGACTTGTCACCCGTTTCTCGCTCCGGTACGTGACGCGCGCGCCTTCCGTTCGGTGGGGCACCGCCTTGTTCTTCGCGGCTCTGGCGTTGGTGGGCTATGGTGCATTGTGGTTCGCTCTGTTGCCGCTGGCCGTCCGCGGGGGGCGAATGCTTTGGAGAACCCTGCGCCAGTGGCGGCCCGTCGGTCGGTGGATGGGGGCGCTCATCCTGGCCGTGTCGGTGCTCTCGGTCGTGGTTCATCCTGAATGGCGGGAAAAAAAGCATTACGATGATCTGGCGGCGCTGGGCAATGCGGCCTTGATGGTCCGCGACGGCTACGACGTGAGCGAGCTGTACTTCCGATCGCGCATCCGACCCGCCTTGGTGGCATGGCTCCTGCCCTTTACCACGTTCCTGCCGCATCATCTCTCCTCCTCCACCTTCAGCCCCTCGGATCGCCGCGAGCGGATGGTCTACTTTTACGATCGCGACGGCGCGACTTACGGATCGCGCCTCTATCCGGAGGCTTCGCTTTTCTGCCTGCTGCTGGTCGTGGCCGGACTGCTCGTGTTGGCCCTGATGGGTAGGCAGTTGGGACTAGACCGGAGCGCTTGCCTGGTCATGACCGTCTGCGCGGGCTTTTTCTTCAGTCGCTGCCAGCAGAACGCCCTCTCAAACGCGACGAGCTTCGCCACGACGCTGTTGGCGGCCACGCTGGCACTCCAGGCCTGGCGTCGTCCGGGTTGGCTCAGGCTGCTGGGGGCGGGTGTATTTCTCTCCTTTACCGTGTTGCTCAAGGAAACCGTGATCATCCTGGCCACGGTCCTGCTGATCTACTTCGTCTGGAGTTGGAAGCGAAGGCGGGGAAAGGAACAGCCGGGGCCGTGGACGAACGCGCTGGTTCTGGCGGGCTTGGCGGCACTCGGGCCGTTGGTCTATTACGGCCTTGTGCTCGATACCGGCTTCGCCGAGATCGCGGCCAACCACCGGCTGATGCGTTATCATGGGGAATACCACCAATATGAGCCGCTCGGGCTGGTTTCGGGTCTGAAAACGTATTGGGCGGCATTTGGATGGGGGCTGCCCCTGGCGGGGATCGGGCTGGCGTGGGCGGTCAGACGCCGGCCGTGGCGCGACGCCGATCGGCTATTCCTGGCCTGGACGTTGGCCTCTCTGTGGACGCTGACGGCACCATACATTTTCCCCCGGTTTCTGATCTTCTCCATTCCTCCTTTTGCCTATTTGTGCGCGCGCGGGCTGGAGTCGCTTTATCACGCCGCGCTTCAATCGCCGCTTGGCGCCGGGCGCCGGGTTCGTGATCGTCAATCGTGAGGGAGCTTGTGCTGGGACAGCGGCATTTCGGAAAACTATTTTGCTTTATGGCTCAATATTTGCTTAAAATTTAGAAGGGGATGTCTGGCAAATCAGAAGGCGGCCGGGGCGGTTTGTCGATACAAACGATGATGCACACGAGAATATGGTGATAACACCCTTGAACTGATGCCGAAAATCGAGTATACGTAAGCCCGCGGGTGCGTGAATTCTTCGCGCGCCCTGCTCCCGTCGTAGACAGGGGGTCGCCCAAAGGACCGCCGAGCGGAAAGAGTTGGGATCATGGCACTCGCGGACGTTCCAGTTGTGCTTGTTGAAGCCTGCCGGCGGGGAGATCGCTCAGCCATCGAACGGCTGGTGCGTCTGGTCACGCCCGATATTTATCGCTTTGTCTACTCGATGCTGCGCAATCACGAGGACACCGATGAGGTGGTCCAGGAATCGTTGGTCCGGGTTTTTCGCTACATCGCGAACCTGAAGGATCCCGGACGCTTCGCCCCCTGGGCCATGCGCATCACGGTGAACCAGGTCCAAACGTGGCGCATGCGGCAGAACCGCCGGCGTCAACACGAGGTCGAAGAGTTCGCCGCGCCCGACGAAGGGGCGGTGGTGGTCACGGCGCCCACCCACGACAACCCGCGTGAAGTGGCCATCCGCCGCGAAATGCGCCTGGGGATCGAGCAGGCCATGGCCGCCCTGCCCGACCGGCAGCAAACCGCCGTGGTGTTGTTCGAGATCGAGGGCTGCTCGATCAAGGAGATCGCCCAGGCCATGGCATGCAGCGAGGGCGCCGTCAAGTTCAACATTCACGAAGCCCGCAAGAAGCTCAAGCGTCGCCTCGGTCACCTGATGCAGCAACTCAAGAAGCCGTCGGCCCTGGCCGACGAAGCCAAACGCCGCGAGGCGGACGGTGGTGGCCCCTGAACCCGGTGACGCAACGGTCCCGGTGATTCGCAAGGTTTTGTTGACAAACCTCCCCTCGCCTCGGCGAGTCAGGTGGTACGTGCATGTCCTCAAAGCCCCGACATCCTATTCCCCGATGAGCAACAAAGGGGAACTACGATGGGCGGCTTTCGGGTTGATGATTGGGATCAAACGGTGACTCTCGCCCATGCGATGCAGCCGCGTCCAGCAACTCTATGAAGATTACACCAGCGATGAGCTGCCCCCGGCGACCATCGCCCGTGTCGAGGAGCATCTAGCGGGTTGCCCAGCCTGTCGCCAAGCGTTTGAGGAGAACGACCGGACCGCCGAGGTGCTCCGCCAGGCCGGCGAGGTGGCCCACCCCGGTTTGGCCTACTTCGACGCGATGACCGACCGTGTGTTGGATCGTCTGGAGCGGACGGAAGCCGGCTCGACGATCGAACGGCGAGTGGCGCGGGAGCCCGGTCCGCCGCGCGCTTGGAAACGCCCGCTATGGTGGTCGGGCGCGTTTGCGGCCGCCGCCTTGGTGCTGATGGGGTTTCTCCCCGATGCCGCCGGCCCGTCGCGGAACGACGTTGCGATGGACCCCTCACCAGCACCCTCCAGCACATTCTCTCCAATGCCCGCGCCGTTCGATGGGCCGTCCGCGCGGCCCGATGTCAAGATCGTGGAAGTCTCCGATCAAACTCGCCTCGAGTTTTCTTTCGGCCCTGTTCAATCCCCGGCCACCTACGATTGGATCCCCAGAGCACTCGCCAAGCTCCAGGCGGTCGGTGGGACGATGCTCCACAAGAGCGTGACCGATCAGGGTGTGGCCGATGGGACCCAGAGCGAGCGTCTCGAGGCCGGCCCTTCCCGTCCGTATGCTGATCGTTCCCAGGCGGAAGTGGCTTCGCTGAATCAACCCCAGCGCCGGATGACCCGCGAAACCGAAAGGCGCATCGAACGACTTCAGAAGGATTTTGAGAAGTCCGACACCCTGCCCGAGGAAATCCTAAACCAACTGGAATTGATCAAGGCACAGATGAGCGTTGGGGGAGGGAAAGAGCTGCGCAAGAACCTGCTCGACCTCGAAAGTCTGGTTAATCGTCGCATGAGCGATGAATCCCAGTATCGGTCTTTGCCGATCGCCCGCCACGCCAAGCTCTATCTGCGCGCCGAGGACGCTCTCGCCGCCGGCGATCCCGATGAGGCCTTTACCTACCTCTGGCGTATCCTGAATGACGATGAGGAGTCGGGCTTGACGATTCGCGCCGGCTTGCATCTCGGCGATCTGTGCTACGGCGAGTGGGCCGACTTCGAGCAGGCCCGCTCGTATTACAAGCGTTGTCAGGGTTTCCGGGCGCGCCAGGCGCTGACTTCGCCCGAGCGCGACCATGTCAAGAACCAACTCAAGCGCTTGGACCGCTACGCTGAAGGGGGATGGCAGGCCCTGCACATGATGCACGTGATCCAGCGGGCCGACTGGTCCCAAGTGGTCAGCGCCTGGCGCAGCCTCCTGGCGTTGGAGCGGACCGGTCCGTTGCTGCCCGAGGCGGCCGCCACGATCGTGGCCCGTCTGGAGGGACCCGGTCAGGTCCCGGCCGAAAACATCGCCGAGATCTGCAGCCTGCTCGCCAATCACTCGGCCATCGAGCACAACGCCGAGATCCGCGCCTGGCTTGATCTGGCCCTCGGTGATATACTTCTCTCCCAATACCAGGACGCGCCGCGCGCGGTCGAGCGTTACCGCCGGGTGGTGGAAGCCGCCAGAGGTTCCGAAGCCGCCCGCGTCGCCCAGCTCAAATGCGATCAACTGATCGAAAGACAGTTGAGCCACTCCGTGGCCCATTAAACCTTGTCTGGTCTACGCATCCGCCTCCGACTGTTAGTCTATATCCTTGCGACGACCCTGTTGGGTTGGCCGGCGAGCGCGTCGGCTATCCCCGCCGTGCTGCCCGTGCTCGATGGGCTTTTCGTATCGGGCGTGGACGCGGAGGCGTGGACCGTCCAGGGCGACGCTTTCTGGTTGAAAAAATTCCGGCTCACGACGCCGCGCGAACTGGACCGGATCGGACCCGATGAGCCGGTCGCGTGGCTGGAGACGTCCTCGCCCGGACGGCCCCCATTCGCGAACATCCAGCGCATCATCTTCAGCGGCCTGGCGACCACGTGGATGGGCAGCGACCCCGAGGCGATGGAATGCTATGGGTTGGGATCGGTCGTCAACGCCGTTCCCCCTCCGCCGGACTGGCAACGCGGCATCGGGCAAATTCCCCCCTGGCAACACCCCGCGCGGATTGCCCCCTCCATGAACATGCCATTTCTCGACCGCGCGTTGTTCTGCTGGGCCGACGAAGGCGACACGGACCAACGCGAAGCCCAGGTCTACCTCTTTCGCCAGGCGTTCGAACTGGGCGAACCTCTGGCGGCGGTGCGCGCGACCTTGCGCGTTGCCACCAACGCCGAGGTCATCGAGCTTGCGTTCAACCAACACCGGCTCCACATGGGTCACAAGGAGCGCTTCATGATTGCTGAGTTTGACGTCACCCCGCTGCTCAGGGCCAAGCAGAATATCGCGGCCGTCCAGGTCCGAGAGGATCCCAGCAAACCTAACCAGAACCATGGGCTGGCCTTCCACCTCGAAGTGGTCCGACCCAAACCGACCGTGACCCCTCCCCAGCGGGATCCCCGGGCCGCCTTGCTCATGACCGAGGAAGGTGATCGATTGTGGGCGCGCCTGGTCGAACTGCGCGGCGACCGTATCCTGACCCAGACCCCCTACGGCGCGTTCAACCCGACCTGGGAGGCCTGCACCGGGGTGTTGTTGCCCACGGGCTGGCATCCCGCCATTCCCGAAAAGGGGATATTCGAAAAGCTCCTGGGCAGGGGAGAGGGGCCTGCTCCGATCGTGGAACGCTGGGGGCTCCCGTTGCGGATGGAACCCAAGGAGTTGCAGGATTGCCTGCTACTGACCCAGGGACGCCTGACGACCGCCAAACCCTCCTACGTCGTGGACGACCAGCTTTTTTTCGAAGGCTACGAGGGCAAGCAATACTCCCTGCCGATGGACGAGGTGCTGGGCATCTACCCGCCCCGGCCCAGCTCGGTCTCGCTCAAGCGACCCGATCCCCAGGCCGCCGTCTTCTTCTGCGAGTTGACCACGACTTCCGGCGAACAGGTTGGCGGTTTACTGCGCTCGGTGAGCGGAAAGCGCGTCGTGCTCAACACCATCGAAGGGGACCAACTGGTCTTCAAGCCCCGGTGGGTCTCCGAGATATACTTCCCGTATCACGCCGAAGCCGGTCAATGGAACAACAACGGGACGGTCGGCCTCATCGCCCAAGCCAGCGGGCAGGAGGCCTCGCGCCCGACCTACCTGGCCGACCTGCGGCGGGTGCAGACCGCCGTCTACTCGATCGGGGCCAACGAGTCGGAACTGCCGCTGAAAACCCTGGCCGATCCGAGTCAACTGACACCCGAGAACGTGCCGGTCATCATCTCGGTCGATCCCCTGGGTGAGTACCTCCACACCCATAAGTCATCCGGGGACGCGCAGGCGGCATTGGTGAGTTATCTGGAGCAGGGGGGGATTCTGATTGCGCTCTCGCGCGGCGGGGCCTTTCGCTCGGCCGTCATGAACGGAGAGGGTCGCTTCCAGCGCACGCACGCCGAGCTGCTCGAACCTTCATTGCGCGAACTGTTGCAGATCGAGGCGCTTCGCCCCACGGGCGAGGCGCGGGCCGACGTCACCCCCTTCGACCACCCGCCTAACCGCGCCGGACAGATTTACTTCCAGCGCACCGGCCAGCTCCCGCGAGGCCTCAAGGGCCTGCCGCGCCGCATCCACCTCTCGCCGATGCTCTCGGCGCCGTTCTATCCGATGGTCCCGCTGCAAGGCCAGGGTCAGGTCATCTATACGTTGAGCGACGACGCGGACGTCCATTACGGCCCGGCCCTATCGCTGGTCCCCAAGGGGCGCGGCACGGTCGTCCTCATCGACCACCTGCTCTGGGAAAGCCAGCCGCACGGCCGGCCCTTCACCGAAAACGTCTTGCCAGTGCTGCTGCGCTGGGCACTGGAGACGGTTGGGGAGTAGGCGTTCACTTCCGCTCCGATGCGTGGGGTATCGTTATTCGGTCCTAAAGCGAAATCCGTTGGTGGTGTAGCGTATCGCCGTGTCATCGCCAACGTTTAGGCCCTGCTTGAGAAACTCACGACAAATCGCGACTATTTCCGCCTTGTTCCGGGGCAACCGAAATTCAAGGAACCAAGCACCCGAACCAAATTCCGGATTATGTTTGTATTCAATTCCGTTCAAACGGCTGAGCTTGGCAAGGTATTCAACCTGATCGCGGGTTTTATATTCTTCGGTTTTCGTGAGGTCAAGTTCGTTGGCGACATGCTTGATCCTGTCGGCAAGTTCTTCATCTCTGTTTCAATTCAGCGTGAAATGCAATTCATATTCCGATGCACGAAAACCCAATGAAACTAAAGGGCCATAATGTTTATCTTCAATGGAACTGCCTGAGCGCGAAGGGGAGATGAACAACGATGCCCATTCTGGAGTGCTTTCCATGAATTCATGGACATTGTTATTTAAATCATTAAGCGTTCCCATCCGGGTCACTTCTGGACGGTTTTTATCGACACAACTTACCGACTGCGCGAATCTACGTCCGTCACTGGTCTCGTACGTCCAGCATAAACGTGAAGACAACTTTCCCATACAAGTGAAGGAGGAAGGGTTGAAGGAGGAAAAGTTGAGGGAGGATAATAGGTAACACCGTTTGCTTCGATGAATTCGGCGTCCTCATCTGAAATGACGCCAAGCTCATGGAATTCATCGATCGTCATTGATACTCCATGCTCCTTGTTCTCTCGTCAATAATCCCAGATTTTTACTCCAATCTCACCCAGTATCGAGATGATCTTCCGTTTCTCATCTTTGATCGATTCATCCATGGTCTGGTTTCCATTCCGGCCGTGTCTAATACATCCTCCAGCGCAGATCAACGTGAGAAAGAGAATAACGATGAATTGCTTCATGTAAACGTTGCGTCTTTTTCTATTGTTATTGGAGAGAACGCTCATTTTAACCACACACCGATGATAACATAAACATGCCGGTCGGCCAGGGGTAACTGCGCTGTACCGGTTGAATGAGACAGCCAGTTAAGTTTTCCAAAACGAGGAGGGCATGACAATGGCGAGGACGCGACGCAGGTTTACGCGAGAATTCAAGGTGGCGATGGTGCGCGAGTTGGAGGCCGGCAAATCGGTGGCCGAGGTCTCGCGCGAACACCAGGTCCACCCCACGCAACTGGACCCGTGGCGGCGCGCGCCGCGGCACTGCGGCGAGCGGATATATAACCAGCGGCGTCTGCACGGCGCGCTGGACTATTCTGTCTCAAAAAGCTGGTACACTCCAGGAACCCGAGGACCGGTCAATTGGAACAACCGTACTCGCGGCCCGTCTCGGTCCAGACGCGGATGTTGTCGAGGGTGCGCTCGGTTTCGATGGTCGTGTTGGCGGTGTCGAAAATCTGCCCGCACGTGCGTAGGACATAGCGCCCCCCCTCGCCCGCCGCGTCGATGCAGCGCCGCACCTCGTCCTTCACCTCCTGGGCTTCCACCCGGGGGAAGAGCCGCTCATTGAACGCGCCGTTGAGTGTGATGTCCTGGCCCACGCGCCGTTTGGTCTCCACCAAGTCGAAGTCGCCCGAGCGTTCGGCGGGGGTCAGCGTCTCCAGGGCGTCGGCGCCGGTGGAGACCATGTCTTCCAGGAACGCCATGCCTCGCCCGCAGTTATGGTAACTCACCAGGATGCCGGCCTCCTGCGCGGCCTTCACGACTTGCCGGTCATAGGGCAACATGAACTTGCGGTATTGATCGGGCGAGAAACCCACGCCCACCCAACTCTGATCATACAGGATCGAATGGATGCCGCTTTGGGCCAGGTGTCGGACGCGCCGGATGGAGCGGTTCATCAGGAACTCCGATATCTTGTGCACGAATTTGGGCCGGTCGAAAATGTCGGTCGCGAGCGTGACCAAACCGCGCATGTTGGCCGCCTCGCCCCAGATGCCGATGAAGTTGTGCGTGATGAACGCTCGGTCGCCCGCCAGGCGCGTCAGGGCCGTCAGCTTGTCGATGTTCGCCGTCTCGGGGTCGGGCATGTACTTGATCAGCAAGTCCAGGTCCTTCTCTTCTTTGATGGCGTTGTAAGTCTCGACCACCTGGCTCTCGCCCATGCTCATGCCCCACGTCACCTCGCCCCCGGGCGTCTGGACTTTGAAGTGGCGGTGGATGACATCCTCGCTGATCCGTTCCACGCGCTCCTGGATCGGCCATGTCTCCAGCGCCTCGGGCGGGTAACTGTAAAGCAATCGCCAAAATCGATACATCGAGAACCAGCGGTCGTCCACGGTGATCAGCAGTGGGTCCATCCCCAGGTCTTCCTGGAGTTGGATGATCTCTTCGGGCCGGGCGACGATGTCCTCGAGGACTTGGCGGGGGGTCTTCTTGAGGAGCCGATTGAGGAACGGTAGCCCCAACCAACCGCAGATCGGCGGCCGATCTACCGGCTCGCCCTTGAAAGCGGCGCGAAATCGTTCAAGTGTTTTCATCAATTCTTCCTTACGCGCATTTTCCAAAATGTCATTATGTCATTCTATCTGGCTTGCCGGTCGAATTCAACCAAAGTTTCCAAGTCCGCGTGAAAATGCCGGCGGCAGACCTTGCCGAGGGCCTCCCGATCGCCCCTGAGGTGAACCGTCCGATTGACGTGCCCGAACGATTCGTTGGGTCCCAGAAAGAGCGCCGGCGAAACCGACTCCAGCTCGTGGAAGGGCAAGGCGCCGGTGTTTTGTGCGTCGCCGGCCACCACCATCACGCTGATCGGCGCCCCATCATAGGGGTCGCCGTCATAAGGTAGCCAGTACGTCGCCGCGTAGTCCATGTGGGGTTGGAAATCGAAATCGACAATCGTCATCCGGTTGCGTTCGAGGTCGATGGCCCCCAGCCGACCCAGGCAACGCCGCCTCCACACATCGAGTTTGATCTGCGCCCTGCCATTGGCGCCGATGAGCACGCATTCCTCCCCAACCGACATGAACCGGCCGGGCACGACACCCCCGGGAGTGACGTGTTTGGTGTATTCCATGCAGACCGGCTCCCCCAGCTTCGAGGCCGGACCCTTTCGGATGGGTATCATAACGACCGAATGGTCCCTGCAATCGAACTGCCCCACGGTCCAGATCGTCACCGGCCCGGTCCGGCGCGTGATCGGTTCAGCTTGGACGTTCTTGACGGTCGTCGTCGACTGAAACCCGACACAATCAATTTGATCCTCGGGATCGACGACGAATGGGCAGCTCTCAAGAACTTTCACCTCACGACGAACCTCGAGCAGGAACCGGTGGCCGTTGTAGTTCGTTAACTCGATATTCGCCCCCAGGACCGCGCGCTTTCCGCTCGACCCGCGCTCAACAGTTCGATACTCGGCGCGATTGAGGGCCGGTTGAAAACGCATGTGCTGATAAGTCTGTGCCTTGCCGGGCGGGAAAAAGGTCCCGAACGGCCCCCCATCGGGACCGAACCAGACCCGCTCGGCCCCCCCGAAGTTGTTCCACGTTCCCTTTCCTTCGTGCGAGAAACCGTCGCGGATTTGCTGTTCAAAGATGAAGGCGTCCGTCTCGCCGCACTCCCCCTCAAACCCGGCGGCCATCACCCGCCCCATCAGGCTCGGGGCCACGACGACCAGTTTATCCCTGTCATCGCCTCGCAGCACCAGGGCTTCATTTCCCGTGCTCTCGAGCAGGGCCAGCAAATCTTTGATGATCATCGCCCACGACTTTCGATTTGGATAGTCCGTGCTTCATAAAGAGCGAGGAAGCACCACCAAACGCTGCCCTTCGCGTCCTTTGCGCGCTTCTGTTAGAAAAGATCGTGCATCGTCATCGGTTTGAAACCGCGCACTTTCGTGTCGATGCGGCCATCAGAAATGAATGCGGCCCCCGTGCCAAACACTTGAGTGTGGCGCGGGGGCCGAATGGTTCTCGAATCTCGCTCTCGAGATTCCTATTTTCAATTACAGCTTAATCGTAACCGTCTTGACTTCGCTGTATTGCTGCAAGCCGTACTCACCCAGCTCGCGGCCCATGCCCGACTGCTTGAACCCGCCGAACGGGGCGGCGGCGTCAAACACGTCGTAGCAGTTGACCCAGATCGTGCCCGCCCGGACGCGGTTGGCGATGGCGTGGGCCTTGCCGATGTCGCGGGTCCAGACCGCCGCGGCCAGGCCGTACTCGCTGCGATTGGAGCGTTCGACCACTTCGTCCAAGTCCTTGAACTTGATGATGCTCATGACGGGGCCGAAGATCTCTTCCTCGGCGATCCGCATGTTGTCGTTGACGTCGGCGAAGACGGTCGGCTCGACGAAGTAGCCGCGGTCGCCCACCCGGTGGCCGCCGCAGGTCATCTTGGCGCCGTCTTGCTGACCGGCCTCGATGTAGTGCATGACCTTGTCGAACTGTGCCTTGTCGACTTGCGGGCCCTGCTGGGTGCCGCTCTGGAACGGGTCGCCGACGGTGCGGGCCTTGGCCCTCTCGGTCGAGCGCTCGACGAACTCGTCGTAGACCTTCTCTTCGACGAACAGCCGCGAGCCGGCGCAGCAGCACTGGCCCTGGTTGAAGAACAGCGCGAAATGGGCACCCTCGATGGCTTCGTCGAGGTCGGCGTCGGCGAAGACGATGTTGGGGCTCTTGCCGCCCAGCTCCAGCGTCACGCGCTTGAGGTTGCTCTGGGCCGCCGCCGCCATCACTTCCTTGCCGACCTCGGTCGAGCCGGTAAAGGCGACCTTGTCGACGTCCATGTGGCGGGCGATCGCGCCGCCGGCGGTCGGGCCGAAGCCGGGGATGATATTGACCACGCCCGCCGGGAAGCCGGCCTCGACGATCAACTCGCCCACGCGCAGGGCCGACAGCGGGGTCTGCTCGGCGACTTTGAGGATGACTGTGTTGCCGCACGCCAGCGCCGGCGCCAGCTTCCAGGCCTGCATCAGCAGGGGGAAGTTCCAGGGGATAATCTGCCCCACCACGCCGACCGGTTCATGGCGCGTGTAGCAGAAATAGTCACCCTGGATCGGGATGGTTTTGCCGTGGACCTTGTCGGCCCAGCCCGCGTAGTAGCGGTAGCAAGCGATGGTCAGGGGCAGGTCGGCGGCCTGAGCGTCGGCCAGGGGTTTTCCGTTGTCCAGGCTCTCGAGCCGGGCCAGCTCCTCGGCGTTCTCGGCGATCAGGTCGGCCAGTTTATTGAGCAAATAGCCGCGCTGGGCGGCGGAAATATCGTGCCAGGGGCCGCTCTCGACCGCCTTGCGGGCGGCCTTGACGGCCTTATTCACATCGGCCTCATCCCCCTCGGCCAAGCTGCAGATGGCTTCCCCGGTGGCCGGGTTGATGCTCTCGAAAGTTTTCCCACTCTCGGCGTCCACCCACTCGTTGTTGATGAGCAACTTGGTGGGGCCGATCTTGACATCTTGGGGAGCGATGGTCGTCGTCGCCATGATCCCTCTCCTTTCTTGGGTCGGAACGGTAGATTTGATGCGGGACGGGGCGTCGGGCATGACCCGCCAACCGTCCGCTAACAATGTGCAATCCCATCGGGATTCTTAACGTGCGATAGCTAGTTTACCCGCGACGGACTGGCAAGTCAACGGGTTTCGGCCTGGGAATGACACTTGGTTGTTGCCGGGTAAGGGGGGCGGTCGGCTTGACCGCGCGGCGTGGACGTGTTCTCATGGAGGGGTGGAGCCGGTCTCGGGCTCGGGCCGCGTGGCCTAACCTTTGGCTGGTGAACCACCCGAATGAGCAACTAAACAAAGAAAGGTTCCGACCATGTCATCCACCGATGCGCCCGAAGTCTCCATCCGGCCCGAGCCGACGCCCAATCCCAATAGTGTCCGGTTCGTCGTGGACCGCCGCTTGCTCCCCGGCGGCACGGCGGAGTTCCCCGGCGCCGAACAGGCCGAAAACTCCCCCCTGGCCCGGCGGTTGTTCGCGATCGATGGTGTCGATCGCCTCCTGATCGGGCCGGATTTCGTCTCTATCACCAGCGAGGCGGTCGATTGGGCCGCGCTCGGCGAGCGGGTCATGGAGACCATCCGCGAGCACATCGCCTCGGGTGAGGAGGCGGTCGCCGGCGGGGCCGATGCGGTCGCCATCGAGGCCAAGAACGATACCGAACGGGGCATCATGCGCGTGATCGACCAGGAAATCCGCCCCGCAGTCGCGATGGACGGCGGCGACATCATCTACGGCGGGTTCGAGAACGGCGTGGTCCACCTGCACCTGCGCGGTTCCTGCCACGGCTGCCCCAGCTCGATGATGACGCTCAAGATGGGCATCGAACGCCGCCTCCAGGAAGAGTATCCCGAAGTTCAGTCGGTGGAGGCGATTTGAGCGCGCGGCCCGAGCGGGAATGAAATGGATTTCCCGCGTGAACGAACTGAGACCATCGAAGTTAAAACGTCAAGCCTTCCGCCACGGACCCGTGATCGCCACGGTCTTGCCCAACACCTGAATATTCACGAAGAGCGTCGAGCCGTCAGGTGAGAACGTGACGCCGGCGAGTTCCGAGCCGCTATGGTGGCTGGCGAGGCCGTAGACCTGGCCGCGTGGCGTGACGCCCATGAGGCGATTGGTTGCGGGGCCATCCTCGCAGACGATCAGGTCGCCCCACGGCGCCACGGTCAGGTTGTCCGCGTTTTCGACCAGGGCCGGGTCATTGGGCTCGATGAACAACTCCAGGCGTGCCGGCCGTTGCGTCTCGCTCGCCTGGCTTTCGTCCGGGCTGGGCATGTATTTCCAGATCTGACCCTTTTTGGCGCGGCCTCCGTTGGTGCAGGCGAAGTATACGGCGTCGCGGCCATGCCAGATGCCCTCGCCGCGGGCGAAGCGGGCCGCGCCGGACGTGAACATCCGGTGACGGAGATCGTCGTCGGGAGATTCGACCTCCTCGGCGTCGATCCATTCGACCGCCAACACCTCGCTGACGGGGACCTGGGCGGGTTGTTCCCAATTGCGCGTGTCCAGGCCCGGCTTGTCGCGCACTTGGAGGGCTTGCAATCGCCCGCCCATGCGCAGTTGGCCGGGCCGGTTGGGCACAAACCGATAGAACACCCCGTCCCCGCGGTCCTCGGTCTGGTAGACGCAGCCGCTTTTGGGATCGACGGCGATCGCTTCGTGGTTGAACCGGCCCATCGCCTTGAGCGGCATGGGATCCATGATACATCTACCGTGGGCCGCCGGGACCTCGAAGTTATAGCCGTGGTCTTTCTCATACACCTCGTCGGCGCGTTGGACGTGCTCTTCGCATGAGACCCAACTGTTCCACGGCGTCGGTCCTCCGGCGCAGTTGCGCAAGGTCCCGGCGAGGCTCAGGTGTTGGCGTTTGAGCTTCTGGCGGCGGGTGTCATAGAGCAGCGTCGTCGTCCCGCCGGGGCAGGGCCGCTTGCCGTTGCATCCGTCATAGAACGCGGCGGGGGCCATGCGGGCGGCCATCGCCGAATCGGGGCCGAACGCGCTGAACTCTTGGTCGATACTACTCAGCTCGTGATTACACACGACCAATGCGTGGCCGCCGGGCCCGGGGAAGGCCGCCATGCCATCGGCCCGGCCGGGGACCCGGAACCCGTCGCTCATGCGCTCGCCGACCGTCGCGATCACCTTGTAGCTAAACCCTGCGGGCAGGTCGAGCAGCCCCTCGGGATCGGCCAGCAGTTCCCCATGGCCAACCCCCGCGTGCGAACGAAACGCCTCCGAAAAATCCGGGTGCTCCGCGAATATGCGCAACCCGCCGAAGCCGAGACCGACGGCGGCGCCCAAGAAATCGCGTCGTGAAAGAACCATCGCCGTTTTCATCGCGCCGGGCCCTCCTCTCAATCGTCCCCCTTGGGCTTCTCGTAAAGATTCAGGTGAACGTTGGACGGGTCCTGCTTCCAGGCGCCGGGGGCGAGCAGGCCCAGGAAGGGGAGCAAGAAGATGCAGCCGCCGACGATATCGACGATCCCGATCGTGCTCAGCGTGGTCGAAGTCAAGCGGGTGGCGGTTTCATAACCATCCTTGCCGACGACGATGCTTGTCTCCTCGTTCTTCTTGATTTTGTATTGGGTCGGCGTCACGCCCGCGCTCATGCCGTTGATCGAGACCCTCGCCCCCCCGGGTTCGGACGTGACGCTGATCGACTGCATCCTGGGGGCAACGAGTGAGCAGGAGGTCGCATTGATCAGCGCCAGGACCGCAAGCGTCACTATGCCGATATCCCGCGGAATCCGCACGGTCCCGGGGCCTTCCTGGTTCGCCGTCCGGCTGCGAATCAATGTCATCGTTTTCCATCCTCAGGTCAGGTCGATTCAAACCATTTTCAATACGACCCCCAGGTTAATCCAAGGTCATGGTGTTATCCATCGCAATCATCGCTTCCCCGTCCCAAGCAAACCCCGCCACGCCTTTTCAGGTCGGCTCCCGTCCCTCGTCCTCGTAATCGAAATCCGCCTCATCAGCGCGACCCACCTCGATTGCGGCCCGAGAAGAAAACCCGATTACGAGGACGAGAGACGGGAGCCGAGAGCCGATCTTCAACCGGAACGGGGACCCTTTACCGAAGTGGCGTTTATTCTCAAATCTAAATCTCACCCGGATCCTCGGCGGCGCCAGACGGGGGTTTACTTCCGGAGGGGGTGTCGCGTAAAATGGGTATGCTTCGGAATCGTCGCGGGAACGACTTCCAAGGATGTAAGGTGTATCGCACGGTGTCTTCACCCTTTTCACGCACTAGTACACCGAAGCCGAATTACGTGAACCTTTCCCAGATGGGCTGGCCATATAGCGCCATGGGCGTTTCAGGTACGATCCGCCTCCCGCTAACAGTTCAAGAACTCGCGCTTCCTTGTACCAGGCCCATAATCTTGGCTGCTCTGATGACTTGGAGCCTGGGCCTTGCGGCTTGGTCGATGGGGCCGTGGGTTGAATGCGATGCGATCGGCGGGTCCAATTCACGGATGCTCAAGGAGCGGGTCCAGCTGCGGCTGCAAAGCACCGCGCCGATTGATTTGGCGATCATCATGATCGGCGCCAACGACGCCACCTATCGCTACTCTCGCGTCACCTTGGGCGAATACAAACAAAACGTTCTGGAGGCGCTCACGATGCTGCAAGAGGCGGGGGTCACCACGATGGTGGCTGAGATCCTCCCCGTCATCGAGAGCTACAAGAAGCAACAGGAACCCTGGCTGCCCCCTTCCCCCAATAAACTGATCCGCAACTACAACCGCGAGCTGCTGCACGCGGCGGAGGCAACAGCCCAGAAAACCCATTATATCAAGACGTTCGACTATTTTCTGCCGCACGTGAATACGTCTCGTGAAGCCTGGGTCAGGAATCACGCCAACAGCAAACAATCCAAGGACGGCATCCATCCCACCGCCCAGGGCGTTCGTGAGCTCGCGGGGCTCTACACGAACGCGATTGGCGAGTTGGATGTGGACTTAATGGAGGCGCGGATCGTGCTCTTCGGCGATTCAATTACCGTCACGAACTACCTGTCGGCCAGTCAGAGGATGAGAAACCAGCTCATGCTGCAAATCCGCCGTCTCAACAGCCAACGTGAAGCCGAAGCGCAAAAGGTGCCCCCACCCTCCGCTGAAAGCCAACTTCCGGCCCAGTCCAATGAGGCAAAGCAATAAGCCCGAAAAGGAATCGATCTCAAACATATGGCTGAAAGCGCAACCGCCGTCCGACCGGCCCTGAAAGACCTGCCCGACGCGACCGGCCATTTCGGCCAGTTTGGGGGACGCTACGTTCCCGAAACCCTGATGAACGCGCTGGTCGATCTGGAACGGGAATATCACGCGGTCACTCGCGATCCGGAATTCCAGGCCGAGCTGGACGACCTGCTACGTCATTACGTCGGTCGGCCCACGCCGCTCTACGAGGCCAAGCGGCTATCGCGGGCGTTGGGGGTGCGGGCGCGGATTTTCCTCAAGCGCGAGGACCTCTGTCACACTGGCGCCCATAAGATCAATCAGGCGTTGGCCCAGGGGTTGCTCGCCCGGCGGCTGGGCAAGGGGCGCGTGATCGCTGAGACCGGGGCCGGCCAGCACGGCGTGGCCACCGCCACCGCCGCCGCGCTGCTGGACCTCAAGTGTTGCGTCTACATGGGCGAGGAGGACGTTCGGCGCCAGGAGTTGAACGTGTTTCGCATGCGCCTGCTCGGCGCGGAGGTGGTCGGCATCACCAGCGGCTCGCGAACGCTCAAGGACGCCACCAACGAAGCCATGCGCGCGTGGATGGCGACGGTCGAGGACACCCATTACATCATCGGCTCGTGCGTGGGGCCGCATCCCTTCCCCATGATGGTCCGCGATTTCCAATCGGTCATCGGCCGCGAAGCGCGCGGCCAGTGCCTCGAACAGGTCGGTCGATTGCCCGATGCGCTGGTCGCGTGCGTCGGGGGCGGGTCCAATTCCCTGGGCCTGTTCGCGCCCTTCTACGATGATGACGAGGTCAAGATTTATGGCATCGAGGCGGGCGGGGAAGGGTTTCTGAGCGGGCGGCACGCCAGTTCGATCACCAACCACCAGATCGGCGTCTTTCACGGGTCCAAGAGCTACGTGCTGCAAAACGAAGACGGTCAGATTCTGGAGGCCCACAGCATCTCGGCCGGTCTGGACTACCCCGGCGTCGGTCCCGAACACTGCTTTTACGCCGATAGCGGCCGCGCCGCCTATCACATCGTCAATGATAAGGAGGCCCTGGCCGCGACCAGTCAACTGTGCCTGACCGAGGGCATTCTGCCCGCGCTGGAGTCGGCGCACGCCCTGGCCTCCTTGCCGGGCATCATCGAGGAGCTTCCCGCGGGCGCGGTGATCATCCTCGGCCTCTCGGGCCGGGGCGACAAAGACGTCTACAGTATCCGCAAGGCCATGGAAGAGACCTCATGAACCGCATCGACCAGTTGTTCGAGCGCAAGCGCGAGCAAGGCGCCGCGGCCATGATCTTCTACCTGACCGCCGGCTGTCCGGATATGGCCGTGACCGAACGCGTCATCGACGTGCTCGCCGAGGAGGGGGTGGACCTGATCGAGCTGGGCATCCCATTCTCCGACCCCATCGCCGATGGTCCGACCATTCAAGAGGCCTCGCGGGTGGCGCTGGAGGGTGGCGCGACGGTCCGGGGCATCATCGAGCTGGTCGGCCGTGCGCGCCGGCGTCATCCCGAACTGGTCGTGGTCCTATTCGGTGCCTATAATCCGATCTTCCGGATGGGCGATGAGCGGTTCGCCGCCGCCGCCGCCCAGGCCGGGGCCGACGGCATCCTCATCCCCGACTTGCCTCCCGAAGAGGCGCAAGACGTCCGTCGCGCGGCGGGGGCGCACGGGCTTTCGATGGTCTTCCTGGCCGCCCCCACCACCCCGCCCGAACGGATGCGATTGATCGCGGAGGCTTCGACGGGGTTCATCTACTATATCTCGGTCAAGGGGGTGACGGGCGCCCGCGCCGAACTGCCCGCCGACCTCAAGAGCAAGCTCGAGACGCTAAAGTCCGTCACCGATAAGCCGGTGGCCGTCGGCTTCGGGATCGCGGAGCCGGAGCAAGCGCGCGCCGTGGCTTCGATCGCCGATGGCGTGGTCGTTGGGAGCAAACTGGTTCAGATGGTCGGCTCGGAGCCGGGCGCGGCCGTTGATTTCGATCGCCTGCGGGGATTCGTCCGGTCGATGTGTGAAGCGGTCGCTGGCGCGCATGCCGTCTAATTCGGGCGGTCGAAATCGAGTTCGGACCGCAAATCCAGATCCAAGAAAGTAAGAGTCGGCGTGAAACAGAAAACCCTCGTCACGATCATTGGTTCTTCGAGACCGCCCACGACAAACAACGGGAGGGCTCCTGGAGTCCTGGGTATATTGGGGCTGGCCCTTCTCGCGTTTATCGCGGCGCTGCCGATTTGCGCCGCATCCGACCAAAACGCCGACGACGAACCGAGCACGGCGAGACAAGAAGAGGCCGCCTCATCCGATGAGCCAACCACTGACACGGCCGTGGTGAAAAAGGAAGAAGAGGAAGAACAGGATGAGGAGGACGAGCGGGGCGAACAGGACGAGGCGCCCAAACAGGTTTCACTGAAAACCGTTTACAAACCCAAGCCCCAGCAGGTCCGCCTCAAACCGGTTCTCAAAGACGATTCGGAGGAAACCTTGTCCGCGGCTTCGGCCCAATCCGAGGGCAAAGTCGAACCGCCGCAAACGGCGTCCAAACCGGACGAGCCTCCTCGACAAGCCAACCTGGCCGTGATCAAGAAGCCCGACACGAAGCAGGCCCCGTCGCCACCGCCAGAGAAAACGGTCGAGGAGCAAGAAGTGGCGGAGCGGCCGGAGACAACAAAGGTCGCGGAGAAACCAAAAAAGAAGGCCCCGGAAGAGACGATCAATTGGGACCGGTTGCTCAAGGCCCCGGCTTCCGCGTCGATCTTGCGGAGGTTAAACAATTACGTCGTCGAACATCGCGACTCCCCGCGCTTGCCCGAGGCGTTGCTGCGCATCGGCCGGATCAATCTGGAACTGGGCAATCCCGAGGAAGCGCTGATGGCCCTGCGCGCGGCTTCGAGCGTCGCCGTGGACCTCGCGTTGGTTCATCAGGTCGACCGCGGACTGGCCGAGGCCACGACGCGAACGGGCGAATATAAGGCGGCGGTTATCCATTGGGGCAAGGTCGCCGACCGAACCGCGCGGCAAGATGAACGTGTCGAGTCGCTCATCGGAATGGGAATGGCGTTGACCGCCCAAGGCCGGCTCGAGGACGCGCGGGCCATTTGGAGGGGACTGGGCGCCCTTACCGCGCTGCTTGACGGCTCGCGCGCCACCGAACTGCAAGCCGCCACGCTCCTCGGTCAGGCGCTCACGGCGGAGCTGGTCGGGCAGTCCGCCGAGGCGATTAGTCATTTTAACGAACTGTTGTCCCTCTACCCCCGAAGCCCTCAGGCGCGGATCGCGATCAATCGGGTCATCGATCTGAGGGTACCGCTGTTTGAGTAAACGAGGGTCGACACCGAAGTCGCCCCCGGCGGTCCCATGGAAAAGGGGAAGAAATCGTGAGAAGCGAACAGGAACATTGGATCGTCGGCTTCTGTCATTTGATTAACATCGTGCCCCTCTGGGGTCTGCTCATCTGCGGAGGGATCTGGTTTCGTCTGCGCGAGGAGAGCCGTGAGGTTGTCCTCCACGCCCAGCAGGCCATTCTGTTCCATATCATGATGCTTTGCGCGGTGCTGATCTGGAGCCTGGTGCTGATCTTCGTCAAGATTGTGCAGAAGATTTCAGAGCCCTTGGCGCTCGTGATCGACCGAATCAATGATGCGTTCGTTCTGGTCCTCTTTATCGTCTATGCCCTGATCTGCCTTTTCGGTTGCATCCAATGCCTGCAAGGCAGGTCGTTTCGCTATCCCCTGGTCAGGATTCAGCCTTGAAACGCTCACGAACCGCCAAATCAGGTCTCGCGGGACCAAAGGACGTGATTGTCGGCATCGAGGCGGCGACGGATTGCGGGGGGGTGGCGCTTGCGGATGCCGGCGGCCGCCTGATCGCTCATACTTGGCGTGAGAGTCGCCGGCCCGTCTCGACGCGATTGCTCGCCGATCTGGATGACCTGCTCGCGGGGGAAGGCATCCCGTCCACGTCGTTGCGGGCCGTTGCCGTATCGCTGGGGCCGGGTGCGTTCACGGGGCTGAGGGTCGGGCTGGCCCTGGCCAAGACGCTAGCCCAGGGCTGGGGCGTCCGGCTATATGGTTATTCGACCCTTGCGGCCGTCGCGCGCCGCTGGCCGGTGGCGGGCGAGACCGTCGCGGTGCTGCTCGATGCGCGCCGCAGTGAAGTTTATACGGGCATTTATCGCTCCACGGAAGATGGAGCCCCCGCCGAAGTCCTCCGCGAAGACCGCGTCGAAGCGGTTGAGTCCTTTCTCGAGGCCGTCGAAGGGACCTCGCCGGGGCCGCTCCACTTGGCGGGGAGCGGGGCGCTTGTCTATCGAGACCTGATCGCTCGGCGGCTCGGCGACGGGGTCCGTTGGCTCCCCTCTCCCTGGGACGCGCCGGGGGCGGACGCGCTGGCGCTGGCGGGCGCCCATGACTGGCGAGCCGGCAGCCCGGGCCTCGATCCCCTGACGGCCCAGCCCGTCTATCTGCGGCCCAGCGACGCCGAACGGCGTCATGGACCGGTGGCATTCCTGACCTGGAGCGCGGTATGAAAAGCTCGCACGAAGTCGGTGTTGGCCTGGTTATAATAATTGGGATCGCCGCTCTAGTGGTCGTCACGCTGTACCTTGGAGAATGGGATCTGTTCGGCGATCGCGAGACCTATTTCGCGGTCTTCGAACAGGTGCAAAACCTGGAAGTCGGTGCCCCCGTCAAAGTCTCCGGCTTCGAAGTCGGCCAGGTCTCCAGCATCGAATTTATCAGCGGTGACCATCCGGTGCGGGTCGAAATGCGGATCGAGACTGACGCGGTGCTCTACGAGGATTGCGAGGTACAACTGCTGGTCGCCGGCGTGATCGGCGACACGACGATCAATATCGACGCGGGCGGCCCGGACGCGGAAGTTCTGGCGCCGGGCGAGCTGATTGTCGGGATGCCCGGCATCGAGCTGGAAGAGCTGGCCGGCGAGGTCTCCGGCGAGGTCATCAAGACTTCCCAGGAGATCATTCGCGCGCTTGAAGCCGTTAACGTCTACCTGACCGATCCCGAGATACGAGACAACTCCAAGCAAATCCTCTCCAATCTGGCCCAGGTGACCGCCAAGATGGATCGAACCTTGGAGATCGTGAACCAGAACTTCAACCCGATGCTCCAAAAACTGGAACAGAACTCGGACCAGATGTATGAGTTGGTCGCCGAATTGCGCGGGCTGGTTGACCAGGCCAAAGGTGACGTGGCGCGCACCAGCCAATCCATTGAATCGGCGGCGACTGAATGGGGAAAGTCGGCCAACACGCTGACAAGCGAAATCGACTCGATCCGCGGCGACTTCGACAATCTCGCCGGGAAGATCGAACGGACGCTCGACTCCACCGACGAGCAACTGAACCAGAGCGGCGCCCAGCTGCGGCTCGCCCTGAACTCATTGAACGAAATGCTGGGCGAAGTCCGCGCGGGAAAGGGCACGCTGGGCCGGTTGCTGACCGATCCCAGTCCCTTTGAAGAGCTGAGCCAATTGATCAGGGCCCTCAATCAGACCCTCACCGGTAGCCGCGAGCCCACATTCCCACTGAGCGGGGGCGCGGGGGGCCCCGGTCCGTGATCGGCCTCAAGAAGAAATTGAAAGCCCCGCTGATCATCTTCGCGGTGACGCTGGTCGCTTACACCCTGACCACCGGCGGGCACCTCTATTCCCCCGACGAAGAGGTGCTGTTCCGTACAACCGAAGCCCTGGCTTCGGGTCGGGGGCTGGCTATCGAACCGTATGTTCAGGGCTTCGCCACCCGCCCCGGCGTCCGGCCCCGCGCGGACGGGCGGGAGTACCAACAATACGGCGTCGGTCAGCCCCTGTTAGCCGTCCCGCTGGTTTGGATCGGGGAGGGCCTCTCCAGGTTCGGCACCCGCTTTGAATGGCGGCGGATTTACGGCGATCATCCTTACGCGCCGCATCGAACCAGCGGGAAGTCCACGGCGCGGGCCTATGCGACGCGCTGGGCCGTTTCGTGGTTCAATGTCCTCGTCGGGGCCGGGTTGGTGCTGCTGGTTTACGGGCTGTGTCTGGAGATCACGCGTGACCGGACCGCGTCGAAGACAGCAGCTCTGCTCTACGCGCTGGGATCGTTGGCTTGGCCGCACAGCCGCCCGTTCTTTACCGAATCGTGCGCCGCGCTGATGATCGTGTTGGCGTGGTGGGCACTGTTACGCGCCTTGCGCGGTCGGATGACGGCGTGGTGCTTCATCGCGGGGATGGCCGCCGGCTACGCGGTTTTGGTGCGCAACGATTCGCTGTTCGCCTATCCAGGGTTGGCGCTGTTGCTGCTGGGTCCGATCGTGAAGGCCTGCCGGTCGGGAGGGCGCCCAGTCTGGCCCGCCTGGGTGGCCTTTGGGGTCCCGGTCGCCGCGGCCGGGGTGTTCTTGCTCGCGCTGAACACGGTCCTGTTCGGAGGGCCGTTCGCGAGCGGATACTCGGACCAACCCGAAGGCGTGCGGTTTTCAACGCCGATCATGGCAGGCCTATTCGGGTTCCTGTTCAGCGTTGGCAAGGGGATGTTCTTCTTTTCGCCGGCGCTGGCGTTGAGCTTCCTGGGTTGGCGGCCGTTGGGGCTGCTGGGTCGTGAACATGTCAAGGGCCTGCTTTGGGCGTTGGCGCTCACGATCGCCGTGCCCCTGCTCATCCATGCCAAGTGGCAGAACTGGGCGGGGGGCTGGTGCTGGGGTCCGCGCCATATCTTCCTGATCCATCCTTTCCTTGCGGTCCCCATCGCGGCCTGGCTGGCCCGCCCTTGGGGACGCGCGACGCGGATAACGCTCGCCGTCTCCTTCGTGGTGGGCGTCGCCATCCAGCTGCTGGGATCCTCCCAAGACTTCATCCGGTTCCATAACCGGTTTTTCCGCGCGCCCGGCTCGATGGAAGCGTTTCATATTCGTTATGATGATGCCGACCAGGCGTTCTGGAGTCAGTACTATAGCAACTCATTCCGCCGCGAGCCCGCCCCTGACGCCCCTTTCAACCCGTTGCCAATCCTGATCCCACCGGCGCCGATCCAGGATTCACTCTACGTTCCCCAGCGCAGCGTTTGGACGGGTTATCCGAGGATGCTGAAGGATGGTGAGATCGACAATTTCTGGATACGCTTTCTCGCCCGGTACCGCCCGGCCGCGCCTGGGATCCCGCCATGAGCACGAGGATCGTCGGTGGTGAGCGGCGCGGCGCGACGCTGCGGACCCCGCGCGGCGAAAAGACTCGCCCCACCCTGGCCCGGGTCCGCAAATCCCTGTTCACGATCCTGGCGCCCGTGCTGCCCGGTGCCCGCGTTCTGGACGCTTTCGCCGGGTGCGGCGCGCTGGGCCTGGAGGCGCTCAGCCGCGGCGCGCGTGAGGTGGTCTTCGTCGAGAAGTCCCGCAGCGCCCTCGAAGCCCTGCGAGCCAACATCCTGCACTTGGACTGGGACGACCGAGCCACGGTGGAGCAGCGCAATGCGCTCAGTTGGTTCCAAGACCCGGGCGGGGAATCGGCGCCATTCGATTTGATCTTCCTCGATCCGCCCTACAGCCAGGACCTGATCCATCGCTCGCTTGAGTTGCTCGGCGTCCATCACGAGCAGATGCTCGCGCGGGACGGAATCGTCGTCGCCCAGGCGGGCATTCGTGATCGAATCGACGAAACGTACGGCCCCCTGATCCAAGTCCGTTCGCGAGTCTACGGTGAAACTCGCATTGCTTTCCACGAGCTCGCGGACTAGGCTTGGGTCTTGAGGAAATATCTCACACCGGAGAGCAATCCAGCGGATGCGGTTCGTCGCCATCTTGCTTCTTATCCTGGCCGTTATGTTTGGCGGCCATGCGATCTATTATCGCGGGAAAACCGATTCGCTCCTCACCAAGACGCTCAATCAACTGCCCGACAATCCCAAGAGCGCCTATCACCAGTTCAAGACCATCATGAAATACAACAATTTCCTCACGATGGGAAAGGTCGATGGCGCCCATACGGCGTTTCTTGACCGGTTGGAACGTACGATCATCCGTGAGCTAAAACTCTTCCCGCCACCGGCCAGCTCCTTCCAACAGGCCCGCGAAGCCAGTGACGTGCTCGCGACCTACCGCTCGGCGACGGGAAAGGATATCCGCCCCATTCGCGACGGGATCGTTCAGGCGGCCAAGGACGCCATGCCCGTGGTGCGCGACGGCGGCACGCTGAGTGCCTGGCACGCCATGATAGCGTTCTTCCTCACGCTCGAAGAGCAGAGCCAAGTGCCGCCGTCCGTCTTCGATAACTTTGAGGCGTGGATGGTAGTAGTCAAAAAAGAGGAGCAGCGCCCCATGGGCCTGCGTGACGCCATCTCCCATGCCTCGGGCGCTTTCCAAAATGCATTCGCGTCATTGGGACTCTCGTCCCGGGCTCGGGGCGGTCCATACGTCCTGGAGCTGCCCCACACGCTCTCGGACAATCAATTGATCAACGCCGAGAACGAATTCAATTCGGCGTTGGCCGCTCTGATAGCCTTTGAGCGAATGTTCGGGGAGAGCAATCCACGGGAGCTTAACGGGTTGCGGGCCAAGCTGACCTACAACAAGGGGGTTCTGAAGGCCGCGCATCTGCTCGAACGGGGCGATATGGCGCGGACGATGGGGACCGGCTATGTCGCGAATATCATCTTGGGCGAGGGTCATCAAGGGGCGCACCTACCCACGGTCTCGCAGATGTACGGGTCGTTCATCAACGGGGCGATCGGAGACTTTGAAACGGCGATGAGATTCTTCGCCGGCGATGAACTCGATAATCCTGACCTACGCCGCGCCTACAATGCGCTGGCGGCGTGGGGATGGGCCATGTTGGACCAAGCGACCGGGCTCGACCCCGGCGAGCACCGGCGGCTCGCCGGACAGTGGGCGAATGGGATCACCCAACCCGCGGCCCGACAAATCATCGAGGCCATGCAATCCAGCCCCCGCCCCTTGGCTCTCGTCCGGCTTCAGTAAGACTCATAGGTGCCTCTAAAAATTCAGTCCCGGCAGGGACGATTGCTTTCAGCCCGCCGTAGCTTCAGCGAAGGTGGGAAACCAAACCGACCAACCTCAGCCCGCTTCTTCGCCCTCCGCCGGTACGCGCAACGTCCCGACCGTCAGGTTTGAGTCCTGCAGGAAGGTGTCGATGAAGCTCATGATCTCGTCGGCCGTAACCGCCTCGAGTTGACGCAGCCGGCGCTCCAGGTAATACGGATCGCCGCCGATCAGGAAGGACGTGGCTAACTGCTGGGCCAGGCCCAGGTTGGTCTTCAAGGCCCGGATCGCGTCGGCACGCAGGCTCTTCTTGGCGCGCGCCAGCTCATCTTCGCCCAAAGGCTCCCGTGCCAGTTCGGCGACATCGGAACGGATCGCCGCCTCCAACTCCTCCAGCGTGTGTTCGCCCTGCGGCGTTGCGTAGATCATGAACAGGTTGGGTTCGTGGTCGCCGGGGCCGGTAAAGGTGTAGATGTCGGCGGCCAGGCGTTCCTCTTTGACGAACTTCTCGAACCACCGCGCGCTACGCCCCCCCGCCAGCACCTGCATCAACACTTCGGCGGCCACGTCGGCCGGGTCGGGCGCCTGGGGCTTGTGCCAGGCCATGAGTAGCGCCGGCGTGGCGGGCAGCTCCAGGTTGACGCGCCGCTCGCCGCGCTGGGGCGGTTCGGGGACGATCCGCTGATGGCCGGCCTGCTCGTCGGCAGGCGGGATGCGGCCGAACGTCTCGCGCAGCAGCGCGCGGGTGGCCTCGACGTCGAAATCGCCGACCAGCACTCCGACGGCGCGGTCCGGCGTGTAGTGCCGCCGGTAGAACTCGTTGGCGAGACTGGCCTTCAGGTTGATGATGTCGTCTTCCCAACCGATGACCGGGTAAGCGTAGGGATGGGCCTGGTAGGCCGTGGCCATGGTGATCTCCCATAGTTGGCCGACGGGGCTGTTGTCACGCCGCATCCGCCGCTCTTCCATCACGACGTCGCGCTCCTGATAGAACTCGCGCATGACGGGCATCAGCAGCCGGTCGCTCTCCATCCGCGTCCACAGCGGGAGTCGATTGGCGGGCAGGCTGATGAAGTACGTCGTGGCGTCCGAGGAAGTGGTGGCGTTAAGCTGCGCCCCGCCCTCGCGGTTGTAAATCTCATCGAACTCGTCCTTGACGACAAACCGGGCGGCATCCTCCTGGGCCTTTTTCACCTTCTCCTCGAGTGCCGCGAGCTGGGCCTGCATCTCATCGGTGGGGTCGGACGCGCGACGCGCCTCGTTGCGGGCGCGGTCGCGCCGCCAGGCCATCTCCTCGACCCGCCGCAGGGCCTCGCTTTCGCCAACGTGATCCTTCGTCCCGATCTGGCGCGTCCCCTTGAAGGCCATGTGCTCGAACATGTGCGAAACCCCGGTCTGCCCCGGCGTCTCGTCCTTGCCGCCGACGTCGAACCGAATCACCCCCGAGAAAATCGGCGCCCGGCGGTTGGGGTAGAGCAAAAACGTCATCCCGTTGTCGAGCTCCTCGACGACCAGCGGCCCGAGCAGTTCCCACGACTCTTCCCCCTCGGCCCATGCCGCGCCGGCAAGGAGATAGATGACGATCACCGAGACCAGGTTTCTCAGCATCCTTCCGTTTCTCATGTCGCGTTTCCCATCGATCGATTGAGTTTGTGATAGGGTGTCTATCAATTCACGTTTACCCATGAGGATTCTCGAATCCCTCGTGCGTCAAGACTAGGTTCCGGTGCCCCTTTTGTCTAACGCATTCTCAATCCGATACCTCGCCGTATGTGAACCCTACACTCATCACGGTTTGCCGGGCCACAAAGCCTTCGCGCGCCGGCGGCGTCTCGAGTGCGAGAGCTTTGCTTGACTTCACACGGCCGGCTTGGCCATGATCATTGCGCTTCGCAGCCGATCTTCCATAAACGGATGATCCGAATAATGGGTCACCATCCAAATGAACTCCTGAAGGTCGTGGAACGTGATGAATAATTCTAATGAGAAATCATCAGGGGGTGCCCCGTCGTTAACGGCCGCCCCCCGACCCGGTTCCGATATTGGTTTTATCGGCGTCTTTTGCGGGTTGGGGGCGGTTTATGTTGTTTTGATCGCCGCCATGCTGATCGCCGACGCCGGTTTCGTGACGGCCGAGCATTTCAAGGACGCCCTGGCCAGCCGCGAGATTCGTTATGCGATAAAGCTCAGCCTAATCTCGTGCACGTTGACGGCGATCTTCTCGCTGTGGATCGCCGTGCCGATCGGGTATCTATTGTCGCGCTACCGGTTTTGGGGCAAGAACTTCATCGATGCCGTCCTTGATATCCCCATCGTTCTGCCGCCGCTGGTGATCGGTCTCAGCCTGCTGATCCTGATGCAATCGGGCCTGGGGAAGCTCGCCGAGGATGTTTTTCAGGCCGTCGCCTTCAAATTGTTCCATATCCGCACCGGCATCACGTATAAGCTGCCGGCGGTGATCCTGGCGCAGTTCATGGTCGCCTGCGCGTTCGCGGTGCGCACGATGCGGGCGACGTTCGACCAGATCAACGCACGCCAGGAGCAAGTGGCTCTGACGTTGGGGTGCTCGCGGGGGCAGGCGTTTTGGATGGTGATCCTGCCGCAGGCGCGGCGCGGGATGCTGACGGCGGGGACGCTGGCGTGGTCGCGCGCGCTGGGCGAGTTCGGACCGATTCTGGTCTTCGCCGGCGCCACGCGGATGCACACCGAGGTGCTGCCGACGACGATCTTCCTCGAGCTGTCCATCGGCAACATTGAGGCCGCCGTCGCCGTCTCGCTGCTGATGGTGCTGGCGGCGCTGATCGTGTTGATCGTCGTGCGGGTCTTCGGTTATCGTTCGGCGGCGCTGCACTGGGGCGATCCGACATGACCGACCATGCGCCCAGCTCCGATCACGACCCCGCCGTGAGCGTCCGCAAAGCGACCGCCCACGACCTCGCCGCCGCGCGGGTTCTCCTCGAGCAGTATCCCTACAAGCGGGAGCAGCAGACGGCCCAGCGGCTCGATCGCGGGCGGTTGCTCGATTTCTTCATGCGAGATCTGGACACCGGTCTGGGGGGACCCGCTTCGCATTGGATCGCGGAGCAGGGCGGTGAGCCGGTCGCCTTGGCCGGCCTCGCCCCCGATCAATGGCACGGCGAGGTTTACGGACTCAAAATAGGCCAAGTGCGACCCTGGCTCAACACTGTCAACCCCAAAAGCGGCGCGCCGCTGCTCGATGAGGCGCTGGCCGAAGCTCGCCGGCAAGATTACCAGCATCTCTCGGTCCGCGTCGACGGCGCCGATTTTCGCAACTTGCACCTGATGGAGGCCCATGGGTTCCGGCTGATCGACGTCTCGCTCAAGCTGAGCCGCCCGCTGCCGTTGGCGGAGCCAATCGTCGACGAACCGCCGCTAGCGCAAACCAGGGGCCTGCGCGTGGGCATCGCCGAGCCGAGCGACCGTCAATGGATCCGGGCCCTCGGCTCGCGGACCCACGGCGCGACGCATTACCTCAACGACCCCCACCTCCCACGCGAGAAGACCCGCGAACTCTTCGCCCGCTGGCTCGACCGTTGCATCGAGCGCCTCGCCTATCGCATTTACACGCTCACGGACGCCGATGGCCGCGGCCTGGGTTTCGCAACCTACCTGTGCAACCAGGATTTCGCGAAGGCGCTGGGGCGCGAGCCGCTGATCATGGACTTCATCCTGCTCGACCCGGCGCTGCGCGGCCAAGGCGTCGGCCCATGGTTCATGGAACAGACACTGCTGCGAGAATCCGACCAGGGATTCAACTACTGCGAACTCCGCACCTCCGCCCACAATCCCTCGGCCGTGGCGTGTTACGAGAAGCTGGGCTTTTGTCTTTGCGCGAGCGATTTTGTTCTGAGTATCGGACCGTCCTCGCTATTCAACTCCAAAAGATCACCATCCGCATAATTGAGCCGTGACGTTTTATCCAACGCGTTTCTCTATCGCGCATTTGGCAAAGCGTCCTCGCGGGGTGAGGGGAGAAGTTGGAGCAGGACCTCCAGGCCGGACTCGCGGCACAGGTCGATGACCTCGTGGACGCGGCCGTAATCGACCTGCCGGTCGCCGCCGATCATGATCTCCTTGTGACCCCTGGCGGCCAGGTCGAAGAGTTCCAGTTCGAGTTCCTCGCGCACCATCGTCCGGCCCTTGAAGTGCATCTCGCCCTGGACGTTCAGCGTGATGGTGGGGGGCGGATCGCGAGGGAGGGGTTGGTCGGCGGTTTTCGACTCGGGCAGGTTGATGTCCATGACGAACGATTCGTTGCGGATCGTCGTGGCGAGGATGAAGAAGAAGATCAGGTTGAAGATGACATCGAGCATCGGGGCCAGGTTGATGGCCGGTCGGATGCGGCGGCGGCGATGGGCAACGGCGTGGGCCCTCATCCCGGTGCCTCCCGACCCATGGCGCGTTTCATCGGCTTGGCCGGCGGCGGGGAGACTTGTCCATGGGGGACGGCCCCTTCAACCCTCGCGGCCGCTTCGCCGAATATAGGATCGGTGTCGTTGTTGTAGAGGTGTTGGATCACCTCGCCGGTCGCCTCGACCAGCTGGTTGCGTTCGTAGCGGGTGATGATGCTTTCGAGCACCTGAGCGGCCACGAAGGCCGGGATGGCGATCGCGAGGCCCCACAGCGTCGTGACCAACGCCTCCTGGATGCCGATCGAGAGCAGCTTGACCGACTTCTCCTCGGCCACGGCGAAATTGTAAAAGGTGTTCATCATGCCCAGGATCGTCCCCATCAGGCCCAGCAGCGGGGCGATCGTATAGAGCGTTGACAGCGTGTTCAGCCGGTCGCGCATCTCGTCGGCCGCGAAGGCGGCGGCCTCGCTGACCGAGGATTCAAGCTGCTGGCGCTGGGGTTTCTGCGCCGTGAGGTCGAAGTCCTTGAGCGTCAGCCAGACCGCACGCGCCAGCGGGACCTCGAGCCGGCGCAGGTCCATCACGAACTTGCGCCGCGCCAGCACGCCGTCGATGCGCTGGGCCTGCTTGGCGATTTGCGGATCGAGCACCCGCCCCTTGCGCAGCCGGATCAGGCCCTGCAGCACCGCGCCGACCATCAGCAACGAGCAGGGGATCAGCACGAACATCATCGGCCCGCCGTTGAGCACGAATTTTTGGATCAATGTATCCATCATGGTCGGGGTTACTCTCGGTCCAGGGCGGTGGGGCGGGGCTGGGTCAACGGGAGCTCCGCTGATCCTATCCGCGCCGGCGAATCACGGCCCATCTTAAGCATCCGGGCCCCCAAAATGCCACCACGGATCAATGCCGACGGCCTGGGGGGGTGTGATTCAGTTTTGGGAGTAAACGCCGCTTCGATAAAGGAACCCGTTCCGGTGGATGATCGACTCCCGTCTCTCGTCCTCGTAATCGGTCTTCTGCGCGAACAACAATCGAGGGGGAATTCGATGATAAACTCACGATTACGAGGACGAGAGTTGAGAGCCGAGTCTCCAACACGGCCTCCGCGCCATAGCGCTTTGGGGACGGATGGTTCCGCGCCATGCAATTTTTTAATTTACGCCGCGTTACGGATTTTTCAAACCTACTCCCATTATGCTGAGTCCCATCAGTGTCAGTGTCAGTGTCAGTGTCAGTGTCAGTGTCAGTGTCAGTGTCAGTGTCAGTGTCAGTGTCAGTGTCAGTGTCAGTGTCAGTGTCAGTGTCAGTGTCAGTGTCAGTGTCAGTGTCAGTGTCAGTGT
>Ga0310121_10000532_pt1 | contig 41528 bp, 41 predicted proteins | sample CB27_Tmax_986_MG_FD_203504 | JGI IMG/M metagenome (GOLD analysis project Ga0310121, IMG submission 203504) | Marine microbial communities from Western Arctic Ocean, Canada - CB27_Tmax_986 | ecosystem: Environmental > Aquatic > Marine > Oceanic | place: Canada: Western Arctic Ocean | collected...
GCCTCGATTGCTGCGCTCGCTTCTTCGGGGGTCGACATCTCGACAAAACCGAAGCCGCGGGAGCGGCCGCTCATCCGGTCCATTATGACCTTGGCTGACTGCACTTCGCCGTGCTCCCCGAACATCTGTCCGAGGTCCTCATCCTTGAACGACCATGGTAGGTTGCCCACATATATGTTTCTGCTCATTGTTCTATTGCCTGCCTCCTGGCAGGATGGCGGCGCAGGGGGCCTCCGATATAATACTTGGTGTTTGCCAAAAATCAGCTAGCGCGTCAGCACGCGCGCGATAACGACACGCTGGATTTCCTGCGTTCCTTCATAAATCTGGGTAATCTTGGCGTCACGGAAAAAGCGCTCGACCGGGAAGTCGGTGGTGTAGCCGTAGCCGCCCAGCACCTGCACGGCGTGGTCGGCGACCCACATCGCGGTGTCGCCGGCGGTCAGCTTGGCCATGCTTGCCTCGAGCGTGTGGCGCGGGGCTCCCTGCTCGTAGTGCTGTTGCTTGGCCCAGGCTGCACGGTAGACCAGCAACCGCGCCGCCTCGGTGCGTGTCGCCATTTCGGCCAAGTAGTTGCCGATGGTCTGGTGCTGTGCAATCGGCTTTCCGAAGGTCTCGCGCTCTAGTGCATACTTCAGTGCCGCCTCGTAGGCGCCCTGGGCAATCCCCAGCGCCTGCGCGGCAATGCCGATACGCGAGTTGTCAAGCGCATTCATTGCGATGTAGAAACCCTTGCCTATCTCACCGAGCACGTTCTCCTTCGGGACACGGCAGTTGTCAAGCAGCAGCGTGGTGGTGTCGCTGGAGCGGATGCCCAGCTTGTTCTCCTTCTTGCCGACCGCGAAACCGTCGAAGTCTTTTTCGATGATGAAGGCGGTGACGCCGCCGTGCTTCTTCTTGCCGTAATCGGGATGGCCAACCACCTTTGCGAACAGCACAAAGACATCGGCGCAGGAGCCATTGGTGACCCACATCTTCTCGCCGTTCAGGACGTAGTAGTCGCCGTCGTCGGTCGCCCTGGCGCTCATTGCGGCGGCGTCGGTTCCCGACCCCGCCTCGCTCAGCGAGTAGGCGCCCAGCGTCTCGCCGCTCGCGAGCTGCGGGAGATATTTTTCTTTCTGCGCCTCGCTGCCGTGTAGCACGAGGGTCAGTGAGCAGAGCCCGACGTGCACCGCGACCATGACTCCCAGCGACGGGTCGACGCGCGAGAGCTCCTCGACCACGATGGCCTCCGAAATGTCGTCGAGCTTCTGCCCGCCATACGCCTCGGGGATGGTCATCCCGGCGAAACCCAGTTCCGCAAACGCCTTGAATTCCGCGACTGGCGGCCGCTGCTTCCGGTCGCGCTCCGCGGCGGTCGGCGCCGCGACGCTCTCGGCGAAGTCGCGCACCATGTCGCGAATCATCTGCTGCTCCTCGGTCGGCGCGAAGTCCATCAGCCCTCCATCAGCCGGATAATCGCCTCGGCCGGCTCGCCGTTGCACTCGCGCAGCGCCTCGAACGCCTCGCTCTCGGAGACGCCGGCCTGCGCGGCGACCAGCGCCACGTCCCCGGCCGGGATTTGCGGCACCCCACCATCGGCGTCCGCCGTGCCATCACTGCTGAGCGGCCGCTCCTGCGGCTCGCCGACAATCTGGTAGCTCTTCTGCCCCATCATGTCCATCGCCGTCACGCTCGGCGCGTCGAAGTAGAGTTCCTTCTCCGGCGTGCGGATGATGACTTCGGTCGCGTCGATATTCACGGTCGATTGCTTCAGCTGCTTCTGCAGCTTCTTCATCATGCGCGGGTTCATGCGACCCATGCCGGGCATCATGTCCCCGGCGAGCCCAGCGCGGGTTTAAGCGCTGTGGCGCCGCTCATAATTTGTAGCGCAGTACCGCCGCCGCGCCGCCCAGCCCCGCCAGGATTTCCCCGCCGTGGTGGTGCGGCGAGACCTCGACCACCTCGGTGCGCGCCTGCTCGGCCAGCGCCAGCAGCCGGCGGCCTTGCGGGGAGCGTGTCTCGGGCGCCAGAATCAGCAGCCGCTCGCCCGCGCCCGCCTCGAGCGCCGCGCGCAGCTGCGCCTCGCCATAGGTCGCCCGGTCGCGCGCGAGCGCATCGTTGAGCGCCGCGACTGCTTCCAGCTCGCGCTGCAATTGCGCCTGCGCGGCTGCCTGCGGCAGCTTGCCGGTGCGGAGCGCTTCGTGGACGCCCGCCAGGCCACCCTGCCCTGCGGCGACGGCGGTCGCGTCGCCCCACTGCTCGGGCGCGTCGTCGCGCGCCTGCTTCAGCAAATCCTCTTTCAGGAAGCCGGGGCCGATGACAATCAGCGCCGCCTTCGCCCCCGTGCCGCCGCTACCGAGCGCGTCGGCGACGCTGGTGATGACGCGCGCGAAGAACGCCTTCTGCGTCTCGCCGCCGGCGCCCTTGCCGCCGGCGCGGTTCAGCGCGCGCAGCTCGCGGATGCCGTAGGGGCGCACCTCGGCCAGCACGACCGAGTCGGCCTCTACCGCGACCGCCAGCGCGCGCACTGCGGGTTGCGCCGCCTCGCGCAGCCGCCGTTTGTGGTGCGGCGCCCACTCGGGCTTGGTGAGCGTCAGGTCATCGCTCGGTCCCAGCAGCAGCGTGTGGTGCTGGCCGACGTCGCGCTTCGCCTCGGTGATGGGGCCGTGGCAGCGCAGCCGCTGGCCGAACGGCTGGTATTCGACTTTTTCGACCGCGAGCGTCAGCGTCATTTTCTGCTTGGCGCCGCGCCCGGGGCGCAGCCGGTCCGCCTGCGTCGCTTCGCGCCGTTCGGTGCTGGCGCGGACGCGGTCGCCCGGCTCGAGCAGCAGGTCGAGGTGGTAGAGGTCGTCCTCGTGCTCGAGTCTTAATCGGACTGGGCCGTCGCGCTTACGCTGGACGCGCATGCGAGCTATGTTTGGACCGTGATATCCAGGTTCTCCGCCAGTTCCTTGTAGCGGTTGCGGATTGTGACTTCGGTCACGCCGACGGTCTCGGCGATGCACTTCTGCGTCTTGCGCATGTTGTAGATTACCGACGCGATGTAAATCGTGGCCGCGGCGACGCCGGTCGGCCCGCGCCCTGAGGTGAGTTCGGCATCGACCGCCCGGTTCAGGATGCCGATGGCGGCGTTCTCGACGTGCCCCGGCAGCTCGAGTTCGCGGCAGAAGCGGTTGATGTAGACGACGGGCGACGCCGGCTGGAGGTTCAGCTTCAGCTCGCGCGAGATGTAGCGGTAGGTGCGGCCGACCTCTTTCTTGTTGGCGCGCGACGCCGTGGTAATCTCGTTCAGCGTGCGCGGCACCTCGCAGCGCCGGCAGGCGCCGTAGAGTGCTGCGGCGGCGACCCCTTCGACCGAGCGGCCGCGGACCAGATTCTGGTTGACCGCGCGGCGGTAGAGCATCGCGGCGTCCTCGCGCACCCGCCGGTGCAGTCCAATCTTGGAGGCGAGCCGGTTCAGCTCGGTGAGCGCCATCGCTAGGTTGCGGTCGGCCGAGGTCGAAGCGCGGGTGCGGTTCTGCCACTTGCGCATGCGGAACAGCTGCGCACGGTTCCGGGTCGGGACGACGTTGCCGTGGGTGTCGCGGTTGCCCCAGCCGATGTCGGTCGAGAGCCCCTTGTCGTGCACCATCACCGTCATCGGCGCCCCGCCTCGCGAGCGTTTCTCGTTCTGCTCGGCGTCGAAAGCGCGCCACTCCGGACCCTGGTCAATAAAGTTGTCATCGACCACCAGACCACAGCCGCTGCAGGTCATTTCACCGCGATTATAGTCGCGGATGAGGTGCTTCGAATCACACTCGGGGCAGGCAGTAATTTCCTCAAGTTCAATCTTACCGCCAGAACCCTTGAGCACCATTAGCGCCCCCATGTCGGCCGTCAATAAAAGCGCTCGCCCCTGCGCCGGCAAATCGTATAACCGCCCGGCCTGCCTGCGCGGCGATGGTGACTGCTGAGGAGGACCCACGCGGATACGCCGAGCGGCGCGGCTGGAAAGTGCACGAGTCGCGCTGGGACGGCTCGGCGCACTTGCTGTTGGTCGAGGGGCGGCCCGACCTTGCCGAGGCGTTCGAGGAGCTGCGGCTCGACCTGAAGGCGGATGCGGGCAAGGTGCGGCTGCACCCGATGCTGCGCCGCGCCGGGGGGGAGCTGCTGCTGGTGTTGCTGCCACAGACGCGGCGCAAGACGCGCTCCGAGCGCACCAACCTCTACCTGCTGCTGGCGACCATCTTCACCACCACCTGGGCCGGGACGCTCTTCTGGGCCGGCTACGCCGGGAGCTACGAGCTGCAGAGCGGTTGGGACCTGCTGCTGATACTGCTCCACCCCGAGACGCTCTTCTACGGCTGGCTCACCTTCTCGCTGCCGCTGCTGACCATCCTCGGCATCCACGAGATGGGGCATTACGTCTACGCGCGCAAGCACAACCTCGATGCGTCGCTGCCCTTCTTCATCCCCATCCCGCCGCCGCTGCTGCTCGGGACGATGGGCGCCTTCATCGCCATCCGCGAACCAATACCCAACCGGCGGGCGCTGCTCGACGTCGGTGCCAGCGGTCCCATCGCCGGCTTCCTTGCGGCATTGCCCATCACGCTGCTCGGCTTCTGGCTCACCGAGCAGGCGGCGCGCGAAGCGCCGGTCGACCCAGGCAACCTGATTTTCCTCGGGACGCCGCTGGCGTTCAACCTGCTCGGGTCGCTCGCCGAGCAGTTCATGACGCTGAGCGACAACTACCTGATTCACCCTGTGGCGTTCGCCGGCTGGGCCGGCCTGCTGGTGACCGCGCTCAACCTGCTCCCGGCCGGCCAGCTCGACGGCGGCCACATCGCGCGCGCGCTCCTCGGCCCGCGCGCGCAGATGCTCTCCTATCTTGCCATCGCGGTAATGCTCTTCATGGCGTTCTGGGGCGTACCGGGCTACTCCGACCCCTACTTCGGCTGGGCGATTTTCGCCGGGTTGGTCTACTTCCTCGGCGCCGAGCATCCGCCGCCCTCGGAGGAAATCACGCCGCTCGACACCCCGCGCTGGCTCGCCGGCGGCTTCACCGGCGTAATGCTGCTGCTCTGCTTCGTCCCATCGCCGCTGATGACCATCCCGTCGCCGTTCGGGCTCGAGATGGAGGCGGCCGACGGCGAGCTGGGCTTCGAGGCGGGCGACAGCAACGCGACTTTCATCTGGGTCAACAACACCGGTGAGGTGCACGACAACTTGAGTCTGGCGCTGAAGCTGCCGGCCAGCTGGAGCGCGAGCCTCAGCGTCACGAACGTGACCGCCCCCGACGGGAAATGGCTGAATCCCGGCAACACCACCTTCGGGGAAGTGGCGTGGCAGCCGGACCCGTTCAACCTGAGCCTCAACCTGACGGCGGGCGCGTCGGCGCAGTTGCGGCTCGAGCTTTCCGCGCCCGCCGAGTTCAGCGAGCCGGCGCAGGCACTGCTCGAGGCGAGCAGCCGCAACGAAGCGACCTATACGCTGCGGCTGTCGCTGCTGCCGGAGGCGGAGGCGTGATTCTGGAAGGCCGCCTCTGGCATCCGCAGAACGGGCTGACCGAGGGCTGCGTGGCTGTTGGCGACGACGGCGCAATCGAGCGCGTCGCGAAGACCATGGCCGGTCGCAAGCAGCGCGTGCGTGGGATGCTCCTGCCCGCCGGCTTCGACATGCATGTCCACTTCCGCGACCCCGGTTTCCCGCAGAAGGAGACCTGGGCCAGCGGCTCCGCGGCGGCCGCCTGCGGCGGGGTCACCGCCGTCGTCGACATGCCCAACACGCAGCCGCCGACCGACTCGCCCACCGCCTTCGCCGCAAAGGCGCAGCGCGCTGCGGCGGCGTCGGTGGTCGATTTCGGGCTGGGGGTCAGCGCGCGCCCCGGTATCTCGCGCGAAGCGTGGTTCGGCGAGCTGCCGGCCGCCTTCTGGAAGCTCTACCCCTACGGCAAGTCGTGGGAAGATTACCGTGCGACCGCCACGGAAGTCACGGCTGCTGGCGGCCGCCCGCTGGTGATTCACGGCGAGCATCCGTCGCACATAGACATGTCGCCGCCAACCGAGCTGGCGGAGCACACCGCGCACCGCCGGCTGGCGGAGGCGGAGTGCCTGGCGGGGATGCCCGCGTCGCCGCAGCTACACGTCGCGCATCTCTCGACGGCGGATGGCCTAGCGGGGTTACCGGTGGGCGCGACCGCAGAGGTCTGCCCGCACCACCTGCTGCTGAACCTTGACGCGTGCGATTCCATTGACTGCAAGGTGGACCCGCCGCTGCGGACGCCGCGCGACAACGCCGCGCTCTGGGCGGGCTTCCGCGACGGCCGCATCGCGGTGCTGGCGAGCGACCACGCGCCGCACCTGCCCGAGGAGAAGGCGTCCGACAATCCGCCGTCGGGGATTCCCGGCGTCGAGACGATGGTGCCGCTGATGCTGCAGCAAGTCTCCGCCGGCCGGCTGGCGCTGGGGCGGCTGGTGAACGCGATGGCCGAAGCGCCCGCCGACCGGCTCGACCTTGCGCGCGGACGCATTGCGGCGGGGCAGCCGGCCGACCTGATTGAGGTTGACCTGAAGGCGGCGCGCCCGGTCGCGCTGGAGCAGTTGCACTCACGCGCCGGCTGGAGCCCCTACGAGGGGTGGGACACCGTCTTCCCGCAGCGGGTCTGGCGCCGCGGCGAGCTGGTGGCGGCCGACGGGGAGCTACAGGCGTCGCGTGGCGGGCAGCCGCTCTTCACGGCGCAACCTTAATACTCCGCGAAGGGGGGGCGCGCCATGCGACTGCAACTTGCGCTGGCGCTGCTGGCAGCCGGAGCGCTGCTGCTGCTGGCGCAGCCGGCGGAGGGCGCCGGCGCCGACTCCGAGACGCCGCTCTACCTGAAGCGGGACGGTATCGGCTTCATTTTCAAGCTCAACGCGCAGGACCCGCAGGCGGACCGGCTGCGCTATTGGGAGTGCAGCGAGGAGCTGAACCAGGAGGGGTCATTCTTCCCGCTCGCCAAGTGGGAGCAGGGGCTGGGCGGACAGGTCGAGCTGGGCGACAGCTATACCTTCGCCGTCTGGGTCGAGTCGACCAACGTGCAGGAGATTACGCTGCGCGTGACGCTCTACGTCGTGGTCAACGGCACCCAGCACAACCTCTCGCGTGAGGAAGTCACCAAGCAGGGTTCCTTCCCCACCTGGCTCACCGGTAACTACACCGTTGAGCCCGGCTCGGAGCTGGCGCTGGATCACGGCGACTACCGCACCGTGCCCGCCTTCTCGGCGATGGGAATCGATCTCGAGACGTCGATTACCTGGGCGCCCGATACACAGAACCGCACAGTCTACATCAAGGCCGACAGCCCCGATTTCAACTCGCAGATAGTGGTGCGTATGCGGCCGGTATTCCTCAATCCCGAAGTATTTTTCAGCAACGACCGTACCGACGAGCCGGGCAACGATTCGCTCTACATCAAGGTAAGCGTCGTCGACGCGCTCGGGGTCATCGACGACTCGGGCTCCGGCTCGGTGGCGGACCTTGACCTCGGAAGCTTCAGCCTCGAAATCGAGGGCGTTTCCGGTGGGGGTAACTTCGACGACTCGGTCCACGTCCGCGACCAGCATCCCTTCGCCAAACACATCGAAGGGCGCTGGCAGTACCAGCAGGACTCCGGCATCAGCTCCGGCACTTACCAGATTACGATTTCGGTGACCGACATGCGTGGCAACACCTGGGTGGAGTCGGTCTCCTACGACCTGACCGTCGACGAGTTCGCCATTGAGCTCGAGCACGAGGATGGCGGCAGCGACACTTACGACCTGCAGCTGCCGCGCGGCGGCAAGGTGGAGTATCGTGTCAAGGTCTGGAACCGCGGCAACACCGCCGACAGCTTCGAAATCGAGGTTGATGACAACTCACTTCCCAGCGGCTGGGAGGCGACGCAGCTCACCTCCGACGAGCTTGACCTGCCGGTTGACCAGTACGATTACGCGCGCATCCGCATCGAGGCGCCCGACGGCGCCGCTGGTGGCAGCAGCGCGACCGTGCGGCTTGAGGTCACGTCGCTCAATGACGGCGCAGTCAGCGAGCGTATGGACCTGCGGGCGACGGTGCGCACCTACGGCGCCGCAATCAGTGGGCTCGACGCGCGAATTACGATTGACCCCGAGGAGCTCGATATCGACGGCCTCTACCGCTTCCCGGTCGGCGTGCGCAATACCGGCAACGACCGCGACAGCTACGACGTCACCGCCATCATCGGCCGCGGCGACTGGACCGTGCACATCGAGGAAGGTGGGCAGGCAGTGAACACCATCACCGTCGACCGTGGCAAGACCAAGCAGCTGGAAATCGTGCTCAAGCCGGTCAATTTCGAGAACAGCATGGGCGACGAAGTCGACTTCCGCTTCAGCGCCGAGTCGGTCCCGCCCGGCGATGGCAGCGCGCTCTTCGAGGCGAAAATGGTCGTGGAAATCCCCATCGGGCGCGTGATTGACCTGACGATAGCGGCCGTTGACCTGCAGGTCAACGGCCGCCCCTACGCGCAGCTCATGCCGGGCGACCTGCAGGCGGGCGCACCGGTGCAGTTCCAGCTCGTAGTCAAGAATCTGGGCGGCCGCGGTGCCGCCCCCTTCACAGTCAAGCTCTACGCCGCGGGCCGGGTCGAGGCGAGCTACGATGTCGAGATGGGCCTCGCCGGCTTCGGCGAAGCACTGGTGCTGCTCGAATGGGGCAAGCCCTCTGTGGGTCTGGCGACGCTGCGAATCACCGCCGACCCCGACCTCGCCATCGATGATGAGCGCAGCCGCGCCGACAACAGCTTCTCGCTCTCGCTCGATATCGCCGCCGCCCCGTCGGGTAACGTTAATGGCGGAGATGACGACGGCTTCTCGATTCCCGGCTTCGGGCTGGTGGGCACGCTGCTTTCGGCAGCCATCGTGGCGCGGCGCAGGTGGTAATCGTGGGCAACTTCGGCGAGAAAGGGTTCGCGCTGCTGACGGCGGTGCTGCTGCTCGCGAGCGTGGCTTACCTCACGCTGCAGGAGGAGCAGCGGCAGCTGCCAGTGGCGTACGTCCCGGTCTGGAGCCGCATTTACGAAGATTACAACACCACCGGCGACTGGGGCTACGTCCTCGAGCAAGGACCGTACGCGCTGCTCGAGACCGACAACGAGTGGTTCTCAACGCATGAATTCATCCCGGTCGACCTGCCGCTCATCGAAGGGGGTGCCGCGACCGACCCGCAATGCCTGCTCAACCTCGATCCGGACAAGTGCCCGCGCATCTCGCTTGCTTACTGGCGACCCGATGTACCGGCCGGGGAGACGGTTCCCGTTATCGTCGAAATCGGCCCCTACTTCGGCGAAGAGGCGGTCAGCACCCCCGACATCACCGTGCCGGGAAGCTGGCTGGGGCTGAATATTATCAACAACATACTGCCGCACGGCTTCGCCTTCGCGCAGGTCTCGGTCTTTGGCACTGGCGCCAGCAACCACTGCATGGACCTGATGGGGAACTCCGAGCAGCTGGGGGTCGACGCGGCGGTGACGTGGCTCGGCTCGCAGGAGTGGAGCAACGGCAACGTCGGTATCATTGGGAAATCGTACGACGGCTCGACGCAGTGGCAGGCGGCGCAGTTCGGCAACCCGCACCTGAAGACGATCGTCCCCATTTCGGGGCTGATTGGCGTGCGCGAGCTGATGTGGCGCAATGGCTCCGCCGAGGCGCGGGCGCCGTTCATGCACAACGTGGTCTACGGCGGTTTCGGCACCGACGGCAACGACGAGGACCTGCAGAACGCCTGCCCCGATTACGTCGCGGGGCCCATCCACGGCGCCAACGGCTACATCTTCGGCGGGACCGAGTTCCAGAACGCGCTGGTCGAAGGCTACTGGGAGGAGCGCTACTTCCTGCCCGACGTGCTCGAAAACTACGAAGGCAGTGTCTACATTATCCACGGCTTCCACGACTGGAACGTCGACCCGCACATGGCGCTCCCGACGCTCAACACGCTCAAGGACCACGGCATCGAGGCGAAGCTGCTGATGGGGCAGTGGGACCACGACTACCCCGACCGGCCCGCCATCCTGCGGGACCGCAGCGACCCCGGCCGCGGAGCCGAGGCGTACCCGCAGATGGTGCGCTACGACTGGATGCAGGACCTGCTCGAGTGGTTCACATGGTACCTGCGCGAAGAAGGCCCGCAGCCGAATATGTGGACCGAAATCCAGGATAACCATGGGCAGTGGCGCGTCACCGACCGCTACCCGCAGGCGAGCACCGAGCAGCGCGAGTTCGCGCTCGGCGACGCGCTGGCGCACGCTGGCGGCAGCCTGCAGGTAGTCCCGGGCGGCGCGGACGTGGTCTTCGAGACCGAGCCGTTCGCGGAGGAGTTCCGCTTCGGCGGGCTGCCGCAACTACACGTCGACGCCACGCCCGGAGGCTCGGGCGGGCAAATCTATGCACTGCTCGAGGACTGCGACAGCGACGGCTGCATCCACGTCGGCCACGCCATCATGGACCTGCGCTTCTACGCCGGCGGGACCGACTACCACGTCGTGACGCCCGGCGTGACGATTAACGCGAAAATGGAGTTCCTGGCGATGGACGTCGTAATCCCGACAGATCACACGCTGAAGCTCACGCTGCGCTCAACCGGTGACGGCTACCTGCCGGCGTCCACAACGGCGCCGGTCGCCATCGAGATGGGCGCGAGCAGCGTCCTGCGCGTCGACGTCGTCGACCCGGCCGCGGAGCACTACTTCCTGCCGCCGCAGTGCCGCCATCCCGCCTGTGTGGGCGAGTGAGCGGCTGCGTCGTGCCGGCCGCAGGCCGGGATGATGCCAAGCCGCGCCGCGCAGCAGCAGTGGCGCGGTGGGCTTTTGGCCCGCGTGGGCTGGCGGCCCGATGCTGAAGCCGCTGGCGGCCGCGTTCCTGTTCCTGCTCCCCGCGCTGGCGGGCTGTCTCGACAGCGACGAGGCGCGACCGCTCTCTGCCGACGACCTGCAGGTCGCGCCGCAGCTGCTGACCGGCGGCGAGTTCCAGCCGCTGGTGCTGACCGCGCGACAGCCGATGGCAGTCTACATTCCCTACTTGCTGCTCAACCCGGCGACCGGCTACATCCAGAACTCGACCGTGGTCGACCTGGCGCTGGGCGAGACGGTGCAGCTACAGGTGCTCGCGCCGCCGCGCATCGACTCGGTCTACCTATTCATCGGCGAGAGCGGCCGCCAGCACTGGCCGGCGCGCGACCCCGGCGAGAGCTGGGAGGCGTGGGTCTCGCGCGGGATGCCCGCGGCGACGATGGTCGAGCGCGTCCCGCAGGTGGCGGGGCTCGACGCGCTCAACGCATCGCGCGATAGCGGCGCCGGCCGCGTCGTCCCTCTGCGCGTCCCGGTCGTGCGGCCGCAGTCGCCCGCGTATGCGCCGGAAGAGGGCGGTCGCTTTGCGACCGGGGTCGTCGACGGACGCTCGGTCTTCAACACGATTCGCAAGATAACCGACGACACGCTGGCGCCCGACCCCTACGATGGGGCGGCGGGCTACCTTGACCGCTGGGCGGGGCAGGGTAACCACGCCTACGAGGACGCGGCGCAGTTCCTGATTCGCGAGCTGGAATCCTACGGGCTCGAGGTGCAGGCGCACCGCTTCGAGTTTACCGACATCTTCGGCAATCAGAATCCTGAAGCGTACAACATCTGCGGCTACCGCTACGGCACGCTCTACCCCGACGAATGGCTCGTCTTCGGCGCGCATTTTGACGTCGCACCGCCGACCAACGCCGGGCTGCTCGACCCACACGTCACCGGCAGCCGCAGCTACGGCACCCGCGTCGGCGCCTACGACAACACCGCCGGCACCAGCATGGTGCTGAACGTCGCCGAGGCGATGAGCGACTTTGCCAGCCGCCGCACGATGGTCTTCTGCCTTTGGTCGGGTGAGGAGGGAGGCAAGCGCGGCAGCGACTACTGGACCGAATATTACGTCAAGGGCGACCATCCCGAAGTCACCGTGACGAACTACGTCAACCTAGATATGGCCGGCGTCAACTGGCCCGGCGGCGGCGGCGCCCCGCACGGCGACCCGGACCCGCAGCCGTCGGAGTCCGGCTACCCCAAGGATACCGAAATCTGGCCGCTGCGGCTCTACATCGGCCCGTCGGAGGATTATGACGTGGTCAACCAGCCCGGCATGGTGCAGCTGGCGCGCTGGGTCGGCGCTGACGCCATCAACGTCTCGGCGCAGATGGACGTGCTGGTCGGCAACGAGAGCGACGCCGCGTCGACCTGGAAATACGATGTCTGGCTGCGACAGGACCGCCCCGAGGTTATCGTCTACGAAGACACCACGGCCCGCAGCGACCACGCCAGCTTCCAGGACAACCTCGGCACCATAACCCTTGGCTACGGCGGGCTGGTTGACGGCTACTGGTGCTACCACCAGACCTGCGACACGCTCGAGGAGATGACCGAGTGGATGGATAATTCCGCCTCCGCCCGCCCCTACGGCAACAACGCGACGGGAGAAGAAAACATAGTCAATTCGCTGGACATCATCACCTGGTGGGCGCTCTACATGTTCTTCCACCTTGACGAGAAGCCGGTGCTGAATACCTACCTTGACTGATGGCTCCGGGTTACCCTTTTATCCGTCATTCGGGTGACGCCGCTACCGGCCGTCCCCGCAGGGGACGGTGGGGCATAATTGGGTGACGTAATGCTGGCAGGAATCCCCCGGGAACCGGAAGGCGAGACGCGCGTGACGATGGTACCCGACGTCGTCCCCAAGCTGGCGAAGCTGGGGTTCGAGGTCGTCGTCGAAAAGGGCGCCGGTGCGGCGGCCGGCTACGGCGACGACGCGTATGTTGCCAAGGGCGCGACGCTCGGCAGCGCGACCGACGCGCTCGGCTGCGAACTGGTCATCGCCATCAACGTCCCCGACTGGGGTGCGATGGCGGCGGGGCAGATGCTGGCGTGCATCGCCGACCCGTTACGTGACACCGCGCGGGTCGGTGCGATTGCCGCGGCGGGGCTGACGCTCTTCAGCATGGACATGATTCCGCGCCGGCTTTCGCGCGCGCAGTCGATGGATGTCAACTCGAGCCAGGACAACCTCGCCGGCTACAAGGCGGTGCTGCTCGGCGCCGCGACGGTGGGGCGCATGATTCCGATGATGATGACCTCGGCCGGCACGGTCCGGCCGGCGAAATACGTCGTGATGGGTGCTGGGGTTGCCGGGTTGCAGGCGATTGCGACCGCGAAGCGGCTCGGTGCTGTGGTATGGGCTAGCGACGTGCGGCTCGCCGCGAAAGAGCAGATTGAGTCACTGGGCGGTAAGTTCATCGCTGTCGAGGGGATGGAGGACTTCGAGGACGAGTCGGGCTACGCGAAGCCGCTGACGCCCGAGTTTATCCAGAAGGTCAATGACACCGTCTGTGAAGTCGCGCGCGACGCTGACGTGGTGGTCACGACCGCGCGGCTCTTCGGCCGCACGGCGCCGATTACCGTCCCGGCCAGCGCGGTCGAGGCGATGAAACCGGGCGCGGTCGTCGTCGACATGAACACTGCCAGCGGCGGCAACTGCGAACTCTCCGAAGCCGGGAAGATGGTGGTGAAGCACGGCGTCACGATTATCGGCGAAGCCAACCTGCCCGGGACGGTGCCGCACACCGCGTCGCTGCTCTACGCCAATAACATGGCGAGCTTCGCCGCCGCGCTGGTCAGCGACGGAAAGTTGGCGCCGGATTTCGAGGACGAAATCCTGGTCGGAGCCCCGCAAGGCGACGCGTTCCACGTCCCTGGGATGGGTGGCGTGCTGGTCACCCACGCTGGCGAAATCCACGCCGCGCAGTCCCGCCTTCGGGAGGTGGCAGGATGATTGAGCTGACGCTGGCGGCGCTGGTTGCGGCGGTGACGGTCTTCGTGCTCGCTATTTTTCTCGGATTCGAACTAATCAGCAAGGTGCCGCCGACACTGCACACTCCGCTCATGAGCGGCGCGAACGCGATTTCCGGCATCACGGTTGTCGGCGCGCTGCTGCTGAGCAACGTCGCGCTCACCGACGGCGACGCGCCGCTGGCGGCGAAGCTGGCGTTCATCGCGCTGGTGCTGGCAACGATTAACGCCGTCGGCGGATTCCTAGTGACGAACCGCATGCTGCAGATGATTGCCGGCCGGAGGCGCAAGTGATAGACGCCGCAATCTGGGACATCGGTTACCTTGTGGCGGCGCTGCTCTTTATCCTGGGGCTGAAGAAGCTGGGCCACCCGCGCACCGCGCCGACCGGCAATCTCTACGGCGCGAGCGGAATGCTGCTCGCAGTCGCCGTGACGCTGGCGCGCATCGAGTCGGAGACTGGCATCCTTGGCTGGGAGCTCATCGTCGGCGGACTCGCGCTCGGCGCGCTCATCGGCACCTGGATGGCGCTGCGGATCGAGATGACCGGCATGCCCGAGATGGTCGCGCTCTTCAACGGCTTCGGCGGCGGTGCGTCGGCGCTGGTCGCGCTCTCGGAAGTGCTGGGGCGCCTTGCGGAGGGCAACATTCCCGAAGGTGTTCCGCTCTACGCGACCTGGATAGCGATTGGCCTTTCGGGGCTGGTCGGCTGGATTACGCTCTCCGGCAGCTTGGTGGCGATGATGAAGCTGAAGGGTGGATTCAGCCTGCCGGGCGGCAAGTGGGTGCGCTTCCCGACCTGGGGTCCACCGTGGCTCAACGCCGTCAAGGTGCTGCTGCTCATTGCCTGCTTTGCATTCATCTGGCTCTCAATCCAGGAGCCGACCAACCCGCAGTGGATTTACGGGCTGATTGGCTGCGCTTCGCTGCTCGGCATCCTGTTCGTGCTCCCGATAGGCGGCGCCGACATGCCGGTCGTCGTCAGCCTGCTTAATTCGCTCTCCGGCATCGCCGCCGCGTTTACCGGCTTCGTGCTAATGAACAACGTGCTGATTATCGCTGGCTCTATGGTCGGCGCGGCCGGGCTCGTCCTGACCTTCGTCATGTGCAAGGCGATGAATCGCGAGCTGCGCGACGTGCTCTTCAAGGCGTTCGGCGGCAGCGGTGACCGCGAGACGGTCACCCGCACGAAAGTCGGCAGTGACCCCGATGAGGTGGCGATGCTCTGCGACGGGATTTCTAAGTGCATCATCGTCCCCGGCTACGGGATGGCGGTCTCGCAGTGCCAGTACCAGGTTCGCGAGTTCGCTGAAATTCTGGAAGCGCGCGACTGCGAGGTAAAATACGGGATCCACCCGGTAGCGGGGCGCATGCCGGGCCACATGAACGTGCTTCTGGCCGAGGCGAACGTGCCCTACGAGCAGCTAATCGAGATGGAGCACATCAACTCCGAGTTCGCTGATACCGACGTCGTGTTGGTTGTCGGCGCGAACGACACTGTCAACCCCGCTGCGCGCAGCGGCGAGGGACCGCTGGCGGGGATGCCGATTCTCGACGTCGACAAGGCGCGCGTGGTCGTGATGGTCAAGCGCTCGCTCTCGGTCGGTTACGCTGGCGTCGATAACGACCTGTTCTACGAGGACAACACGATGATGCTCTTCGGCGACGGCAAGGAAATGATGACGCAGCTGGTCCAGGCGATGAAGGAGCTATAGCTCCTGCAACACGGTCCCTCGCTCGTCGTCCAGCACCAGTTCCCAGACGTGCGGCAAGTGGTCCTTGATGGACTCGATATGTGTCACCAGGATTACCTGTCCGACTGACTGTGCCATGCGCTCGAGCCCTTCCAGCACCCGCCGCTGCCGCAGCTCATCCTGTGACCCCAGCACTTCATCGAGCACGACCAGTCCCATCTCGGTCCCGGCGCGTTCGGCTAGCAGCTGTGAGATGCTCAACCGCAAGGCGAGGCTAAACGCATCAGCCTCGCCGCCCGAGAAGCGGTCTAGCGAATGCGCTTCGACCCCGTCGAACACCTTCAGGCTGTAGTCGCTGCCGTCAATCTCGACCTGCGTGTAGCGCCCGTCAGTGAGCTGCGCCAGCCGGCGCGAAGTGTGCGCCGCCAGTGTCGGGGCGATGCGGCTGGTGATGTGCGAGCGGAAGCCCTTCAACAATTGTTCGAGCAGCCCGAACCGCTCCAGTTCGGTCTCAGCCTCGCCGATTTGAGCCTGCGCGCGCTCCACCCGCTCGAGCTCGGCCTGCTTCGCCTTCACTCCATCACCGGCTCGCGCCAGCTCGCCGCGGTGCCGCTCGAGCGCCAGCTTCGCCTCCGACAGCGCGGCCGCCACTGCCTCGCGCTGTTGCCGGGCGCGGGCGTGCGCCCGCAGGTCGAATTCCAGCTTCGCGAGCGCCGCCTGCGCCGCTTCCTGCTCGGTTCGGGCCGCCTGCTCTCTTGCCTGCAGCTTTGCCAGCTGCTGCTCCAGTTCGGGCTTGCGCGCCAGCGCCTGCTCAAGGTCGCGCAGCCGCGCCAGCTGCGCCGCGTGCGCCGCTTCCGCGCCGCGCAGTTTCTCTTCCTGCTTGCCGAGAGCCGCCCTGCGGCTGTCGGTCGCCTTGCTGGTTTGTGCCAGCGTCTCCAGCGCTGCGCTTGTTTCCCGCTGCTGCTGCTCGAGCGCCTTGATTTCGCCCGCGATGCGCTCCATTAGCGCCGCGCCATGCTCGCCAAGCGGCCGCTCGCAGGTGGGGCATTCGCTCTCGGCACCCAGTTCGCGAATCTCTTGCAGGTGTTTTTGTTTGCTCGCCAGCTCGCGGCCGCTAGCTGCGAGCGCTGCATCCAGTTTCCCCTTCCCGGCCGCCAGTTCCTGCAGTTCCTTTTCGACCGTAGCCTGCTTCTCTCGCAGCGCCGCCAGCTTTCCGAGAGCGTCGCTCGCGGCGGTCGTAGAACGGAGTTCAGCAGCTTTCTTTTCTTTTTTATAACTATCATCAAGAGTTTTCTGCGCGTTCTGTAGCCGCTCCCCGGCCAGTTTCAGCGCGCCCTGCGCCGCGTCGCGACGCTTCTCGGCTGTGCGATATTTCTCGGCGTTTGTCTCCGCCTGCACCCATGCCTTGACCGCCTGCGCGTCCTGCTGCGTGGCTGTTTTGAGCGCGACCTCCAGCGGCTTGCCCGCCTTTGTGAGCGCTGCGAAGCGCTCCTGCAGCTCCGCCAGCTCCGTTACGAGCCGTGGCTGGAGCGACTCGCCGTCGCGCGCGACTAGCTGGCTGCGCAGCCCCTCCAGCCGGTTGCTCAGGTCGCGCTTCTGCTGCCGCGCCCGCTGGCCAGCGTCACGCACGTCGGAAATCCGCAGCAGCCGCTCGACCGCCTGTCGGCGCGGCTCACTCGACATGCTGACGAACTTGTCCAGCTCGCCCTGCCGCGTGAAAATCGAAGCGTAGAATGTCTGGTAGTCCATTCGTAGCAGTCGCTCGGTGACATAGTCGGAGACCTCGCGCGCGCCTTCGGCCAGCAGCTCGTCGCCGCGCGCCAGCTCGGCGGTCGTCGTCGACGGCTTCAGCACTCGCTCGAGCCGGAACGCTTCGCCGCCCAGGTCGAACTCCAGCCGCACCCGGCAGGCGTCGCTGGCGCCGATGGTGGCGACCGCCTCCGCGCGCGTGCGCACCGCCGGCGTCCCGTAGAGCACCCACGCGACCGCCTCGAGCAGCGAAGACTTGCCGGCGCCGTTGTGGCCGACGATGCCGAGCAGCCCCTCGGGGAACTCCACCTGCAGGCGACGGATGGAGCGGTAGTTGCGGATGGCGAGCGAGCGCAGCCTCACGGTTTGCCTCCGAGCAGCTCGCTGGCCTGCTGTAGCAGCCAGTCGCGCTCGGCCGGCTTCTGCAGGGGCTGGCCAGCCAGGTAGTCGCGGAACTCCTCTAGCAGCGTCCTGAGTTCGGGCGCCGCCTGCAGCTCGACGGTCGTGTCACTGAACTCGGGGTTGAGCGCGTAGTTGATGGCGCCGCGGGCAGCTTGCAGGAGCGCCCGCCGGTCGACTGTGGACCACTCTTCGCGCGAGATATTCCAGACGCGCTGCCGGATTACCTTGTCGTCAGGGGCGGTCGCCTCGAGCTGCGTTAGCAGCCGTTCTGTCAGGCTGCTTCCGGCACCGGCAGCGCCCGCCTTATCCTGACAATCATAGCTTAATGTAACGAATTGTCGGCACGTAATTTCGTGGTGCTCCACCTGCGGGCCGGGCAGCTCGACCATGGCGTAGCCTTTTGGCTCTTTTTCCTCGGAGAACGAGAAGCGCTCGTTCGAGCCGCAATACCAGGTGTTGTGTCCCAGTGCGGTGAATTCGTGGTAGTGCCCCAGCGCGACATAGTCCCAGCCGCCCTGCAGCGTCGCGTCGGGGAGCGCCGCCTGGTTCAGCTCGCTGTTGCGGAACTCCTTGATGCCCGAGACGGCGCCGTGCGTCACGAGCAGGTTCAGCTTCGCGTCGGGGTCAGGTCGCGCTTCGCTGACGCGCTCCGCGAGCTGGCCTGAGTGGGCTACGCCGGTGACGAGCAGGTCGCCGACGGCGACCTGCTCGGGCTTCCCCGCGAAGAGCGGGTGGATTCCGGGAATCCGCCGCAGCAGCCGGAAGACGTGGCCGGTCTCGCGCAGCCGCGGCGTCTCGTGGTTACCGGCCACGATGATTGTCGGGAGCCCTGCTTGCGAGAGCCGGTGCAGCCCCTCGAGCGCGCGGTCGATGGCGCGGTTGCTCGGCCGCACCCGGTCAAACAGGTCGCCGGCGTGGATGAACACGTCCGGCTTGGCGGCGATGGCTGCCGCAATCAGCCGGTCCCACGCCGCGTAAACATCGGCTTCGCGCAGGTTCAGCCCCGTGTCGGGTTCGCCTTCGGGGACGTGGCGGCTGTAGGCGCGGTATCCGAGATGGGTATCTGCGCAGTGAAAAATCTTCACAGAGGACGAGCGTCCCGGGTCTATTAGGAATTCCGGCGGGCTAACCCTATTACGCGCCGCTCGCTCGCGACCTGTGGCGACTATCGTGCTCGTCGAGCCGCAGCATCCCGGCAACGTCGGCGCCGTCGCGCGGGTGATGGCCAATTTCGGCTGCCCCGAGCTGCTGCTGGTTGGCGGCTGCGAGATTGACGACGACGCCATGGCGCGCGCCAAGGCGGGGCGGCCGCTGCTCGAAGCGACGCGACGCGTCGGCTCGCTCGCCGAAGCGCTGGCCGACGCGCCGCTGTCGGTCGCGACCAGTGGTATCGTCCCCGCAGGCGACAGCCGCTGGCAGCGCGAACCGCGCTCGGTCCAGGAGCTGCCCGACTTGCTCGACGGCCGTGAGCCGGCGCTGGTGTTCGGGCGCGAGAACCACGGGCTCGACCGCACCGAACTGGCGCTTTGTGACCTGACGGTGCAGGTGCCGACCAGCCCAGAGCATCCGGTCCTGAACCTGTCGCACGCCGTCGGGATTCTGCTCTACGAGCTTTTCAGCCGCGGCGTCTTCCAGCGCCCCTACCGCCCCGACATAATTCCCCGTCGGGAAGTCGACCTGCTGGTTGAGCGTATCATGGAGGCGGTGCGGGCGAGCCGCTTCGCCGAACGGCGGCTGCCGCGCGCCGAGACAACGCTACGCCGCATTCTGGTGCGGGGCGAGATTGACGAATGGGACTACGAGACGCTGATGGGGATGTTCAAGGAGCTGCGGCCGCTGCGGAGGCGGATGTGAGCTATGTGATGGTGACCGGCCCGATGGGTGCCGGCAAGTCAACGCTGATGCGCTCGCTGCCGGAGCAGGAGCCATTCGCGCCCCCGCCCGGCGTGCCGGAGATGTTCCTTGACCACGCCTGTAACTGCCGCACCCTGCAACTCTACGAAATCGACGAGCCGACCGCGCTGGGCGTGCGCTGGGCCAGCTGGCTGCGCGCCGCCGACGCGTTCCTGCTGGTCGCATCTGCGGCGACGGGACCGGAAGCGGTCGCGCCGCTGCTGGCGCACCTGCGGGAATTCTGTCCCGAAACGGGCTGCCTGCTCATCGTGAGCCGCTGGCCGGGCGGCTCGTGTGAGGAGTGGCAGCAGCCGGGCGTCAGTGCGGTCGAGACGCTTGCACCGGGCACGGCCCTCGATGAGGGCCGCGCCCTTGCGGAGCCGGCCGATATCGAGCGCATCCTGGCCCGGCTGCAGCAGCTGGCGCGACGGGCGCGCGACTGATGCTCCACGTCGGCATCGATGATACCGATTCGCTCGACGGCGGCTGCACTACGTGGGTCGCCTTGCGGGTTATCGAGGCGTTGCAGCCCGATTTCGACCTGATTGGCACGCCGCGGCTGGTGCGGCTCAACCCCGACGTCCCTTGGAAGACGCGCGGCAATGGTGCCGTCGCGCTCGCCTTCGGCCGCGGCGCGGGCCCGTGCACGCAAGTTGGCGAACTGCCGGGTGGGCCGGTGCTGGCGCACGCGGAAGCGGCGCCGGCCGCGCTGGACGCCGAAGCGCTGCTCGAGCGCGTGCTCACCGTCGTCCGCGCGGAGGCACGACCGTCGGCGCAGCCGGGGGTCGTCGTCAGCGAAACGCGGCCATCGGAGAAGAGGTACTGGCAAGGCGTGCGCGGAATCATGCGCGACACGCAGCTGCGCGAAGCGCTGGAGGGCGCGGCGCACGCCGGGCTCAACGGCGGCCGCGGACTGGCGGGCGCCGCATGCGCGCTGGCATGGTCACCCCGCAGTGGCGGCGTCGCCCTGAGCTGCACTTGGGAGCTGCTCGGCTACCGCGAGCGCGACCGCTGGGGCACGCCGCGCGACATCTCGGCGGAGTCGGTCGCCGCGGTTGCCGCGGTCGAAAAAACATTCGGCTGCCGCGACCCCGATGGGAGCCCGGCGATGGTGCCGCACTCGTCCTGCCCCGTGCTGTGGGGCTTGCGCGGGCTTGAGCCCGCGTCGCTCACCGCGGGCTTCGCTGCACTCGGTCCCGAGCAGCCGGAGCGCTGGCTGCTGTGGCAGACCAATCAGGCCACTGACGACCACTACGTGACGGCGCTGCCGGCCGGAGGTGAGGCGAGCGTGCGACTCAGTGGCACCGTCGCCGCCGCGGCACAATCGCGCCGCGGCGGCCACCGTTTCTTTGGCTTCGCGCACGAAGGCGGCGAACTCGAGTGCGCCGCCTTCGAGCCGTCGGGTGATTTCCGCCACGTTGTGGACATGCTCGCGCCGGGCGACGAGCTCGAGGTGTGCGGCAGCTTCGAGGCGGGGGTGCTGAAGCTGGAGAAGCTGTGCGTCATCGCGCTGGCGCTCCGGCAGTGTAAGCCGCCCAACCCCGCCTGTCCCGAATGCGGCGCGCGCACCCATTCGGCCGGCCGTGACGCGGGCTACCGCTGCCGCCCTTGCGGCACGCGGGTGCCGGCCCCGGCGCCGGAACCGGTCGCGCCCGCGCTGGCGCCGGGCTGGTATGACCCGCCCGCGTCGGCGCGGCGGCACCTGGTGCGGCCGGCGCGGCTGATGGCGGTAACAAAAAAAAATTCTCGACGACCGATATTTAAAATGGAGACAGCATGAAGGAGCGGCTACCATATCTCGCTCTGGGAGTCGCGATGGTCGCGATTTCGCTTTCGGCTATATTCATCCGCTGGAGCGATAGCAGCCCGCTGGTCGCTGCCGCGCACCGCCAGGCGTTCGCGACGCTGCTGTTCCTGCCGCCGCTACTCTGGAATCGCGCTGCCGGGCTGCGTCGGCTGACACGCCGCGAGCTGGCGAGCATGGCCGTTATCGGGTTGCTGCTCGGCGCGCACTTCGGTTTCTTCTTCGCAGCGGTAAAGGCGACTTCGGTCGTCGCGGCGGTGCTGCTGGCGACCTGCCATCCCGTCTTCGTTGCCGCCGTCGGGGCGGTGGTGCTGGGCGAGACGCTCTCGCGGCAGGCGCAGCGCGGGATGGCGCTGGCGCTGGGAGGGATGCTGCTGTTGCTGGGCGGCGACCTGCTGCAGGACCCCGGAACACTGCACGGCAACGGCCTCGCGCTCGTCTCGGGGCTGCTCGCCGGCGCGTATTACCTCGGCGGCCGCTCGCTGCGGCAGACGGTCGCGCTGGCCGACTACGCGCTCGTGGTCTACGCCTTCAGCGCGCTGGCGCTGTGGAGCGCGGTCTTCGCCGCTGGCGACGCGTGGCAGGGGCTGCCGCAGCGCGAATACTTGCTCTTCGGGCTGATGGCGCTGGTGCCGACGCTTCTCGGGCACACGCTCCAGAACTGGGCGCTCGGCTACCTGCCGGCGTTCGTCGTGACGGTGACGCTGCTGGCGGAACCGGTCGGCTCCGGGCTGCTGGCGCTCGCGATTTTCGGCGAGCAGCCCGGCTGGCCCGAGCTGCTGGGCGGTGCGGCGGTGCTGGCGGGCATCTGGGCGGTCGCTACTCCCCCGAAATTATCTGCTGCTTGAGCGTCGCGAACTCCGCTTCGGTCAGGACGCCCGAATCGCGCAGCGCCCCCAGTTCCTTCAGCCGCACCAGCTTCGGGTCGGCCGCTTCCGGTGCGGGCTCCGCGGCCGGCTCTGGCGCCGGCTTCGGCCGCGATGGCGGCAGCGCAGCGCCCAGTTTGCCGACCAGTTTCTCGGCCGAGGCGGCCTTAGTCTTGCCGATGGCGCCTTCGTCAATCAGCTCCCTCAGGATGCGCGCGGCGACCGCCCCTTCGTCGCCGCCGGCCAGCTTCTTCAGCTGCCGCTCCTCGGCGGTCGCCTTGCGCTTGCGGGCCGCCTTGAGGGGTCGCTTGCGGAGCGGTTTGCCGCTGACGCGTTTCACGGTCTTCCCCTTCGTGAACTTCCGCATCAGCTTCGGACCGTCCTTGGCGGGCTGGATGGGCGAGCCGCACTTGAAGCACTTCTCGACCGCATCGGCAACGGGGGCTCCGCAGGTGCCGCAGTTCTTCATGGGGCACGACCCAGCTTTTGGTTACATTTAATCTTATATGCTCCGTGAAGCAATCCGGGACGATGGCCCGCTTCACCCTGATGCGCAAAGAGGAGATGAAACTCAAGGTGCAGCCACACCCCCTCTCGTTCCTGCACCTCTATTTCGTCTTCCTGCTGCTGCTGGTGTGGGGCTTTGTCATCCACCGCTTCTTCAGCCAGAACTGGTTCAGCCAGGTGCCGTTCTACGGTTTCCTCAAAGCCATTCCCGGCGTCAACGAAGTCGTCGCCGCGGCCATCATCTGGTCGCTAGCGCTGCTGGCCATCGGCTTCGCGGCGCGCTACCTCTTCCTCGAGAACGGCGGCCGCGACATCTTCCGGCTTTACAGTGGGCTGGCGCTGTTCGGCATCGGGGCGATGGTGCTGCACTTCTGGAAAATCGGCGAGGTCGACGGCGATACGATGGCGTTCGGCACTTGGTTCATCCCGCTGCTGACGCTGCTGGTCGGCGGAGGTGGGATGGTGATTGTCGACCAGTATCGCCGCAGCTTCACCTACTACCTGACCGACATCCGCATCGCAATGCACCAGGATTTTCTCGGGCTGAGCAAGCACGAGCGGCAGGTGCGCTACAACCACATCGAGGACATCAAGCTCATGCAGTCGCTGTTCGGTCGCATCTTTGGCTTCGGCACCGTCGTGCCGGTGACCGGCTCCGGCCTCGGCACCGGCACCGATGAGGCGCTGATGATTGCTGCGGTGGGCGGCGAAGCGAAAGGCTTCGCCGCCGGGCTGGCGGGCGGCAGCCGCCGCTCGGCGCGCCGCGCGACGCAGGACCCGCGCGACTCGCTCTATGGCGTCCCCGACCCGGGACGCGTGCGCGACCTCATCACGCAGAACATCCAGGATGATACCGGCGTCGAGCACCTGAAGCGCATCGAGGAACTGCTCGGGAAAGACTAAGCGGCGCGCAACGTGACGCCCGCCTCGGCCAGCATATCCTTTGCGAGTGTGAAGTCTCCGGTCCAGCGCTCGGGCACTTCGGCGCTGGCGGGATAGACTGCTTCGCTGACGCCCGCCTGTATCAGCGACCGCGCGCAGCGGGTGCAGGGTGGCCACGTGACGTAGACGGTGCACCCCTTGAGCGAGATGCCGATGCGCGCCGCGTGCATGATGGCGTTCTCCTCAGCGTGGCAGATTAGTGGATATTTCAGCTCGCGGTCCTCCAGCCGCTCCCGGGTATCGGCGATGCCGCGCGGCAGCCCGTTGAAGCCGGTGCTGCGCACCTCCCTGTCGGGGCCGACGATGACGCACCCCACCTGCGTCGAGGGGTCCTTGCTCCAGCCGGCGATGTGCGCTGCCAGCCCGAGGAAACGTCCGTCCCAGTCAGCCATCTTCGCCGGCAGCGGCGCGGCGCAGTTATACCTGCGCCCGGCGCGTCACGCCGACCTGCGGGCAGATGCCCTCGGCGAAGCAGGCCGAGCAGCGCGGCCGACGCGCGTTGCAGACCCGCCGGCCGTGCCAGATGAGCCGGTCCGACCACTCAATCCAGTCGCCCTGTGGCAGTAGCGCCATCAGGTCGCGCTCGACCGCCTCCGGGCTGTTGCCGCGCGACAGCCCCAGCCGGCGCGTCAGCCTGTGGACGTGCGTGTCGACGACGACGCCCTCCACCAGCCCCCACGCGACGCCCAGCACGACCGAGGCGGTCTTGCGCCCGACGCCCGGCAGCGCCACCAGCGCGTCAAGCGTGCGCGGCACCTCGCCGGCGTGGCGCTCGATGATGGCTTTGCAGGCGCCGATGATGTGCCGTGCCTTGGCGTTGAAGAAGCCGGTCGAGTGGATGACTTCGCCCAGCTCGGTGAAGTCGGCGGCGGCGAACGCCGCCGCATCGGGATACTTGCGGAACAGCGGCGGCGTGACCATGTTCACCCGCTCGTCGGTGCACTGCGCCGAGAGGATGGTGGCGACCAGCAGTTGCAACGGGTCGCGGTGGAGTAGTGCGCACTCCGCCTGCGGGTATTCGCGCCGCAGCCCCGCGAGCACGGTTTGCGCCCGCGCCGCGCGCTTTGCTTGCGACTCGCGGCCGTGCGGTTTCGCCACGGTCAGCGGTTGAAGCGCGGCTTCCGCTTCTCCAGGAAGGCGGCGACGCCCTCTTTCCCGTCGGGGGAGTTGAAGCACTCGGCGAACAGTTTCTGCTCGTTCCGCAGTCCCTCCGCCAGTGGCAGCCCGCTGCGCGTTGCGCGCTTGATTCGCTCGGCGGCGAACGCCGGCTTCGAAGCGATTTGCTCCGCCAGCTCGACCGTGCGCGCCTCTAGTTCCTCCGCCGGCCAGACGAAATTGACGATGCCGTAGCGCTCCGCTTCCTCGGCCGGAATCATGCGGCCGGTGAGCATCAGCTCCAGCGCGCGCCCTTCGCCCGCGAGCCGCGGCAGCCGCTGGGTGCCGCCCGCACCGGGGAGGATGCCGAGGTTGATTTCCGGCTGCCCGAAGCGCGAGCGGTCGCTCGCCACCCGCAGGTCGCACGCCATCGCCAGCTCCATTCCACCGCCGAGGCAGAAGCCGTCGACCATCGCGATAATCGGCGTCGGGCAACTTGCGGCGACGTCAGTCATGCGCCACTCGTCACGCATTCGCTCCGGGTCGAGCTCGCCGCTGGCAGCAAACTCGCCGAGGTCGGCGCCGGCGATGAACGATTTCTCGCCCGTGCCGGCGAGGATAATCGCGCGCACTTCGGGGTCAGCACCGAACTGCTCGAAGGCCGCGGAGATTGCGCTGCGCGCCGTCGCGTTCATCGCGTTGAGCTGCTCGGGCCGGTTGACCGTGACGCGGCCGATATTGCCCTCGCGCGTGACTATGACCTCCTTGCCCATACGCTGCGGAGCGGGACGCCGGTTAAGTCGGTTCGCGCGCCGCGTCAGACGGCCGGCAACGGCTCCGCCCCGTCGGCGAGCCCTTCGACCACGCGTGCCTTCGGCAACAGCGTCTGCACCGCGCTGGCGATGTCGGGATGTAGCGGTGGCTTCAGCGCCCAGAAGCGGCCGTCGCGCAGCGGTGCCTGTGGGTAAGCCGCTAGGAACTCGAACGCGCCCGCGTCCCACGCCGCCGGACCGCGGTGGAGCTGCCGCTCGGGCAGTTCCATCGCGGCGGTCTCGAGCACGATGAACCCCTCGTTGCCGAGCGAGCAGTGGCTGCCGAGCACGCCGAACGGCTCGAGCGCGCGCACTAGCTTGCGCCCCTGCCGCTGGATGTGCGGCAGCGCGGTCTCCTCGACGCCGCCGGGGTGCGGCAGCACGACCGTCGTGACGCAGCCGAGCGGCTTGCGCTCTGCCGCCTCGACGACGAACGCGTCCGCGGTCGGCTCCGCCAGAAATCGTCGCGCCGCCAGCACCGCGCGCGCTAGCCCGTCGCGCATCACGCCGGCGGCGACGTTGCGGCCGGGGTCGACGGGGTCGGGGAGTGTGATTTCCGCCTCCGGCGCTCCCGGCACCGCGCCCAGCGCGACTGGCGGCCGCCAGCCGGCGACTTCCTCCACGAAGGCGGGGAAGTCACCGGCGCGATGCACCAGCACCTCAACCAGGTAACCCGAGAAACCGCCGACGGCCGCTGCCGCCCCGTAGGCGCCCGCGACTGCGAGAAAGCGCTTCGCGAGCCGCACATCGTCGCGCTGCGCGTCGGTGAGATTATCGTGCACCCACGCGGTGTGGAACACCGTGCGGTCGACCGCCGACGCCGGCTGCGACGGGTCGCTGATGGCGAAGCAGGGGACCGCGTCGACGCTGTGCCCCTCGACCGAGCCGCGCAGGTAGGGGTGCTGTGCGTAGAGCTCCTCTCCGTCGGGCAGCACCGCGCGCGCCAGCGCCAGCCCTTCCGCCTTCAGGTCCGCGCCTTCCGGGAAGCGCAGGAACAGGTCGATATCGGCGCCCGGTAGCCAGGTCCCCTTCGCGACCGAGCCGACCAGCAGCGGTTTGACGCCGTCCGGCGCCGCCTTGCGGGCGCGCGCCAGCAGCGAGTCGCAGAGTGCCGCGACGGCAGCCTGCTCCGCGTCAGACGGGATCAGCGTGGCGAGTGCCTCTTCCAGCAGCTCCTGCATGGCGCGCCAGCGGGCCGGGTGATTAGGGTGTTGCTCGCGGTGGCGCGGCACTCGCGCGCCGGCATCCTTATAGCTCGCTATAGATGCACACATAGCATGGCCATAACCTCAATCCAGGTCGAGAGCGCGGTGCGCGAAGCACTGGCGGCGCTCAAGTCCAGCCCGCGCGAGACCTACAGCGAAGTGCTGCTGAAGCTGCTGTCGCTGGTCCCGCAGGGCGACGACGAAGGCGCCTACAGCGACGCGTTCCGGGTCGGGTTGCTCTCCGCCCGGCTCGATGTGCAGGCGGGCCGCACCCTGCCGCACGACGAGCTGAAGCAGCGGCTGGGCCTCTGATGGCGTGGGAAATCGCCTGGACGCACCAGGCGTGGCGCGACCTTGAGCGGCTTGACCCGCCGGTCGCCCGCCGCGTCGTCCGCAAGCTGGAGCAGGCGGCCGCCGCCGCCGACCCGCCGCGCCGCTTCGCACGCCTGCGGGGGCACGACGACCGCAAGCTGCGCATTGGCGACTACCGGCTGCTGGCGCTGCTGTCGGCCGATACCGCCACCATCCTGGTGCTGCGCGTCGCGCACCGCTCGCGGGTCTATCGCGAGAAGCAGGGGCGGTAGCGCTAGCGCCGGCGCCACGCCTTGCGCCGTTTGCGCTCCGCAAGGCGCCGTATGGTCGCCTCGGTCTCGCGCACCGGGATGATGAGCGGCAGCACCGCGATGACGCTGCCGAGCAGCAGCATCCCCAGCGCGGCGACGAAGCGCGCCTGTATCAGCCACTCCAGGAAGACCGCGACGCAGCTGGTGGCGAGTATCATCGTCGCCCATGTCAGCCGGCGGTAGGCGTTCTCGCCGATGCCCCACTCGGGAGCGTCAATCGGCGTCTCGATGACAATCTCGGCCGGCGGCGGCTCGACCGCCGGCGGCGGCCAGGCGCGCAGCACGACCCAGGTCAGCAGCGCGCCGAGCAGGATGAACGACACCTGCCCGAAGCCGGGGTCACCGGTGCGGGTGGCGAGCCCGGCGAGCCCCAGCACCAGCAGCCAGGTCGCGGCGACGATGCCGTAGCGCAGCCGCATGTTGTCGGGCGGCGCGGCGGATGGGCTGGCGCTTGCGTTATCGTCCGGCTCGCCGGCGTTGTCGCCGTCGCTGTCGGGCATGCGCTTACGCCCGCGCTTCCATCGTGATGGCTTCCACGGGGCAGGCGAAGACGCAGAGCGTGCAGCCGGTGCAGGTATCTTCGACAATCAGTGCTTTCTTCGATTCGAACGCGTCGGTGCGTGTTTCGAGTTCCCACCCAATCATGTCAATTGACGCGAAGTTGCAGAAATAGACGCACTGCGTGCAGCCGATGCACTTGTCGTTGTGCACCAGCGCGATGAATTCCTTGCCGCGCGAGAGCGAGTCGAGCGCCTCCTTGCGGATTTCCTTGAAGAGCGGCTTCGCCTTCGCCATGCCGGTATCGGGCAGATCGGCGTCCGCCAGCGATTCCTTCATGCGCTGGAGCCACACATCGGGCTTCGGCTCCCACACCGGCGCTGCGACTGCCGGTTCGGCCGCAACGGTAGCAGCGGCTTCGGCCGGGGCTTCGACTTCGGTAGCGGCCGCTTCCGCGATTGCCGGGGCGGGCGCGGCGTCCGCGCCCGCCATCGCCGCCTCGACGTCGCCCGGGTCGGTAATCAGCACCGCGTCGACCGGGCAGACCTCCTCGCAGGCGCGGCAGACGATGCAGTCCGGCTCGCGCGGCATGAACGGCTTGCGCTCCGACGCGGCGTGGCCGGGAGAATCAATCCACTCGTAGACGTCGACCGGGCAGGCGTCGATGCACGCCCCGTCGGCGATGCACATGTCGAAATCGACGCCGACGACGGTGCCCCAGATGCCGAGCTTGCCCGAGTCGAGTCCACCGTAGGTGCCGTCCTGCGTCCAGATTTGCACCGGCTCGCTGTCACCCGCGTGCGTCGCGGCCTGCTTCCAGGCGGAGAGGTATTGTCGGTCGATGCCAGCAGTCATCAGGTGGCTTCCTCGACAAGGCAGGCGGAGAGGAACTGCATCAGGTCCAGCATCTCGAACGAGTGGTTGTGTTCGCCGGGGTCCATGCGCTCCTCGTTGAGCAGACATTGCATATGCATGTAGCACTTGGGACAGCCGCCCAGCATCACCTGGATTTCGGCGTCGGTGCCTTGGTCCAGCCGCTTCTTGCGCACCGCCTTAGTCGCGTCGTTGCAATACATCATCGACGAGACGCCGCAGCAGAGCGCCTTCTCGCGGCTGTTCTCCAGCTCGACCATCTCGGCGCCGTCCACCAATTGGATAAGCTCGCGCGGCGCGTCGTATTCGCCCATCATGCGGCCGAGCCGGCACGGGTCATGGAAGGTGACGCGCACCGGTTCGGGCGACTTGAACTTGAGACCGCGCCCGCGCAGCGTCTGCGTGATGTGCTCGACCTGGATGCCTTGGCCTGGCAGGTCGTAGTCGACCGCGAAGGTGCGGTAGCCTTCGGCGCAGGTGACGACGAGAGTGCGGATACCGCTCTCCTGCATGCGGCGCAGGTTGTGCGCCTTCAGCTCGTCAAAGACCTCGAGCTGTCCTTGCCAGAGCTGGTCGTGCCCGCAGCATTTGAACGAGTTCATGTCGAGAATCAGCGGGTCAATGCCGGCGGCGTTCATCAGTTTGATAGCCGCCGCCGCAATCGAGGCGTGGTCGGCATCGCCTTTGTTCAGGTGCGAGAACTTGACTTCGACGTCCATGAAGTCGACGCAGCCGGGGAAGTAGCCGTATTCGTGCTGCCGCTCGGGCTGCCACGGTGCTTCGTCGGGCGTTTTGGCGTCGTTGATTATCATGCGCTCGAAGAGCGGGTGCGGGATGGTGCGGGCGTAGGGTTCGGTGCGACTCATGTTGCGGCTCCTTGCAGCGCTATCGCGCGCTGTTCTAGGACGTAATCCACGTATTCGATATTCTGCGGGCAGATGGCGGTGCACATGCCGCAGGTGATGCACGACCACATCGCGACGCCGTCATGCTCGTTCTGGAAAGTGTTGAAAATGATATTCAGCTCCTCCTCGCCCTCATTGGTGCGCACCGGGCAGATGTCGTCGCAGAGGCCGCACTGGTAGCAGCGGTTGAGCTTGAACTCGTAGATGCGTTGTGTACGGCGGCTGGTAATTCCGTTGCGGTACAGGTCGAAGCGCTCTTCGTCGCTCTGCGGGCGGGCGCCTTCGGCGCGCCGCCGGTCGAGCCAGAGGTAGGTCAGCCCGGCGCACGCCAGCGGCCCCCACAGCGTCACCCCAGCCAGCACGGCGGTCGTGACGGCGGGGTAGTAGAGCACGATGTTGGCGTTGATGGAATATATTGAGAGCATCACGACGAAGGCGAGCCCCCAGACGCCAATCGCGGCGCGCACGGGGTCCTCGATGGGGCGGCGCGCGTGGCCGGAGTTGAGGACGTCCATCATCCCCTCCTTCGGCCCGGGGTCAATCAGGTAGCCCAGCGCGCGGTCGATGAATGGCACCGCGACGACCATGCCGATAATCATTCCCTGCACCAGCGTTCCCCAGACCTTGGCAGTCATCAGGAAGAAGTGGTGGCCCAGGATGGTGAACTCGATGTCCCACGCCACCTTCAGGCAGCCGAACGCCCAGAGCAGGTACCAGTCCGGCAGCGGCGGCGGGAAGGCGGTCGCGGCGGCGGGGTCGGCCGCGCGGTGCAGCGGCGGTGGAATGAACGCTGCCAGGAAGAAGAGGATGGAGGTGACGTAGAGCGTCAGCACGCTGTCGCGCACCAGTTCGTGCGGGTAGAGCGGCTCGCCCTTGACGTGCGACGCCTCGAGCACCGAGTGCGCCTGCCGCGGCGTTTCTCGCGTGAACTCGGTCCTGCGCCCGATGCGCTCGGCAGCGTCCTCCGCCTGCCGTTCCTGCTGGTATTCGCCAATCAGGTTCCCGGTGTCGTCGGCCATCAGTGCGGCTCCGCCTCGCCCTGTATCCAGACCAGCGCCATGTGCAGCACCATCAACGCGATGCCGACGGCGGGCAGCACAAAGACGTGCAGCCAGTACATCCGCAGCACGGTGGTGCCGGTGAGCTGAGTCCCGCCGAAGACGAGTTGCGCCATCGGCGGCCCCATGGCCGGGATGGAGGTCGCCATCTCAAGGCCAATTGAGCCGGCGGCGAAACCAAGTTCGTCCCACGGCAGCAGGTAGCCGGTATAGCCAAAGAAAATAGTCACCATCAGCAGGATGGACCCCAGAATCCAGTTCAGCTCGCGCGGGTTGCGATACGCCCCCACGAAGTAGACTCGCATCATATGCAGGAACACCGCTGCGACCATGAAGTGTGCCGCCCAGTGGTGCACTGCACGCATGATGTAGCCAAAGCTCACCTCGGTCATGATGAGTTCCATCGACTCGTACGCTCCGGAGGTCATCTCGCCGGTAGCAGGGTCCTCAACGAAATCGCCGTCAGGGACGTAGTAGAAACCGAGATAGATGCCGGTAATGGTCAGGATGATGAACGCCAGGAACGAAAGCCCGCCGAGGCAGTAGAAGGGGTACCAGTACCAGACCGCCTTGACGTTGTACCGCTCGGTGTGCGACTGCGGGAAGGTGCGTCCACTCGCCGGCAGCAGCGTGAAGACCACCGAGTAGTATTCGCGCCGCGCCAGGCTGGCGTACCGCCGCAGCGCGAATCGCTCGTCGAGCCAGGCCCAGGTTGACAGCAGCACCTGCGGTAGCGCCCCGGTTGTCCAGAGGAAGGCGAAGCCGACCACTGCGCCGACCAGCGAGAGGAAAATCAGCAGGAAGGTGTAGTCGCGCATGAACTCCTCCAGCAGCGGCGTCTCGGCGCGGGCGCTCCCGGCTAGTGCCAGCAGCGCGATGGCGGTTGCAGCCGCTATTGTCGTTCTCATCCCTGTCCGCAGTATTTCAGCCACTCCAGTTTATCAGTTCGCCCTATAAGCTCACCGTCGCGTTCGATGATTGGCACAATCGGCAGCCCGTACGGCGCCGGCCCCTCGATCAGCTCGGCGACCATTACCTTGCGTCCCAGCTCGTCGGTAGCCTCGACAATCGAGAGCGGGTCGAAGCGGCTCAAGTGGCACGGGCAGAGGAACATGTTCTCGTAGGTGCCGCCGCTGAGGCTGCTGAGTCCCTCTTTCATAAAGACTGGTTTGCAGCAGAGGTGTGGGCACTTGTAGGTGTGGTACGCCATCATTACCGCGTTGCCCCCATCGTCGGAGATACCCCATTCAATCATTGCCTCCTCGGCCGGCAGCTTGATTAGCGTCAGCACGATTTCGCAGGTTCCTAGCTCCTGCTCCAGTTCCTTCGGCGCCCAGGTCACCATCGCCGCCTGGTTCAACGCAAAGTCCTCTTTGCGTGCCACCTTGCCAGCCAGCGGTTCGTACCACGTGCCCGGCTCCCGTTCCTTGAAGAGCAGAGTGTCGTACGCCTCGTCCGAGTTGCAACGGACAACGGGTGGCGGCAGCAGCGTCATCAACGCCGGCACCGAGAGTGCGCCGCCCATGCCGCTGCCGGCAAGCGCGAGGGCGCCTTTCAGGAAATTGCGTCGTGTGACCGGCATCTATCGCTCCAGCCGCGGCACGACCTTGTCGCGACGGCGCTTGGTTTCGAGTACGTCGGGCAGGAAGCTGCGGCGGTAGAGGTCGAGCATCAGCCCGAACGTCAGCATCGCCATACCGATGATGAATGAGAGGAAAGTCTGGTCCCATCCCTCAATCAGCCCGAAGATGAAGAGTGCGTCGTAGAGCAGCTGCACCACCATCAGCAGCATGATAATCGCGAAAATCGAGAGCTGTTCCGGCGCCGGCGTCTCGTGCCGAATTGCACCGAGCTGCTCGTCACCGCGGGTGCCGAGCAGCTTCTGCGCGTCCGCTTGCGTCAGCTCGCCGCTGGCGACCTGCTCGAGGATTTCGTTAACCTCGGTAATTGGCACTCCCCCCTCGTAGTACGATGTACGCCAGCAGCACGAAGCCCAGCGTCACGGCGATGCCAATCAGGCCAATCCAGTACTGTTTCAGGCTGACTCCCAGCTCGTGGATGCCCTTCTCGTCCTCCAGCGCCTGCGGGGTCCCGAGAGAGACCGCCACGAGCCGGGTCCATGCATCGCCGGCGTCGTTGCCGTTCTCGCCGTTGACGACGTTGAAGTAGAGCGTCAGCACCGCGTCGCCCGTGCCTTCGTCAGGTGCAGTCCATGTCACGGTCCAGTTGCGCCGGTCGTTCGAGTCGGCGTTGTGCGAGAGCAGCCGGCCGCTGTCGCCGGTCCAGAAACCATTGCCGCCGGTGAAGCTCCCGTTGGTAACGCGCAGCAGGAAGCCGCCCGCCGCCGCCGGGTCGGCAGCGTCGGTGACGCCGGAATCGGTAATCGTGAGCGTTAGGTTGTAGACCGTCCCGGGCCCGTAGCGCGCCGGGAAGCCCTCGAGCGCCCACATTCCGGTTTCGCTCTGCTCGAGGTTGTGGCAGCTGCAACCTTCTACCAGTACGCCATTGGCCCAGTCGTCACCGCCGGTGTCGCCGCCTCCGGAATACCCAAACACGCTTCCGCCCGTAAGGAGTGCGGCTGAAAGCAATGCGAAAATCAGTCCGAAATTACGTATATTTCGAAGAGCCAACCGTAACCTCCGGTAAGGTCACCCGCGAGGACGGCTTACCCTATATAATGATATTGAGAAGTGTAGCAGCCGTTGGTCACCGTCAGGCGGCCAGTCAGGCTGCGCCGCGAGCCGGATGGCGAGCAGCAGCCACCAGAAAGGCTGCGTGGCGCAGCAGCCGCTTTTAGCACGCGCTGGCTGCACCGCCATGGGCCGGCCTCTCCCCCGGGTTGCGGGCACACTCCTCGTGGCGGTGACGCTACTGCTACGCTGGCCCCTGACGCCGCGGCCAACCGGCACCGACGGCTTCCACTACATTGCGCTGGTGCAGGCGCTGCGCGAGGCGGGTGCGATGGAGTGGTTGCTCCACCCCGCCGCCTGGTTTGGCCTCTATCCTGGGACCACCCCTGCTGGCCATCTGGTGCTGACCGCTGCCTTCGAGGAAATCACAGGGCTCGGCTTCGAGGGGTCATCGCTGCTGCTCTCGCTCGCCATATCGTTGCTCGGCGTCGCCGGGATGTGGCTACTGGCAGGCGAGCTGGGCGTCTCGCCCCCGGCACGGCTGCTGGTGGCGCTCTCGTTCGCGGTCGCGCCGCGCTTCATCACCTTCGCGTTCTGGCGCTTCTCGCTGCGGCACCTGATGGTCGCGCTGCTGCCGCTCTTCCTCTGGGTGCTGCTGCGCAGCCAGAATAGTCGCTACGGCCGCCATCCGGCGCGGCTCATCGCGCTGGGGCTAGCGCTGGGACTGGCGCTGCCGGCGGTCCACCGCATGGGGCTGCTGCTGCCGGGCTTCCTGCTGGCGTTCGCGTTCGCGGCGGCACTCAGCCGCTGGCAGGCGGGCGCGCTCGACCGCGAGCGCGCCGCGCGGCAGGGGGTTGCTTTCTGCGCCGGGCTGGGGCTCTACCTCGCTTACCTCTCCTCCTTTGGCGGCACGCTCTACGCCCCGTCGGAGGGGCTCTTCAGCGTCTACCTTTTTGTGGGTGAAACGCTGCCGGTGCGGTTCGCCAACCTCGCGGTGCATTACGGACTGCTCGGCGGGCCGCTGCTGCTGCTGGCGCTCCTCGGCGCGGGTGGCACGCTCCAGCAGGGGCGCCCGGCGCTGGCGACCTGGCTGGCGCTGGCGTGGCTGGCGCTCGGCACCTATGTAATCCTCGACCGCATCTACCTCGTCTACCTGCTGCTGGTCGGGATGCTACTGCTGGTCGGCCCGGGCGCCGAGATGCTGCTGCGCGAGCTGCCGACCCGTCGCGGCCGGGCGGCGCTGGTGGCGGCGCTGTTCGTGCTGCCCGCCAGCGCGGCGTGGGTCGACCTGCGTGAGCGGCTGGACTACATGGCCGAGCCGGAGACATACTACAACTACCACATCCGTGAGGAGACAGTTTCAGCCGCTTTCTGGGGCGACGCTCACGCCGGGGATGCAGTATTCGAGACCAACGACGCCAAGCGCAACCGCCGCGTCGATGCCTACTCGACTATGGTGCCGGAAGCGCAGGCCGGTGCGCTGGCGCAGGGCGTCATCGACCCGCAGGAAATGGAGTTGCGCTATATCGGCTGGCGTATGCTCTACTTCGAGCAGCGCGACCACCTCTGGACGTGGGAAAACCAAGGCGCGTTCAACGAGAACATCTCGGCCGACCGCAGCCTCTCGCTGGTGAACTTGGCGTTCCCTGAACTCATAGGCAAGTCGAACGTCCCCGAGTCCATCGTCAGCAGCACCCACTACCGCTGGCTCGACTGGTTCTGCTACCGCGTCTACGCTGGCGACGAGCTTGCTTTCTACTGGAGTTACGGCTACGTGGTGTGAGTCTTTTAATAGAGGGCTAACTGCCGCCCACATTCCAGCTATGGCACGAATCTATGCTCGACGGAAAGGCCGTTCCGGCTCCAGCGCGCTGCCCCGCAGCGAGCACCCTGCCTGGGCTCCCGAACCGAAAGAGGTTGAGGAGCTGGTGGGCAAGCTCTCGAAAGAGGGACTTTCAACGGCCGAAATCGGTCTCCAGCTGCGCGATTCGCACGGCATCCCGAGCGTCAAGCTGGCGACCGGCAAGGCGGTCGCGGCCATGGTGCGCGACGCCGGCATGGCGCCGGACCTCCCCGAAGACCTGACGAACCTGATGCGCAAGGCGGTGCGGCTGGGCGAGCACCTTGATTCCAACCGCAAGGATGTCCACAATCGGCGGGCGCTCCAGCTCACCGAGTCGAAGATACTGCGGCTGGTGCGCTACTACAAGCGCAACAGCGTGTTGCCGGACGACTGGAAATACACGCTCGCCAACGCCAAGCTGCTGGTCGGGTGAACCCCGCCGCGGCGATGCCGCAGCCGCTGGAGGAGGCGGCGCAACCATTGGCTGACCGCCTGCGGGAAATCGAGCAGCCAGTCCGCATCATCGGCCATTACGACTGCGACGGACTGACTTCGTCAGCTATCCTGGTGCAGGCGCTGCTGCGGCTCGGGAAGCGTTTCCACCTCAGCAATGTCCTCTCGCTGGCGCCCGGCGTCATCGAACGGCTGAACCGCGAGGCACCCGCGCTGGTGCTCTTCACCGACCTCGGGTCGGGCTACATGGACCTGCTGGCGCAGCTCGAGGCGCCCGCGCTGGTGGTTGACCACCACCTGCCGCAGGGCGAGGTTCCCGGCAACGTCCTCGAGTTGAATGCCCACAAGGCAGGGGTTGACGGCAACCGCGAGGCGTCCGCCGCGAGCGTCGCCTTCGCGCTGGCGCTAACGCTGGACGAGGCGAACCGTGACCTCGCCCCCATCGCGCTGGCGGGCGCCTGCGGCGACCGCCAGATGACCGGTGGATGGAAGGGCTGGAACCTCGGAATCGCCAATATGGCTACTGAAGATAATTATTTAAAAGAAAAGCAGCAACTTCCGCTCTACGGCGCGACCCTGGCCGATGCGCTGGCGGGGTCGCTCGAACCATACCTCGTCGGCGTCTCTGGGCAGCCCGCCGCGGCCGAAAGCGCGCTGCGCGAAATCGGCCTCGACCCCACCGCGGCGCCGGATGGTCTCGCGGGCGAGGAGGCGGCGCGGCTGGCGGACTGGCTGGCGCTGAAGCTGCTCGAGCAGGGCGCCGGGAGCGAGCAGTGCGAGCAGCTTTTCGCGCCGAGCTACCAGTTGCCGGGGTGGGGCTACACCGTCTCCGAGCTGGCGTCGCTGGTCGACGCGAGCGGTCGGCAGGACGACACCTCGACCGGGATTGCGCTACTGCTCGGCTCGACGGAAGCACGTGGCCGTGCGGGGGCGCATGAGCTGGCGCAGCGCGAGCAATTGCTCGCGCTGCTCGGCGCGGCGAAGTTCGAGCGGCGCAACGCCATCCAGCACTTCAGCACCAGCGAGCCGGCGCTGAAAGGCACGATTTGCGGGCTGGCGCTGGGCTACTTCCTCGACCGCTCGCTGCCTGCCATCGGCCTTTCGCCACGCGACGGCGAGCTGATAGTCTCCTCGCGCGCGACGCCGGAGCTCATCGAGCGCGGGCTCAACTTGGCCGAGGTTATGTCGCACGCCTCCGGAAAGTGCGGCGGCATTGGCGGTGGCCACGCCATCGCGGCTGGCGCCAGCGTGCCCCTCGACGCGGAAGAGCAATTCCTCGCCGTGGCCGACGAGCAGGTCGCCGCGCAGCTAGGTATCTAATACCGCGGTAGCTAACCCCGCATGGCGAACTGGCGGCTGCTGCTGGCGCAGGGAAAAACGCACCTTGTAAACCTCGATGCCGAGAAGCAGGAGCTGCCCGGGCTGGGCGGATTCCGGTCGACGGTGCTGCGCAGAGCCCCTCTCGGCGTGGAGTTCGACCTGGTTGGCACCCCGGCGCGGCTGTTCGAGCCAACGCTGCCCGACCTCGAGGCAAGCCTGGCGCGCGGCCCGCAGGTAATCCTGCCGCGCGACCTGGCGTGGATAACGTGGGTGCTTGCCCTGGAGCCGGGCGACAGCGTGGTCGAGGCGGGTGGCGGCTCGGGCGGGCTGACGCTGGCACTGGCGCGCGCGGTCGCCCCCGATGGGCGGGTCGCGAGCTTCGAGCCGCGGCCGGCGCACCGGAAGGTGCTCGAGCGCAACCTGCAACGCAGCCCGCACACGGCGCTGGTCGAGGTCATCCCGGAATCGCTGACGCCCGAAACTGAGCCCCGCGAATGCCACGCTGTTGCGCTGGACCTGCCGCAGCCGTGGGAGCTGCTCGGCTGGGCCGCCGCGTCGCTCGTTGCTGGCGGGCGGCTGGTGGCGTATTTGCCGACGACCCCGCAAGTGGCGCAGTTGCTGGCGGCGCTCGAGGGGTGGGGCGAGCTGTCCGTCGTGGAAAACCTGCAGCGCGATTGGGAGACGCGGCCGCAGGCGCTGCGCCCGCAGCACCGGATGCTGGGCCACACCGGTTTCATCGTTAGCGCGCGCCATTTCGGGTGAAACCTTAACCCGCCAGCCCGACTGGCGCAGCAATGGTTGAGAAGCTGATTATTATCGGGTCCGGGCCGGCTGGCTACACCGCCGGGCTCTACGCATCGCGGGCGTTGCTCGAGCCGCTGCTTTTCGCCGGTTACGCCAGCGGTGGGCAGCTGATGCTCACCAGCGACGTCGAGAATTACCCCGGCTACCCCGAAGGCATCCAGGGGCCGGAGATGATGATGCAGTTGCGCGCACAGGCAGAGCGCTTCGGCACCCGCATCCTCGACCGCAACGTCGACTCCGTCGACCTCTCGCACCGGCCGTTCGGGGTCATCAGCGGCGATGAGTCCTGGCAGGCGGAGACACTGATTATTGCGGCCGGCGCCGAGGCAATCTGGCTCGGGGTCGAGAACGAGGAAGTCCACAAGGGTCGCGGAATTTCCACCTGCGCCACCTGCGACGGCGCCTTCTTCCGCGACAAGGAAGTCATGGTCGTCGGCGGTGGCGACTCGGCGATGGAGGAGGCGACTTTCCTGACCCGTTTCTGCCCTAAGGTGACGATTGTCCACCGCCGTGAGGGGCTGCGCGCATCGCAGATTATGGGGCTGCGCGCCCGCGACAATCCGCGTATCGCCTGGAAGCTGAACCGCACGGTCACCGGCTGGCTCGGCGCGGAGGGCGACTTCCGCGGCGCGCGACTGCGCTCGACCGTTGATGACAGCGAGGAGGATTTCACCTGCGAGGGGGCGTTCATCGCCATCGGCCACAAGCCGATTACCAGCTTCCTAGGCGGGCAGCTTGAGACCGACGCTTCGGGCTACCTGCTCTGGAAGCAGCACTCGATGACTTCCGTGAAGGGTGTATTCGCGGCGGGCGACGTCGTCGACACGCGCTACCGGCAGGCGGTGACCGCGGCCGGAATGGGCTGCATGGCGGCGATAGACGCCGAGCGCTGGCTCGAGGCGCAGTAGCGACTTTTATAGCGCTGTTCGGCACGCACGCTTTTTAGTCCCCCACCGCGTGGCGAAGGCGTGAAGCGCCAGCTCCTGCCTCGCGATGAGGATGGTGTAAGCCAAGTTATCGGTACCATTCTGATTATGGTAATGATGGTCACCATCGTAGGTACCATGCTGGCGTGGGGTATCCCGCAAATCCAGAACAACGAGGCGTGGGCGCAGTATGCGACGACGCGCTCCAACCTGCTCAACCTGGACGCCGACATGGACCAGGTGCTGCTACAGGGTGAGGGCGCCTCGCGCACCTCGACCGTCTCGCTCGGCTCGGGCAGTTTCACGCTGAAGAAGGCGCAGGAGGACCTGCTGCTCTGCTGGAGCACCGTTTCCTGGGCGCAGCTTTCGGTGCGCAACGTGGAAGCGGGCGCCACAATCCTGCGCGTCGAGGACCTGACCGAAACCGTGGCGACGCTGACGGTCACTATCACTTATCCCAACGGGACGGTATGGGGCGGTGACACCGACGGCAACCGGCTGGGACCGCTGCCCCCCATCGTGGCGGGCGTGACCGGCACCGCTGCTGCCGCCAACGGTACTGCCATCGGCGAGTTCCGCTACTACATGCAGGATATCCTCTCCTACAAATATCGCTCGACGGCAGGGCAGTTCCAGATGCGATTGTTCAACGGCGCGGTACTGTCGCATGAGCCGGGTGGCGGGTACTACTTCGAGGACCGCCCGTTGGTGCGCGGAAGCGGAAACGTGGATGCGCTGTCGATATACCTGGTTTCGTACAACAACAGCGGCTCGCAGATGCGCAGCATGACTGGCCCCTCCAACTTCGACTTCTCGCTGCGCAACCAGGGCGGCAGCGATTCCGGGAGCATTGCAGTTTACAGCCTGCGGATCGTCGTGGATGGCGATGCACAGTATGCAACCTACGGCTTCTTCCAGTCCCAGTGGGGATTCAGCCGTGACCTGCAGAATGACGAGGTCTACCTGACACAGACGACCTCGATGGACCTACGCCTGATGGAGAGGACGGTGCATGTATCGTTTGGATTGCGCTGAGTCAGGCGCGCAGGAAATAGGGTTCATCTACACCTCGTTGCTGGCAGTACTGCTGCTGTCGTCGGTGACCATGGCGGTCGCCGACGTGCTGAAGGGTAACCACACCTTCACGGCACAGGAAGAGGTGGAACAGGTGGGCGTGAGACTGCAGCAACTGGTTGAGGAGCTGCTCGCGCTGGTCCGTGCCTATCCCGGAATTGACGCCACTCTGAGTATTCCCGCCGCCACCGAGGAGCACGGCGTGCTCTACACGGTAATCGGCACCGAGACCGGCCTGAAAGTGGTTAGCAAGGCTCCTGTGGGGGGTCGATACACAGCAGATTTCCCGCTTGCGCCAGCCACGGCTATAGAGGGGAAAGTGTACTCTAGCACTTCTTATATAGTCGTGCAGTATGACCCAACATCCCAAGTGGTCACCCTGACTGCGGGATAGATGAGTAAGGATGGGAGCTGCCGGCGACTCGATTGACACCGAATCAGACCCACTCGGTATGCTATCGCCGACCGAGGAAACGGTCGACGAGAGCCAGCTTTCATGGCGTGAAAAACGGCGCTTGCGCAAGGAGCGCAAGCAGCAGGAGCAGGCCCGCAAGGTGGCTGAGAAGGCGGGCGTCATCCACGACCTCGTCATGGACGACATCGAGCTGGGCGAGGATTTCGAGGAACTCGACACCTACCCCGTAAGTCCACCTTTCTCCTACGTCCGCATCCTGTTCGACAAGCGTGATTACTCTCGCTTCTACTATGTCGTTGAACCCAAGGCGTCCGAACAGGAGAAACAGGACCTGCAGACCATCCAGGATGTGCTCCAGCGGGCGCTCAATATCAGCCGTGAAACCCTTGAGGAGGGGCAGGACGAGTTCCTGCACCAAGCAGTTGACGACATCCTCGATGCATACCGGCTTCCGAGCCGCAAGAGCAACCGCGAGAAAATCCATTACTACATCGAGCGTGACCTGGTGGGCTACGGCCTGATTGATACCATGATGCACGACCCGAACATCGAGGACGTTTCCTGCGACGGCCCCGGCGTCGAGGTGTTCGTCTACCACCGGCGCTTCGAGTCGCTGCGGACCAATGTCCTCTGGTCTGACGAGTTCGAGCTGGAGCGATACATCATCCGCATGGCACAGCGCTGCGGTAAGCACATCTCGATTGCTGAACCACTGCTCGACGCGACACTGATGGATGGTTCGCGTATCGTCATGACGCTGGGCCGTGAGGTCTCCACGAAAGGTTCGACCTTTACTATTCGGCGTTTCCGTGACGAACCGTTCACGCCGGTGGACCTGCTCGAGTTCAAGACCTTCTCCTCAATGCAGATTGCCTTCTTCTGGCTCGCGATGCAGTACGGTATGTCGATGCTGTTTGTCGGTGGTACTGCTTCCGGCAAGACCACTTCCCTCAATGCCTGCTCACTCTTCCTACCGTGGCAGAACAAGATTGTGAGTATTGAGGAGACGCGTGAGCTGAACCTGCCGCATCCCAACTGGATTCCCGGCTGTACCCGTGAGGGTTTCGGCGGTGAGTCCGCCATGGCGGGCGTTAAGGCGCCAGGAGTGGTCGACATGTACGACCTGCTGCGGGCAGCGTTGCGTGAGCGGCCGGAATACATCATTGTGGGAGAAATCCGCGGTGCAGAGGCGTACGTGCTGTTCCAGGCCATGGCGACGGGGCACACTACCTATTCCACCTTCCACGCCGATTCAATCCAGAGCCTGGTGCACCGGCTTGAGAACAAGCCGATTGAGATTCCGCGC
>Ga0310121_10000533_pt1 | contig 41513 bp, 44 predicted proteins | sample CB27_Tmax_986_MG_FD_203504 | JGI IMG/M metagenome (GOLD analysis project Ga0310121, IMG submission 203504) | Marine microbial communities from Western Arctic Ocean, Canada - CB27_Tmax_986 | ecosystem: Environmental > Aquatic > Marine > Oceanic | place: Canada: Western Arctic Ocean | collected...
CGACACATGAGCGTCCCTTTGCATCGCCACCGCGTCGATCCAATCCACAAATCGGGAGTGGTCTTCGTCTGCTTCCGAAACTCTTCCACGAAAACGGGGGCCGTATTGTTCCCGGTATAGCGCCAGCAGTCTATCCCGGCTTTGTTGGCCCCCGTCGCGAAATCGCTGAACCACTTCCGGGTGTTCCGCGGGGGAGGAGGACAGGAATTCCTTCTCCTTGAGATTCAGAGGGTAGGAGCCACAAGCGAATCCCGGCGTGCATATTTCCAGGAACCCAATCGTTGAAGAGGCAATGAATGTATTCATACAAAAGGAGAGTAGGGCCGTGGCCGCAATGCGTCGTCACGTCGGAGTAAACGGGATGTAAAGAATTTGTCAGGCAGGCAGGAGCTCTGACGCCAGCGCCACCGCGGAGATGCAGGCGGTGTCAGAGCGCAGGATTCTTGATCCGATTCGGAGCGTCTGAAATCGGTATGTCTGCAGGAGCTCTATCTCGTAGTCGGACCATCCGCCTTCGGGACCAATCGCAAGGAGAATCCGGCGGGCGTCGGACTGTCGCAAGGCATCGACCAAACGATCGGTCGCGCCGGGATGGAGGAGGCACCGGACATCCGCATCGGACGATTCGTCCAATTCATCCTCCAGGAGAAGCTTGATCCGGCGGTGCACGGAAACTCTCGGTAGCCGGGTGTGGCCCGATTGCTGGAGCCCTTCAACGAGTTGCACCCGGCAGAGATCGGGCTTGAGCACATGGCTGTCAAAATAGAATCGCTCGACTTTTGAAGCGTTGGTCAGGAACAGGCGGTCGATGCCCAGGGCAGACAGTTGAGGCAGGAGGCGCTTCAGAATTAATGGCCGGGGAAGGGCGAGGAGAAGATCGACGGAAGGGCGGCACGAAACGGTACCCTCAAGTTCGACCTTGATCCGGACCATTCCCTTCTCGACAGCGACCACGGTTGCGGTTCCTGTAGGCCCATCGAGAATCCCCGCTCGCAAAATCTGGCCGGGAACCGCCTGCAGCACACGAGTAATGTGCTCGGCGCGATGATCCGTGAGGACCGCGTTCCCGGCGTGATCGACCTCGCTGGCGTCGCAGAGAATTCTATTCACAGACTGATGTTGGGTTGAGCCGCACGGGATGTGTTAAAGAAGCGCGGCAATGATCGCGCGCCGTTCCTCCTCCACCGAGACGGAAGATTCCGGTTTTCCAGCGCGATTGTACCAGTAGCGCGCGTTGCCGGGGTCGCCTTCTTCCCGGTGCAGGTTGGCGTGAATCCAACTGCCGTCCGCGGTTGAAATATCCTGTGCCACCAGATGCGCGCGCTCCCAGTCACCTTTCTCCGCCCACCAGAGAGCCTTGAGTGTATCGGGAATCTCGGCCGGCGGTTCCGATTCGCTGCCTACCGAAGAGAGAAATTCTTTCAGTGTCATATGCACGCTCCTTTCATCGGCCCGTCAGTCCGGCGGCCTTGTACTTCTGAATTTCCTGTTCCTTTTTTCCTTCATCCCATCCGAATTCATCCGCCATCCAGCCCGCCACGGTTCTGGCTGTGGCATCAGGGTCATCGACGTAATGACGCCAGGAGGTGCGCCGGGTCATGATGTCATCTATATGTCGGACCCACTCATGACGGCAATAGTGCTGGACCGCGGCCTGAGTTACCGGAGGGGGGTAGACGCTGCTGATCCGGTCCGTGGGCAGCCCTTCACACAATTCCGTTGATCCGCTCCTGCAGGTTGCACCGCTGAGACCGGCGTGACGCATCAGCTTATCCACTGCCTGCTCCGCCATCAGGCGGTAGGTAGTCAACTTGCCTCCGGTTATGTCCCACCAGTTGACCTCTTTCATCCGGATTTCATGTTTCCTCGAAATGTCGCTGGGGTTCCCGCCGCGTTTGGCGACCAGGGGGCGGAGCCCCGACCAGGCGCTCAGCACATCGTCGCCGGCAAGTCCGGCGTCGCGGAAGTACCGGTTCACAACGTCCAGGATGTACGCGACATCTTTGTTGGTGCAGTCGGGTGTTTCCAGGGGTCCGTCATAGTCCGTGTCGGTGGTCCCCAGGTAGGTTCGCTCACCCCAGGGGATCGCGAACAGGATTCGTTTTCCCTGCATCATCACCACGGCATCCGGCACCGGAAGTTTTTCGCGTTTCACGACTAGGTGCACGCCCTTGGTGGGGCGGAGTTTCGTTCCGCTGCCGGGAATCCGGTCTGACCAGGGCCCCGTCGAGTTGACGATCACGGCGGAGCGAATCTCGAACTCGGTGTTGGTGACGGTATCGAGGACCCTGCTTCGCCAGCCGTTCCCGTCGCGGGTTGCGCCGGTGAACTGGGCGTAGTTGGAAATCGTCGTCCCGTCGCGTGCCGCCGCTCTCAGGTTGTCAATGACCAGACGCGCGTCATGCGTTTGTGCGTCGTAGTATCGTACCCCGCCGGTCAGCTCCGGCGATGTCAGCGAGGGAAGGCGGGTGCGCATTTCCTGCTGGGACAGCGTACAGGAAGGCCCGAAATTTGTGCCGCCGCACAACAAGTCATAGAGTTTGACTCCGACTCCCAGTTGCCAGCGAGGCCAGCGTCCGTCCCGGAACGTCGGGAACAAAAACGGCATCGGCTCCACGAGATGGGGGACAAGGTCGGCGACACGTTTTTTCTCCCGGCTTGCTTCCCGGACCAGGCCCAGGCGTCCCTGCCCGAGGTACCGTATGCCGCCGTGAAGCAACCGGCTTGACCGGCTGCTCGTCCCGAAGGCCAGGTCGTATTGGTCCACCAGCGCGACGGACAGGCCTCGTTGTGACGCGTCACGCGCGATTCCTGCGCCTACGATTCCGCCGCCAATCACGAGCACATCAAAGTGTTTCGCGTCGAGATGCGCGATCGATCGTTCGGGTTCACTCACCGCCGCCGCCCTCACGCATCCCGTTCTTCGACGATTGTTTCCTTGAGAAGTTCATCCACGTACTCGCCTATTCTGGCGTTCTTTCGCTGAGTAGTAAGATAGAGGCGAATTTGTTCGCCTGCCTCCTCGTAGGAAAGCAACCGGTCCGGAATCCTGTCGAACATTTTCACGATATGGTAGCCGAATTCCGTCTGAAAAACTTCGCTGATTTCCCCGGGGTTCAAGGCGAACGCAACCTGATCGAACGAGTCAACCATCTGCTGCCTCGCTATGTAGCCAAGGTCTCCCCCATGATCCTTGCAATCCGAATGCCGGGATACCACTTCGCCGAAATCAGCTCCTTTCAGCAGGGATTCGCGGATATTGAGAAGCTCGGAAAATATCGTCGCCGATGAGGATCCCTGCCCCGGCCGACGAACAAAGTGTGACACCTTGATTTGCTCCGGAACGTTGAACATGTCCGGGTTTTCCTGGTAATAGGCCCTACACTCCTCTTCCGTCGGCGCCTCAATGTCCTTCGTGATCCGGTCGTACATTCTTTCGAGGCGAATCTGTTCCTGGATGGATGGGCATAGCGCATCATCGTTGCCGGGCTTCAGGCCGTACCGTTCATAGAATTTCGCCGCCCCGCCTTGCTGTCGTTTGAGGTTGTTGAGCTTGTCTTTCGCATCCTTCATGGGCACAGGGGGAATTTGTTCACTTGCCTGTTGCTGAAGGAGCTTCTTTTCTATGGCATTGGCCAGGGCGTCTTTTCGGATGCGGTCTTCCTGATCCGGCCCCCCCCCGACCGGCGCCTGCGCACGATACCTGTCCCGGAGTTCCTGGATTTCCCGGTCAATGAGCGACTGGCTGACTTCTTCTCCGTTTACAAAGGTTGGCATATCGAGCCGCAAGGTATCAGTCCCGGTGGAACAGCGCGACCACTATCGGTAGACACGCGCGTCCCAACCGCGCATACTTCCCCCGGCCTCTTCATTAGGTAAGGAGCACTTGGCGATGGGCGAACGGTACTACATGGCGGTGGATCTCGGTGCGGGAAGCGGCCGCGTGATTCTCGGAACCTATTCGGGATCGGTTCTCCGGCTTCAAGAAATACATCGATTCGAAAATGGCCCGATGGATATGGCGGGAACGCTGCGCTGGGACATCGAGAGGCTGTTTTCCGAAATCAAGATCGGGATCGGAAAGGCGGTTTCCATCGCGGACGGAGAGGTGAGCGGAATCGGTGTAGACACCTGGGGCGTGGACTACGGATTGCTGGACGCAGGCGGCGAGCTGATGTCGCCCCCGTTCAACTATCGCGACAGCCGGACCGATGCCATGATGCCCGCGGCGTTCGAGCGCGTTGCCCGGGAAAAAATCTTCGACGCCACCGGGATCCAGTTTATGTCTCTCAATACCTTGTTTCAGCTTCTTTCGGCCGTGATTGACAAAACCCAGCGACTCGACCAGGCATCGACGCTTCTCTTTATTCCAGACCTGATCAACTATTTCTTGACTGGCGAAGCCGCAAACGAGCGGACCATTGCCAGCACGAGCCAGTGCTATGATCCGCGGAAAAAAGATTGGGCGCGGGATATCCTCGAAGCTCTTGGCATCCCGGCCGGCTTGTTCGCGCCGCTGACCGATGCCGGAACAACTCTTGGCGTGCTCCGGGAACCCGTCGGCAAAGAAACGGGGGCCGCCGGAGTTCCCGTCATTACTGTCGGCAGTCACGACACCGCTTCCGCGGTGGCTGCGGTTCCCGTGACGAAAGGAAAATTTGCTTACTTGAGTTCGGGGACCTGGTCGCTTCTCGGAGTAGAGTCCGATGCGCCGGTAATTGGCGAAAAGGCGCTTGACCTGAACTTCACCAACGAGGTCGGAGTTTGCGACACGATCCGCCTCCTCAAGAACATTAACGGCCTGTGGATCGTACAGGAGACCCGTCGGATCTGGGCCGAGCGCGGGGAAGAGATGACCTACGGGGAGATGACGGCGGAGGCCGCCGCAGCGAAGCCGTTTACCGCGGTCGTGGATGTGGATCATCCCGAGTTTCTTGGACCCGGAGACATGGAGGCGCGTATCCGCTCTTTCGCGGAAAATAGCGGCCAGCCGGTACCGGCAACGAAAGGCGAGATTCTACGCACAATTTTCGAAAGTCTTGCCCTGAAGTATCGCTGGGTGCTGGACCGGGCAGACGAGCTGCAGGGGCACCATTCGGATGTTCTTCATATCGTAGGTGGCGGAACCCAGAACCTGTTACTGAATCAATTTGCCGCAAATGCGGTGCGCCGGCCGGTTGTGACCGGTCCCGTTGAGGCTACCGCGGCAGGCAATATTGTTACCCAGATGATGGCCTCGGGCGATTTGCACTCCCTGTCCGAAGGTAGAGCCCTGATCCGGGAATCATTTGAGACCGAAACCTATGAGCCCACCGATCAAGAGGTGTGGGACGAAGGGTATGAACGGTTTACGAACCTTGTATGAGCGCGGCCGCTTGGCTAGAGTGACGGGCGTATGAGCACGAAAATCCTGGTGGTAGGGAGCGGTGGGCGTGAGCACGTTCTTGGGTGGAAGTTGGCCCGCGACGCATGCGCCCCGGATCTATATTTCGCCCCCGGCAATACCGGCACCGCGTCCCTCGGGACCAATATCGAACTTTCTGCGGACGATCTGGATGGCCTGGCTGCGTGGGCGTCCCGTGAAAAACCCGATCTGACCGTCATCGGACCGGAAGCACCGCTTTGCGCCGGGATCGCGGATCGCTTTGAGGAGCGGGGTCTCCGAATTTTTGGACCCTGCGCCGCTGCGGCCCGGCTGGAGGGCTCGAAGGCATTTGCCAAAGAGATCATGGAAAGCGGGGGGGTGCCCACGGCCCGAGCGGCACGGTTTACCGACCTCTCGGATGCAAAGGATTACGTCCGGTCGGAGGGTGTGCCCATCGTCATCAAGGCCGATGGTCTTGCCGCGGGAAAAGGAGTCACCGTCTGCGACTCCGTGGAACAGGCGGACGCAGCCTTGGATGCCGCCCTGACTGAAAAAGTTTTCGGAGAGGCGGGAGCGTCGGTACTTGTGGAAGAGTTCATGGAGGGCGAAGAGGCATCTATCCTCGCCTTGGTGGACGGAACGAACTTCGTCCTGCTCGCCTCGTCCCAGGATCATAAACGGGCGCTGGATGGGGATGCCGGTCCCAATACCGGGGGGATGGGGGCCTATTCGCCGGCGCCGGTCGTGACCGACGAGCTTTGGCCCATCATCCGGAACGACATTGTATTGAATACCATTGCGGAATTAAGCCGCCGCGGAATCGCGTTTCGGGGCGTTCTGTATGCGGGTCTCATGATCAGCGATTCCGGACCGCGGGTCGTCGAATTTAACGTGCGGTTCGGTGATCCTGAAGCGCAGTGCGTCATTCCCCGAATGAAAAGCGATCTTGTGCCGGTGCTCAATGCTTGCGTGGACGGAACGCTGCACTCGAATATGGTTGAATGGTCGGAAGAATCGTGTGTCTGTGTGGTCATGGCTTCCGGCGGGTATCCCGGTTCGTACCGGAACGGAGATCCTGTTCGGGGACTGAGCGAGGCGGATCGGCTGGATGGCGTAACTGTTTTTCATGCCGGCACTGCGAAGGCTGGGAAAGACATTGTGACTGCAGGCGGCAGGGTGCTTGGCGTCACGGCGTTGGGTTCCGGACTGGACGCAGCCGTTCGGCGCGCATACGAAGCGGCCGGGCAAATCACATGGAGCGACGTCCAGTATCGAAAGGACATCGCAGGAAAGGCGAGAGTGCGTTTACATGACTAGTTTTATGACGCGGATTAATTCCAATTGTTCACATCGAAATGTTCACAAAGGTCCCCTCCGGTTATTTGCGGGGGCGGTTTTCCTTGCTTGTGCCTTCGGTCCGCCTCCATCCGATGCCGTTGTGGAGGACTCATCGCCAGTCGCAGCCGTCGAGATTCCCGCGACGGACCCGGTCGTTGATTCCGTGAAGGAAGCTCTCCGGATTCTCGATGACTACCACTTGAAGATCGACCCGTCACATGGGCTTGAGCGGATCGTCGAGGATGTATTGCGGCTCTACGACCCCGGCGCGTTATTGATTGCAACGAACGGGCTCGGCGCCAATCCCCTTCCAGAAGGGTCCACGTATGGAATCGGAGTTCGGCTCTCCCGCAGTAACGGAATAGGTCGCATCACGGAAGTGTTGCCGAATTCGCCCGCCGCCGGCGCGGAGGTGGAAACGGGAGACAAAATTCTGTCGGTAGACGGCCAGTCTGTGCTCGATCTGGATATCGCCGAATTGATGCAAGTCCTACGCGGATCCGTGCCCGAAACGGTTACTCTCATGGTGGCATCCTGGGGGAAGGATGCACGGGAAATCGTTCTCGAGAAAGAGATCGTTCCGATTCCCGACATCGAAGAAGAGCTCAAAATGCCCCTCGGCCTGCATTATTTGCGCGTGAACGAATTGGGCTCGGAAACCGGCGCAAATATTCTGAGGACACTCACGGCCTGGTCGATGGAGGATCCCGGCGGCATTGTTCTGGATCTTCGAGGCGCCGGCGGTACCAATTTGCAGAGCGCGGTCGACGTGGCAAGCGCATTGGCTCTGCCGAAGACACTGCTCTTCAGTTATCGAGACGGGAACGACGAGGACCTGGAAATGTACCACGCAGAAGGTGCGTCGGTTCTGCAGTCACCCCTGATCGTGCTCGCCGACCGGAATACAACAGGCTCTGCGGAACTGCTTGTCGCCACGCTGGGTGGGGTTGGACGCAGCGCAATGGTGATCGGCGAAAGAACGTCGGGGGACCCGATGATCCGGCGAACCATTGCGATGAGAGATGGGAATCAGGTGCGCCTAGCAACCCGTAGACTTGTCGTTGGAAACGGGGATGCCTACACCGGCCGGGAGGCCGTTCGGCCCGACATCCAGGTGGGAAGCGATCAACCCTATAGCGAATATGAACCGGGGCCTCCGATGCTGACTGATCCAAGGTTAGCGGGCGATGGCGAGCGGGAAACACAGGCACTGCACGAAGTAACGAAGGGCGATGCCGTTCTGACCCGGGCAGTGGATGTTCTGCTTGGGTTGCGGGCGTTAAACGTTCAGGGCTACAGTGATGGCGATTCGCTGGACCGTTGATCCCGTACGACCGGACCCGGAGGTGATTGCCGCCGCCGTGAAGGTTTTGCAAGGAGGGGACCTGCTGATTCTTCCCACCGAGACGGTGTACGGGCTTGCGGCGGATTCCGGTCAGGCCGGTGCCGTGGAAAGCATTTACAGGGCGAAATCAAGACCTGGAGATAAGTCGGTGGCGCTCCTGGTGGCAGGGTATGGCCTGCTCAGAGATCACGGGATATTTCCGGACTCGAGAGCCGAGAAACTGGCGGAAAAGTACTGGCCCGGACCTTTGACGCTGGTATTGGACTCGCCAAAAGGTTTTCTTGGTTTTCGTGTGCCGGATCATCCCGTTGCATTGGCGGTAGTGCGGGGAATGGGCGGATCGGTGGCGGCCAGCAGTGCTAATATCAGCGGTGAGCCGCCGGCGTTAACTGCGGACGAGGCCGATCGATCAGTGGGTCGCGTGGCGGCGGGGATCTTGGATTCAGGGCCGGTTTCCGGCGGAATTCCGAGCACGGTAGTCCGGGTCGCCGGAGGGCGCGCGGAAGTGCTGCGAGAGGGCGCGATACCTGCCGGCGAAATTGAGCGGATAGAAATATGAGAAAAACAGGGGAATCAGGGCGGCTTGTGCTTTGCGTGTGCACAGGGAATACGTGCCGCAGTCCCATGGCAGAGTATATTCTGCGCCGCGACCTGGGATCCGGTAGTGGATGGTTCGTTCAGTCCGCCGGTGTCTATGCCGGGGAGGGCTCCCACGCCAGTCCCGAAGCGGTCACCGCCCTCCGCGAGAAACAGATCGATCTCAGCCCGCACAGGAGTCGGCCGCTTTCCCAGGATCTGGTGCAGCGAGCCTCGCTGATCCTGGTGATGACCCGGCATCACTATGTCGACGTGCTGAGAATGTTTCCCGAAGCGGACGGACGCGTATTTTTGATGACGGCATTTTCCTCGGCGGGTGCCGGTGCCGACGTTCCCGACCCCATCGGGCAATCACTCGATGTGTATCGTTGGACGCGCGAACAACTCGCAAGTGCGTCGACGGATGTTATATTGTACATGAAGGATCGTTGGGGGCTCTCGTCGCCTGATCCAGTGGAGAAGAGGGGACAAATGAAGATAGCAATCGGAGCGGATCATGGCGGCCTTGAGCTGAAGAACTACGTCAAGTCGCTGTTGGAGAAACGCAACATCGACGTGGAGGATGTCGGCACCTCCGGCGCCGAATCGGTGGATTATCCCGATTTCGCTTCCGCGGTTGCCGAGCGGGTCTCTGAAGGTCGCGTGGACGAAGGTATGCTGGTGTGCACCTCCGGCATCGGCATGAGCATTGCCGCCAACCGCTTTCCACGCGTTCGGGCCGCGCTGACAACGTCGCCACGCATGGCCAAGATGGCCCGCACTCACAACAACGCGAATATTCTGATCCTCGGTGCCGCGTTCACGTCAAACGAAGAAGCCGTGGACCTGGTTGATGAATGGTTCACAAGCACCTTTGAAGGTGGACGCCACGAACGGCGCTTGAATAAGATCAAGCACATCACCTCCGCCGCCGCTTCCCTGGAAGACGTCTATGACACCGATCCCGAGATCTATCGCGTTCTCACCGCGGAGCGTCAGCGCCAGACAGATAATCTCGAGTTGATTGCGTCGGAGAACTACGCAAGCCGCGCGGTCCGGGAAGCGCAGGGATCGCTCCTCACCAATAAGTACGCGGAAGGATACCCCGGCAAGAGGTGGTATCACGGATGCGAGTTCGTGGACGAGGCCGAGCAGTTCGCCATCGATCGGGCATGCGAATTGTTCGGCGCCGAACACGCAAACGTTCAGCCGCACAGCGGCAGCGGCGCCAACATGGCCGTCTATTTTTCGGTCCTTGAACCGGGCGATACGGTTCTTGCAATGAGTCTAGATCACGGCGGTCATCTGACCCACGGTCACAAAGCGAATTTTTCCGGGCGTTTCTTTAACGTCGTTCAATACGGGGTAGACAAGGAAACCGAACTGATCGATTACGATCAGATGGAGGCTCTCGCCGCGGAACACAAACCGAAGTTGATCCTTGGCGGCGCCAGTGCCTATTCGCGGATCATCGACTTTCCTCGACTACGGAAGATCGCAGACTCCGTGGGTGCATACCTGATGGTGGACATGGCGCACATTGCAGGCCTCGTAGCCGCGGACTGTCACCCGAATCCAGTTCCCTACTGCGAGTTCGTAACCAGCACCACGCACAAGACTCTGCGGGGCCCGCGCGGTGGGCTTGTGCTTTGCCGGAAGGAATTCGCGAAAGAAATTGACCGCCAGGTGTTTCCGGGAATTCAGGGCGGGCCGTTTATGCACGTCATCGCATCGAAGGCCGTGTGTTTTAACGAGGCACTCCAACCCGCCTTCAAAACATATGCCGAACAGGTGGTGAAGAATGCGAAAGCACTGGCCGCAGGCATGGAAGACGCCGGGCTGAGGATCGTCTCCGGCGGGACTGATAATCACGTCATGCTCGTCGACCTGAGTCCAATCGATGTCACCGGAAAGGATGCGGCGGCGGCGCTTGATCGTGCCCGGATCACGGTAAATAAAAATGCCATACCGTTCGATTCTCAAAGCCCGTTCGTTACTTCGGGAATTCGTCTGGGGTCCCCGGCAGTGACGACGCGCGGGTTCACGGAAGAACACATGCGAATCATCGCCGACTTGATCAGGAAAGTGCTGACCCGTAATGTCAAAGAGGAAACCGTGAATCACGTGCGCGAGGAAGTCATCCAGCTCACGTCCCAGTTTCCCATACCCTGACCGGAAACTATGGCTCCGGTTTAATCCGCGCCGACATTTCCCTGAATCGGCTTTTCCAGATTACGCGGGGCAACGCCGCGGAAGGACTCGAGATCAGGCACAGGAACGTGATCGCCAGGCAACCGGTTACCAGCAACGGATGCCCGAACACCAGCTCCGGCGCGCCGGAAACCAGCCACAGCTGGGGCAGTGTACACTCGAATCCGATCACGAATGCGGCGAGAATAAAATTGCGCAGAATGAGGGCCCTCCGGATTTCATAAAAGGCGATCAACGATGCCACCGCTTCATCATCGTCTCGTTCACACTGGGCATCCAGAAGTTCATTCGGGAGTTCGGTAAGAAACAGGTCTGCGCGACCGCGGCTGTCAAAGCCTCGTACCGCGAACCGCACGTTCCGTTCTCCGTCCCAGAATTGAAGGCATCCGTCCCTGATTCGGCGGCTCATCATTTGATGGGTATCGATCAGGCGACGACCAAGGCAGATCTTGTCACGATATACTTGGAGCGATTTGAGCCGGGAGGCCGATGCGAAGCCATTGGCCTTGGCATCGAGGATGACTCGACAGGAGCGTAGCGGTTTCTGACCCATGAGCTTGCCCCATGGAAGGGTCCAGTTCCGGACCCGCGTGGGTTCAGGGTCGAAATAGCGCGATCCGTGCCGCGCTTCTTATTCCTCTTCGGTGGTCCCCCGTTCGAACTTCCGCGCCTTTTCTTCCACCTGATTTCTAAGGCCTTCCTTGTAGGCCGTGACCTGCTGCCGAATCGTTGGGTCGGTGGCGCCAAGGATCTGGGCCGCGAGGACTCCCGCATTCCGCCCGCCGTTGAGCGCGACGGTCGCGACCGGGATCCCGGGCGGCATCTGGAGAATCGAGAGGACGGAATCCCATCCATCGATGGAGATCGAGGCTTTCACCGGCACGCCGATCACCGGCAGGGGAGTCAGGGATGCAACCATACCCGGCAAATGTGCCGCGCCGCCTGCGCCCGCAATGATAACCTGCAGTCCCCGGTCCGCGGCCCGCGTTGCGTAGTCGACCATGCGATGCGGCGTGCGGTGCGCGGAGACGATGGTGATCTCGTGCGCAATCCCGAATTCTTCCAGCAGGTCCGCCACTTCCTGCATGACCGGGAGATCGGAATCGGAACCCATGATGATGCCTACCCTGGGTGTACTCATGCGATCACTCTTAGATTCTCTTTGATGAAAGCCGCTTTCTCACGAGCGCTTTCCAGCGTCTCGCTAATCAGGGTTACATGACCCATTTTTCGAAAACCCCTTGTTTCCTTTTTCCCATAGATATGGATGTGACTGCCTTCCAACGCGAGGCATTTTTCGATGCCCTCGTACACCGGCGGACCCCGGAACCCGCCTTCCCCTAGCAAGTTTACCATGACTGCGCATGCTTTCAAGGCCGTGGATCCGAGCGGCAGATCCAGAATGGCGCGGAGGTGCTGCTCGTATTGAGATGTATAGCAAGACTCGATGGTATGATGCCCGCTGTTGTGCGGTCGCGGCGCAACTTCGTTGATCACAATTGCCCCGTTTTTCTCCAGAAACATTTCTACAGCGAGGAGTCCACAGAGGTCGAAGGCCTCGATGGTGCCTTCTGCGATCCGGCAAACCTCCGTCTCGATTGCGGGCGGCAAGTCTGCGGGGCACAGCAGTCTCTCAACGAGATTCGCCTCGGGATGAAATTCCAATTCAACGGATGGAAAACATGTCATCTCTCCTGACGGGTTTCGGGCTGCGATCACCGAGAGTTCCTTTTCCACCGCGATCATTTCCTCGACAAGGCACGGTGCATCCAGAAGTTTCACAAGGTCCTCCTCCGTGCGAATTACGGACACTCCGCGCCCGTCGTATCCTCCGGTGCGAAGCTTCTGCACAAACGGAATTTTCCACCGGCCGTCGCGTAAAGCCTCCAGAACCCGATCCCTGCCATCGAGAAGCTCAAAGCGGGACGTAGGCAATCCGTGACGCTCGAAAAACTGTTTTTGAAGACCTTTGTCCTGAATGATTTTCAGCTTTCCCGGGTTGGGGTGAACGGGAATCCCATCGGCCTCGAGTTCCAGAAGCGCGTCCGCGCAAACATTTTCGATCTCGATCGTCAGCATGTCCGCGTCCCTCCCGAATTCGAGCACGGTATTGCGCTCTGTGAGCGAGCCGAGAAAAAACTCGGTGCAGAGGTTCCTAGCGGGCGCTTTGGAGGCGGGATCGAGTACACGCGTCGACATATTCCAAGTCTGCGCCGGTTGAATCAGCATTTTACCAAGCTGACCGCCGCCGAGAATGCCGAGACTGAAATCGGGAGAAAAGCATGCTCTCATCACGGGAAGGAGCGTACCGGAGTCGATTCAGGTGTAGAAGCAGAATCCGGTGCGACCGGAATAGATTTACTTCACATAATCAATTCGTCTGATCGGGGGATTTGTGAAGGCAAATTTATATGAAGTGTTCGGAGGGTGTGAAATTTGGTGTTCAAATAGAGGCGCCATGTCCTGAAAGTTCGGTCCGGGTGGAATCGGAATAAACTTGTTTTCATTGGGGCCGGGGTCTTTTGCGACCGTCTGCCCCAATGTCGAGGCGCCCATGTGAGACGGAGAGTTCGAAGGCGCCTGACCCACGATGAACGCATGAATCGCCATGACGGCGACTACTGCGGCGGCCAGGCCGAATCGCAAGGTGAAGGCGGGTTGCCCTGCAAAATCCGTCTCGGATGACTTCTCGGCCTCCTTCTCCTGGATCCACTCGATTTGTTTTCGAACCATAACTGCGCAGCGCTCGCGGGAACCGGGTGCAGGCGTTTCATAGCGTTTCAAGGCCACGACGCGGCGAAGAAGCACCGTGCGTTCATGAAGTTCGCGGTACTCCGGGTTTTTTTCGATTTCCGCCCGGACGTCACCAGGAAGATCCCGTTCGTCGCTGGAAATTATAGTCTTACGAATACGAGACCTTTTCATGGGGCAAACTCCGCCAGTTCATTTTGAAGATGTTGTCGGGCGTAAAAAAGGCGTGACCGCAAGGTGCCTTCAGATACGCTCAGCATGGTCGCGATTTCATTATGGGGTATCCCCTGAATATCGTGCAAAACCACCACCGCTCTGTGTTTTTCTGACAGAGTTTGCAAGGCTTTGTTCAATTTCTCCTGCAACTCTCCGATATTCACATCCCGCACCGGGGACTCCCGGGAGGATAGCTCAACGTATGCGGGATCCCTCTCGATCCCGTTGTCGACGTTGTCCAGACTCAGCGCTTGCTTGCGCTTTCTCTTTTTCAGGAAATTGATTGTCCTGTTGATCGCGATCCGATAGACCCAGGTATAGAAACTGGAATTTCCTTTGAATTTAGGGAGGGATTGATACGCCTTGGTGAGGACATCCTGAAGCATGTCCTCCGCGTCCTCCTTGTTGGAAGTCATGTTGTAAATCAAGCCGTAGAGCTTCCCGTGATAGCGGGTAACAAGCTCCTCGAACGCGGGAACGTGTCCGGCTTGGGCCTGCTTGACCAAGACCTTGTCGTCAACCGGCGGCGTCCCGTCTTCAACATTGCTACGGTCCCCCGTCATCGTGGGCTCGGAGACTATCGGCTCCCGTCGCCCTTGACGAGTCCGCACTTGCTTGCGTTCGGCTACCTGCAACATATCCGTCCATTCCTTGCTGGTTGGTTCTGTCTGTGACACGGGCAGGCACCGACCTGTTCAATGTTCGAAAAGAAAGCGGTCAGGAATGGCCAGGTTGGGATCCGTAACCTGCTTAGGAGGAGATGGTTATAGGATTAAGATCAGGATTCTAGTTCCGTCGGCCCTACCACGCTGTCGGCGTCGATCACCTGCTGGAGAATCTCTCGAAATTCCTCGAGATCGGAGGTGGGAATGATGATCGTGCCTCTTCGCCCACCGACGTCCTCGGTAATCTTGAGAAACCTGCCACGCGGATTTTCCTTTAAATCGAAGAAAAATTGTTTCCGCTCAAACTGGATTTTCGCGTTCAGTAACGCGTCCTGCGTGGTCTGGCCGGGTCTGCCCAATATGCCTGCCTCCGTACACTTCGGCCGGGAACGCGCAATTTTGAACGGTCCCCGGCTCAAGGAATAGTCGGAGTCGTCAGGTGATTCTTACGGTGAATCGGCAGGCTGCCACCCACTGTTCGCCTCCGCATAGACCTGGGGGGCCGGTGGTCTCAAATCCCAAACGATTCGCAGCCACGACAGGACTTTCAGGATGTAATAGGTGACGTCGATTTCCCACCAATAAAAGCCCTGCCGAGTACTGATGGGATAGCGATGATGATTATTGTGCCACCCTTCGCCAAACGTGAGCATCGCGATTAGAAAACTGTTTCGGCTGTCATCGCCCGTGTCAAAACGGGCGCGCCCGATCATGTGCGTCAGGGAATTTACTGCGAAAGTTACATGGTAGACCAGGACCGTGCTCAGAAAGAATCCCCACATCACAAGTTGCCACCCGCTGGTGCCGAGACCGGGCGCATATCGCTCAAGCGCCGCGCCTAGAATGAAAAGGCCGACACCCAGGCCAAGTGCGGGGATTGAATGAAAACGGTCGATAAAACGGATTTCCGGAAACTTTGCGTAGTCCTGCACCCGCGAGAGCTCGCCGGCGCCGTACCGCCGACATAACAGCCAACCGATGTGCGACCAGAAGAATCCCCTCCTCGTAGGGGAGTGAATATCCTGCTCAGTATCGGAGTACTGATGGTGGTGTCGATGGTGGGAGGCCCACCACAGAGGGCCCATTTGCGCAGACGACGCCCCGACCCACGCCAGGATGAATTGAAAGACCCTGCTGGTCTTGTAAGAGCTGTGAGAAAAATACCGATGATATCCTCCAGTAAGTGCGAACACTCGCAGGAAATACAATCCGAAACAGATCCAGAAGGCGGTCCAGCTGAACCCCACGAAAAACAGGCCAATCAGCGCCAAATGCATGATGGCCAGCGGCGTACATTCAAGCAATTGAATGCTTTCTTCATCCTTCCGGATTGACCCGACCCACTTTCCCAATCGGTTTCGAAATCTTTCCTGTTGAACTGCCATGTAAAGTTTCCCGTCGATGTTGCGGTGCAGGCACATTGCCTCCGCGGTTGCAAAACGCCGGCACCATAAGGCACCCTGCCTGCAAAATGCAATGATAGTTGGAAATGGCCCCTGCGCCGTTTGGTCCGAAATCGGCGATATTCGTGACTGAGAATAGATCCTGATCGCTGATATTTCTGTGTTCGTCGTGATGTGATTTCTTCTGTTCCAATGAATACCGCGGTTAGTAGTCGGCCCCTGGGCAAACCACATCATGTGGGGGTCCGCCGCGAAAAATTAAATTTTATCAACAGGGCGCTTGCCACACGGCACATGATTGGCTTACCAACGCCGAAACATCACGCCACAAGCACAAGGGAAAATGCGAGCCAGGGAATCAGAAGAGTTTTTACCGATGGCGAGGTTTGATCGGCGACGTTTTCTCAAGGGAGTGCTCCAAGGCGCATCTCTCGCTTTGCTGCCTGTATTTTCATATGCCGCCTCGGGGAGTGATTCGCCGTCGTTTCGATCCGTGCTGCGAGACATTCGGTCACAATTTGATTTCCGCTACCGACTGTCTTGGACAACCTCAAACGTGCACGCCAAGCTGCTGGATCGAGCGCAGTTCTACAACCGAATGACTGTTCATCATGCAGGCGGGACTTCGAACTATCACGAGCGGGAGGACGACATTGCCATGGATCTCGAGTCGATTCGTATCCACCACCGTGATCGCCGGTTCGGAGACATCGGCTATCATTTCGTTGTCGATCGTGTGGGCCGGGTGTGGGAAGCTCGGTCCCTCTATTTTACCGGCGCGCACGTGTTGAGCCAGAACATCGGTAACATCGGCGTGATGCTGCTTGGAAATTTCGAAGACCAGAAGCCGACGCCCGCCCAGGTACTTGCGTTGCGAGGATTCACGGACCTGATTGTGGATCGGTTTTCAATCCCTCGCAATCGAGTCTTTGGTCATCGGGATCTGGGACACACGTTGTGTCCTGGAAAGAATCTATACGGACACGTTCGCGATTTGAAGCATGTCTGATCACAAAGATCGCATCGGCACGTTGACGCGGATCGGCGTGTTGACGGTGTCCGATCGCGCCAGCGCGGGTGAGTATCGGGACGAATCCGGCCCGGCGATTATCGAGCTTCTTCGCTCCTGGATCTCAAGTCCCTGGGAGGAGGTCTATCGTGTCGTCGCCGACGAGAGGATGACCATTGCTGCCGCCATTCGGCGGATGGCCGATGAAGACAAGTGTTCCCTCGTCGTCACGACCGGAGGAACCGGACCGGCGCCTCGGGACGTGACTCCCGAGGCAACGCTCGAAGTTTGTGAAAAGGAGATGCCGGGCTTCGGAGAGATTATGCGGAAAATCTCCCTGGACAAAGTCCCGACCGCCATCCTCTCACGTCAAACTGCCGGACTTCGCGGAAAAACGCTTATCGTGAATCTTCCCGGCCGTCCGCGCGCCATCGAGGACTGCCTGCGCGCAGTATTTCCAGCGATACCCTACTGCATTGAGTTGCTGAACGGTCCCCGCGTAGAGAGTCATCCCGATGCGATAAAAGTGTACCGGCCGCCGAAGAAATGAGAGCATTCTGCGTCCTGACGGACACGGCGAATTGTAGCATGCGTCAGATCGCTCAGGGAAAGGAAAGGGTTTCATGTCATCGATTTTCACTCGAATTATTCAGGGTGAAATTCCCTGCCATAAATTGTTCGAAGATGAGGAATGCATTTCATTTCTCGACGTTCGTCCCATCAATCCGGGACATGCCCTGGTGATTCCGAAACAGGAGACGGATTACATTTTCGATTTGCCCGACGACTCGCTGCAGCATCTCGTTGTCGTGGCCAAACGGGTGGGACTGGCAATTGACAGGTCTGTGTCCTGCGAGCGTGTCGGCATCATTGTTGCCGGCCTCGAGGTTCCGCATGCACATATTCACCTGGTGCCGATTCAAGACGTTGGCGACATCAATTTCGCGAATGCGAAGCCCGCCGAGGAAGCGGAACTCGCCGATGTGGCGGACCGGATCCTCGCACAACTCGCCTAACACTTTGTCTGTTGCCGGTAGAGGCTTCTCTCCGGAGATTTTGCCCACGGATATCCGGCGGGGAGTCGAAACGCCCCGAGAGTCACGTTGTTTGCCGTCTGTCGTGCCGGCGCATAGACCCTTGTTCCAGGATTCCCAGGATCCTTCGGATTTGCGAACTCGGACGAGTCAATGGTGTTGGGTTTCCAACCCTTGGAGTAATGACACGTCACTTTCGTTTCCGTGTCGCCTCCCACTTTCTTCTTCGTAGTCTCTTCCGCGTCCTCAACCCATTGAAACATCTCAACCCGGCGCCTTAGTTTGATTGCAGTGGCAGAAACGTTGAAAGAGGGATCTGTGAGGGTTTCTGAGGTCGTCGCGAGCCCGGAAACATGAGCCAAAGCGCTGTCGTTGTCCGGATTCTCTTCGTCGGCGAACACGGCTACCACCGCGTCGGCGCCCTGTGTAAGAGTGCGCGCCCTTCATTCAACCACAGCACTGGAAACGACACGATGAAGAGGAAGACGCCGAAGAGGATGTTTTTAAACGAATTTCCCTGTCTCCCGAATACGTTCTGGCTGGATATTTCCGTGAAAGAGTCTGCGGACATTTCTTGTACCTCCCTTGCTCCTTTTTTTATGCCCCAGATACTGGTAGGGTATCGAACTATGTACGCAGGTGTCAAAGGAAGCGCATAACGGGATGGAATCATGACCAAAGAAGAACTGGTGGAGCTGGTAAACAGCGATCTAAAAAATGAGTACAAACATATGATGTTTTACCTTCGTTCCTCCGTGATTGTCCGCGGGTTGCATCGTGAACCTATCAAGGCATTTCTCGAAAAAGAAGCTCAGGGGGAAACGATACATGTGCAGGCGTTCACCAAGCGAGTGGTTGCCCTCGGCGGCAAGCCCGTCGCGGAATCAAACCCGTTCCCGTATCTCGAGAGCCCCATTGATATTCTAAACTACGCGCTGATCATGGAGAACGAAGTGATCGAGATATACGCAACACGGATGGAGCAGGCTGATTCGCTGCATAACGTGGACGGGATCAGTACGCGTCTCTTTTACGAGAATCAACTGCAGGACTCGTATAACGATATGATCGAGATCAAGGAGATGATGGCGAGTTTGCAGAACTGAGGAGCAAACCCGTCGCCTGAGATCGGCTCATTGTAAAGGGGTCGATCCCCTCCTGCCGTAAGGTGTCCCAGCAAAGGGTGAACATCTCTACGCTTCCGAAGTTACGTGGATCGACGGCTTGCCGGAGCTGATTGACCGACAGATCGATCTTCATGAATTTCTGGCACCGTGGCTGCCTCCGGAACCAGTGCAGCGGGTGCGGTGCGAACTGAGGCCATGGAGGAATTGGTGGCGGATGCAATGAGAATGACTGAAGCAATCTGATGATCGGCGTCGACCTCATGGTTCGGCGCGTAGCGGTCCCGGACACGGTACTCTCCGTCCACGCGAAACGCATAGGGGGGTGCCCGTGGGTAGGAAGTGCTGCTTGTCGAGGCGCCGTAGGCGCCTCGATGCATCGGATTCGCGGCAGGGTCGAATTGGTTGAAAGAACCGGTAACCGAAACCGAACGCGCAATCGTATCTGTGAATCGGAACTGGACCGATTTCGCTGCTACGGAAGATAACGCCCCTGTGAACAACAGAGCGCAAAAGATAACCGCGTCTTTCCTCATGAGTGATGCCTCCGTAGGACGCGTTCGTCCGACATTCCCCGGTCATGGGCTGCAGAAGCAGAGGTAAAAAGAACATGGCATACCATATCCTGTTGCGAACTGTTCTCAGGAACGCGACACTGCGGGAAAAGCAATGAATTCTACCGATCGTCTCAGTGAGAGCATCCGAATCCGTGCGGCGGAACTTGGCTTTGACCTGTTCGGCATTGCACCGGCTGCCCGCGCCCGTCATGCTGACGCGTTTATCCGGTGGCTGCATGCGGGCAACGCGGGTGAGATGTCGTGGCTGGCTCGTGACCCGAATAAGCGAGCCAATCCGTCGCTCGTATTGGAGGGTGCCGCCTCGGTCGTCTCTGTCGGCATGTCCTATTACGCCGGGGAACCCCCGCCTGAATTCTGGGACGATCCCTCGCGGGGCCGGATTGCCCGGTATGCTTGGGGCAGTGACTATCATGACGTCCTCACGCCGTCTCTGAAAAGACTTGCGGAGTTTATTCGGGCGGAAGGAGGCGGCGATACGATGGCGCGATACTATGTCGACACCGGTCCCATCCTCGAGCGCAGTTTTGCCGCCGAGGCAGGAACCGGCTTTATCGGAAAAAACACGCTTCTCATTCATCCAGGGTACGGATCGTACCTGTTTCTCGCGGAGATCATTGTCAACCGCGAGCTACAGTACGACACACCGGCTGCGGACGACGGCGCGACGTTTCACGGCGTGGATGGCGCGACCCGTGTCGGAACGTGCGGCGGATGCAGGCGATGCCTGGATATCTGCCCTACGCACGCATTCCCGGCGCCGTACATTCTTGATAGCCGGCTTTGCATTTCCTACCTCACGATTGAACTGCGAACCTCAATCCCGGTGTCGCTCCGCTCCAAGATGAAGAACTGGATTTTTGGATGTGACGAGTGTCAGAGCGTGTGTCCGTGGGTTCGCCGGAATCCAGGTTCCCCGAAGCAGGGATTTCTCACCTTCGAACCCGAGGCGTGCGCACCCCGCTTGACCGACCTGATGGGTCTCGACGATACCGGGTTTCGAGAGCGATTTCGCGGGACGCCTGTCACTCGGGCTAAACGGCGCGGATTACTCAGAAATGTTGCTGTCGCCCTCGGCAACTGGGGAGACCCGGCGGCAAAGCCGGCCCTTGAAGAGGCGATACGCGATCCCGAACCGCTCATTCGGGAACACGCACACTGGGCACTCGAGCGCATCGGGTAATTTACGAGTGACTCTCCGGTTCCGGCAACGCCGGACATCCAAACTGCGTAGCGAAAATGCTCACCGGGGTATCGATCCTTATTCCCACGCGCTGACCGATGTCGTACGCATCGCGCGAGCCGAGCCGACGGCTTTTCATAATCTGACCGGATGGTAGCTGGAGATACAGCAGTTGGTCGTGGCCGTAGTAGATTCGGTCCACAATTTTGAATTTCCCGTTTGGGTCCTGGATCGGAATCACGTCTTCCGGGCGAAACATTATTTCGCCATCGCCGTTGAACCCGTTGAGCACTTGAAGTTTGCCCAGTTCGCACTCTGCGTACAGTCCTTTGCCGTAAGCGGGGAGAAAATTCGCATCGCCCAGGAACGTTGCAATTCGGTGAGTTTCCGGCTGTAGATAAAGGTTGCGAGGAGTCCCGGCCTGCACGATTTCTCCCTCCATCATCACCGCCAGGAAATCGGCCAGGCTCAGCGCCTCCTCCTGATCGTGGGTTACGAAAATGGCGGTAATTCCGGATCGGCGCACGATCGACCGCAAGTCGGCGCGCACCCGTTGCCGCAATGACGCGTCGAGATTTGAAAAGGGTTCATCCAGCAAGATCACTTCTGGGCCGGGAGCGAGCGCACGGGCCAGCGCAACGCGCTGCTGCTGGCCACCCGAAAGCTCGTGCGGCATGCGGAATTCCAGGTGTTCGAGCCCGACCATGTCCAATGTCTCAGACACCTTCCCGTTGGATTCGCCGTTGCTCCGCAGACCGTAGGCAACGTTCTGTGCAACGTTCATGTGCGGGAACAGCGCGTACTCCTGGAAGACCATTCCGATTTTTCGTTTTTCGGGCGGCACCTGTTTGCCGGTCCCGCTGACCTGGACCCCGCCGACGTGAATGCTGCCGTGGTTCGGCGTCTCGAGACCTGCGATAAGCCGCAGCAGGGTGGTTTTGCCGCAGCCGCTGGGGCCGAGCAGCGCCATGAATCGTCCGTATCGGATGTCGATGCTGCAATCGATGACGGCCGGTTCTCCCCTGAACGTTTTACCCAGATCGTGGCACTGGATGGCATAGGAATTCATACCGCGACCCCTTTCTGTTCATTGCTCAAAACGATCGACAACCCGATCGCTGATGCGCACACCAGCAGCAACGAAGGCACCGCCGCGCGGGCGAAAAATGCTTCCTCGGTGGCGTTCCATATTCTCATGGCAAGGGTCTCGAATCCAGTAGGACCCAATAGCAGCGTTGCCGGAAGTTCCTTCATACAACTCAGGAACACGAGTGCAACCGCGGTCAGGACACCCGGACGAGCGAGCGGGAGGATGATGGACAGAAATACTTCCCTGGGTGTGTGACCAAGATTTCGCGCGGCCTCCTCCAACCGGGGATTTATCTGCAGCAGGCTCGCCCGCAGGGCGCCGATCGCCAGCGGCAAAAAGCGAACCTGGTACGCGATTATAAGCAACGCAAAGCTCTGGTACAACCCGACCGCGTACCGCGCGCTGAAAAATACCAGTGCCAGCGCGACGACGATGCCCGGCAGGGCGTGTCCGATGTAGGCGGCCCGTTCGACGCCTTGGGTGCGTCGACCCGGATAACGAGCCGCGAGGAACACCACCGGAAAGGCCGCGACAACAGTCAAGAGTGCCCCCGCGGACGAAGCAAAGATAGAATCAAGCAGCACCGTACCGTGCACCCCTAAATGTTCGTCGCCGTACACGACGCCGCGAATGAGCCACACCGAAATGGCGAGGACCGGAAGGCCAATGCCGATCGTGGCTACTGCCACGCATAAGAAAAGAGCCGGGAACTTCCATTTGCCGAGCGCGCTGCGTGCCGCTCGTCGCGCCGCGCCCGCGCTGCTGCGATAGTAGCGCTTCCGGGCCGGCCGCCCGAATTCCACGGCGAGGATGAGTAGCGTCAACAGCGCCAGCATCAGGGCCAGTACCGCGGCGACGCTCCGGTCGAGAGATGCAGTGTACTGCACATAGATCGCGCGGGTGAAGGAATCGAATTGAAGAAGTGTGACGGCCCCGAAGTCACTCAATGTGTAAAGAGCCGAGAGGAGGGCGCCAGCGTGGATCGAAGGTTTTAGTTGCGGGAGAATAATGTGTCGAAACGTTTGCCAGGGACCGCGTCCCAGGCATCGCGCCGCATCTTCCAGGCTTGGGTCGAGTCCGGCAAGTCCCGCGCGGACGCTGAGGAATACGAATGGATAGGTGAAGAGTGTTAATGCCAGCCAGGCACCGGGAAATCCATAAATAGAAGGCAGACGCTCTACTCCGAATCCCGACAGAGCATTCTGGAGGAGACCGCGAGGGCCCAGGACAACGATGAGCGAGAACGCGCTGATATAGGACGGCAGGACCAGGGGAAGGCTGACGAGAATGGTTATCAGCGACCGCGCCGGTAGATCCGTGCGAACCGTAATCCAAGCGAATACAACGCCGAGAAATACCGACGTAATTGTAACCACGATGGTCAGCAGTCCTGTCTGGGCAAAGACGGTCCAGATCCGTTTTTGTGCGAGGATCTCAAAAAGAGTTCCGCCCAGTTGCGATGTTCGCACGATCAGGTACAGCAGGGGCGACATCGAAATCGCTGCGACCAACAGAGCCACCACCCATAGTAGAGGCGGCGCATCGCGGAGCACGCGGTTGCGCGGGCGGTCTCTGGATCCGAGCGAAGCCTTGTCGGGCAGCTGAGGTTCCTCGACTTGTCCCATCTATAGGATTCCTGTTTCCTGTAGAAGTTTCAGGGTCCCTTCCAGGTCTTCGAGTTCGGTCAGATTGAGATCGGGGGCTTTGACCCGGTCGAGCGGTGGAAGCTGGTCGCTGGGCGAGACCGAGCCCGCCAACGGGTACTCGTAGTTTTTGCTCGAAAAATATTCTTGTGCACCCGGTTCCAGAAGCCATGTCACGAATTTGGCGGCCGCTTCTTTTCTCTTCGATGTTTGAAGAATGCCGACGCCAGCCACGTTAACCAGGGATCCCGCGCCGCCGGATGAAAGAAACGCATTGCGCGCCGGAAAGGATTCACCCTGTTCAGCGAGAAAGCGGAAGAGGTAGTAGTGATTTACGAATCCCACATCCACTTCGCCGGCGCCCACCGCGGCCACGATCGGCGAATTTTTAGGATACACGTAGGGCTCGTTTTTTTGTATGCCGAGCAGCCACTCTCTGGCTTGCTCTTCTCCTTCCGTGGCACGCAGCGCGGTGACGAAGGCTTGAAAGGATCCGTTTGCCGGCGCCCATCCGATTCGACCCAACCACTCTGGCTCGCAGAACCCGAAAATCTGGCTTGGCAGATCTTCAAGCTTCAGTTTGTTGGAGTTGTAGACGACGACCCGAGCTCGTCCCGAGACACCGACCCACATGCCCTCTTGAGATCGGAACCGTGGTTCGACTCGCGCCGAAATTTCGGTGGGCAGGCGGGAAAGCGACCCCTTTTTGGCCAGAGCGCCGAGGGAACCGGCATCCTGGGCAAAGAACAGGTCCGCGGGGCTTTTATCCCCTTCTTCAAGAATGGTCGCCGCCATCTCCGCCGATTTTCCGTACCGAACTTGGATCTTCGTCCCTGTTTCCTCTTCGTAACGTTGCAACAGCTCCCTGATGAGGTCCTCGCTGCGACCGGAATAAAGCACCAGGGTCGATTCGTTGCTCGCGTCGCCCGGCAATGTGGGTGGATGACGAGTGACCAGATAGATCGCCGAGATGAGGAGAAAAATTCCGATTCCGTATAGAACCGGACGTGAAAGAAAGCTCGAATCGCTGCTCATCTTGAATATTTCTGTGGCGGAATTATTTTACGATCCTGTACTTTCAACGTGATCCAAAAAGCAGACGTTGGAACAGAGAGCACAATGATCAGCATCGTGTGTGCACTTCATTTCGTGCGCCTTGATGTCCTTGAGAAACCCTTTCACTGATTCGGTCCCGGAGAGCACGCAATCGATGAAGGCGGCCAGCTTGGTGCTCGTCTGCAAGCTCAACAAGTGCTCGATTTTGCAGGCATCGATTTCGGATTGATCAGGATCTACTCCCAGCACATCTCTGAACAAGACCTGCAAAAGTTCGTCATTGCGCTGGACAAGCTCTGCCATGCGCAGCCCTTCCTCGGAGAGCTTTAGAAACTTATTCTCATCTTCCAGTACCAGCCCCCGCCTCTTCAACGGTTTCAGGCTGATGGAAGTGCTGCCTCGTGTGATGTTTAGACGCTTCGCAACATCTGTGACTCTCGCGTATCCATTTTCAGAAAGCAGATCCTCGATGGTCATCAGGTAGTGCGCTGCGCTATGCGTAAGCTGGTTTTCCTCAAACTCTTTCCAAACTTGGTCCGCCATGATTGACTCCGGCTTCAAATCGTTGCACCACGCAAGATTCGTCCGGCCACCATATCCAAAGATTTGCATGCCAAACAAGCGTTTTGTTCCCCATTTCATATCCTTGTATTAGGGACACTGTATTAGGGACAGACCCTAAAAAACTATATCCCTGTATTACTGTATTAGGGACAGACCCTAAAAACCTCTAAAAAACTAAAAGAGGTTGACGCATAACATGCTTGGGTGGTGACGGTTATGGGATCCTAGTGGTGCGGGATTGGGCCTATGATCGATTCGGACAGGCCCGGCTGCTCGCGATTCAGGATGTAAAGATGGATCCTGGGGACGTCACGAGATACGAGTTCTTCAATCTGATTTGCAGTCCACCGAATCCCCACTTCCGCTGCGGCCACCGGATCATCCTTTGTTTTCTGGAGGCTGTGCTCCAGTGCTTCCGGCAACCGGGACCCGCACAATGCGGTGATGCGGCGGATTTGGGCAATGGATACTGGAGGCAGGATCCCGGCGAGAATCGGATGGTCGATCCCCGCATTTCTGCACCGAGTTACGTAGTCGAAATAGCTCTGATTCTCGAAAAAAAGCTGGGTCGTGACAAAAGAGGCCCCCGCATCCAGTTTTTGTTTCAAATGAGCGATATCCTCTTCTCGGGAAGCCGCTTCCGGATGCGTTTCCGGGTATCCTCCCACCCCGCAGCAGAGTCCCGCTTGCCTTGCTTTGATCTGTTTGACGAGATCACAGGCGTACATCAGCCCGTCGGCGGCCAGCTCGAAAGATGTCTGGCCCTTTGGCGGATCACCTCGAAGGGTCATAACGTTTCGATAACCCGCTTCAAACAGGTCGTCGGCGATCCCATCGATTTCTGCGCGGCTGGACCCAGCGCAGGTGAGATGGGGCATGATGGGCGCAAACTCCAATTCACGGAGCATCTCGCAAGCTTCCATCGTCCGGTGGGCCTCCGAGCCGCCTGCGCCATAGGTCACCGTGACGAAATCCGGCTCGGTCGCACGCAAAGCTTCCGCTGTGTTTCGTAGTCTGTGCCACCCCGTTTCATCTTTAGGGGAAAAAACTCGTAGGAGAGCAAGGAATTTTTTGCGCTCCGAAGGATGTCGCTGATCTTTTCTTCAAGCACGGCTTAAATGGACTAAATTAGATGGATCAGAACGGCAACGAGAATTCCCGTCAGCAGGCCACCAAAGACCTCAAGGCGAGTATGTCCCAGTAATTCCGCAAGTTTTTGTTGAGACAGGTGGTGCTCCTTGAAGAGTTCCTGGACGATTTGATTCAGTAGCCTGGCCTGTCGCCCGGCGGCCTGACGCACGCTCTGGGCGTCAAACATGACAACGCATGCGAAAGCGAAAGTGGTGGCGAAAAGTGCGGAATCGAATCCGGCGCGAATCCCTACCGATGTGAAAAGCGCGCTCACCATGGCGGAGTGCGCGCTCGGCATCCCGCCCGTGCTGACGAGGACCCCGAAATCCAGGCGCTTGAACTGCACGATCTCGCGGATCATTTTCAATGCCTGCGCGATCATCCACCCGGCGAGCGCACTCCAGATCGAGATGTTTTGGTACCACACGAAATCGTTGCTCATAACTCGTCATCAGATACGATCAGTTTTGTATCGAAGCAAGACAAACGATTTGAAACGCGCAAATTTGATCTGCATGGCCCCGATTGTGCTTTACCATTGACCCGTGCCCGCCGATCTGACTTTTTAACTTCTAGTATCTTGAGATCTTCCGGAAAATGAGGGACTTGGAGTTGGAGGTCGTGCGAGACGGAAACTTGACCGCCAAGATGAACCGATCATATTCAACGCCAGCCCAAGACGCGAAGTCTATCCGCCTGATACGTGACGGAATTGTCGTATTCGATCAGGGTCGGAACGCAGTTTTCGTAGACGAATCGGTCTATGGGATGCTGGGCTTGAGTGGGCCTTCGGCTTCGCGGGAAAATATCCTTGACCGGGTCCAGATTTCGGGTGCGATTCCGCTGGAGGATGTTGTTCGGGAGGCATTCGAGAAGGGAGAGTGGCGGGGCGAAGCGGCGGGCCTCACCGTGGACGATCACGCAATTTATCTCGAAGTGATTATCCGAAGCCTGCAAGGCGAGCACGCCGATGGGTCGGGAGCTATCATGTTTCTCCGGAACGTTACCCGGGACCGGGTGATGGAGAATCTCGTTCTGGAAGCGCAACAGATGGAACTGGTGGACAAACTCTCGCGCGGCGTGGCCCACGAGTTGAAAAATATAACGACAATTATTCTCGCTTATGCGTCCCTGATGGAGATGCGCCTTGAAGACGAAGAAATGCTCGACGCGGTGCAGAAAATTTCTGAGACCGCTGCGCGTACGACCGACGTTACCCGGCGACTTACCTCACTGACACGACGTCCCCAGCCCGAGTTTGAAAATGCCGATCTCGGCGACATCATGGAGCAGGTTAAGGCGCTGGTCTCGAAAACACTGCCGTCTCACGCCTCCCTGGACCTGCCCGAGCAGGAAGGGCTACCGATGGTCTTTGTGGATACCGGGGCGATCATGCGGTGCATCATTCATGTCGCTTTGAACGCATGTGAAGCAATGCCGGATGGTGGTGTGCTAACGCTGGGTGTCGACGTGATTGAGGTGGAGCCCCAGGACACAACGGAAAATCATCCCGTACGAGAGCCTGGTCTCTTCGCGGTCATATCCATCACCGATACCGGTCTGGGTATGCCCGATTTCGTCATGGCGCGTCTTTTTGAACCGTTCTTCACTACCAAAGAAAAAGGTTCCGGACTTGGGCTCTATTCGGTAAAGACAGTACTTTCCTCCATGAATGGTTGGGTTGGCATCTATTCCGAGGCGGGACAGGGAACCTGCGTGAAGCTGTACCTGCCGGTTGTCGGACAGGCGGAAAAGCTTCCGAGCACCGATACCGAGGGTTTCGAAATTGAATCGAAAACCGAAACAGTACTGGTCGTCGACGATGACGAATCGATCATCCAGACTGCCCGGGTCATGCTTGAGCGCGCAGGGTTCCGTGTTCTTACCGCCCCAGGCGGTAAGGAGGCAATTTCCCTTGTCAAAAAGGATCCGGCGTCGGTGGATGTTGTGCTTTGCGATGTTGTCATGCCCGAGCTTAACGGGGACGAGTTGGTCCAGTGTTTCCACAATCTGCGCGCTGATTTACCCGTAATTCTAACGTCCGGATTCCCGCGACCCAGGGTGGAGAGGATCATTGGCCGCACGAGTTGTCCGTTTATCGCCAAGCCTTACACGCAAAAATCGCTCATCAGCGGCATTCGACTCGCCTTGATTGGCGCCAGCTACATCTGAGGCTCATCTTCCCGCATTCGTTCAGAATCGGCATTTTCCCTTGTCTTCCGCAGTTGGACTGATATATTGCCCAGCTAAATTACAGGTGCCGTCCGCATATGTGGAGCGATTCCATCCCGATTGATGGTTGGTCGTAAGGGCGCCGGAAGCGAGTGCACCCCCCTACCTCGGGGGGCGCCAAAGCGGATTGATCCCGCCAAATCGGCGGGATCCAGGACAGAGAGGTATTGCATGGCCATCCACGACGACGGCGTCACCACGGACGTCTCTATTCGGGACCTGCTCGACGCAGGGCTTCATTTCGGACACCAAACCAAGCGGTGGAATCCCAAGATGAAGCGCTACATCCTTGATGAGCGCAACGGGATCTACATCATCGACCTGGTGAAGAGCGCCGAGCTACTCAAGAATGCGCAGCGCTTTCTCTACGACACCGTGGCCCGCGGCCGAAAGGTTCTCTTCGTAGGGACGAAAAAACAGGCGCAGGATCCATTGCGCGACATCGCGGCCCGACTGAATCAGCCCTACGTTGTTCACCGCTGGCTCGGGGGGACGCTGACGAATGCGACCACCGTACGGAAAAGCGTGGCGCGCATGAGGGAACTGCAGGGGCTCGAGAGCGAGACGGGCGAAATTACCGCATCCTCCAAAAAAGAAGGAGCCAAGTTTCGACGTGAACTCAACAAGCTGGACCGAAACTTGTGCGGCATCGCCGACATGGAGCAGCTTCCCGGGGCGCTATTCATCGTGGATGTCAACAGGGAGTCGATTGCCGTTATGGAGGCGATTCGACTGAAGATCCCCATCGTCGCACTCCTCGACACGAACTGCGATCCGGACCCTATTGAGTTTCCAATTCCCGGTAATGACGATGCCATTCGCGCGATCCGGCTGATCGTTAATCAGCTAGGTGAGACGATCCAGCATGCCTCGAATGAGTACGCGAAGTTTCAGGCGGAAGAGTCGCGTAGAAAAGCAGAGGAGGACGCGGCTTCCAAGGCGAAGGCCGAAGCCGCTGAAGAAGCCGAACGCAAAGCACGCGCCGAGGTAATCGAGAAAGCGAAGATCGCGGCCGCCGTGGCCGACTCAGCTCCGGCAGCCCCAGCCGGCGAATCCAGCGGAGCAACCTGATCGGGGAAGCACCTGATCTGTTAAGACGGAGAATTAATGATGAGCACGATCACAGCATCGCAGGTAAAAGAACTGCGCGAAGCAACCAACGTTGGAATGATGGAGTGCAAGAAAGCACTTACCGAGTCGGGAGGCGATCTGGGTGCCGCGATCAAGCTGCTGAGGGAGCGGGGCATGGCGATCGCCGACAAGAAAGCGAGTCGGGTCGCGAACGAAGGTTTGATCGCATCGGACGTGGTAGACGGCGGGAAAATTGGGGTTATCGTCGAAGTGAACTGCGAAACCGATTTTGTCGCGAGGAACGAGTCGTTCCAGGAATTTGTTGCGGATCTCGTGCAGAAGGGCTTGGAAATCCAAGGCAGCCTTGCCGAGCTTTACCGAAGCGATCTCACCGCAAAAATCGCAGAAATTGGTGAAAATCTGGTCATTCGTCGAAACGACCGGTTCGATCTCCAAGGGACGGGAACCGTCGCTTCCTATATTCACCTCGGAGAGAAAGTCGGCGTACTGCTGGAGGTCGGGTGCGGAAAAGAAGAAACCGTGGCGGCCGATGCATTCAAGGAAGTCGTAAAAGACATTACCCTGCACATTGCGGCCTGCAGTCCTGAGTACCAGAGTCGCGATGACGTTCCGGAGGATACGCTTGCATCCGAGCGCGAGATTTTCGCCAAGCAGGCCGAGGGCAAACCCGAGAACATTATCGAAAAGATCGTCAAAGGGAAATTGGACAAATTTTTCGAACAGCGGTGCCTATTGGAACAACCGTTCGTGAAGGACGGAGATTTGTCGATCACCCAGCTCCTGGCAGGGAAAGGCAAGGAACTGGGCGATGACCTTTCGGTCCGCCGATTCGTGCGGTACCAGATCGGCGCGTGAGGCCACCGAACCCTGTCATGCTTCGTGGCTATGACTTTTTCTAGCCCGTTTACCTCACTCACCTTTTCGCGACGAAAAGCGTGAGATAAGCGGGCTAGTTCGCCGCGTCGTACAACTCGCCGACCCTGGACCAGTTGATGACGTTCCAGAATGCCGCGATGTAATCGGGCCGGCGATTCTGATAGTTCAAATAGTAGGCGTGTTCCCAGACGTCGAGTCCGAGAATCGGCGTGCCTTCACTCTCGGCCACGCCGCTCATCAGAGGGCTATCCTGATTCGGAGTCGACGAAATTGAGAGTTTCCCTCCGGATGTTGCAGTTAACCAGGCCCACCCGGATCCGAATCTGGTTACACCGGCGTTGGCAAAGTCCTCTTTGAATTTCGCGAGGCCGCCTAACTGGCTGTTTATCGCGTCGCCAAGCGCACCGGAGGGTTCGCCGCCTCCGTCGGGTGACATCAGTTGCCAGAACAGAGAGTGGTTTGCGTGACCCCCGCCGTTGTTGCGGACCGCACCGCGGATGTTCTCCGGAACCGCGCTGAGGTCACCGATCAGGTCTTCTACTGATTTCGATTCGAGGGCGCTCCCCGACACGGCATCATTCAGTTTCGAGATGTATGTCGCGTGGTGCTTTCCGTAATGAATTTCCATTGTCTTCGCATCAATATGCGGTTCCAACGCGTCGAAAGCGTAGGGCAGAGCGTCTTGTGTGTATGCCATTGAATTCTCCTTTGGTTGCAGATTTGTTCTCGGTCCGACGCGATATGAGCGGTTCCGCCCGGATATGAGTGGTGTGAATATATCCATCGAAAAATGTTTGTCCAGCCTTGGTGCCGCAAAGGTTCGACCCTGGCGGCGAGACGTCATATTCTCTGACGCATGAGGGAGGATGTTTGCCTCAAGCGGTGCGATGCAGGATACCCGGGGTCTCTGGAAATCGCCCTTGGTGAGGATGCTCCCGATTTTCTATGGACGCGCGGCCCTCTGTCGATTCTGGATGGCCCGGTGGTCGCCGTATTTTGTTCTCGGTCCTGTACTGGCCTTGCGGCTACTCGCACGCATGATGTCCTGCAGGCGTTGCGAGATGCGGGTATCGTCATCGCCGGCGGATTTCAGTCTCCCCTTGAGCAAACATGCTGTGAACTGTATCGAAAGTCCCGCCTTCCCATTGTGGTGGGGCTCGCCAGGCACCTGCCTGGTTCACGAGTCCCCGCCCTGTTCAGTCCATTTGCCGAATCAGGGCGCCTGCTGGTCATTTCGCGAGAGAACGAGAAATCTCACCGGGTGACGCGTCAGTCGGCTTTTCAGAGAAATGTCCTGCTGGCTGCCCTGGCAGATCGACTATTTATTCCTCATTCCGTAGCCGATAGCGAAACCTCTAAATTTGTAGAATTCGTAGCTGGTTTTGGCAAGGAAATTTATGCGCTCCGAGGGAGTGACGTTGTGAAACTAGTATCCGGGTCCGGATACAAACCCTCCAGTATAGACTCTCTTTTCAACCGGAAATGACTGATCCTGCCGTGCAAAAAAATGAGAAAGTTGGTTGTATAGATTCAGAATGTGGGCTTATTGTCGATGGAATAGAGGCTACCAGGCGATGTTGTGGGTCTTCCGATCCCCCTCCCCCCAATGGAAGCTCCGGCTAACCTGGTAGTCTTCTTTTTTCTTTTTCATCAAACGTGCCTGTGTGTCATTGGCTGCTGATTGGCCCTGCCGGCACACTTTTCTGAGCTTTACATGCGTACTGGTCGGTATGCTTCGAGCAGGTTGATATGGATTGGAATGTAAAGGCGTGTTCGGTGCGCCCGGGAGCCGGGATGTTTAGGGTCGATGCCCGGGGAACCGTTGCCGCCGCGAGCCTGTCCGATTAGACTCGCGACGAGCACCGCGATGTAAAGAATTCCGGTGGTTGCTTCGAGGGCTGCAAGGCTCTGGGCGAATGGGAGTACTTGAGATACATCCCCATATCCAAGCGTTGTGTAGGGTTACAAAGCTGAAGTAGAGGAGTTTGACCTTATCACCGCCATCGGCGGAGATATTCCCTTCTCCACCCATTGTGAATGAACCCGGAGCGAGGAATTCTACCATTCCGTACAGGAGAGACCAGATGATCCCCAGAATCAGGTACGCGGCAATTATCGCGACAATTCTGTCTTGATCGACGTTGGCGATGGAGAGCGAGTGATGAAGCGTGATCGAAAAAATGATGGAGAGCGAAACGATGTTGAAAACTTACTCCAGCAGCGTGACGGAAAATGAGTTCGTGAAGACATTCGACAAGATAACGAAGCGCGTAGCCAGAGTCGAAATAACGACAGGCCGGAAGTAACGTTTCTCCGACATCGCGTAGATTGCAGTGAACATGGTGGCCAACATCACCAGGCCAAAACAGGTTCTGGTGAGCTTGCTCTCGTCCAACAGCGGCGGAACCAGCATCAGGACAATCAATGCGACCAGTAACGGGAAAGCCCGCCGGTTTTCTAGCCATTTGCACGGGCCTCGCATCCCTATTCGAATTGTCCTCGGAATTCAGCCATCGTTTTCCGAAGACCATCCATCTCCGCCCGGATGTTCCGGAGTTCTGACTCAAGCAGGTCTACTCGTTGCCCAAGATCGCCGGAATATTCCGCGGTTCTCGTCGTAGGGACTGCCTCCATAAGGGGCTGATCATCCGGTTCGTCGCAGAGCTGGTGAATGAATCTGGCGTCTTTTTTGCCTGCCACGCGGGGCAGTTCGCGCACAAATTCCCGAGGATATCCCTTCCCAAGTTCCCCGATCGTATCCTCGACATCCTGTAGGCTTTCGAACTTGGCAATTCGTTCGGTTCGGGACCGCAGCTCGCCCACGGTTTGAGCTCCCCGGAGCATGAGTACGCAAAGGATGGCCAGTTCACCGTCGGTGAACTGAAACTCGTGTCGTGCTTCGTGTTTGAATTTTCGCGTTCTGCCTCCGGCAGTGTGAACGAGGGTAGCCCACCCCTTATCTCGAAGACCGTCGATGGCCCGTTCCACCGAGTCTTCTCCGTACTCCATGATCGGGTGGCGGCTCGACTTCTGGTTGCACGCATTCAGAAGCGCGTTCAGGGTCATTGGGTAGTAGTCTGGGGTGGTGTACGATTTCTCGATCAAACAGCCCAGGACCCGGGTTTCCTCCTGGGTGAGGAGCCGCGCGGTGTCTTTTGGTTCTGTATCGTTATCCATAACCCGCCGCCAATTTGTTGTGAACCTGCCTCAAAGAAAAGGATTAATTCGCGAAATGCCCCCACCCACAAGAGATCCATGCATTCGAACCACAGCTTGCAGAAGGCGGCTAACGAGATATGATCAACAAAGATAAGGAGAGTATCGGAATGAAAGCGTATATGGCCCCCACAGAGAAGTCGGTAGCGTCCGCATACAATGAGGCTCGCGAAAGATACGCGGCACTCGAAGTGGATACGGATGATGCAATCGCCCGGGTGGCGGCCGTTCCTATTTCGCTTCATTGCTGGCAAGCGGATGACGTCGCCGGGTTTGAGGCGTTGGACGAGGACGTCGCAGGCGGAGGGATCATGGCGATCGGAAACTATCCCGGGCGCGCCCGAAACGGAGACGAGCTTCGCCAGGATTTCGACCAGGTCATGTCTCTATTGCCGGGTGTTCAGCGGGCAAACCTCCACGCGTTTTACGCGGAAGCCGACGGAGCCAGGGTCTTGCGAGACGAGGTGGCGCCCGAGCACTTCGCCCACTGGATCGACTGGGCGAAGGACCGTGAAGTCGGTCTCGACTTCAATCCCACGTATTTTGCGCATCCCAAGGCCGACGACGGCTTTACCCTCTCCCATAAGAACGAGGACATTCGCGCTTTCTGGATTCGTCACGGCATTGCGTCCAGACGCATAGCAGAGCACATGGGTCGCGAACTTTCAAACCCCTGCGTGAACAACCATTGGATCCCGGACGGGTCAAAGGATTCGCCTGCCGACCGGTGGTCACCGAGAAAACGGCTCGTAGAAGCGTTTGACCAAGTGCTTTCCGACGCCCATGGATTCGACGGCGCACTTTGTGTGGATGCCGTGGAGAGCAAACTATTCGGCTTGGGCAGCGAGGATTATGTAGTTGGTTCGATGGAGTTCTATACGGCCTATGCGCTGACCCGGAAAGTCGTCCAGTGTCTTGATATGGGGCATTTCCACCCCACCGAAACGATTCACGACAAGATCTCCGCGCTCATGCAGTTTCAGGAGCGGATGCTGATTCATACCAGCCGGCCCATTCGCTGGGACAGCGATCACGTCGTACTGTTTAACGATGATGTTCGGAACGTGTTCTTTGAAATCATGCGCGGCGACGCGCTGGACCGGGTTTATGTAGCGCTCGATTTTTTTGACGCAAGCATCAATCGGATCGCGGCGTATGTGATCGGCACCCGGGCGACCAGAAAAGCCATTCTCGCGGCCCTGCTTGATCCTTCGGCCTGCCTGCGAGAGCTTGAGGACAGCGGGAAGCTGGGACAGAAGCTGGGTCTTATGGAGGAGCAGCGTACCATGCCCTTCGGTGCGGTCTGGGACATGTTGTGCCAGCGCGAAGAGGTTCCGGTTGGAGCTGCCTGGATCAGCGAGGTGGAGACGTACGAGGCAAAAGTACTGTCGAAGCGAGGATAACCCGCATCCAGTCGACTCATGAAGTCGAGCAGCGAACCCGGATCCGTCCGGCGGTTTCCACATTCAGCATCGACTGGATGCGATCCGGCAGTTCGGGCAGGCTGCATTCTTTCGTCAAGGATTCCAAAACGTCCGGACGCCATTCGTTGGCAAGTTGCGCCCACACGGTTTCGCGTATCTGCATCGGGCAATTCTGCGACGTAATGCCGTCCATCCGTACCCCCCTGAGAATGAACGGAAATACATTCGTATCGAGGCGAATGGATGCCGCCATGCCACAAGCTGCAATGACGCTGAATTCGTCGCATCCCCGTAGCGCGACATCGAGAGGTTTGCCGCCCAGCGTATCAATGACGCCGGCCCAAAGGGGCTTCAGCAGCGGGCGATCAGGCTGCCCCAGAAATTCCCCGCGGTCCAACACGGCGGCCGCGCCCGCGCCCGTCAGAAAATCATGCCGGTCGGGTTTGCCTGTCAACGCGGTTACCTGGTAGCCAAGATGATTGAGTATGGCGACCGAGAGTGAGCCCACGCCGCCGGTCGCCCCGGTGACAAGGATTGTTCCCTTGTCGGGCGTTACGCCTCCCTCCATCAATGCTCGAATGCAAAGCCCTGCCGTAAGGCCGGCCGTGCCGTAGCTCATGGAGTCGCACAGCGTGATCTCCCCGGGTAAGGGCAGTGCCCATTGAGAGGGAATGCGGATGCGTTCCGCGAAACCTCCGTCCGTGTTCATGCCGAGATCGAAGCCGGTAACGATCACCTCATCGCCGGGACGGAAGCGGTTTGTTGAGGAAGATGTAACGACGCCTGCAGCATCGATTCCGGGTGTGTGTGGATAGTCCCGCGTAACGCCCCTGTTCCCGGTTGCCGACAGGGCATCTTTGTAGTTCAGGGACGAGTATTGAACCAGAATCGTCAGGTCCCCATCGGGCAGCGCGTCGATCGACCGGGTCGAGACAGTTTGAGAAAACGAGCCGTCGGGGGATTCCGTTACGCGGAGGCACTGGAAAACTTCTGAGCTCATGCTACCAGATAATGACTGTCAGTTCTCGCGGGCCATGGGCGCCAAGGACAAGGATCTTTTCGATGTCCGCGGTCCGGCTCGGCCCGGTAATCGTGGTGACGAAGGAGGGCCATGCATCGCGAAAGCGTTCACGCAGCAGGCCGTACCCCTCATTGAGATCAGGCACCAATTGAGACAACCGGGCCAGGACGATATGATGATCGGGCAGGGAACACAAGAGCCTGCCTCCCTGGGTGGGAGCCGCGGTCAGTATTGTCCCATGTCGCGCCACCAGGGCGATCGCCGATGTGACGCCGATCGCCGCGTTGCCGAGGGCTTTCTTGGCCTGTGCACCGGTTTCGTATATCGCCGGTTGGGAAAGATTCTTTACCTCCTCGCGCCTGGTCATCAATTCCAATTCAGGTTCGTGCCAGCATCGGCTCGGATCCGACTTCGAAAGGAGTCCCGCCAATCGGAAAGCCGCTCCCGGTTCACTCTCCTCAGCGAATACGGTTCCGTTTAGACGCTCCAGCTGCTCTTTGAAATTCGTCAGAAGGCTATCGGGAGATGGATCCAGCGCTGGATACCAGGGCTTCTCCAGTTCATCCGAGGAGCGGTGCGGCGAGTCCGTCGGTGTCGCGAGGGCGCGGCGGATGGACGTGAGTATGGTCTCTCGTGACGACATCAGTCCTTTTTCTCCCGGGCGACCTGTTCGAGAAAGGACTTGCCGGCCGGCGTAGGCAAGGTGCGGGTGGCGGTCCATTGCTGAATCGGCCCAAGTCGCTGGAGGATCGGAATGCGCTGGATGAGTCGAAGACCCAGGCGGGCAAATCGAACCGCCCACCGGTACCGGGCGGCAGAGACCATGGTGCGGCTGTACTGGCGAAACCCGTGACGCTCCAACTTCGAGGGCGGGCTGACTTTAACGTAGTTTCTGCGGTTCTCCAGCAGGTGATGATGAATGTTGATGCGGACCGGGCAAACTTCGGCGCATTTCCCACAGAGGCTCGAAGCAAAACTCAAGTGGCCGAATTCCTGCAACCCCAGCAGGTTCGGGCTGATGACCGAACCAATCGGACCTTGGTACGTAACACCATACGCATGGCCGCCGATGTGGCGAAATACCGGGCAGGCATTCAAACATGCGCCGCACCGAATGCATTGAAGGCTCTCCCGCTGCTCCGGATCGGCCAGGATCCCGGTCCGGCCGTTGTCGAGCAACACCAGGTGAAACTGTTCCGGTCCGTCTCGCTCGCCGTGCTGCCGGGGTCCGCCGAAAAAACTGTTGTAACAGCTCAAAAACTGGCCGGTCCCGCTGTGCGAGAGGAGAGGGAGAAAGAGGGCCAGTTGCTCAAGCTGTGGCAGCACCTTCTCAATGCCCATAATCGCAAGGTGAATACGGGGCGCGGACGCGGAAAGGATCCCGTTTCCTTCGTTCTCCGTGATGGAAATCAGTCCCGGGTCCGCAATGGCGAAATTCGCGCCGGTTATGCCCATGTCTGCATTTAAAAATCGGCTTCGCATGTGCACTCGGGCAGCGCGGGTCAGCGTTTCGGCGTCGTCCGTATGCGGTACGCTGAGTTTTTCTTCGAACAGCGCGCTGATATCATCCTTGGTCAGATGCATCGCGGGCGTGATGATGTGAAACGGCTTTTCGCCGCGAAGCTGAATGATAAATTCCCCGAGATCGGATTCCACCACGTCCACCCCGTTCGCTTCCAGGTGTTCGTTCAGTCCAATCTCTTCTGTCGTCATCGACTTACCCTTGATGATGGACCGTACGCCATTTTCCTGGATGACCTTGTCGATGATGGCCCGGGCTTCGTCAGCGTTTGCGGCCCAATGGACGCAAGTGCCGCGCGCAGTCAGGTTCACCTCTAATTGTTCCAGCAATGTATCGAGACGGCTGATTGCGTCGTGCTTCCAGGATGCGGCGAGAGAGCGGGCGACCTCCCAGTCGAGCCATTGCGCCGCATTTCGTTGAACTGCCAGGTGGTGATTGTTCAGCGTTCGGTGAAGAATCCCCTGCAGTTTCATGTCGGCGGCTTTTTCACGCTCCTTTGCCAGAAATTTCTGTGCCTCGTTCAACTTTCGGTCTCCCTGGAGGCGAGGATTTCGGCGATGTGAAGGCACCGGATCGGAATGTTCCGGGCCTCTACCAGCCCATGTAGATGCAGGAGGCAGCTTGAATCGGTGGTTACGACATAGTCGGCGCCCGATCCGACTGCTCCATCAAGCTTCTCGCGACCCATCGAGGTGGAAACGGGCTCATGTTTCGCGGAAAACGTACCGCCGAATCCGCAGCAATTCTCCGGGTTCTCCATTTCGATCAGGGTGAGCCCGGAAACATTTTGCAGCAGCCGGCGCGGTTGATCCTTTACATGCAGTTCGCGCAAGGCATGGCATGCGTCGTGGTAGGTCACGGTGGCGCCGAAGGCCGCGCCCACGTCTTCCGTTTCCAGGGTTCCTACCAGGAACTCGCAGAGCTCATGCGTTTTTTTCGCGACCTCATGCGCTTCCCCGGCTCGCGGGTGACTTTCCGGAAATAGCCTTTCATAGAAGTGCCGCACCATGGTGACGCAGCTACCGGAAGGAGAAACAATGTGATCATATTTTCCAAATACATCCAGAAAATGTTCCGCCACCGGTACTGCATCGTCCCAATATCCGGTGTTGAAGGCGGGTTGACCGCAGCAGGTCTGGTCAAGAGGTACGGCCACGTCGCAACCCTGGCTCCGGAGAATTTGCCGTGTACATTCCGCAACTTTCGGCGAAAACACGTTTACGAAACACGGAACGAAAAGCGCTACATTCATACCGAGAACCTCCGCATGGGGCTCTGGATCTCTTTGGAAGCGCAGCAAACTGTGGGTACGGTACTCATTTTTCAGATTCGTATAGTACGTAGATTACCCGATTTTCACAAGATGACCTGTTTCCTTTGTTTCCTTGCTCATCAAGCTGTGGTATCGCGTGGTCTACCATGATTTCCAAAATTTTCGATCCGAATAGATGGGCGGGGGTCCCGGGGTTTTCTTTTGAGGACATCACCTACCACCGGGCGCTGGACCAGGGGACAGTTCGAATTGCCTTTGATCGGCCGGAAGTGCGAAATGCGTTTCGACCGCGAACCGTTGATGAGCTTTTCACCGCGCTTGAACACGCCCGGACATCCTCGGATGTCGGATGCGTGCTGCTCACAGGCAACGGCCCCTCTCCTGAAGACGGGGGCTGGGCCTTCAGTTCGGGAGGCGACCAGCGGGTCCGGGGCAAGGATGGGTACACGTATGACGATGAAACGGGAAGCGCGGACGGGGTGGGTCTCGGGCGCTTGCACATTCTGGAAGTCCAGCGGCTCATTCGATTCATGCCCAAGGTCGTCATCGCAGTCGTACCGGGCTGGGCCGCGGGAGGCGGGCACAGCCTGCATGTGGTGTGCGACCTTTCACTGGCAAGCCGGGAGCACGCGAAGTTCAAGCAGACCGATCCCGATGTCGCTAGTTTTGACAGTGGGTACGGTTCGGCGTTGCTCGCCCGACAGGTGGGCCAAAAGAAAGCCCGGGAAATTTTCTTTTTGGGGAAGACCTACGATGCGGAGGAAGCGGCGGCGATGGGCATGGTAAATGCCGTAGTGCCTCACGCCGAGCTCGAGGAGACTGCGCTCGCGTGGGGCGCCGAGATCAATTCGAAGAGTCCGACTGCGATGCGTATGCTGAAATATGGGTTCAACCTTCCCGACGACGGTCTCGTAGGCCAGCAGCTGTTTGCCGGGGAAGCAACGCGACTCGCGTATGGTACGGAAGAGGCGAAAGAAGGACGCGATGCCTTTGTCGAGAAACGGGCAAAGGATTTTTCAAAGTTCCCCTGGCACTACTGAAGTGCGGAGCGGGGATCCCCGGTTCAGGACGCAGGATTACCTTTGGAGTACGTAGCTAATGAATAAGATTTTAATGCGTGGAATCCTCGCGGGATGCTGCCTTTGCGCCGTGTTGATCGCGGGTTCCTGTTCAGGCGAACGGGAAGTGGACGGGGATGCGAGTGGCGGGATTCAGCTCGGGCTCTTGATGGAGACATATGACGTGGACCGGTGGGCGCGTGATCAAGCCTTTTTCGAGGAGAAGGCCGAATCGCTTGGAGCGCAGGTGTTGAAGGCGGTTGCGGACGGAGACCAGGACCGTCAGAACAAGCAGGCGGAGAGTCTGCTTACTCGCGGAGCCGATGCGCTCGTCGTGGTCCCGAAGAACCTTGCGACTGCGAGCCGGATTATCAGAGTAGCCCACGAAAAGAATGTACCGGTGGTCGCGTACGATCGTTTGATTCGGGATTGTGATTTGGACATCTACGTTACGTTCGACAACGAAAGGGTCGGGTATCTCCAAGCAAAGGGAATCCTGGAGATAGTGCCGGAAGGCAACTATATCCTGCTTGGCGGCGCTGCCAGCGACAACAATGCTGCTCTCTTTCGATCGGGACAAATGCGAGCCATCACCGAGCACCAGGCGGAAAAGGGGAACGCAGTTACGATTCTCGCGGACCCGTTTCTGGACAACTGGGATCGGGACGAAGCGCGGCGCAGAATCGCAGGATTGATTACGAAATTCAAAGCGGAAGGCACCGACGTGCACGCGATCGTCGCCTCCAACGACAGCACGGCGGGGGGCGCAATCGCGGCGCTGAAGGCTACGGGCCTGGCCGGCAAGGTTGCGGTATCGGGGCAGGACGCTGAGCTTGCCGCCTGCCAGCGGGTGGTCGAGGGAACCCAGACATTGACTGTCTACAAACCGGTGCGAGAGCTTGCTACGGTGGCCGCCGAGGTCGCTGTGCGCCTGGCTGAAGGCGAAGAACCGGAAGAGGTGATCGCTTCTCTCGGCCTGGAGGTTCACAAACTCGACAACGGGTATAAGGAGGTTGATTCAATTTTTCTCGAGCCAGTATATGTGACGCGCGAAAACATGGCCGACACGGTTATCGCCGATGGCTGGCATCCCCTGGAGAAGGTGTATGCAAACATTCCCGAAGACGAGTGGCCTGCCGGCAAATGAATTCCGGTTTTTTCGGATTATTCCTTCGTTTCCACGGGCATCATGACGGCGGTGACCCAAAGCCTGCTTTGCGCAGAAGGTATTACCAAGGAGTACCCGGGAGTTCGGGCTCTCGAAGACGTGTCGTTTCACCTTGCTCCCGGAGAGGTCCATGCACTGGTAGGGGAGAACGGCGCTGGCAAGTCGACCCTGATAAAAATACTCTCCGGTGTCATCCCCGCAGGACAGTTTCAGGGCAGGATTCTACTGGAGGGCACACCCGTTCATTTTCGCACCCCTCGCGGAGCTGAGTCTGCGGGAATTTCCGTGATTCACCAGGAGTTGGCCCTGGTCCCACACCTGAGCGTGGGCGAGAATATTTTCCTGGGAAAGG
>Ga0310121_10000534_pt1 | contig 41456 bp, 40 predicted proteins | sample CB27_Tmax_986_MG_FD_203504 | JGI IMG/M metagenome (GOLD analysis project Ga0310121, IMG submission 203504) | Marine microbial communities from Western Arctic Ocean, Canada - CB27_Tmax_986 | ecosystem: Environmental > Aquatic > Marine > Oceanic | place: Canada: Western Arctic Ocean | collected...
TATGCTTTTTCTTCACCTGAAATGCCTCCTTTCGGGCCTCTCTGAAGATTCTTTGTCGAACTCCAGAATACCCGTCAGGTCGGGAATTTCAGGTGTTTGCACGTGGTTTAATCCACTTCCATATACTTGTTTTGGGGCTAGTACAGCGTTCTGTAAATACCGATACGTTTGTGGCGAGTGCGACGGGTCGAGTGCGCGAAGCGACGACGAACGCATACTTTGCCATAGTGGAGAAGGAGCGACAAAGGAATCGGCCCGTCCCGTCCCGTCGCCACCCGGAGGGCAGATGGGGGTTGCAGACGATCTCTGCGTTGGTCGTCGTCGAAGATGGCCGAGCATCGTCTTCCTCCTCCTGTCTTGATCTCGCCTCGCAAGCCCCATCTGCAAACGTATCGGTATTTACAGAACGCTGTACTAGCATGCGCAAGGGCCCTGGCAATGCCGGTCTCCAAGCCCTCTTCGTCCAACCGCTAGGCTCGGCGAAAATGCTGCGGCCTGGAGACCGAAGTTACGTTTGCCACGATCTCTATATGTCGAAGTAGAGCGCAAACTCGTGCGGATGTGGTCGCAGACGAATAGGATCCACCTCGTGGGTGCGCTTGTACTTGATCCAGTTCTCGATGACGTCCGGAGTGAACACGTCACCCTTCAGAAGAAAATCGTGGTCAGCCTCCAGGGCATCCAGCACCTCCTCCAGGCTTCCGGGTGTCGACTCTACCTTCGCGAGCTCCTCTGGCGGCAGGTCATAGAGGTTTCTATCCATTGGGTCAGGCGGCATGATCTTGTTCTGGACACCGTCCAGTCCTGCCATGAGCATCGCAGTAAAGGCCAGATAGGCGTTGCCGGATGCATCCGGCGGGCGAAACTCAATCCGCTTGGCCTTCTCGTTCCTTGAGTACGCCGGGATCCGAACACAGGCGCTGCGATTGCGCATGGAGTAGATCAGGTTGATCGGCGCCTCGTAGCCGGGAACCAGTCGGCGATAGGAGTTGGTGCTAGGAGCAGCGAAAGCCAGAACAGCCGAAGCATGCTTGAGCAAGCCTCCAATATAGTAGACAGCGGTCTCGCTCAGGTCAGCATAGGAGCCGGGTCCGTAGAAGAGATTCTTCCCAGCCTTCCAAACACTCTGATGAGTGTGCATTCCCGAACCGTTGTCCATGAAAATCGGCTTCGGCATCAGGGTCACGGTCTTATCGTATCGACGAGCGACATTCTTGATGATGTACTTGAACTTGAGCAGCTTGTCGCCCATCGAGGTCAACGTGTCGAAACGCATGTCGATCTCGCACTGACCGCCCGTTGCAACCTCGTGATGGTGAACCTCTACCTCGATTCCCGCCTGCTCGAGGGTGAGAACCATCTCGGTGCGAAGATCCTGGAGCGTGTCCATTGGCGGCACCGGAAAGTAGCCCTCTTTGTAACGAGGCTTGTAGCCCAGATTGGGGTTCTCCTCACGGCCGCTGTTCCAGAAGCCCTCAACCGAGTCGACAAAATAGTATCCGTGGTTGTAGGACTGGGAGAAGCGAACGTCATCGAAGACAAAGAATTCGGGTTCAGCACCAAAATAGGCGGTGTCTCCAATTCCGGTGGAAGCCAGATATTTTTCCCCCTTCTGGGCAATATAACGAGGGTCTCGGGAATAGGGCTCACCCGTGATGGGATCCATCACGTTGCAGATAAGGTTGAGCGTCCTGGCCTTGGTGAATGGATCCTCGAAGCAAGAGCTAGGGTCCGGGATCAGCAGCATGTCGCTCTCCTGGATCTGCTGAAATCCGCGGATGCTGGAGCCATCAAACCCGAAGCCTTCCCGGAAGCTTTCCTCGGACATCTGACCTGGCGTCAGCGTGAAATGCTGCCACAGCCCTGGCAGGTCGCAAAAGCGCAAATCGACGGCCTGAATCTCGCGGTCTTGAATTAACTTGATAACTTCTCTGGCATCCATAAACTCACTCCTCCAACTCCAAAATTCTCTCGACTATACCTATTACCTGAAATCTGAAAGGACCGCGTCACGACAGAAGCTATTCTGGACAGACAAGGAGGGGGCTTCAAGCCCCATTTCAAAAAAAATGATCCCACCCTCTGTCCTTTGAACTGAGCTCAGCGCAGAAGGGAACTCCGATCTACGCCATCTAGCTCGGCGGGTGCTGAAATACCGAGCAGGGAAGCCAGCGTGGGCGCTAGATCCACAGTTCGGACTCGTGGTTCCGGTATTTTCTTGGCCGACATCCCGGGCACACGTAGCAGCAGAGGCACGTGAGTGTCATAGTCGTAGGGAGAGCCGTGGGAGGTCCCTGTCCCCCGAGAGGACAGCAGGTGATACTTCTTGACCTGGAGGAACAGATCACCGCTGCGTTCCGGATGGAAACTGCGGGAGAAGAGCCGCAGAAAGGGATCTTGACTCCCCGGCGCGGACTGGACCTGACTCCGGGTCCAGACCTTTTCCACGATGGAGCAGGATTCGAGTAGCGTTGCGATTTCAGCCTCGACTCTCTGACGGAGCAGGTTCCGGCGGCCCAGGGTTGAATAGTCAAGGTAGAAAGGGGAGATCCACCAGTCATCCTGGCCGAACGTCTGCTCAAATTGTCTCGCCGCACTCTGGAAACAGACGACATCGCTCGCCGTAGCTCGCCCCCCTGGTTGCTGCTTCATCACGAGATACTCGGGAAGAGTCAACACGCCGTGATCGGCACTGAGCGAAATCAGAACTCGACCCATGCCCACTTTCTCGTCCAGATAGTCGAACAGTTCTCCGAGTCCCTCATCCAGCCGGATCCAGGCATCGAGTACCTCCCGACTGTTGGGGCCATATCGATGCCCCACCGAATCCATTACTGAAAAACCTACCCCTACGTAATCCACGTCGTCATCCTGACCCAGCTCCTCGCCTGCGATCAGATCGTGAAGAAACTTCAGCAGATAATTCTCGAAATACGGCGTGGATCCGAAATCGCCGTAGAATCTGCTGTTCGGCGACAGGGTAGCGTCGCCAAAAGGGTAGGGAAATCCCTGCTTGAAGAGCCCCTTGTCCACTTCCTCGATGAGGAGTCTTTTGAGGGTCTCGGCGTCCACAGGTCGTGCGGTCCAGGTCTGACCGAAGTAACTGTCAGGTATGTTCCGGTTGAGGAAGTTCCGCATCCATTGGGGGTACCGGTCCAGGTAGTAGCGGCTTGTAATCAGATCTCCGCTCTCACTGTCATACCAGAAAGCTCCATCTGCCTGTTTCCCGCCCATCAGAATAGCGGAGCGGTCTTTGCGGCTGACACCGAAGGTCTTGGAGCGCGGAGTCGCCTGCTTGAGCCAGTCGGGAAGCGCAGTGCCGAGCAGATTTCTGGGAGAGCGGCCTGAAGAAGATTTCGCTAGGCTTACGTCCGAGGGCTCGGTCGAGATAGGCAGCAATGGGGATGCTTCATCTCCCACACAATACATCTGTCGCTTCCGCCGCCGATCGAACCAAGAGTTGCTCACAATTCCTGAGTGTGAAGGATAGAGACCGGTCGCTATCGAAGCGTGACCCGGTCCGGTGCTGGTCTGGGCATGATCTTGATGAGCATCGGTAAACTGCATCCCCTCGTCCAGGAGTCGCTTCATGCCGTGTTTGAAAATCGGGCGCAGGCGTTCCAGGTATTCGGCACGTGCCTGATCGATCACTAGAAGAAGGACCAAACGCACTGACTCAGCCGGCTTCGCCTGAACGTCGCTATTCGGCACCAAATAAAGCAAGACAAAAAAACCGATCATGAGCAGCAGACTTCGGCGCAGAGCCTTTCTGCAGAATCTCGCAATAAAACCAACTGCACTCCTTCCCGTTCGACTCACCGCCCCCTCTCTCATCAACGTTTCCAACTTCATCCTTCCCACTCCTCGGCTTCCATAAAGTAGTAACTGACCAAATGCAAAATCAGAAAGTGGGCCTCCTCGATGTGTCCCATGTGCGTAGACTCGACAAGAATTGGGTAGCGGGAAATCTGGCCCAATCTCCCCCCCTGTTTTCCTGTCACTCCTACCGTCAGCAGCCCTTCCTCCTCGGCCCATTCAACGGCTCGAATGATATTTGGCGAGTTGCCACTACCACTGAAGGCAAGTAAGAGATCGCCAGGTCGAGCGAAGTTTCTCAGTTGATCCACAAAGATTTCAGCAAAGGAAGCGTCGTTGGCAAGCGCCGTTATCCAGGGAATGTTGTCGGTAAGCGAGAGCACCCGAAATCTCAGATCCCGTCCGACAGAGGCACCTTTTCCCAGATCGTTCGCCAGATGTGAGGCCGAAGCGGCGCTGCCCCCGTTGCCACAGACGAAGATCTGTCGACCTTCTCGACGAACCTGCGTCAATAGTTCGATCAACGTCGCGATCTGTTTTTCCGGAATCGCATCCATGGTGGACAAAGCCTGTGCTTTATAGGACCTGATATACGCCATATACGCCGCTGCATTTTCCATGTTTGCGATCCTTTCTTTGCCCGCTACACAGTCTACTTCGAGTTTTTCTCCGGTGATAGAGAAGTAACCGTTTCATGTCCAACTTTGCTCTTTCATTGCAGGCTAGGTCCTTCATTGATCCCAGTTCGTCGATTCTGGGGCTCCTGAGAAGAATTTCCTGGTCTACCTCCAGATTCGGCCACCACGATGAAGAACTTTTTCGTTGCCTCCGGACTTCGTGCCGTGCATGATGTCTGGCGCAACGTCCCTTTAGATGGCCCTGTAGCCAGCTGCAGCAACGCTGGCGCGTGTGCGCTATCGGGCCCAAACTTCGAGGCTACCAGGCCACCTAATTCTAGAGAGGAAAGCGGATCATGCAGGAAGCAGTCGCCGAGATGGAAAAGGGTTTCAGTGAGAAAATCGTCTTTAGCTTCAGCACATTCCGCGGGAAAAACTACGCGGATATACGTATTTACTATGAAGATGATGAAGGAGAGTGGAAACCCACCAAGAAGGGTGTCGCAATCGCAGTCGATCGATTCTCAGAGTTCAAGGAACGCCTCGTCGAACTTGAATCCTATCTCGAGAGCAACGGTCATCTCTCCGCCTCGACCTAGGGCGCGGCAAGAGACTGCTAGCTTACATAGCTAGCCTGCAGGGAAGAGCTGCGGCTGGACGCAGCCCTTAAGCAGCTAAATACGCACCCTCATAAGGTCGTATAATAAATATTATGTAAACTAATTGTTCTCCCTTTTCCTTTTCCCCAGAGATAACTCGTTTATAGCCCAGCTCCTCCACTCTGAGATTGTCGGAAAGGCACCTGCGGACATCGAGCCGGTCCCCAAGAGGTGAATCCTGAAGGGATTTTGTCCTCCAACCCAGGGTTTCCGAACCCTGGGTTAGGAGAAGAAAATCAGAAATCAACCCTGAAAGGGTTGTGGAAACAAGCGTTCCGCAACCCCTACAGGGTTGAAATAAAAGGGGATGTTCGTTACCCAGGGTTTGGAAACCCTGGGCTAAAATCCGTAATTCCGTTGGGATTGACCTCTCTGGCTGTCTCTTGACAACGCCACTTCCCGTCCTTTTGAAGAACCGGTATCAGGCACCCTGTTCCGGATCTAAGCAGAGATCGAAGTTGAAGTTGGTTCGAGCTCAATATTCTTCTAACCGATAGATTGTAATCATGTTACTACGATGTCTAAATAGCTCAACCGGACAGTAGCGTTCCAGTGTACTAAGCTACTGCCGCGCGGTTGTTTCGGCATACTTACAGAGCCGTGACCATGAGGGAGCGGAATCCGCTCCCTCACGTGTTGATGGAAGCAATCGGTTCTGTGATCCACCGGTTTTGAGTGTGGGCGCCTGAGTTTTCAGGTTTGCACAGGCGCGGATCCCGCTCCCTGACAGTCCCATCTCTGTAGGCGCTCCAGAGCAACCACGAGGCGGGATCTTAACCCTTCCAAACCTCCAGGGGCTTTTGCGAGACTCGCTTGAGAGCCGCTCTATTACGCTTCGCGCTGCGACCCGGCTTACCCGAGAAATAGTTGGCCTCCGAAAACAGATTTCTACACAATCTCCTATAGCAGCTATAACCATATTAGGATCCTTGAGTTATGTGAGGTTTTGATCCCAATCTTCCAACCTCAGAAGGACTAGAATCTCTGACCAGAATAGGGGTGTAAATAGCTTAAAAAAAAGGAAATTTATTCAAATTCACTAAGAACAGACGCAGCTTGTGACAAGAAGCTGGCACCTTCAGGCTTCCTAGAGTCCAAAAAACAAATTATTGGAAGATATTTAGAGAAGGATATCTCGGAAGAATCACAATACGTGGACGAGAACGATAGGATCAGAAATCCCAGGCCAGAAATTGACGCTCGTCAAGTTACATCTTGTACTTACCCAGATCCTCGGGACTCAGGTTCTCCAGCCATTTGCGAACCTCGTCGGGATCCAGCTTTTCTTTGTCCAGCGTAATATTGCGACTGTTACTGATCACATCATCGGTGACAAAAATAGGTGCATCCGCTCGCAGGGCCAAGGCGATGGCATCGCTGGGGCGGCTGTCTATCGTCATCTCCTCGCCTTCCAGGGTCAAATGGATGAGAGCGTAGAAGGTATTGTCTTTGAGCGCCGACACCACCACTTTCTCGATGTCGGCGTTCATGTGTAGGAGAATATTTTTGATCAGGTCATGCGTCATTGGCCGGGGGGTGTCGATTCTTTCGACTTGAAGAGCAATCGCATTGGCTTCGAAAACACCGACCCAGATGGGGAGAAGTGTATTCTTTTCCACATCCTGGAGGATGACGATGGGAGAGTTAGTAATCGGGTCCATCATCAGACCGCGAATCTTGAATTCTCGCTCTATCATAGGCTCCTCGTTGGAACATCTGCTTCGGCCTGGTTTCCGCGGCGACGTTCTACGCTACACCCCACCAAGCTGTTGGGGCCAGCGTCCGTGACTCGAACTTGAACGAAGGACCCGGCCGAATCCTCGCCGCTGAAGTTCACGATCTTGTTGCTGGTGGTGCGGCCGAATCGCCGCTGCCCGTCCCTGGCGACTCCTTCGCACAGGACCTCGAAAGTCTTGCCCAGATAGCGTTCCCCGTGTAGCCGTAGTTGGATTTCCCTCTGCAACTGCTGGAGTTCCATCAGTCTCCGGCTCTTCTCGGCCTCGCGGACGTGATCTTCCCAGGACTCTGCCTCAGTAGAGGGGCGCTTCGAGTATTTGAAGGAGAACATCGACTCGAACTCGACCTCTCTGAGCAGGCTCAAGGTCTGCTCAAAGTCTTCCTCGGTTTCTCCGGGGAAGCCCACGATGACGTCGGTTGAGAAGGCAATGGGGCGATCGCAGCTTCGGAATTTCTCTACAATTTCGAGGTATCTTTCCCGTGTATATTGCCGGCGCATCCGGCGAAGTACAGGGTTAGAACCGCTTTGGACGGGCAGGTGCACCTGATTGCAAATGGTAGGAAACTGATTGATGACGGCCACTGTTTCGTCGTCGAATTCGCGTGGGTGAGGTGACGTGAAGCGGATCCTGCGAAGTCCCGGAAGACTCGCCACCCGTGCCAGAAGATGTGCGAACTTGATGCTCCGGTTCTCGGGATCACGATAGCTGTTGACGGTCTGTCCCAGCAGCAGCAGCTCGACATAACCAGCCTCAACTGCTAGACGCGCCTCCTGCAAAATGGCAGCGGAGGTTCGGTTGCGCTCCTTTCCTCGGGTAAAGGGAACGATGCAGAAACTGCAATGCTTGTTGCATCCTTCCATGATCGTGATCTGAGCGCGAAAACGGTTGCGGCGAAGCACCGGAGTAATCTCGACCGGGGCAGGCTCCTTCAAAAAGTGCGTGAAGGAGCGAGACTCGACCTGTTCCGGTGGTTGGGTGTCTAGTTGGTCCAATATATCTGGCAGGGTGTGATAGAGGTGGGTGCCAACAACCAGGTCCACGAAAGGAGCTCTTTTCAGTATGGCTTGCCCCTCCTGTTGAGCTACACAGCCCACCACGCCAATCCTGAAGTTAGCCTCCTTCTGCTTCCTGGTTTTCATCTGCCCCAGACGGCTATACACCTTCTGGGCAGCCTTTTCCCGAACGCTGCAGGTGTTGAGCAAGAACAGATCCGCTTCCTCCGGCGTAGATACGGGAATCATTCCACGATGCACCAATAGACCGGAGATTTTCTCCGAGTCGTGTTCGTTCATCTGACAGCCAAACGTCTCTATAAAAAATCTTTGAGTCATCACAGCACGGCTATTCTATCCGAATTCAAAAAGACGGACAACCAGTCAAGAGTCCGGTTTCAGGACTGAGAAGCGGGTGTCAGCGAGTCCTCAATTGAGTTTTCCGCGAGCGTCGTGTGAGCCCTGGCCAAGAGTTCACGGGCCTGCTTACGGGTGGTTTCGGTGATGGCATCACCCGCCATCATACGGGCCAACTCATTGACCCGGTCCGAGGGCTGCAAAGATTTGATCTCGACCACTGTTCGTCGATCCTTCGCTTTCTTTGAGACATGGAAGTGCCGGGTAGCGTAGGAGGCCAGCTGGGGCCAGTGGGTCACGCAGAACACCTGGTCCTGCCTGGCGATCCCAGCCAACTTTGCTCCCACCGTCGTTGCTACGCGGCCCCCAATTCCGGCGTCTACCTCGTCGAAGACCAGTGTCTTAGAATATCTCGCAACCGAGACGATCGACTTAAGGGCAAGAGTAATCCGTGAGAGCTCCCCACCTGAAGCAACTCTGGCTAAGGGTTTGGGAGATTCTCCGGGATTGGGGCTGATGAGAAACTGGGCCAGATCGATTCCCTGCTCTGTCTGATGTTCTTCACCGCTTTCGAGCCCAACCTGAAAGACCGTTTTTTCCATGGCAAGATCTGCCAGTTCGCATTCGACCCTGTGACTCAGACTCTCTGCGTCGCAGTGGCGTTTTTGGGACAGATCGCGGGCCAACTGCAGGAATTTCGTCTCGAGTAATCGCTCCTGTTGTACGAGTGCTTCCGCCTGATGCTCCGAGTCGGAAATACGTCCCTCTTCCGCTCGAATTTTCTCGAGGTAGGAAAGAATCCCTTCTACCGTCGCTCCGTACTTGCGCCGAGCCTTTTGGATCTCTCCCAATCGCTCCTCGACGGTATCAAGGCGTGCGGGATCCCATTGCACCGCATCAGCATAGTCGCGTATGGCATAGGCGATCTCCTCTAGCTGGTAACGCAGGTCCAACAGTTTAGAAGCCTTGCCCTGATAGTCCGGATCCAGGACGGCAAGCTCTTCCAGACTCTTCTGTGTCTGATCCACCAGACTCAGGCCACTGCTTTCATTCTCGTACAGAAGCTGGTAGCCGAGCGCAGCCAGTTGTTGACGCCTTTCGGCGCTGGCCAATAGATCTCGCTCCTGCTCCAGTTCCTGCTGGACTCCAGGGGTGAGCCGCAATCCCTCGATCTCTGTGATTTGAAACTGAAGGGTGTCCAGTTTCTGAAGTCGCTCACTCTCACTTTTCTGGAGCCTCCCCAGGAGCTGTTTGACCGATTGCAGTTCCTGAAAGGCCTGACTTACCTGTTGGCACAGCGTACTGTTCTGGCCGAACGCGTCCAGATACTGAAGATGGATTGCGGGGTTGAGAAGCGTCTGTTGGTCGTGCTGTCCGTGGATATCGGCCACCAATCGGCCGATCTCCGAAAGGAACCCCAAGGTGCAAAGGTGCCCGTTGATGTAGACCTTGTTGCTTCCCGAGCGTGCAATCTCACGCCGGATGATCACTTCTCCGTCCGAAACGTCGATTCCTGCCTCGAGGAGACGATCCCAGGCCGGATTCTCACGCGGCAAGCTGAAAACACCTTCGACAGAGGCTCGATCGAATCCCTCCCGAACCATCTTCTGTGAGGCCCTCTCTCCCACCAGCAGTGCCACGGAATCCACCAGGATGGACTTCCCCGAACCGGTTTCCCCTGTGATCAGGTTCAGACCGTTCTCGAATTCGATTTCCAGATGGTTGATCAGAGCGAAGCTGTCGATGGAAAGGACTCTCAACATAGACTTTTGGATTCGGCAAACATCATAACTTTGGGAGCGTTCTTGACCAAGTATGCCAGGGGTCCATTATAGGCTAGAAGAAATGCTTATAGGGAGGCTCTGTCGATTAGGGAGGCTCTGTTGATGACAGCACTCCTGTTGCTCGTTTACAATCAGCCTCGAAGGGAGATAGATTGGCAACCTCTTTACTGATGCAGTCCGGATTTGGTGGTTTTTGGTCACTCATCGCCCAGAGTGGACCTATTGCCCAGTTGGTGTTGTTGGTGCTTCTTTTCTTTTCGATTTGTTCCTGGACCATTGTCTTTTCTAAAGTGCGTTCCTACCGAAAGGTGGGAAGACAGTCTCTCGAGTTCTATGACCTGTTCCGGCGCAGCGCCAGCCTATCGGAGATTCACCGAAGTTGCGAGCAATATCCCCTCTCCCCTCTGGCCGGAATCTTCAAGCGTGGATATCGGGAGTTGGAGCACTGGATTCAGGCCAGGGAAGAAAGTGAGCACTCGCCACCATCGGGTCAGACGTTCAAGGGCCTGCCCGGTTTGGAGAGAGCTCTTTACAGAGCGGCGACTGCTGAGATGATGACACTAGAGGACTCCTTGAACTGGCTCGCGACGACCGGCTCGGTGGCACCTTTTATTGGTCTCTTTGGTACCGTGATTGGAATCATCAACGCATTTCAGGGATTGGGACAAGGAGGGACTACGACCATTCAAGCGGTTGCGCCCGGAATCAGTGAGGCCCTGGTGGCCACAGCAGCGGGGTTATTCGCCGCAATCCCAGCCGTCATTGCCTACAATCATTTCGTCCACCAATTGAAGGTCTTCGGCGCTGAGATGGACGATTTCACCGTGGAGATGCTCAACCTGATCGAGAGGAGCTTCTCCTAGGAGGGTCTGATGGGCTTTGGCAATTTGGGTCAGACACGACCCTCGATGTCCGAGATCAACGTGACTCCCTTGGTGGACGTGGTGTTGGTCCTGCTGATCATTTTTATGGTTACGGCGCCGATCCTTCAAACGGGGATAGAGGTCAACCTGCCCCAAACGCGCACCGTGGCGAGCGTGGATCCGGAGCAGCGCGCGGTGATCACGATTGGACGCGACGAAAATCTCTTCTATCGTTCCTCTCCGCTAAACTTCCACGAGTTGGGTGATGTCTTGCGCCGTGAAATCGGTGACTCGGGACTTCCCATTTTTCTCCAAGCAGATGAAGATGTTCGCTGGAAGACCATGGTAACGGTCGTGGATGAGATTCGGATCGCCGGGTACGAGCGAATCAATCTGGTCACGAAGCCCTACACTCAGAAGCGGCGCTAGCGAATGACTCGTAAGACCATTCTGGCCCCACATGTGCAAAAAGAGAGCTTAAGATCACCCTTTCTGGTTGCTGTTGTTGCCCACGCTCTGCTGGCCGTGGTGTGTCTGATCACTGTGAATCTCTTTCCCCAGGTGGAGTTCATTACGATTGGCACCGGACCGGGGGGAGGCCAGGGTGGCGACTTAGTTTCCGTGGTCTTGGCCGACGACCCCAGTGGGGGCGAAGGAATGTACAAGCCAGCCCTGACGCCCCGGCCGGCAGCCGCACCGCCTCCTCCTGAGAAGAAGTCTGAGGTGGCACCAGAACCGCCCAGCAAGGAGGTCTTTCAAGAGAAATCCTCACGTAAGAAGAAGGAAAAAAAGAAAACAAAGCCCGCGCAGCACGCAGATTCCCGCAAGAATAAGGAGAAGTCTCTCAGCTCATCCCAGGTCCCCCGCAAGCCAGATCCCGGCAGTGGTGGTCCTGGCGGCGCAAGTAGCGGTCTGGGCGGCGGCTTTGGCGGAGGACAGGGAGTCCGCGTTGGAGCCGGAAGCGGGGAAGGACAGGTTGACTCCTGGTACGCCCGCCAGGTCGAGCAGCGGATTGGGAACAATTGGCTGAGTACGTCGCTGGGGCAAATGGCGCGGAGGGTGGAGACTGTCCTCAGCTTTGAAATTCGTGCCGACGGTAGAATCGAACGAGTCCAGCTGGAAAAAGGAAGTGGGATTTCTTCGGTAGATCTTGCGGCAAAACGAGCCATCCGGGCTAGCAGTCCCCTACCCCCTCTGCCGAGTAGCTTCGGGGGCCGACGAGCCAGGTTCGTGACTCACTTTAGGTATCCTCCTCGCTAGGTTTTCCATTTTAGAATTTCATGTAATTTCTGAAATGGGACCAAGGAAAGGAAGCGCATGAAGTTTCCGATAGTGTCCTTGACAGCTCTGATCTTGAGTTTTGGTCTGCTGACCGCTCAAAGCCCCGATGTAGTAATTTATCCAAAGCCAAGAGAAGCCACGCGTCTCGCTGCAACCAACTTCGTGGCCCGCAGCGTGTCCATGCCCCACACGGAAACCGCCGCCAAGGTCTTCAACGACGTCCTTTGGGCAGATCTGAAATTCTCGGCATTCTTCGAGATGCCTTCCAAGAGCTTCTACCCGTTGAAACTCCTGCGCAGCCCCCCGGACGTGGATTTCGATCCCTGGCAGGTAGCGCCGGTAGATGTCGACTTCCTGGTATTCGGTAACCTCCAGGCCGAGACGGCCGGGGTAGTGGTTGAGGCCTACCTCTACGACGTGAAGACGAAGGGTCAGGTCCTGGGCAAGCGGTATTCAGTTGGGGACAGCACGCTGGTTCGGAAGATCGCCCACCAGTTTGCCGACCAGATCGTGTACCAACTATCGGCAGGAAGCAGTCGTGGGATAGCCAGCACCCAGATTGCCTTCAGCTCTTTGAAGGGAGACAGCAAAGAAGTCTACATAGCCGACTATGATGGCTCCAACTCACGCACGGTGACAGCTAACGGTGGTATCAACAAGTTCCCAGGCTGGTCGCCCGACAATGCCGAGTTGGCATTCATCACGATTCTTTCCGGGAAGAGCCGCTGGGAGCTGTGGATTCAAAACCTGCAGGGAGGTCGCCGGGTTCTCCCGATGCCGACTTCCTACGTCTCTTCGCCCAGCTTTTCCAGCGACGGTAAGCAAATCGTTTTTTCTGGGCGGGACAAAGGCTCTTCCAATCCCGACATCTTTGCTGCAGACACGGCTGGCGAAAACCGAACCAATCTGAGCAGCCATCGGGCTATTGACACCTCCCCCACCTGGAGTCCAACCTCGCGCCAGGTCGCCTTCATCTCCGACCGTTCTGGCACCCCTCAGGTCTGGGTCGTCGACTCCGACGGATCCAACCTCCAACGGCTGGTGACCGAGGGTGGCCATTGCGACAGCCCCGACTGGTCTCCTGACGGACGTCTCATCGCCTACTCGTGGCAAGCCCCCAAGCGTTGGGACCACGATGTCTACGTAGTGGAGGTGGCCAGCAAGAAGATCTTTCAGCTCACCTCGGGTCGAGGTAGCAAGGAGAATCCCCACTGGTCCCCTGACGGGCGCCACATTACTTTTCAGGGCACCCGAACCGGGACTAAGCAGATCTTCATCATGAACGCGGACGGCGAGAATCTGAAGCAGATTACCGCTTATGGTATAAATGAGGGTCCCGCCTGGTCGGGCTACTTCGACCAACCTTGATCAGGCCAAGACATTAACGGGAGGAATTTCAATGAAATGCGGTTTAGCAATTGGCCTGAACTTGGTTCTGTGCCTTAGCCTCGTCCTGATCTCATCGAGTTGCAAGAAGACCCGGTCCATGGCGCGACCTCCAGTTCCCCCTATTCCATCTGTGGGTGACCGCCCCGGGACCACGAAGTCGGCTCCTACGATCAAGGTCAGCGCTTCACCCAGCACGATCGAGAGAGGCAATCAAACCACTCTAAGCTGGACTTCGACCGGTGCCAACTCGATCCTGATCGACGGTGGCATCGGGAACGTGGCCGAGACCGGCTCGCTAGTGCTCTCTCCAGGGGAGTCCATTACCTACACCGCAATCGCCAAAGGGAGCGACAGCGACACTCGTGCCAGCACTCGCGTCACTGTTGTCGCCCGACGCGACGGCAGTGTCGTCTCTAGCGATCTGGAAGGTTTGCAGCGGGCCATTGCAGAGGGCAAGGTGAGACCGGTCTTCTTCCAGTATGATCTCGCTAACTTGAGCCCTGAGGGCAAGCGCATCCTAACCGAGAACGCCCGCTGGATTAGCCAGTATCCAACGGCGGTCGCGATCATTGAGGGACATTGTGACGAGCGGGGCACAGAGGAATACAATCTGGCGCTGGGCGACCGTCGGGCTCTGGCCGCGCGCGACTATCTTCTTGAGGTGGGTGTCGCCGCTGGGCAGTTGGAGGCTCTGTCGTTCGGCGAGGAGCGTCCCTTTTCTACGTGCCACGAGGAGTCCTGCTGGAAGCAGAATCGAAGGGCCCATTTCGTGGTCAAGCGCTAGGAGCCCTACGCGGTAGAAAGTGATCTACTGCGAAAACGGTAAAATCAGCCCATATTTCCCCGATTTTTAGACGAATAGAATAACTATGCGCCTCGCAATCGAGAAAATCTGGCCTCGATTTCCCACTTTCTCGCTACGATCATTTCTATCGCGCAGACTCCTAGGGAAGACTGTAGATTCCAGGTTGCAAGTTACAGGTTAAAGGTTTCCGTTGCGCGTACAAACCGAGCCAAGAAGGGCCCGAACTGCCCGCAACATGAAGCGAGGTTCCTGGACTAAGCTGAAACTTCATTTGGTTCCAGGTTCAGAATTCCCAACAGTGTCACGGCCTTCCAGGCCGTGATTGTCGAGCCCTTGGCTCGACGGATCGGTCATCACGGCAGGGATGCCCGTGCCACTGTAGGACACTGAAGTTTCTTTCTCGAATGGGGCCAGGGCTTCCTGGAGGGACGACTGACCTGCAACTTGATAACTGCAACGTGCTGTCGTCAAAACTCACCGTCTCGGGAGAACCTCTGGTTGATCGGCTCGCGTGCTTACCAGTACAATGCCACCAAAACAAGGGGGGCAAGAATGAGAAGTTTCCTAGTAATACTCTTGATCATGAGTCTAGGCTCACCCTTGGCAATACTGGCCGGGACCAAGGAAGAGATCATCCGCTTACAGAGCGACGTGCTGCAGTTGCATGACCAGATCCGGATGCTTCAGAAGAGTATCGACGACAATGGAGCCGTCTTCCGGTCTCTCTTGGAACAGCTCAATGATCAAGTGGCCAAGGCTACGCTGAGTATGGACGGTTTGAATCGCTCGCTGCAGGCTCAAAAGGCCGGTGTGAGCAGCTCTATCGATGGCGTGCGCGAAGAAATTCAAAACCTGAGTGTCAAGCTGGACGATACCAATAACCGGATCTCAGCGCTCCAACAAAAGACGGAAGAAAATCAGCTCAAGATCAAATCCCTGCGCACATTACCCGCTACCACCGGAGGTGAAATCGAACCGGATCAGGCGTATAGTGCCGCCTACAATGATTTTTTAATGGGAAATTATGACCTGGCCATCTCAGGCTTTCAGGACTTCCTGAACACATATCCCGACAGCGAATACGCCGACAATGCGATCTACTACCTGGGGACCTGCTACTCAGAGCAAGGCCGTCAGGAACAGGCAATCCAGACCTACGACCAGGTCATCAACCTTTACCCCAAGGGCGACAAGAGCCCAGTTGCCTACTTCAAGAAGGCCCTTGCCTATCGGCAGCTGGAAAGAAACACCGAAGCCATCGTGACCTTCAAACGGTTGATTACAACTTATCCCGAATCTCAGGAGGCGGTTAGAGCGATGCAGGAACTTCAGCAGCTAGGCGTCGAATTCGATCGCAAGCCGTCTCGGCGTCGATAGCGTTGTCCGGCTCCGGTGCTGAAATCAGCAGCAATCGCCTCAATTAAAAATGCCTCCTGACCTTTCCGCAATTAGCAAGAATCGGATAGTCGTAGTCTGTGTCTGCCTCTGCGCAGGAGCTTTTTTAAGCCAGACGGCTAGGGCTCAGATGGTTCCAGGACTGCGCCTCGGCTTCAAGAGTCGCACCCTTGAGTTTCGGATACAGGCCAAGGACCTGCAATCGGCCTACCGGATCACGCCCACCGGAGGTATCCAGATGCTCCCAGATCCGAAAACGGCGGTGGTTGCCGACGAGGTCGTGAAGATCCATGTCGAAGAAGGTCCTGACGGGAATGGACGACTGAGGCTCAATCGGGGGGACTCTAGCTACGAGCTGCTTCTGCGGCCCGACAATGGATTGGCAGCAGCATCCTTTGTTACGGGTCTTCCTTTTGGCTACAACTTCCTTCCCAAAGAGGGCCAAGCCAACGCTGGTGAGAGTTGGATCCAGGAGTTTCCGGCACCCGAGGCCAGCGCGGGGATACGGGTCAACACCACCTATCGCTATACCTTGATCGGGGGGAAGAAAGCTCCCGGATGTGAATTGTGTGCCATGATTCAGCTCGAGGGTACGCGCCGATTCCTTCCGGGTCCGAGCCTAGATCAAGCCTTGGCGAAGGTTCCGGAAGTACAGTCGTCTGACTTCTACTTGAAGGACCGAACCTTCGCGGTTGGCATGGTTTTTTTCGATCAGAAGAAGCGCTTCATTCACCGCTTTGAGCTGAACGCAAATCCCTCGCTCTTGACGTTGCTCCCTATCCCGGGATTGATGCGACAGGTCATCCTGGAGTACCCGGAAGCCGCATTGGAAGAATGAGAAGTACAGTATCGCTTCGATGCCTGAAGTCCCTCCTACTTCTCATATCGGGGCTCTGTCTCTGCGCTTGCCCACCAACAACGCTGAAGCAACTAGTCGAAGCTCACTTTAGCGACTTCACCGGGCTGACGGTCACGCTGGATCGGGAGTACCTCGTTGGCCTTCAGACGGCTCCCCACTTTTCGAACTTCCACTGCTGCTGGGTGGGAGACCGTTCTGGCTGGCAGAAAACCGCGGGAGGCTGGACTTCAGATCAGCGGACGGAGCTGGCCGCCGGCTCTGTGGCACTGCTACAGAGCTTTTCCTCAGAGGTTCCATCGGACGATGTCAGCTATGTCGAGATCGAGGTAGAGAGCTTCTTTGAGGATAGGCTTCTCAACATCCGACACTTTGAGCGAGAGCACTGCTCCAACCACAGCGCCCTGCCCTGCACTCCCGAAATTTCCACTCACGCCCTCAAGGTAGGCAGGCTCTCCGTCTCCACGCTGACGAAACTGATGCAACCGGACGCCTCGACTCAAAGCCACAATATCGAAGCAGTGGATTTGAAGGGTAAGGCCTACGGGAGGGACTCTCTGAGCGCGACCAATATCATCGTCGGGTATAGGATGGCAAGCACCTTCTGTGGCCAACAGATTGCCTGGGGAGACAATCGAAATCCGAGTTCGAAGCTGATACAGATCGAGGTTGAAGGTATCAAAAGAATCGAGACGTATCAGGACCACTTCTTTCGTTTTCAGAAGGAGATGGAGGGGAGAAACCAGGCTCGCTCATTCGAGTTCAGTATTCCCAACGAGCCCCCTCTGATTCTTCCTCCTCTGCAGGCCCAGGCAATAGCGGTCTTCGGTCCCCCTGCGGACCAGGTCACTTCAGGCCAGCCAATTCGCGTGACCGCGGTAAACCAGAACTTTCAGCCGAGCCCTGCCCGAGAGGGCCTCGTGATCACCGAGATCGACGAAAAGGGAGCAGCCCAGACACGCCAGGTCCAGACCGACCTCAGGGCCGCCGCTTGGATCATGGTCGGTGCCCAGACGAAGATCCTGAAAATCAATCTCGAGGGAAAGGAGGTCTTTTCCCGTGAAACCCGTCAAGCTCCCGGTCTCTCTCAGAGACAACCGGTGATAGATTTGGTCACACCCTTCCAGAGCGAGGGTCCCAAAGATATGGTTGAGAGCGGCACTCTTGCCCGGATCTGTGGGAGTCATCTGGGCCCAGCAACCCAACTCCTGATTGACGGTAAACCACAGGTTCCCCTGGTGGCCGGCACGGATTACCTTGTAGGTTTCCTCGAAGGAGTCGGCCCTACCAATATTGCTGTAAGGAACGGACAGGGTTTGACCAGCCCAGAGAAAGAGATCACCCTGGTTCGAATTTCCACAGAACAAGTCCCTCCTTCGATCTTTAAAAGCGGACAAAAGGCTGACATCATTCTTCGGATCGAGGGAACACCGGAGTCGATTCCAATCGAATTTGGAATCGACTCCAAAACGATGCGCTTTGTCGATGGCAACCAATTCATGATCACCAGCAGCAGCGGTGGCGACCCAAACACGGTTAATGTCACCATCCAGGCTCAGAGAGCCGGACCCTATCGGATCAATTTCCGACTGGCCGATCCGAAAAAGGGAGCTGTGATACCGCCTTGATTCTCGTCGTGAATTCGATAGGCTCAGCGAATGTTCAGGAGACTGTAATACGCGATTTCGACAATTCCGATGTTTGATGTCTTGACATGCAGGTCAATCCCAGAGAATCATCGAGTGCCAGACCTGATACACTTGGACTAAAATTGGGGGGAGAAGAGTGCCATGAATCTTCGTAGCTTTGCCGCAACTCTAGTAATCCTTTTGACTGCGTTGGGTTGCACTCAACCGCAGCAGGCAGGTCCTGCCGTACCGATTGGAATGACGATCCAGATTGTCGCCCCTTTGGGCCTGCCCCCGGTACCGATTCCGTCGAATAACCCGCTGACAGCCGAGACGGTGGCCCTGGGTCGAAAGCTCTACTACGACCCTAGCCTCTCTGTCGACGGCACCATCGCCTGCGCCAGCTGTCATCACCCAGACACCGGTTTCGCAGACGGGAAGCCGGTTTCCGAAGGCGTTGGTGGACAGAAGGGAGGCCGTAGCGCGCCTTCGGTCTTCAATGCGGCCTACTACACGACTCAATTCTGGGATGGACGGGCGGCTCACCTGGAGGAGCAGGCTCGGGGTCCGGTAGGCAATCCGATCGAAATGGGAAATACGCTGGAGGGTGCCGTCGAGAGTCTATCTGCCGACGCAAGTTATCGTGAGGATTTCGAGAAGGCCTTTGGACCCGGCCCGATTACCTATGAGATGGTGGAGAAATCTATCGCCAGTTTCGAGCGGACCGTCATCAGCGGAAACTCGCCTTTTGACCGCTATTTTTATGGCGGCGACGAGGGAGCCTTGAGTGAGGCAGCCCGACGGGGCCTCGACGTGTTTCGGGATCCTGGAAAAGGAAACTGTACCGCTTGTCATGTCCTGGGGTTGTTCACCGACAATCAGTTTCACAACCTTGGTGTCGGCCTGGATGAAACGGGGGAGTTGACCGACCTGGGCCGCTATGACGTCACCAAAAAAGACTCCGATCGCGGTGCCTTCAAGACGGTTTCTCTGCGCAACATAGCCCTGACAGCACCCTATATGCACGACGGCAGCCTACTGGATCTGAAAGAGGTGGTCGATTTCTACGTCGGCGGAGGCAACTCCACCCCCAATCGCTCCCCGCTGATCAAGTCCCTCGATTTTCTGACAGGCGAAGAGCGCGCAGATCTAGCCGTCTTTATGGAGTCTCTCACCGGAGAAATTCCGGCTGATGTGGGACCACCCGAATAGTGGAACGTATTGACGAAACTGACGCCGAGAGGGCCTTCGCACTGTGATTTTTTTCACACAGTAGAACCCTGACCACAGGTCTTCGTTTATAGATAGCAAGAGCACATTCCACGCTCTTGTCTCCCAAGCTGATGAGCCCAGCCCATTTCGGGCGGGCTCATCAGACTAATTGTCCCCTCCGGACTGACCTACCACCTTGATCTTCTGCTCTGGAAAGCAAACACCTGCAAGCGAGATTTCTCCAAGAAGCCTAGCCCTCACCGTATGCGAGTCTCTGGCGCGCCTCGGGATCCAGGCAACCTAATCCGGATCTAAGGGTCTGCGCAAGAATAACTTGGTAGAATTGGCGCTCATATTTGCACAAGATTTGGCCGCGAACGATTGAGAGAAACCGCAGGATTAGCCTGTCTAAATTGAGGATTTCTCGATTGAGGAGCGGCCGAAGATGACGTGAATATGAGATGCCAAAATGCCAAGTTATTTTTGCGCAGACCCTAAGGGGAGGTCGAAGTTCAGGTGAGTCCCACCTCCAGGAAGCCCTGGCCCCATTCGAGAAAGAAACTTGGATTGACTCCGCCATGATCATCGCTAGCAGCGCTGACAGAGCCATGACCGTGAGGGAGTGGGATCCTGTGCTTCAACGGAAGCGCCTGGGGGGATGGTCCCTGTCGGGCCCCGCTCCTTGACAGTCACGGCTCTGTCAACTAGCGAAGGTTGCTGCTCTTCCTCGTAGTTGAAGTTTCAGCTTAGTGGCCCCCCGGCGGTGCTGAGAACGAAACTTCGGTTACTGGAAGATTGTCCGTCACTGCGTGGGAAGAGTTGTCCGGCTCTCTCCTCGGAACCTGGGCGCATTTTGCTAACGGCTCAAGTCGTTCGCGGCTCTGTCGGACTTGGCTTCGGCACGCTGGTAGTTTACCCGTTGGCGGCACCTTCGGAGGACAGGAGACGTGCGACGTTCAGACGTGCGACGTATTCTTGAAGTTGCAGCTTTGCTCCAGCCGCTTACGCCCCTAATCGATTAATCGCAATCAATAGTTAGAAGGGGATGTCGTCGTCACTGATCTCTACCTCTCCCTGGCTGCCAGATCCTTCGGCTTGGGCTCCTGCTTCCACCGCTGGCTCCGATTCGCGGAATCCCTGCTCTTCCGTTCGGGAGCCCAGCATGCGCATCTCCGAGGCCACTACTTCAGTGGTTCTCCGCTTATTGCCATCCCGATCGTCCCACTCCCGAGTCTGGAGTCGCCCTTCGATAAACACCAGCTTGCCTTTGTTCAAGTACTGATTACAGATTTCGGCCAGTCTGCCCCAGACCACAATCTGATGCCACTCGGTACGAGTCTGCCGTTCACCACTCTGATCCTTCCAGCGCTCGTCTGTAGCCAGGGAGAAATTGGTGACCGCAGTTCCCGAAGACGTAAATCGTTGCTCCGGATCTCTGCCTAATCTTCCTACCAGGAAGACTCGATTGACCATCGTCTTAGACCTCCCATTTGAGAAATTGTTGAGTGTTCCACCTTAAGACGCTGGGTGGTCCTCACCCCTTGTTGCCCGGAATGGATCACCCAATCACTATAACGTGCACCCCCGAAAAAAAAGGAAAGAAACTGTAATAGTTTGTGCCCGAAACGGGCAGGCGCAACCGAAAATCAAAGGAAAAGAAAGCGAACGAAGTCGAAAGAAACGCCACCTGGAACCAGACTTTAAATCTAAAAACGCATTGTTTCAGCTAGTTTGTGACCTACCATCTCAATCTCTTTCTTGATTTTGTTAGCTTCTCTATACCAGATGGCGGAAATGCTACCTCCAGGACGCTTCGACTCCAGGATACGGACAATGTCCTCCTTCGAGTCGACTGCTTCTCCGTCCAATTCCACTAGCACGTCACCACCGATGATGACGGAGAAATTTCTCAATAGGACCCGCCGGTTACCTCCCCGAATGCCGGCTCGGGCGGCCGTGCTTCCCCGCTCCACCTGCTCGACCAGGAATCCCCTCTCTACCGACAACTTCAGAACCTGGGCGAGCCTTGGGCTCAGGGCTCGACCGTGTACTCCGAACCAGGGACGCAAGACTCTACCATGTTCCACCAAATCCGGGACAACTCGGTTAAGAATATTCACGGGGACTGCGAATCCGATGCCGGCGCTCTCACCGGTACGAGAGTAAATCGCAGTATTGATGCCGATGAGTTCACCGCTGGTGTTTAGAAGGGCCCCTCCGCTATTGCCAGGGTTGATGGCGGCGTCACTCTGAATCACGTTTTCGACGACCCCGTAGTCCGTCTTCAGGCTTCTGGCAAGAGACGAAATAATCCCCGTGGTCAGGGTCCTCTCCAGCCCGAAGGGATTACCGATAGCGAGCACTTTTTGACCCACCTTCAGGTTATCACTACTTCCCAACTCGATCGGATAGAGCTTTTCTGCAGGACTATCGATCTGAAGAACGGCCAGGTCATTGAAAGGATCCTGACCCAGAATCTTGGCCTCATAGGTACTGTTGTCAAAAAGCGTGACTTGGAGTCGGTCGGCATTCTTGATCACGTGAAAATTAGTCACGATTCGGCCCTCGTTGTCGATAACGACTCCGCTTCCTACGCCCTGCTGAGGGATGACGTTGAACCAGAAGTTTAATTCCAGGGTGGTGCTGGTGACGTTGACAACGCCCTGGCTCAGCCTCTCATAGATCTCGATGTTGATCTGTTCGTCGGCTGTGAGAGCAGTTTTGGGACCAGCAGTGACTGGAGGCGTGAACTCGGCGCGACTCGTAGAAACGGCTGGCCAACGCAGGAGAACAGCGGTCAGCCCAGCTGAAATCAGGCTACTGGCCAGCACGATCTTCCAGAAATCTCTTCGCCGCATGGGTTTCATTATACAGCTCCGGCCTTCGGAGCGAACACCGGTCAGAGCCGAAAGTGGCCCGTAGGGTCTGTGCAAGAATAACTTGGTAGAATTGGCGCTCAGATTTGCGCTAGATTTGGCCGCAAACGATTGAGCGAAACCGCAGGCGTAGCCGGGTCTACGTTGAGGATTTCTCGATTGAGGAGCGGCCGAAGATGGTGTGAAGCTGAGATGCCACAATGCCAAGTTATTTTTGCGCAGACCCTTAGCCCGGCTCTCGGATTGTCTTAAAAAAGAGCAGGCTGGTTCCTACTGCGCTCAGCGCCACCAATGCGGTGACGCCCCCGAATCCGAGCTGGCGGTTGAGGCTTCCCGCCACCAGTACGAAAACGGCTATGCCCAGCTGGGAAGCCGAGTTACGCAGCGCCAGGTAGGCGCCCCGGCGCTGCTCCGTGACCAGCTCAGTCTGAAGCGTGTGAAGTGCAGTTTGCCTGAAACTGACGCAGAGGCTGATGAAGAAGAAGACCAGCATCAAAGCAGCGCCCCACGAGAACTGCTGGATTCCCAGCAGCGCTAAAGCGAACAGAGAATTGAAGACCAGGAAAACGCGCCTCTTGCTCCACCTGTCAGACACCCAACCCGAAACCAGACTGCCCAGGAAGGCAGCAATGCCCGCGGTCAGGAATATCCAGGAGATCTCAAACGGGCTCAGTCCGAAACTCTGATGAAGATAGTTGGAGAGAAAGACGAGAAAGGCCAGGGTGCCTCCGGCCACGACAAACGAAACCACCAAGGCCGAGCGAGTGTCGCGCTCTCTTAGAAAATCCAGATAAATCTTGAACTGCACCCCCTCCGACTGCTTCAAATCCGGCTGGCGAGGCAGTCCTAGCGAGACCAGTGCAAGTGCAGCGGCCAACATACCAGAACAGAAGAACACCGTTCTCCAGTGCCATCCCTCGGCGATCCAGGTGCCCAGGGGAAGGCCCAGGATCAAAGCTACAAAATAGGAACTGAGGACGATTCCCATGATCCGCCCTCGTCGCTGGTAAGGAAAGAAATCCCCTACCAGCCCAGCCGTGCAGGTGGAAAGCAGGCCAGAAGCGATGCCGGTTCCCGCTCGCAGCCATAACAGATCGCCATAGGTGGTGACCCGGTAGGTCGCAAAGGCCAACACGCTAAAACCAATCAGGCCTAGTTTGAGGAAAAGTACACGCCCCCAGCGGTCCGTCAGAGGTCCCAGAAGTAGATTGAACACGCTTGCCGAGATCGCGTAGAGGCTGAAGAGCCATGCCACCTCCTCCACCGCTACACCAAAGTCACTACTCAAGGCCGGCAGTAAAGGAATCAGCATCTGATTGTCTGCCGAGGCCAGAAACAGAATCAAGAAAAGGGCCGATATCAAGAAGATTAATCTGGCTTTTCTCATGTAACTTATGAAGATAGAGGACACTTATGGACGCTTCAGCGCGCCGTCGAACGGTCTGAGATAGTTTGCTTGAAGTTGCTCTCCGGAGAGAGTGGTTCCTTCGATTAGCTGTCGGTATGCCAGCAGGCAGAGTTCGCTGAGAATACAGTTGTCCGTGTCGAGGAGCCTCGCACCGGGCTGCAGCGCCATGATCGTGGAGCGGCAGTGGGCAACTCCGTCACCCACGAATTGGTAGGTCCCGGGTTCCAGATGCTTGAGCCAATCCGAAGGAGCAACGACTACTTCTGGTTGCTGGACGGAAAGAGTAGAATCCTCGAACTGGTAGACCGCCGCATAGATCTGCTGCCGCCTGGCATCGATCATAGGTGCAATGCGGCCCCCCAGATTTCGGAATCGAAAGGCCAGGGCTTCCAGTGTCGAAATACCTGCCACCGGCTTTTCCAGCTGCTGACAAAAGGCCTTGACGGTAGCCAGGCCTATGCGCAACCCGGTAAAGGAACCCGGACCGGTCGCCACGGCGAAGCACCCGATTTGCGAGATGTCGAGCTCATGCTGGCGCAGCAGGAAGTCCACGTAGCCCAGAATCCCCTCAGAATAGCGTAGGGGAGTCTTGAGCATTGCAAGTCCGATCACCTCTCCGTTTCGGGCCAGGGCTGCCCCCCCACTGTTGGTAGCTGTGTCAATGGAAAGGATGTACATGGTAGAAGCCGAAGACGCTGCTGCGGAGTGCTACTCTAACACGTCCGTGCCGCCATTATTTGGAACTTTTTATTCACCCTGGACTGGTAAAGTAGACGCCGTGGAACGCCTCAGTCCAATGATGAAACAGTACCATGACATCAAACGTCAGAACCCCGGTGTCTTGCTCTTTTTCCGCCTGGGCGATTTCTACGAAATGTTTTTTGAAGACGCAATCCTGGCAAGCCGTGACTTGGAGATTACGCTGACTTCGCGAAACAATGATGAAAAGGGAAAGCCCATTCCCATGTGTGGAGTGCCGCATCATTCGGTTAAAAATTATTTGGCGCGCTTGATCAAACAGGGACACAAAGTGGCACTGTGTGAGCAGGTAGAGGATCCTCGTCTCGTCAAGGGGATTGTTCGGCGCGAGGTGATGCGCGTCGTGACTCCCGGCACGGTAGTCGAGGAGGAGCTTCTGGAATCCAAGGAGAACAATTTCCTGGCCAGCCTCTACGCCGTCGAGGGTCGAGTGGCAGCTTCTTTTCTGGACGTATCCACCGGAGAGTTCTGGGTCAGTGAATTTTCGGGCCCGCGGGCTTGGAGCCAGCTCGGAGAGGAGTTGTGTCACTTCCGACCACGGGAAATCATCCTGCCAGAGGGAGCTGAAACGGATCTGATGGGCCATCTGTCCCAAGAAACAAGTCAGGCTGCAGTCCGGACGCCTCGGGAGGACTGGATTTTCGACACCGAGTACTCGCGTCGAGTTCTGCTGGAACACTTTGGTGTGGCGACGCTGGAGGGCTTTGGCCTAAATTGCCAAAGCGCAGCAATTTCCTCAGCCGGGGCACTCCTCTCCTATGTGAAGGAGACGCAGAGAGCATCGCTGGGACACATCACCGAAATGCGTCAGCTGAGGAAGGGCGACTATCTGCAACTGGACGAGACCACGGTTCGAAACCTGGAGTTGGTCAGGGCCCAGGACGGAAGCCGACGCTGGACGCTGCTTTCCGCATTGGATCACACGCGGACCTCGATGGGGGGCAGGTTGCTGCGCCATTGGCTGCTGCGGCCACTGTTGGATCTGGAAGAGATCGTCCAGCGTCAGGACGCCGTAGGAGAGCTGCAATCTTCGGTTCTGCAGATGGACAGTCTGGGTAAGGTATTGAGCTCGATCCAGGACTTGGAAAGGTTGCTTAGCCGGGTCATATTGGGGACGGCAAATGCCCGAGACCTGTTGGCCCTGAAGCTCTCGCTGCGTGTCCTTCCCGAACTGTGCAAGACTTTGACGGAGTGCCATAGCGAGCAGCTGCTTCCCCCAAAAGACCTACTTGACGATCTGGTCCAGATGCTCGAAAGAGCTATTTCCGAGAGTCCTCCCATACTCCTGAATGAAGGGGGACTCATCGCCGCAGGCTATGATTCTGAGCTGGACGAGCTGCGCCAGATCTCCAGCTCGGGAAAGTCCTTCATCGCCAGTCTGGAGGCTCAGGAGCGCGAGAGGACGGGCATCGGCTCGCTCAAGGTTAAATATAACAGGGTTTTCGGCTACTTCATCGAGGTGACAAGGGCACATTTGGAATCGGTGCCCGAGGATTACACCCGGCGCCAGACCTTGGTAGCTGCCGAGCGCTTCGTGACTCCTGAGCTCAAGGCCTACGAAGAGAAGATTTTGACGGCAGAAGAACGGATCTTCAGCCTGGAAAAAGAACTGTTTCTGGAGCTGCGCCAGAGCGTAGCCCAGGAGGCTCAGCGAATTCAACAGGCCGCTCGTGTGGTGGCACGCCTCGATGTGCTGCTCTCTCTGGCCACCGCAGCTCGACGCCAGAAATACATTCGGCCCCGGTTGGACCAGAGCAGCGAACTCGACATCCAAGACGGACGCCATCCCGTCCTCGAGCTGCAAGGGGGCGAGCCTTTTGTCCCCAACACCCTTTTCTGCAACACCAGCTCTGACCAGCTGCTGATTCTGACAGGCCCCAATATGGGTGGAAAGAGCACCTACCTGCGTCAGAACGCGCTGATCGTGATCCTGGCGCAGATCGGTTCGTTTGTGCCGGCGAGTCAGGCTCAGATCGGGTTGGTCGATCGCATCTTCACGCGTGTGGGCGCCAGCGACAACCTGGCCCGCGGCCAATCCACTTTCATGGTGGAAATGATCGAAACTGCAAACATCCTCAACAGCGCCACCGATCGCAGTCTGATCCTGCTGGACGAAGTCGGACGGGGCACCGCTACCTTCGATGGACTGTCCATTGCCTGGGCGGTCGCCGAGTTCCTGCTGACCGAATCCTCGCGTCGGGCCCGGACACTGTTCGCAACCCATTATCAGGAGTTGACTCAGCTAGACCGGATCTTCGAAGGCGTGAAAAACTACCAGGTCACGATTCGGGAGTCGAATGGGCAGATTCTCTTCTTCCACCGGGTGATGCCGGGTGTAGCGAGCAAGAGCTACGGTATCGAGGTGGCGCGGCTGGCCGGCCTTCCCGCTCAGGTCGTGGGGCGGGCTCGGGAAATTCTTTCACGCCTGGAGCGAAAGCGGCTGGATCTTTCCGGAGGGTCCCAGGGTCAGTCGACTACCGAGGTCTTCGACGAGTTGCAGAAGACTCTCTTTTGAGAGCACCGGTGACTCCCAGATATCCTGACCGACAAGGCCCCAGGTCCCAAGTACCAGATCACAGACAGCTCCGCTGCTGGGGGACTCTACCTGCTGCTGCGTTCGAACAGGGATGGGACGGTTGCCGCATTTCTGGAGATTTTCAGGAGAGAGCTTCATGAAAACACGCAGTGTAGGAGCCCTCCTGTTCTTGGCACTGCCCTTCTTCACCTCTCTGGGTGCCCCTTCGATCTGGGACTCGAACGAGGCCTACTACGTTCAGACCCCACGGGAGATGGTTGAGAGAGGGGACTGGCTCGTTCCCTACTTCAACGCTGAGCCGCGCTTGAACAAACCTCCGCTCGCCTATTGGGTGGTGGCGGCCTTCTATCGCGGCTTTGGAGCCTCGCTCTGGGGGGAGAGGCTGGTGATGGCCGCGCTTGCCTACGCCTGTCTCTGGATCGTCTTCTGGATCGGAAGAATCCTGCTATTCTCGGAGCCGACGGCTGTCCTGGCGGCAGGAATTTTCGCCACGTCCTTCCGATTTCTCATGCTCTCCCGGCGGCTTCTCATCGACATTCTGCTGCTGTTCTGTGTCCTGGCCGCCATAGGCTGCTTCCTGCACTGGTTGAAGAATGGGGATCGGAAGGCCTTCCTGCTCTCTTCCCTGCTCTTCGGACTGGGCTTTCTGGCCAAGGGGCCGGTGGCTCTGCTCCCGGTCGCAGCCTTGCTTTTATACCTACTAATGTCAGGGCAGCTAGCGCGTCTTCGATCGGCACCTTGGGCGTTGGCAACCCTGCTCTTCCTTTCCGTTTCCTCGTCCTGGTTTCTGGTTCTGGGATTTCAGATGGGCTGGGAGGCCGTTTCTAATTTCATGTGGACCGAGAATCTAGGCCGCTTCACGCACATCCAGTTTGGACCCGCGCGCGGGCCCTTGTTTTACGTCGGTGCGTTCATTGTGGACTACTTTCCATGGTCTTTGCTGTTCCCAGGAGCGGTGCTGCAATGGCTCCGTTGCCGACGCCGGAGGGATTCGAAGGAAGCAGATATCCCGAGCGCAACGACGGGCAGCTCTGGCTCAGACGATACTACCCCGTCAGGCCCCAAGGCATCGATTGAGCTGCTGGGATGCTGGATCCTGATCTACTTCCTGGTCTTTTCCTTTTCCCAGAACAAGCAGGAATACTACATACTCCCGGTCTACCCGGCCGCCTCGCTGTGGCTAGCTCACTACCTCAGGCGAGCCAGCATCGGTCTCCCCGTCCGAATTCTGATCGCTTCGGTGAGCAGCTGTTTGGGAATCTTGCTTTTTGTCCTGGCCGGAAGCCTTTTCTCGGAGGCGTGGGGGTGGTGGATACCGTTTATCCCCTTCTTAGGCTTCATTTTGCTAGCTGCTCGAGGCCAGACAGAGAAGATGGTCTGGGCTCTGTGCCTCTTCTACTTCAGCGTCTTTACTCTTTATCTCGGGCCCCTGGACGAGTACCGGCCGGTCCATCATCTGGCGCGGGCGATCCAGAAGAAGGCCCCCCCTGAGGGAACCTTCCTGGCGGGTTACTACCGCTACTCGGCGCCCAGCCTTACCTACTACTTGAATCAACCTATTCTGGAGACCTATCGATTCCAGGAGATCGTCGACACCTTGCGCCGCGACTCACCGGTCTACTTGATCATGGGGAGTTCTGACTATGAGGAGCTTCGCCAAGTGGTTGGTCGGCGTCTGGAAATTGTGGAAGTCCGACCCAACCTGTATACTAGCGGTCGAGAACTCATTACAGGATTAAAAAGTGGGCGAAAGATCAGCGCCGACACTTGGACCCGCCCAATTTACCTCGTCAGCAACCAGGGTGAGTGAGCAGCCCGTCGACCTCTCCGTTATACTCCCGGTCTTCAACGAGAGGGACAGCCTCGAACCGCTGAGCCTGAATCTGCTCGGAGTCCTTGAGAAGCTCGACCTTGGATACGAGGTTATTTTTGTAGATGACGGTAGCCGAGACGGAAGCCGCGAGACGCTGCAAGAGCTGGCCCGCTCCAATCCACACATCGGCCTGCTGACCTTTGTCAGAAACTTCGGCCAGACGGCAGCGATGGCTGCGGGCTTCGAACACGCACGAGGTCAGATCGTGATCTCGATGGACGCCGACCTCCAGAACGATCCCGAAGACATTCCACGAATCTTGGACAAGTTGGGCGAAGGCTACGACGTCGTCAGCTGCTGGCGAAAGGATCGACAGGATCCCTGGCTCACACGAGTATTGCCTTCCCGGCTCGCCAATCGTTTGATCAGCTGGATCAGCGGAGTACGTCTGCGAGACTATGGATGCACCTTGAAGGGCTACCGTCGCGACGTGATTCAGCACATCCGCCTCTATGGGGAGATGCATCGCTTCATCCCGGTATTTGCAGGATGGGTGGGTGCACGGGTGGCTGAAATCCCGGTCCAGCACCACCGGCGCCAACATGGAGAGTCAAAGTACGGACTCTTCCGAACCTTCAAGGTGCTACTCGATCTCATCACCGTGAAGTTTCTGGTGAGCTACTCCACAAAACCGATGTACCTCTTTGGAGGATTGGGTTTCCTGTCCTTTCTGGGGGGCGGGCTATTGAGTACCCTGACGCTGTACCAGAAGTTTTTTTACGGCGTGAAAGCCCACCGCAATCCTGTCCTTCTCTTGTCGATTTTCCTATTGATCGTCGGCCTTCAATTCATCCTTTTTGGCCTGGTGGCCGAGTTGATCATTCGCACCTACCATGAATCTCAAGGCAAGCCAATCTACATCCTCCGAGACAAACAACTGGCGGAGTCAGCTGACACCAGTTCCGCTGCCGACTGAATCATCCACTTGCGCCTTTCCTGATTGGCGTCGGGCCTACTTCAACTTATGAAACTGATTTTAGATTGCCTCTTCGAGATCAGCACCTTGATCTCAGGTTGGTTATGGGGACCTCCCATGGTTGTCCTCCTCTTCGGCACGGGACTGCTTCTCACCTGGACTACGCGCTTCGTGCAGGTCCGTCATCTGGGACGATCCATCCGTCTGGTCCTACGGGGAGCCGTTCACAAGGCAGACTCGGACCAACCTTTGGAAGGCGATATCACCCCCTATCAGGCTCTGATGACTGCGTTGTCGGCAACGGTCGGAAATGGAAATATTGCCGGTGTGGCTACGGCGATCGCAGCCGGCGGCCCGGGTGCCGCTTTCTGGATGTGGATCACGGCTATCTTTGGGATGGCAACGAAGTACTCGGAGGCGGTACTGGCGATACTCTACCGGCAGCAGATGGAGGACGGGACCATGGCCGGTGGTCCCATGTACTACTGCCGCGACGGTATTCCCCAAAAGCAACTGGGCAAGTTTCTAGGCGGCATGTTTGCCATTTGTGGTGCTGCCACCGCCCTGATCGGTACCGGCAACATGTTCCAATCACAGTCAATGGCTCTAGCTGTCAGAGAACAGTTCGGTGCACCGCCCTGGCTTACCGGACTGCTCATCAGCATCCTGGTCGGTCTGGTCATTCTGGGAGGCATCCGCCGAATCGGAGCCGTGGCGGAACGTCTGGTTCCGACTATGATCTTGTTCTACTTTGGGGGAGCCCTGTTGGTGATCCTCACCCACATCGACAAAGTCCCTCAGGCGCTCTGGTTGATCGTCAGCTCTGCCTTTAGCCCCCAGGCAGCCATGGGTGGAGCCGTGGGCATCGGCATCCAGCAGGCGATTCGGTTCGGGGTGGCGAGGGGCATCTTGTCGAATGAGTCAGGGCTAGGGAGTGCGGCCATCGCTCACGGCGCAGCCCGAACCCGCAATCCCGTCGCCCAGGGGGGTATCGCCATGATGGGGACCTTTATCGACACCATCATAGTTTGCACCCTGACCGCGCTGACCATCACGCTCTCCGAAGCCTACAAAAGTGCGACCTTCATGGTGGAAGGCATTGGGCTCTCCGGGGCGGATCTGACGGTAACGGCTTTCAATACGGGGATGCCCGAATCCGTCTCGGGTTGGGGAGGCACCATCGTGGTTTGCTCCTCGCTGGTTTTCGGTTTCACCACGCTGATCGGATGGTCCTATTACGGTCAGATTTGCATGGAGTTTCTCTTCGGAGTCAAGGTCGTGCGCCCCTACCGCATCAGCTTCGTGATTCTGCTATTCCTGGGCGCCCTCCTGACCGGTCACTACGCCCCCATCATCACAAATCTGGGAGACATCTGTAACGCTTCGATGGCGTTTCCCAATCTGATCGCCTTGATCCTACTGAGCGGACACGTTGCACGGGTCACGCGGGAAGACAAGGGCTAAGCTGAAACTTCAAGAATTCGTCGCACGTCTCCTGTCCTCCAAAGGTGATGCCAACGGGTAAACTACCGGCGTTACGAAACCAAGTCCGACAGTGCTGCGAACGACTTGAGCCGTTAGAAAAATGAGCCCAGGTTCCGAGGAGAGAGCCGGACAACTCTTCCCCACGCAATGACGCACAAATCCCCAGTAGCCGAAAGTTTCTTTCGCGAATGGGGCAGCACCGCTGGGGGCGGGACTAAGCTGAAACTTCAAAGAATCGTCTGAACGTTGCACGTCTCTGCTCCTGGGAAAGCGCGGCGAGCGGTTCCGACGGAAACTTCGAATGGCGAGGTGATCATGAAGAATCGCCAGATGACAGAGCCGTGACTGCGAAGGATCGGTACCGGCATACCGATGCCGGCAAACAGGACCCGGCAGACAGTAACCCGTGGACCCTCTTCTTATAGACTCGCCACATGCTCCGATCGGTGATCGGGGCCCGATCCCTCACGGCCCCATCTCTGTGAGCACGCCGAAGCAACAGCAAGCCGGGATCCTAACCCTTCCGATCTCCAAGGACTTTTGCGACACCCTCTATTCTGGATCCTTCCAAGTTTCTTTCTCGAATGGGGCCAGTGCTTCCTGGGGGGAAACTAAGCTGAAACTTCATTTCCAGACTTGGATGAAAAAGGTGCATAACCCAACGTCCGGCGAGGGTAGCAAGCCAGTGTAGGGCTAGAAAACTGCCCAGATCCTTGCCGATCCACCCGATCCGTTTTCAATCTTGATGGGGGCGACGATGGTCCAGGCTCCGCTTTGAGGTATCCGCTGTAAATTGGCAACGTTCTCGAGGTGATAGCCTCCGGCACCGTGGACGGTGTGATGAACGGAAAAGTCAGTAGAACGCCCAAAGTCGACGCTGAGGGTATCAATGCCTAGCCCCCTCACTTCCCTTTCTTCAAGCAAGAATCGGGCCGCCTCGTGAGAGAAGCCTGGAAAATGGAGCTGCCCCGAATCGTCCTCGTTCTTATATTTCTCAAAATCGTCCCAATATCATGCCCAGCCCGTGAGGGCAAAGACAACCGCAGATCTGGGGATTGGTCCCCACTTCCCCTCCCAGCTACTGAGATCCTGTAGCGACAACTGATAGTCGGGATCCTTCTCACAGGCTGATTGGATATCAATCACGACAGCAGGTGCCACCAACGATGTCAGAGGGATTTCGTCTACAGAGGCCTGCCCTGCTTCGAAATGATTGGGAGCGTCCAGATGGGTTCCGGAATGTTCTGGTACCGCGATGAGTCCCTGGATCCTGAACCGGTCAGGATGAGACTTTAAGTATTCCGCGACGTAGCGATTGTCCCAGCCGTGTTAGATAGCTTGAACCAGGATCGCATAGTCGATCCCAAATAGGTTCATCTCCTCCAACAACATCTCCAGCGTGCCGGCAACTGGAGGAGGTTTAAAGTCGGTGTCATAGGGATGGGGGAAGGGAAATCGCTCGGAATCAGCAGGCCAGACATGCATGTGTGTGTCGACGATGGGAGATCGGGCTGATAAAGCTCCAGATCCCTGATCCTGCCCTGTTGATGCCGATCTCGAACAACCGAACCCTATCCTTGAGACACAGACACCCCCTACTTTAAGAAACTCTTTCCTCGTCGGTTGATACCCCATGCTTACGCTTTCCTTCATGCACTCTCCTCTGCTTCAGGCTCAGGTCGCGCAAAGCGGAGTATAGATCCCCAAAGCTTTCGACCTCATCGATTCAGAGACTCTCGAGAGGTACCAGGCCATCGGCTCGGCCATCATTCATCTGTCGCCTACTCATTGGAACTGGTCCTTCTTTCCGGCTGTGTGGAGAGGGTCCCGATCTCCACCAGTAATCGAGAACAGAAGTAACGCAAAGACGAGGTTTTGCTCGATCATTCGGCCAGGCTCCTGCCGTGACTTTCCGGCCTCGAAGACCAGCTGAAGATTCACAACGGGATCCCTAGCTTCAGGAGGCGAGCTCCGTTGTCGTAAGTAATACCGAGAAGGATTCGAGGGTCGGCTACGTACTCCTTCAATCGAGCAAGCGACCGCTGAGCGATGCAATAACCCTTCGGGTAGGCGCCCCCCTGACCATCGTGGCAGGGACAGTCGCTTCCCCATATGAGCTTCTTGGAAAGCCGCAAGACGAAGTCTGAGGCAAAGTCAGGATCTCGACTCAGGGCGTTGCGCCCCGAGTTGGCTGAAAGATCGCCGTACATGTTGGCATAGTCGGACAGAAGCCGGTCGGAGATTCCTCCCGGCTTTACCGGGCCGTTGGGATATCCCCCAGAAGCCCCCACCGCACTGATATTGGCCCACCAACCCGTGGCGTGTCCTATAAAATTGACCTGTGGGTAGGCCTCCAGGATCTTGTGGAATCGCTCCAGTCCAGTATTGTACTCGCGACCGAAGTGGAGCAGAACGGGCACATCGAACTCCCGGGCCACATCGTACACCCGTCGCATCTCAGGCGAGTCAGCCGGGATCTTGAACTTCTGCTCCCCAATGCCCAGGGCTCCCCTCTCCAGATGAGTCTGGAGGACCTGCTGGGCATCCTCTCGTTTCGGATCCACGTTGCAGAAGGTCACATAGCCATCTGGATGAGCCTGCAGATGACTCCAGCACTCTTCGTTGCCTGCCAGTTGGACGTGCATCCAGCCGTCTCCGGGGAGCAATACAGTGGTCGCCACGTCCAGGACCTGTTGATGCAGAACCAGCTTGTCCTCAGGTCTCTTGGAGAACAACACATGTTGGTGGATGTCCAGCAGGGAAAACTTCTTCGGTGCGGCATCGGTGCGGGAATTGGCCACAGATACGGCCGCTGCAGCGGCTCCACCAATGAATTTGCGGCGTGTGATACAGACAGGCATGGTGGATCTTATTATGGGCGCTTGACTGAAAGTTTCAAGATGATTGGGAAGCATTTCCTACGAGGTAGTGAGGTATCGCCTCCAGACTAATAAGCCGTGTCTCGTGATCAAGAGTCTCCGCTTGAGCTTTCCGGAAGAGAGCCATAATTTACCCGGAGTCCGGTCCCCAGACAGGCTGAAGCATTCGGGCAGGCAACTGTTGACGGGCAATTGCCTACGCCGAAGGTGTTATTGCACGTAGCCCAGGATTGCAATGCGAAGCGAGCTACTCTGGGGTCCAAGTCGCTCCCCCAAAAGCTCGCTACCCTGAAGGGGTTATTGACGACCCGGAGACGCAGGGCATTGACGCTTACAGCGTAAGAAAGCAGGGGAAACTTCAACCCAGGGTAGCTCGCTTCGCATCGCAACCCTGGGCTACACGCAGTAACACCTTCGGCGTAGGTGGGGGGTGGATTCCACTAGGGTAGTGCCACTGTCAACTCTTCGATCCCTGGGTACATGGGGAGCGTATGTGCCCCGGGGACTCATCGCTACAATGGTGTCACCCTCGTAGACGAAGCGGTAGCGCTTGTAGTGGCCCCACTCCTCCTCTTGTCGACGGACCAGGGGATACACAGCCTCCAGAACCGTACCTGACGATTGTTTCGAAGTAACTGCCCAGGTGCCGATTCGCCGAACTGCTACGGGATTCCCCTGAATCCGAATGCTGAAGTTCTTCCAGGATACCCAGCTGGGCTTGCGGTACCAGAGGCTCGCTTCCCGCTTCAAGGTGATGCTGACCCGGCCCTCCTTCGGGATTTGGCTGACGACGCGCGCTGCCTCGGATTCGCTGGAGAAAGACATGTTGAGCCTCACTCCCCACTGATCCTGATCGATCGAGTGGCGGAGGACGGCCCACAGACACTGGATCCCTCCCTGGGTGATGTCCAGCACGGCTGAACCGGCTCCCGGGACGTGGCGATCGTTCACACTGGGACAACCCCAGCCCCCGTCTGCATCGGTGGGGAACTCCTTGAGAGCGCTCTCCGGAGCATCCGTTTGGGGGTGAAACTCCTGTCCTTTGAGCCACTGGCTGGGAAGCACGTGGCTGCGGACCATACGTTCCGCCATCTCGAAGTACCTGGGATGTCCTGTCCGTCCTAGATGGATGGCGGTCTGAATCATGTCCCCTGTGTTGTTGATCTCACCCCTTCCCACCAGCCGCTCTCGCCAGGAATTCTCCACCGACCAACCGAAGCTGCTGCGAGTGGGAGCGAGCCCCTTGTCGACGATCCTGCGGGCGTGCTCCAGAGTTTCCAGGTCCTTCTTCAGCACTCCGAAGTGGGCCAGACCGTGGACCGTTCCGGTGATGGAGTGGGTGTGGCTGCCCGCGTCCTGTAGGAGCTGTCCATCTTGCCAAAAGAGTGGGTTCGGCTCCGGTGGACGAACCGTCGGGCCAGTTCCAGGGCCCGGGTGTCCCCGTTGTGCTGATAGAGCTGCGTCAGGGCCATAACGAGACGACCCGATCCACGGCAGTGGCCTGAGGATGGTAGAGGCCGGCGTTGGGTGGCGCATAGACAAGATCTCCCTCATCGGTGAAAGCAGACCTGCTTCCGAGGGCTCCTCAGGGCGCAGCATCGGAATTGCGTGGACTGCGTCGGGACGGGAGGCTCCCTCACCATCTGTGATATCGAGAAGCGTCTCCATCAGCTTTCCCAGCCGATCCAGCGCCTCCTGGTCCCGCCGACGGATTCCGAGCTCCAGCAGAGCTTGAGCTGCCTCCCGAAGGTCGTGGGACATCAAAACCAACTTGTTGCTATCCCGATCGTATGCTCTGGTGAATCCCGCCTCGTTGTCCAGGGTGGCAAACAGCAAGGACCGGAGTTTTTCGATCACCTCTTCCGGAGGGCGCTTTCCGGTCGCGGACTCGCCCTTGAGGAGTCCGTCAATCGCCCGTCCCACGTTGTGCGGCAGATCGAACCAGGGCCGGCCAGCGATACCCTTTTGGACCGCTTCGGCCGGATCGATGGCCATGAATGGCTCGGTCCAGCGGACGATATTGTCCATTGCCCGCTCTACATGCCAACCCAGATCGGTAGGTTGGGTAGCCGCTTCGATTCCCGCCATCTTTTCCTCCTTCGAGATAGGTGCAGAGCTCACCTCCTCAGCCAGCAACAACAGGCCTAGTGAAGGCATCAAGAACACGAGTTTCCATTCCATTTCCTACCTCATCTCGCTGTATTCAAGATCTTGCCTATTCGCAATGCCAGCGGAAGCTCGAGTGCCCCCATCACAAGAATTCCCCGTACAAGATTCCCCGGTTTTCGGATATAGCCCGACGGTCAGCATATATAGTTCCTCTGCTGCGCTTCCGGACTCCAGCTAGCCGTGCCGCTCCGGTGGATTGGAAGAAAATCCCATCAGATAGCGAGCTAGAGGCGAGTACTCCCAGACTTTCTCGGCCGGGATGACGGTGCGGAAATCGGTAAATGGTTTGATCCAGGAGCGGCAGTAGTCGACCAGGATGGCCCGTCGGGGCCGGTCGGTGGAATTGGGTCCGTGGCGATGCCAGGTGTTGGAAAGCCAGAGAGCCAGTGACCCGGCGGTTCCGGTCAGAGCGACCTCGTCCTGACATTCAGCGCCGTGCTTTCCCCAAAAGGGGGATTCTTGCGGGTCTTGTGGCTACCTGGAACGATCCGAGTGGCTCCGTTCTCTTCCGTAAAGTCGTCCAGCATGAAGGCATTCTGGGTGGTAAGGGAGAAATCCGGTAACGGTTCCGAGAGCTGTCCCAGAGGGACATCCACGTGCCAGGCTCCCCTTCCGTCTGCGGCCCTACGCTGGTGGTACTGCAGTCCGATAAGACACAGTCGTGTCCCAGTGTCGACCTCACCAGCTGCAACACAGTCGGATTCTCGATCAGTTCAGCGAAGCTTGTGCCCTTGACCAGGATGCCCCAGATACGCTGCGACCGATCGTGGTCAAAAAGGGTGGGCAGGTGCAGGAAGAGCTTGAGTACCTCTTTGAGCGGTACCGGCCAGGGTGTGTAGTGGTTGATTCTTCGATAGTTGTCGGATGCGCTGGATCAGACGACCCAGTTCAGCCTGACTGACAGGGTATTTTTCGCCAGATAGGCCTCGAACTCGGCGTCTTCTTCGCAAATACTCCCCTCACCCGGATCGAAGGGCTGTTCTCGCTCGGTGGTGAAAAGAGCATCCAGCGCCGACCGCATCGTGGCCACCTGGTGGGGGGAAAGCACGTTGCTGATGACAACGTAGCCCGATCCTCGAGACGAGACAATACAGCGTCGTAATCGATGACTTCTGTGACGGTTCTCCTCAATCCTTTCTCACTTCGATAGTTCGTAACAATATATCAGTAGCGTCCTCCTGTCCTTCGCGAAAAACCTCATCCGCCTGTCGGAGAGCCAGATTTTCCGAGGGGCGATTCTCTGTGTACAAGAGGAGGTGCTCGTCCGCACACAGGTCCGCGCGGATACTGCCGACCTGAATGGTCATGGGACGAAGCCGTGGCCTGGTTCTCCTGTTCCTGGTTTCGATTTTCCTGAGTTTAGCAATCCTTGAGACGGCCGTGGCTCAACGTCGCATCTCCGCTTCTGTGGGAAAGTCTCTGCAGGATTTCGATCTCCTGCAGGATCTTGGTGTTTAGTTCCCGGCTGCCGAAGCCGAGAACTCACCTGGATCTTCACCAGAAGAGCAACTCCGTTTCTCTGCCTGGGGCCGCACCTGCTACCTTCAGCTGGAGCGCGCTTCCCTGTTTTCCGCCGACTTCCATACCGTCTGGGTGGATGAGGAGGGACAAGAAGTTGAAGACCTTCCTGGAAACGTGTTCTTCAAGGGAACGGTAGAGGGAGAGCCAGCGTCTTCAGTTCGACTCACCGTCCTCGTCTCAAACCTGGGAGGAATCATTGTGACGCAGCAGGAAATATACTTCCTCGAACCCGCACGGCGTTACCTTCCAGGCGCCAAGCATGATCAGATCCTTTCCTGCCGATTCAGCGATCTTGATGCCCTCTGGCAGGATCACGAGTGCGCTCTAGGCAAGACCCAAACGGCGTCTGCAGATCAGAGCACTCCAACCGAGCACAACCCCTGGCAGACTGACGCTGTCTACCACAGCCTGTTCGACGAGGCCCGCTCGCTGGGGGTCACGGGTGAACAGCGCAGTGGCGAGCTGGGCCTGGTGGTGGACAGCTATTACTACCAGCAACATGGGGAAAGCTCTGCGATTCGGGTACAGAGCATCATCCATCAGATGAATTCCATATACGAGAGTCAGCTCGGCCTGACATTCCGAATCGGTGAGACTCGTGTGTCCACCCACTCCTCGCAGGACTCGCTCAGCTCTACTACCGATGTCAGCGATCTACTGAGCGAATCCAGCACAAGTCAGATGGTTGCTGGAAACGATCTGGTCCACCTGTTCACGGGGCGGGACCTGGACGGCTCGCCAAGGGGAAGCAGAAAAAGCCGGAAATAGTGCGACCACCCTACTGGATTAAATCAAGGTGCGAGAGAAGAGAGCAGGGTCGAGTCAGCATCTTTGTGTACTCCTTCGGCCCCAATTGGCGTCGCAACTCGACTCATTGGGAGCTCCGCGACGACGACATTGGAGTGTACATTCTGACAAGGACAACATCGCAATAGGCACCTGATGCGAATGGCTTCGGGGACACGGGCAGTCAGGAAGAAAAACCCTGAACCGTACCTTGGCTAGGCACCTTGCGTTTTCTTCGCTGTCCCACAAACTGATTCCGACTGCTTCCGTCCGGCTTGAGAAAATGGCCTGGATAACTACGCCGGGTGATCAGGGTTGGTTAATCTACTTCTCCTGTTCAAGCAGGGTGTGCGATACTTGTCACTTCGGGAACTACTTAATCGAGACAAGTTAGTCTAGGAGGGACGGGGGATATTGCTTGCTGACCATGGCAACACGGTAGTGCCCCGAGCCACGCGCTCGAGTCAAGGCCTCGACTCGCACGGCCTGGCTTCCACTTCCTGACCCAGCTGAAAAATTCCAGCAGGGTTGGAGACAGTAATGCTCACGGTAACGAAGGAGGCGGGTGCCCACCTGGCTCAGATGCTCGCCGAGACAGCCAGTCCGGAGAATCCAGTCATCCGAATCATTTTTGATCGCGCCAAGTTCAAAATGAAACGCGACGAGCAGCGACCTGGAGATGCCACGTTTAGCTACAGGGGCAACGCGGTCTTGGTGCTGGATCAGAACACTTCCCTGCTCTTGGACACAAGAACACTGGATGCACTCCGGATCAACCGGGGTGTAAAACTCGCATTGGACTAAGTCCAGGTTGCGATTAAGGCCTGGAAGGCTTTCTGATTTGGATACAGTCTAGTCTGATGCAGAGTCCATGTTCTAACTACGATCCGTCAGGCCCGGGCTTTTCGGGGAAATAAAGGAAACAGAATTTGCCGATCGAAGATGAACACGACGGGCTTAGGGCATTAATCAGCCTCGCGGAAGAAAAGGGCTATCTTCTATACGACGACGTCAACGATGCGCTTTCCGAGGAGCGTCTTGGCTCTGACGATCTGGACCAGATCCTGTATTTTCTCGGTGCCGCTGGAATCGAAGTGGTCGATTCCGAGCACCCGTCCGAGGGGGCACGACAGAAAATCGATGGCAAGGGAAAGGACGAAGGTCAGCCCGTCGAATTGACGCCCGAAATTCTGGGAAGAACCACCGATCCGGTCCGCATCTACTTGCGGGAAATGGCGACGGTTCCCCTGCTCGATCAAAGGCAGGAGGTAGAACTCGCCAAGCGTATAGAAAAAGCACAGCTGAATGTGCTTGAAGCGGTCTCAAGCTGTGCCCTCGGGGTCGCTGAAATCTTGGACTATGCAAAGGAGCTCGATGCCGGGAAAGCTCCCATCACGAAGCTTGTCAACGTCGACAAGGAGGGAAGGACCAAGGAGAACCTCGCAGATCTACGAGAAGATGTGCTGGGGAAAATTGTCGAGATCGGGAGGATGGAAGCGAAGGCTTTTCGAAACTGGAAGCGTCTGTATCAGGCCCGCCAAGATTCTACTGAATACGCGCAAGTGTTTGCTCGGTTGACAAGGGATCGGATCTCAATCGCCCGTTGCGTCCGAGACTTAGACCTAACGACGGCGACCCAGGTGAAGCTCCTTACTGTGATCAAGACCGCGTACGATCGGATGGCGGCTTTGGAGAGGGAAACGAAAAAATTCGAAGAATTGCTGAGGTCTCCCTTGGAGCAGCACGAAGCGAAGAGGGTGAAGGATCTGCTTCGAGGACTCGGAAAGGAAATTAGCGAGATTGAGGAAAGAGCTCAGGCCAACCCACAAGAACTCCAGCGAACTCTGGCGACGATCAAACAGAATGAACTGGAAGCAGATATTGCCAAGAAAGAACTGGTGGAGGCCAATCTCCGCCTAGTGGTTTCCATCGCCAAGAAATATCCCCACCGAGGCCTACCGTTCTTAGATCTGATCCAGGAAGGCAACACCGGGCTCATGAAAGCGGTAGACAAGTTTGATTATCGACGAGGCTACAAGTTCTCGACGTATGCTCACTGGTGGATCAGACAGGCTATTACCCGAGCGATTGCCGATCAAGGTCGGACCATCCGAATTCCGGTGCACATGATTGAAGTGATCAACACGCTGGCGCAGGCCCGTCGAGCTCTAGTGCAGGAACACGGGCGCCAACCCACTACCGAAGAAATTGCCCAGAGAGTGGGGCTGCCTGTCCTCAAGGTTCGCAAGGCCATGAAGATCGCGCAGCAGACAATTTCTCTGGAAACTTCAATAGGTCAACAAGAAGAGAACCCTTTGGGTGACTTCATCGAGGATCATGGAGTGCTCTCGCCGGAAGAGGCGGTGATCAATCTCAACCTGGCAGAGCGAAATTCCGCGGTTGTGCTAACCCTAACGCCCCGAGAAGAGCAGGTGATTCGGATGCGTTTCGGACTTGACGATGGCATCGGATGCACCCTCGAAGAAGTTGGTCAGAGGTTTTCTGTGACTCGGGAGCGCGTCCGTCAAATCGAAGTCAAGGCGCTACGTAAACTGCGCCAGTCTCCAGAACCAAAGCCTAAGACCTCTTAGCCGTGCCGCTGGCCCCCATTCGAGAACGAAACTTTAGTGTCCTGCAGTGGCACGGGAATCCCTGCCCGTGATGACCGGCCGGTGGAGCCGAAGACTCCACAATCACGGCCTGGAAAACCGTGCCACGGTTTCTTGTAAAATCTCCTGAAACCGTTCATATCCCATTCTAAATAATTAGTTAAGTAAGTTTTCCATCCCAATCTCAAAATGAAGTTGAACTAAATCTGCCTCCGGCGGATAGATAAAGACTCCCCAATAGATCCT
>Ga0310121_10000535_pt1 | contig 41418 bp, 33 predicted proteins | sample CB27_Tmax_986_MG_FD_203504 | JGI IMG/M metagenome (GOLD analysis project Ga0310121, IMG submission 203504) | Marine microbial communities from Western Arctic Ocean, Canada - CB27_Tmax_986 | ecosystem: Environmental > Aquatic > Marine > Oceanic | place: Canada: Western Arctic Ocean | collected...
GTGAACGTTCCTAGCTACCTCTGGAACTACCGCACCTTCACATACTTGCGTAAGCGCTGTGGACGCGGCTCGCCAGAAAAAATGCTTCCGTTCCGATCCACGGTAAGGGACTCAGCCCCACTCCCCCCAGCGGTTATCGGCGGATTGTCGCCCGGGTCGAGGATGAAATGCTCGACCCAACCGGTTGCCACGTCCCCGATCCTGATTCCCTTTTCCCAGCCTGGATTCTGAGTCATATCCGACTCTGAGTCTGCCACATAGATTTTTCCATTATCATCGATCGCGATATCGCTTGGCATTCCAAACTGTGTCCATCGATTTATATAGTTACCGTCCTGATCGAAGATGACGATCCGCATGTTTTGCCGGTCGGCGACGAAGAGTCTTCCCATTGCGTCCATGGCAATGGCGTGCGGGCCATAGAGCTGACCGGGACCGTGCCCGGTTTCTCCGAAATCCTTGATGAACGTTCCATCTGCCGAATAATGGACGATTCGGTTGTTAGCGTTCTGGTTATGACCGTCCACAACGAAGATATCGCCGTTGGGACCTGTGACGACGTCACTCGGTGAGTCGAAGTGATAGGGCCCATCTCCCGCAACCCCGGCCTCGCCCAGGGTCATAAGGACCTCACCCTGTGGGGAAAACTTGAAGACCTGGTGTCCATAGACTCGTCCTGGCACCAGCGTTGATTCTCCGCCTCCCGCTTCCGTCACCCAAATGTTTCCATCCCGATCCACATGGATTCCATGCGGCCACTCGAACATGAGGCTGCCAAAACTAGTTACCACGTTGCCGTCCGGATCGAACTTGATGATTGGGTCCAGATCAGAGCTGGTACAGCGCGTCTGACTTCCTTTAGGTGTGCCGTCGTTACCGCATCTCACGATTGCCCAAAGGTGCTCCCCGTCCACATCCATCTCGACTCCACCGGGGGACCCCATCTCCCTCCCGGCCGGCATTTGCACCCACGCGTCTCCCATAAGCCCGATGCCGTTGCCCGCCTGAAAACCGTCCATCGGGCGGTACGGATTTGGTCCCATCTGGGCCTGTGCCTCTACGTGAAGCACAGTGATTGTCACAACTGCTCCCAGCAGAATCGTAGATAGGCCTTTCACTCTCTTCGACATGTTAGAACCTCCTCTTGAAGCAAAGCCGGGGCGGGCGTCTTGCAGAAGAACATCTATTTTTCCCGAGGCCATACCGCCCCCTTCGTAGACACGAGAGAATTCGAACGAGTGCTCTACCATGCATGTAAGGGCTAGCCCCACGATGGTTGGCCATCCAAGTCTGCTCATGCTGGCTCGCCCACTATAGGGACGTGTCGAATGAGGCGCCAGAGGCGAGCGAGTGGGACGGGTTGGCAATAACCGAACGATTATCGGGGCCGGAGTGGGATTCTTAGCGGATCTATGAACAGGCTTTTATGTAGTTGATGGCATGCTCCCGGCGAAGTTGCGGCTCCGAGTGGGGCAGGGCAGAATCAGGGCATGGAGAAGCAGCTTGAATGCTTGATTCTAGTGGTGGGTATCACCTCCAAGGGTGTCCGCGTCGGCAGCAGTAGCGGCTGGATCGAACAGCCCTTCAGGAGCTGAGAGTAGGGTGGCAGGAAACGATCAACCTAACCCCGGGGAGAACTTTCCTATGAAGCTGCAACATGACTGGAACCGCCGAGACTTCGTCCGGGTGACCGCTAGTGCTGCTGCAGGTGCCGCGGCCCTCCCCGCTCTACCCAAATACTCGCACGCCGAAGCCGAGACTCCCACCGCAATTCAGTCCGATGAGCTGCCGCGGCTGACGATTGCTCAGGCATCGCGGATGATCCGGGAGAGAGAGATTAGTTGCACGGAGCTCACGCAGGCCTGTCTGGCCCGTGCCGAGGCGTATAACCCCACAGTCAACGCTTTCATCACGATCATGTACGAGGAAGCTCTCGTGCAAGCCCGGGAACTCGACGCTGAGGCGAGTGCGGGCAACTTCCGCGGCCCTCTGCACGGCATCCCCATCGGGCTCAAGGACAACATAAACACGGCGGGAACGCGAACGACGGGAGGCAGCCTGGTGTTCGAGGAGAACGTTCCTGAAGAGGACGCCTTCGTGGTCAAGTGCCTGAAGGAGTCCGGTGCCGTGATCATGGCCAAGGCAAATCTCCAGGAGTTCGCAATGGGCGCGAGTAACGTCTCCACGTACTTCCTTCCTGTCCGCAACCCTTGGGCACTTGACCGTATCTCGGGCGGCTCTTCTGGGGGCTCGGCGGCGGCGGTGATCACAGATATGACCCTCGGAGCGCTGGGCACCGACACGGGTGGCTCGGTCCGTATGCCTGCTGCGTATTGCGGCATCGTAGGCCTCAAACCCACGTATGGTCTGGTCTCCATCGGGGATATCATCCCGCGTACATACTCGCTAGACCACTGTGGTCCGATGACAAAAACGGCCGAGGATAGTGCTTTGCTCCTGTCCGGCATGGTGGGGTACGACAAGCACGACGTGGCCAGCGTCCAGCATCCTCTCGAAGACTATGGGGCGGTCCTGAGTCAGGACGTGAGTGGGCTCCGCTTGGGAATCCCGAGAGAGCCTTTCTTCGACTTCCTCGATACGGAGATTGCGAGTGCCGTGGAGGAGGCCATCGGCGTCCTGACAGAACTGACCCGGAGCGTTAGCGACATGCGCCTTCCGCCCCAGGGGAGATACTCGAGATCATATCTCTCCGGGGAGATCGAGGCGTTCCACTGGGAGTTGTACCAGCGGGGTGCCGGCCGCTATTCGCTCAACCAGAGGCGGACGATCGAGGCCGTCCACACGAGGCTCAACGATGTGGCGACGACGCAGTGCTCGACAAGGGTTGTGGACTACATCAACGCCCAGTGGGAGTTGCAGAGAATGCGGAAGACCATTGACGACGCCTTCGTCGACCACGACCTCGTCGTGCTTCCTACATGGCGCGTGATGCAGCCTACCATCAACGAGGCGCTCGAGCGGGAAGAGAACGGGGGAGAGCCGACGGAGCCGATGGTCACGTCGAACTGCTCACCCTTCAACAGTTTCGGCATTCCCGCGGCCTCAATCCCATGCGGCTTCTCGGCCGACGGGCTCCCCATCGGGCTCATGATCGCGGGGCCGCGCTTCTCAGAAGGTAGAGTGTTAGCCCTTGCGAACGCCTATGAGAAGGCCACGGAATGGCATACGCGGAGGCCGGACCTTAGCCTCACCACGCCTGTCCCACCCATTGACCGGAAAGATGGCCGGTAGAGAGGAAATTCTAGAGATGTCTACAATTTCGTCGTTCCAACCGATGGAATGGGGTCCTGATGAGTGAACAGTCGGTGACCCGCAAGGCGATCGCGTGGGGACCGGTGGTTCTCTGGGCTCTGGCCCTTTTTTTGTTGAGTGAGCCCTGGTTTGCCCTGCCTGGGTTCCAGCGACTCCTCGACGAGTCCACCTACTATTCGGACAAGCTCGGCCACTTCGTCCTTTACCTTGCGCTGGGCGGGCTCCTGGCCAGGGGAAGATGGGCTAGCGGGATCGAGGTGCGACACACGGTGCTGCTAGCAGTTGGGTGGGCCTACGGTGCGTTGGACGAGTGGCATCAGAGCTTTGTGCCCGGGCGAACTCCAGACATCGCAGACTGGCTGGCAGACGTGGCCGGCGTTGCCGTAGGATATACGATCATCACCCTCGCCAGAGCGTCAGGGTGCTCTCGTAAGAACTCCTTGATACGCTCCAGTGCGAAACCCTGATCTTGGATTGTCGGAAGCAGCTAATGTACCGGATATCGTTCTAGTTGTGCGCGGCTGTACCTGGCACCGAGGGAAAGAAATTGGTGGGATAGGGACCTCCTAGCGGAGTACACCCCTTCTTGTCTTTGCCGCGGCGGGGAGGTGGTTGTTGATGACGGAGAAGTCAAGGCCGCCTTAAGGGCTCCAGATCAGTCCGATCCAAGGCATCCAATCCTGCTCGTTATTATTCCAGGTGGCACTCAGGGAAACCACCAGGTCATCTTGGAGGGCCCGAGTATAACTGATCCCAGGCAACTCGTTCCACGGTTCGTCCAGGAAATTCAGCATGAAATAGCTCAATTGTACTGAACCGATGCTAAGACGTGCACCACCAAACTGTGCGTGCAAGATGCTCTCCAGATTTTCCACTCCATCGTTTTCTGTCTTCCAGGCGTTGGGTTCCTCGAAGAGGACACCAGGCCAGTAGAGAATATCCAGGTTTGCCAGTTCATTTAACCGAACGCTGAAATCAAGCCTCAGGCCGGCTACTGGGGCACTCTGGACATGACCTACGGCACCACCCGCCAAGAAAGTCAGATTATCCTTCTCAAAGTACTGTCCGTAGGCAAGCCAGGCTTGTTCGCTTTGAGCGGCGACCTCTGCAAAGCGTCCATTGCTTTTCCTGAATCTGGCGATACCAGAGACTCCGCTGGTGATTGGGTCAGAACCTGAGCTCACGATAAGCGTTTCGAGTTCATATCCGTCCTGGGCCTGAGCGGACTCTGGCACAAATGCGAAAACAAGAAGGACTAGGAATAGAGTGATATTCTTCACTTTCAGTTCTCTGATCGGGAGAGTATGGGGTGGAATGATTTGGTGATGTTATCTGAGAGTGTCATCGAATCTCAGGGATTCAGCCAGTAGGTGAGCTTGAGCATGAAGAAGTTGTTGGGTTTCAGACCAAATAGAGCACGCGTGTCCCGTCCGAGCGCGAACTCACCGACGTCACCTTCCATCCTCCCCCCTTCCGTGCCTACCATCTGCTGTGCGCGAGTTTGCTGCCAGACTAGGAAGAGTGTGCTTCCAGAGCGCCACTCCCATCGGAGCACCGCGTTCCCGAGTAGTGACAGGAAATTAAAGTCGAGAGTGCCCACCTGAAAGACATTTTGGCCGGTGTCGTTGGGATCAACCCTGAGTTTACCATCATCGCTGCGGGTCACGGTACCCAGGTCCTGTCCGTAGTTGAGGAAATCGAAGCTGCGTGCCCTGGCAAGTTCCATCAGTCCGAGGTAATCCCCATTTGAAACGAATGGCTGCGCGTAAAGCTCGAAGGTGAGGTCTGGGCTGAACGTCACGTTCAACCTCGTCTCAACACCGACGGTTGTTTGATCCAGGGGCGCGAATACGTAGCGTCGGTCGAATGTGTGACTGGCTGTAGGATCCGAGACAGCCGTCACATACTGAGCTGCCGAGTGAGTCCGAGTCACATTCGGCCCAACTTGGAAATCGAAGATCTCGTAGAATCGAAATCCCAAGAGCAGATCTCCACCTCGTCTCCATCCGCTTTCCTCGCCCTCCAGGAATTCGAATCCGGCTCTAACCCGCCAGACCTTCCGTTGATCGGTGTTGAATCCGATTCGCCCAGAGTAACCACCTGGCTGGAGGGTGAGCGGGCCACCTCGGGTCAGCCTGTCATTCCAGGTCTCGAATTGACGCGCAATGCGTGCGTTGAAGCCATTGAAGCTCACGTGTTGTGCACGGACGGACAGACTCGTCTCGGCGGCCACAGCCTGGCCTTCGAAATTGAATGTGCTGGTCCAGCCGGTGATGATGTTCAGGGTCCGAAAGTGCCGCCCAGCCGTGGGCTGCTCGTACCCGAATCTAGAAGTCACATCAACTCGATCAGCCCAACTCTGAAAACCTAAGTCATTTACCTCATAGCCCGGACTGATTGCTGTGACTCCCAGGCCTCCCTGCCAGCTTCCTGCCTGCTTCACTAGGTCAAGCTTCCCATAGAAGCCGGCCAGTGAGGTGGCAGTAGGATCGAACTCGAGATGGCCCGCATCAGGCCGGTCCATATAGCGTGCCGAGCTCTTCTGCACGCGGGCAATTGCATCTGTGCTCCCACGTGCTCGACTCCCCGACAACTTTCCTGCCAGCATCCATTCCTGGGAGTTCCATTCGATACGGCCGTCGAAACCGATGGAATACGCTGCCGACCGCAGTCGTGCCGCGAGAGCCTCGGCTTGGAGATCCCTGTGAACGCTCGTCACAAGCACTCCGAACGATCCCGTCCCCTGACGGACATCTTTTCTTAGTCTGCCCGTGAGATAATTTGCCAGAGGTTCGACTTCCGTCCTAGCCATTATGCCGTCCGCATCGACCCAGGGTGCCTGGATGCGATCGGTTGTGGCATTCAGGATCCCCAAGGACCAGCCGCCTGCCGTTTTTCCGGATAGTTTCATCGCGCCTAGAATGGTAGTCGCCCCAGGGACTTCTGAGTACTCGGCGTCGTCCGGTACCAATCCCTGAGGTGCCCTTCCAATTCGTCTGGAATAGACTAGCTGAGCCTCCGATCCTCCCGGCCGCCCTCCTACATCCCCAAATCGGAAGATTTCGGCTCCCTCCACGAAGAATGGGCGTTTCTCATCGAAGCGCGTCTCGAAAGCTGAGAGGTTGATAACCGCCGGGTCCAGCTCGACCTGACCAAAGTCAGGGTTTACCGTCGCATCCAGGGTTAGGTTTGTACCTAGCCTGTATTTCAGATCTAGCCCGGCGTTCCCGAAGAAGTCCGATCCGCTCCGAAAGGGGTTCTTGAAAGTCGCTTGCTCGCTATGTGGAATCTGTAGATACTCTGCGCGACCCGTGACAAACGGCAGGAGCTCCAAACGCTTTCCCGGTCCGATCCTCTGGATCCCGTCCAAATGCCCATAGCGGGCAACCCCACGGGGCTCGCTCCTGGGAGTAAATGCCCAAACGGTGTCCTCGCCCTTGCGTCGCAGCTTTCGCTCCATTTGGAATCCCCAGTTCTGGACCTGGCTTTCCCCGTACCGAAGCTGGCTAAACGGAATCCTCATTTCGACGAACCAGCCTTGGTCGGTGATCATGGTGTCGAGGTCCCAAACCGGGTCCCACGAAGTGTCCTGGAGCCCTCCTCCCGCGATGATGATCTGATCTTTCTTGACTCCAGATGGCCATGTACCGAATCGGTAGGCGGTACGGTGATCGTGGTAACTGTCAAACAGAACGACGAAGAAATCCGCGTCTGGCACCGCCGCATCCCTTCGCGCCAGGCGGTTGAACACCTCTCCTTCGTCCCACAGCCAGGCACCGACATAGATGAAATCGTCGTCATAGAGGAGCCGAACCTCGGTTTTCTCACTGACCGGTTGACCTTCATTGGGGATTGTTTGGAAAAACTCGGTGATCGCGTGCGCCGTCATCCATGTCGGCTCGTCCAGAAGCCCATCGATCGTAATCGGTTGGTCGGTTCGAATTGCCTGTGCCTGAGGAGCCATCGCATCGTGAGAATAGCCGTCCCTTATCTCGCTCGATGCTCTCCTGGCCTCCCGAGTTGGCTCTGTGGACTGGGTCAGAACCACTTGAGGGACCCAAAGGAGCAGGCAAACTGCCCACAGAAGTGAAGGAAAAAACTGAGTGTAAGACATGAGGCCTTTCGGTTTTCCCTTCTCTAAGCCATCGACCGCTATTGTGAAGGACCCTCTAGGACGCGTCAGTGTCGCCGAACCCCGTCTCAGACTAAAAAGACTTGGTGAGGGCCACGGTTGGTGTCAGTGAACACAGGTACGATATCAAGGAGATCGTGATAGGAGATTGGATATCGAATGGCCATCCCACTAACGAACAATACTGTGTGTTTCCTGTAATGGGGTAACCCCGGAAACCATGGTTACAAGCACTCTGTTCTTGCCCTTCTTTCTTGAGGACTGATTTCAAGCTCTATGACCATAATTCCTAACGGTTTCCGGGGAGTGTGAGGAGGGGAAAGGGGGCGAAATTAGAATCTATCCATGAGCGTATCAATATTTAGTTCTGGTTCAAACTCGAAACATAAACCAGAGTTCAGTTGGGTAGGTGCTGTGTGAGTGTTTTAGGTATGAGAACCTTAATCGGGTGGTGGTGTTGCTGGTAATATCTATATGGGAGGGCCTTCGGTTGGATTCACTAGACCCGTACATGTTTGCCGATCAACTCACCACCCCTGTCGTGAGTAACTTACACGATTATTCGAGTGGCGTTCATGGAGTAGGGTGGCTGTGGACAGTGAAGTCGGGGCGGGGGATCTAGAGGTCGGCCAGCATGTGGCTTCTGCCCATCTTGTCTGTGCTGTGCTCGGGCGCGAGCAGGGTCTTCTACCGCCTCCAGGTGGACGGCCCACCTGTTCCCTCCGAGGGGCCAGTCCTCTTGGTAGCCAATCACCCGAACGCTCTTGTCGATCCCATCGTAGTTGCAGCCGTGGCGGGAAGGCCGGTCCGGTTTCTCGCCAAGGCGACCCTGTTCACCGATTCTAAGGTGGGGTGGCTGGTGAAGGCGGCGGGCGCTATACCGGTGTACCGTAAGCAGGACGACCCGACGGCCCTGGGCAGAAATAGGGACGTTTTCCAGGCTGTCTTCGAGGAGATATCGAAGGGGGCGGCGATCGGAATTTTCCCTGAGGGAATCAGTCACTCGGCACCGTCCCTGGTGGAGATCAAGACGGGGGCCGCCAGGATCGCCATAGGAGCCTATGGGCGAACCGGAGAGGCATTCCCGATTATCCCTGTCGGCATCGTCCCCGAGCGCAAGGAACGCTTCCGATCGAAGATGAGAGCCGTAATTGGTCACCCGATCGACTGGATAGATCTTGCGGACGGCGGTACGGAAGATCGAGAGGCTGTGGGGGAACTCACTGACCGGATCGAGGAGGGTCTGAGAGGGATCACATTAAACCTCGAGCGGTGGGAAGACCGACCACTGGTGGAAACGGCCGAGTCGATCTGGGCGCTCAAGGAGGGAGAGGCCGAGGGCCCCGCCCAACAGGTGAGCCGTTTTGAGATCACCGCTCGAATCTTGGCGGCCGTAAGGAGAGGATCGGTCGAACGTTGGACGTCGTTGGTCCGTGATCTAGATATGCACTTCCGTCGATTGACGCTGTTCCGCCTCCGACCAGGCGATCTTTATGCGGACACTACGCTTCGTTCGGTCGTCCATTGGACGGCTCGACGCCTCTACATGTTGGGTGCACTTGCTCTGATTGTGACCTTCTTCGGGTTCGTGACCTTCCTGATTCCGAGGCATGCCACGGGGGCACTGACCGCGAAGATGGATCCGGCCGCTGATGCCACATCGACCTACAAGATTCTTATCGGCACCCTGATCTATACTTCCTGGATTGTGGCCATGTCCCTTGTAGGGCTCATGCTCTTGGGCCCATGGATCGGTCTGACATTGCTGGCTCTTCTGCCGCTGTTCGGCATGGTGAGCTTGTTGTTGCGAGAACGCTGGCGATGGGCGGCCCACGAAGTGCGTCGCTTTCTGCTCTTACGCTCCGGCAGCCTTATCATCGAGGAGCTTCGAAGCGAACAAGAGCGCCTGTCCCGAGAACTCCGGGACCTATTCGCTGCCTGGGAGGCTGAGCTCCTTCACTGAAGCCCTGTGAGAATCGCCAAGAAGACTGGTCAGTTCTGGTTCAAACCTGAACCATGAACCAAAGTTCAGTTAGGGAGGTGCTGTATGAGTTTTTCAGGTATGGGGGCCTTGATTGGGGTGGCGGCGGTGTTGGTGATAATGGTTAGTTGCGGGGTTCTTATTGGAATTGCCCTATGGGAGGGAATTCGGGTGAATTCGCTTAAAGCCCGTTTGGACTCCCTTGATTCGGGGGTTAATGAACTCAAAGAGGACGTGTCGGGCCTTGAGGGGCGGGTGCTTGAGCTGGAGCCCGACGAACTGTATGACAATGACTACTAGTCATCCTCGTCCTTCTCCGAGGTTTGATAGCAGCCCCAATCAGGTTGCTGATCTGCGGGGTTCGGGACAGAATCGAAGCATGGCGAATACACGGTGTTCGAAATGAAGATGTCCGTAACAGGGGATGTACACCTCAGGGCTGGGCACCCTGAGCGCTACAACGCCCTCGAGAACGTCTTTGCCCAGACGGTTGCGGCCAGCATCGAAACCTTGATTATCGCCGGCGATTTGTTCGACAAGGATTTCCAGAACTGCTCGGAATTTGAGAGTCTCTGCCGCGATCACCCCACCGTTGAAGTGCACATCATCCCCGGTAATCATGACCCGAGCATCAGTAATAAGAGCATCACTGGGGCCAACGTTCACATCTACACAGAACCTGAAATCCTGGAGTTCGATTCGCTCACGTTTCTGTTCGTCCCGTATGAAAAGAACGCGAAGATGGGTGAGAAGATCGCCCAACTAGAACACGAGATCTACGGAAAAGAGTGGGTACTGGTCGGTCATGGTCATTTCTACGGGGGCGTGAAAGCACCGAATCCCTTAGAAGAGCCCGGAACGTACATGCCGCTTTCCAGGAAGGACTTGGGGAGATTCAAACCCCGGACGGTATTTCTCGGCCACATCCACAAACCTCACAGTCCCCACGATCATGTTCACTATGTGGGCTCTCCGTGCGGCCTGGACATCAGCGAGACGGGACACCGAAGATTTCTTGTCTACGACACCACCGACGGAAGCATCGAGCCCAGAGTCATCGAAACCGATGTGCTTTACTTCACGGAGACCTTTCTCGTTTTACCAAGGGAGGACGAAGTCCCGCTACTCAAGCAGGAGATTGCAAAACGGATCGAGTCCTGGAACATCGACGCTTCCGATCACTCGAAAGTGCAGGTCAGGGTGGAAGCCAACGGGTACGCGAAAGACAGGAGCGCGGTACGCGAGGCACTTGAACGGGGATTCGCGGGCTTCGCCTACTACAAGGATCAACCGCCGACGATCGATAATCTATTCGTGAGTTCGTACGATCAACTGGAGGCCATATCTGAGCGTACCATGAAGCTCATCGAGAAACTAGACTGGTCTTTCGGGAAGGACGATGAGCCGACTAGGGAGGAGGTAGAACTCGCCGCCCTTTCCGTTATCTACAGGACTTGAGTTCGATCATGACCTTCAGAATTGATCGGATCAAAGTCAACAGGGCCGGCCCCCTCGAAAGCCATTTCGACTTCGAACCCGGCGACCTGAACCTGATCTATGGTAAGAATGAAACCGGCAAGACGTATGTGGTAGAATCTCTGATCAAGTTTCTGTTCAAGACGAACAAAAGGGCGCTCGTCGATTGGAAGATCAGAGGATGGGACATCGCAGGCAAAGCCATCGTCTCGGGCCTGAAGAGTGACCCGGTCACGTTCACGATGTCAGGTCAAAAGTTGGAGGACTACTGGGAAGATGGCCTCGGTCTTCCGCGAGACCTCTCACGCCTCCTCGTTGTCCGAGCCGGTGAGACTGGGCTGGCCGAGGAGGGAGATGGCGTCGGTCGTGACATACTCAAGGATTACCTGTCCGGTGAGGGGCTACTCGACAGGGTCGATAAAAATATCCCGAAAACCATAAAGAAGGCTAAGGTTGAAGACCGCCAAATCACTGTCGACCAGCGAGGGGATCTGGTACGCAAAAGGGTCGCCTCGTTGAGGCGTCGTAAGGATCTGCAGAGTCTCATCGACGATGTTGAAGGGGAAAGGGGCTATACCTCCGGGGATGCCTGTTCGCTTCAAAAAAAGAAGGAAGAGCTCGGCGCTCAACTCGAGACGCTAGAAGACGCCAAGCGTTACCACGCAGCGCAACTGGCAGAACGGATACAGGGACTCCAGAGCGAGAAGAGTGGACTCCCCACCGAAGCCGATTTGGCGAGCCTCGAGCGCGATGTCAGGACCTGGGTGTCGCAAGAAGCAAAGATTAAGACCACGTCAGAGGACCTCCAAAAACTGGAAAGCACCAGCGCAGACTTTCAGTGGACAAAGCACGCGCTCGATGAGTACAGGCAGCTCACGTCCGGAGCAGCTGGCGGGGGTCACAGGAAGGTATTCATGCTCCTCGCGCTACTCTCCGTCACGGGGACAGTGGCCTTTGGCCTGCTCGGACTTCGCGTACCCTTAATCGTGAGCGCCGTGCTGTCGGTGCTCTTCGGGTCCATGACGTATGGGGACCTGAAGAAAGCTGCTTCATTTGCAGGCGAGAACACCGAGCTGGAAAAACTGAAGGCTGAATACCGCAACAGGTTCGGTTCCGATCTCACGGACAGGGCGACGCTCCAGACAAAGTGGGAAGAGCTTAACAAGAGCCAGATCCTTGCCGCCCCGCTGAGGGAAGCCCTAGGCGAGTTGTCCGAAGCAACGGGCACCCTCAAGAGGGACACTGCTGCGGCCCTGAAAGACTGGACGGGCAGTGAGGTCCCGGCAGAAGAGTGGCGGGCCACGATCCGAGACTTCAGAGAAAGAAATGTTGGCCTTCAGGGGCAGATTGCCTCGATCGGAATCGAGTTGAGAGCGCTCCTCGTACCAGACGACAAATACGTCAAGGAGGACCCTGGAGAAAAGTGGGATTCGGAACGTTACGCTGAGGTCACAAAAGGCCTTAGCGTCACCGATGAGGCGCTGAAACAGGAGGAGGAGGAGCTCGAGATGCTCAAGGTCCGTGTTGCCCAGGAGACGGGCCTCGCAAACTCCGACTGGGAAGACCTGATCACCGATCTCCGCGTCAAACGAGAGAAGGCCGCACAGGAATACCGGGAGTGTACCGCTGAGATCCTGGCGGGAATCCAGGTCCACACGGTAATCGAGGATTTTCGCCAGGATGAGAACAGCAGGATCGCACAAGGCCTGGAGAGAGACGAGCTGACCGAACCACTCCAGGCTCTCACCGGTCGCTACCGAAGCATCCGACTGGACGATGAAAAGGGGGGTCTGGTTGTCACCTCGGACAGCGATGAGGACTACCCGCTAGCTTCCATGAGCACCGGGGCCCGGGAACAGATCTTCCTTGCCTTGCGGATGGGCTTTGCGTCGATCGCCATGGAAGGGCAAACCGGTTTCCTCATCCTGGATGACGCCTTCCAGCACTCCGACTGGGAGCGCCGGAGTAAACTAGTCGCCCGAACCCTGAGCTTCGTTGAAAGTGGCTGGCAGGTTTTCTACTTCACCATGGACGATCACATCCGGGGCCTGTTCCAGAAAGAAGGCGATAGAGTGGGCGATGGTTTCAGGGAACACCGACTAGTCTAGAATTGAGAGGCGCGCCAGATCCCACTGTCCGTTCTCCGCGAAACCCCCACCTGCCTTGCGAATCTTGCCTTTCTGCTCGTAGCCCGTGGACAGGAACTCAGGTGTTCGTCATTCAGTGAAGCTGTACGTGAGGCCATAGACAAATAGAGCGACAGGCCGCTCAAAGGGGACAGAGGTGCACAAAGTCATGTACTGGTCAGCCGGAGTCGCGGTTGGCGGATTCTTGTTTGGATTTGACACGGCGGTGATTTCTGGGGCGGACCAACCGCTGCAGCGACTTTGGCAAATGAGCGACCTTCTCCATGGTGCGTTCGTCATGTCGTCAGCGCTTTGGGGAACGGTCATCGGAGCATTGACCGGGAGCATCCCTTGCGACCGTCTGGGGAGGAAACGAACGCTCACGCTGGTTGGCGTTTTCTATCTGGTATCGGCGCTAGGATCGGCGCTTGCCTCCGACCCCTATTCTTTCGCCTTTCTGCGTTTTATTGGCGGGCTGGGTGTAGGCATTTCTTCGATCGCTGTACCAGTTTATATCTCGGAAATCACTCCTCCCGCAATTCGTGGCCGTCTGGGCGCACTCTATCAGTTCCAGATCGTGTTCGGCATTCTGATCGCACTTCTGTCCAACTTCCTCCTGTCGGAATACGCAGGCTTGGGTTGGCGTTGGATGCTCGGTGTCGAGACGGTACCTGCACTTGCCTTTCTGCTCATTGTGCTCAGAATCCCGGAGAGTCCGCGATGGCTACTTACCCAGGCCGGGAACGAGGCAGAGTGCCGTCGCGTCCTGGCCATTAGCGACCCCGTCCGAGTCGACGAAACGATCGCGGATATCCGACGATCAAGTAACGAGCAGACAGGCGGCCGCTTGTTCGTGCGGCGCTATCGATTTCCTATTCTGCTTGCATTCCTGATCGCGGCATTCAATCAACTTTCGGGCATCAATGTCATCATCTATTTCGCACCGCGGGTGTTTGGTTTAGCAGGTTTGGACAGCAGCTCCGCGTTGTTGTCTACCGTCGGCATCGGTCTGGTCAATCTAGGGATGACGCTTCTGGGAATGTGGCTGATTGATAGGGCAGGGAGGCGAGCTTTGCTGGGGATCGGTTCGGTGGGCTACATCGTGTCTCTGTCCGCGGCAGCCTGGGCTTTCTATACGAATGCTGGTGGGATGGTGATTGTTGGGTTTGTCTTCCTTTTCATTGCCTCACATGCTGTAGGTCAAGGCGCTGTAATCTGGGTATTCCTTTCAGAGATCTTTCCCAACAACGTCCGGACGAAGGGACAGTCGTTGGGTAGCGGCACCCACTGGGTGGCTGCGGCACTCATTACTTTGGTCATGCCCTATTTCCTCGGCCGATTTGAGGCTCATGCGATCTTCACCTTTTTCGCTCTCATGATGGTGCTCCAGCTCTTCTTCGCAATCTTCATCATGCCAGAGACAAAAGGGAAGAGCCTGGAGTCCCTCGCTGGGGAGCTTGCGAGTGTGAGACCGAAGAGCGCGTAATCTGATGAATGCCCCGGGACCTGTCGGGCCTCTCTACGGCGGAGTCGAAGCAGGCGGTACGAAGTTCGTTTGCGCGATTGGTCGTGGAGCAGACGATATCAGCAACATTGTCGAGATCCCGACGAATGATCCGGTTACGACGATTCGCGAGGCGATTCAGTTCTTTCGGGAGAGCAGGGATACCGGACATAACCTGAGCGCGATCGGCATCGGTGCCTTTGGTCCGATTGAGTTGAACATGGACGCGTGGAACTACGGGTATATCACGACCACGCCCAAACGAGGCTGGCAGAACATCGATATCCACGGTGAGTTCTCCCGAGGGCTGGGTCTCCCCATCATCATCGACACCGACGTCAATGCAGCTGCGATCGGCGAACTGCGCTGGGGTGCAGCGCGCGATCTTGACCACTTTCTGTATGTGACGGTTGGTACGGGGATCGGAGTCGGTGCGGTGATCGGCGGAGTGCTTCTGAGTGGAGCACATCATCCAGAAATGGGCCACATGTTAGTCCCCGTGAGCCCCGATGAACTCAGCGGATTCGAGGGCGTTTGTTCCTTTCACGGGACCTGTGTGGAGGGCCTGGCATCGGGTGCCGCAATCGTCAAACGCTGGGGATGCATGCTGAGCGAGTTTCCAGCCGATCATCCTGCATGGCGTCTGGAGGCCGAATACCTGGCAATGTTTATTGCCAATCTTACGTTCACCCTCCAACCCCAGCGAATCCTCCTTGGCGGTGGCGTTATGAATGCCCGTCTGCTGTCAATGGTGCGCGAATACCTGCATTATCGCGTCGCGGGCTATCGGGCCACGCTCACGGAAATCGAGGCTGTGAATCAGTATGTGATCCTGCCAGAACTAAGAGGTCGAGCTGGCGTTCTTGGCGCTATCGAGTTGGCAAATCAAGCGTACGCCAAGGACCCTCTGCGCGGGATTTGAACTAGATTTCCGCTACAACGCGTTTCGTGAGATTAGCGGAAGGACATAGAGATTCGGATAGTCTGTTCGCCAACACCTTCACTGAAACTGAGATGTACGACTCTTATCCCCCCGGTCCCGAAGGAGGGAGATGGACAATGAGATTCATAGCCACAGCAGCTATGGCTGCAGTCTTGCTCTAGGTGCCCGTAAGTGGGGCGAATCAGGATTTGGGGTTCCGACCAATGATCCAGAAGAATATTGACGCTGTATCCTCTATGAACTCATCTTCTTGGTGGGCGAATCCTGAAAACTGAGGACGCCGACCCAAGAAATTATGAAGCTGGTACCGTTCTTCCGATCTTAACTATGGCTAAGGGTCTGAGGTCGCGCTCCGTGGATCGTCGTTACCTGATCGTCTTCATCGTCTGCGCGGTGATCATGGTCGGTACGGGGGTTCTCTGGAGCCCAGACGTGGACGAGGATTTGACGGAGGATCTTCCCGGACAGGTGACTGGGCGAGGGTTTACGACCTCGGTCACTTGCCAGGCATGCCATCCGGCTCAATACGACGCCTGGCACCGCTCCTACCATCGGACCATGACCCAAGTGGCGACGCCTTCCACGGTGCTGGGAGCGTTCGATGACATCGTGCTCGAGGACCGCGGCTACCGGTATCAATTCGAGCGCCGGGGCGACGAAATCTGGGCTGAGATGCCCGATCCGTTTTGGTTTGAGACCCCGCCCTGGTTGATGGAGATCCTCGACGACGATTTCCCCGAGAGCCCACCACGGATCGAGGCACGGGTGGTGATGTCCACAGGTTCTCATCACATGCAGAACTACTGGGTGCGCCGACCGGACCAGGGAGACGGATATCTGGAGCCTGACAATGGAGCACTCATTCAACTTCCGTGGATTTGGCTGATTCACGAGGAGAGATGGATTCCGAATCAGGATTCGTTTCTCGGCCCACCGAGCGTTTCAGTCGAGGGGCCGGTTCGTTGGAACGGGGACTGCTCTGCGTGCCACTCGGTCGCAACCGAGCCACGGGCTTCCGAGAGCTACGACCGTTTCGACACCCGGACGGTGGAGTTGGGCATCGCGTGTGAAGCTTGCCACGGTCCGGCTGAGGAACACGTCCGTTTCTATCAGTCACCGGTGCGGCGTTACCTGCAGTACTTTCGCAAGTTGTGGGGGGAGGATGCCCCCGATCCGACGATTGCCAACCCGGCAAAGCTTGATCAGCGGCGGTCAGTCGAGACGTGTGGTCAATGTCACAGCTTTGGAGAATGGCGAGACCAGGAGGGGCTCAGGAGGAGTGGAGTCCCGTTCCGTCCGGGAGATGAGCTGGATGAATACAGGTCGGTGTTCCTCCACACGGAGGATCCCGAGGATCCACTGTTGCTAGAAATGTTGGAGACTGAACCCACCGCCCTCGACGACAGGTTTTGGCGTGACGGAACCATTCGGGTCGCGGGTAGGGAGTACAATGGGTTCCTCGAATCTTCAGGTCACACAGATGAAATGACGTGTCTATCGTGCCATTCGATGCACGAGTATGAAACACCAGATACGCAACTCGATCCCAATGTCACCGGGAACCGATCGTGTCTGGGTTGCCATACGGACTATGTGGATGAGGTCTCGGAGCATACTCGGCACCTTCCAGAGTCCTCCGGTAGCGAGTGTATGAATTGTCACATGCCGCATACGACATACGGCCTCTTTTCAGCGATGCGCAGTCACCGAATCGACAACCCGAGCGCTCGGGTTTCGCTGGAGAGTGGGCGTCCCAATGCATGCAATCTCTGCCATCTCGATGAGACTCTGGAGTGGACGAGCCAATACCTCAACGAATGGTATGAGCAGCCTCTCGTGGAGTTGGACGAGGATGAGCGAGCGATCGCCGCCTCGGCCCTTTGGATCCTGAGAGGGGATGCGGTTCAACGGACGATCCTTGGCTGGCACATGGGGTGGGATGCGGCTCGAGAGGTGTCCGGCCATACCTGGATGGCTCCGTATCTGACACAACTTCTCGTGGATCCATATTCCGCCACCCGGCAGGTGGCCTATCGATCCATGGTCACGCTCCCGGGATTTCAAGACTTCGAATACGACTTTCTTGCCCCCCTTTCAGAACGTGAGGAAAAGACCAACGAGGCTTTGGAGCGTTGGATAAGGGCTGGCGGACCGCAGAGAGCCGGGGCTCACCTGCTTATCGATGAGGAAGCCTGGATCGATTTTGAGGAGTGGAGCCGACTTCTGGCGGAACGGGACCAGACGCCGGTGACGATCATAGAGTGAGTGGTCGAACCGGCGCCTCGCAGCAGGGCTCCTCAGGCCTTGCGGACACCTCCCGATTGCATTTCCGAGTAGGATGGTGGTCCCTCCTCTTGTTTCTTACGCTGGGGCTGATCCTAGAGACTCTGCACGGGTTCAAGGTCGGCTTTTACCTCGACGTTCCCAACAGCACGCGCCGCCTAATGTGGACCCTGGCGCATGCTCACGGCACCCTTCTCTCCATTCTCAATCTGGTCCTCGCGATGTCGATCCGTCTTCTACCCGACTGGGAGGGGACCAACCGAACTCTTGCGTCGAGGTGTCTTCTGGGTGCGCTGGTTCTCATGCCTCTGGGCTTCTTTCTGGGAGGGATATTCACTTATGGAGGGGATCCTGGCATCGGTGTGATTCTGGTGCCTCCTGGAGGCTTGCTCCTGTTTCTCTCCGTGCTCCTGACCGCGAAAGCTTCTGGAGGATTGTCCAGACGAGGATGAAAGCTGTCATGAGCGGAAGGCTGACGATGGGTTTGTACGCGGCATTGTCCGTCTTCATCCCTTTAATCCTCCTAAGAAGGCCCCAGTACTGCGGTCCCCTTGGCACGAACCACGGACCTCGGCATAATGTCGGCCGATATCGGTCGCCACGCGGTCTCCGCATCTTGGATTCTCGCACGTCGGCCTGGCACACGACCCGACAGTCCAAACGAAGGCCCATGCATCGACTTCGCTACATCATCCTGTTCTGCTCCCTCGTTATAGGCGCTGACCTTCGGGCTCAACAGGCCCCGACTGTACGCGCCACCGCGATCACGAGCGCGCCCGTCATCGATGGTCGACTCGACGACGGCATGTGGGCTGAGGCCCAAGTCATCTCCGACTTCGTGCAAAGTGAGCCGACCGAGGGACGACCGGTCTCCGAGCGCACGGAGGTCCGGGTGGTTTACGATGATGAGGCGCTCTACGTGGGCGCGTGGCTCTTCGACAGTAACCCAAGTTCTCTCGTTTTCGGTCAAACGCTCAGAGATGCCTCGCTCACCGAGTCCGACGCCTTCGTGCTTGTGCTCGACACGTACCTCGACAGGCAAAATGGCTTCGTATTCGGGACGACCCCTGCTGGAATCGAGTACGACGGCCAGGTCGCGAACGAAGGCCAAGGCGGACGCGGTGGCAGCGGGCGGCCCGGCACCAGTACCAGCCGACAGCAGAGGGGATCGGGAGGTGGATTTAACCTGAATTGGGACGGGAGCTGGGAGGTCGCGACCACAACCGACTCAGGTGGCTGGTACGCCGAAATGCGCATCCCCTTCACCACCCTGCGCTACGGGGTGGAGGGTGTCCAGACATGGGGACTGAACTTCGGGCGGAGTATCCGGCGCAACAGCGAGGAAGCGTTCTGGGCGCCGATCCCTCGACAGTTCAGCCTCTACCGCGTATCGCTGGCGGGGACGCTGGACCTCGTAGCGCCCGGCAGACGAATCTCCACGGTCAGCCCCTATGTGCTGAGCAACGGTTTCAAGGACTACACCGTTACGTCACCAAACGCGGAGTTCGGGACTAAGGTTGGCGTCGACGCGAAGATCGGTCTCAATCAAAGCCTGACACTCGACCTGACGGTCAACACCGATTTCGCGCAGGCCGAAGTCGACGACCAGCAGGTCAACCTGACCCGCTTCTCGCTCTTCTTCCCCGAGAAGCGTGCCTTCTTCCTCGAGAACGCGGGGACCTTCTCGGTGGGTGCGAATCAATCGGCCGAGCTCTTCTTCAGCCGTCGCATCGGCCTTTCCAGTGGGCAGGAAGTCCCCATCCGCACGGGGGCGAGGGTCACGGGCAAGGTCGGCGACGTGCAGCTAGGCATGCTCAACATCCAGACCGGCGACCTCAGGGTGTCCGACGCGGTGACCGGGGTTGCCCAGCAGGTGGCTCCCGACAACAACTTCGGTGTCGTGCGAGCGTTACGGGAGTGGGAGAATCGGTCGCGCATTGGCGGGATTTTCGTGTCACGACTGAACACCAACTCGACGAGCGACTACAATCTGACCTACGGCCTCGATGGCCGGCTCGGGATCGGCCAGAGCCTCACCTTCGACGGCTGGGCCGGCCTGACTACCACGCCCCTCCCGTCTGGCACGCCCGACCTCAGAGAGGGATTTAACAATGGGGAGTTCGGCTACGAAGGCACCGGGGCCTTCGTGAACCGCGACTGGCAGGTATCGGCCGGCTACCGCCAGATTGGCAGCGAGTTCAATCCCGAAGTCGGTTTCGTGAACCGTAGCGCGTACCGCTACGGCAGCGCTCGAGTCCGGTATCACATCCGCACGGAAGGGGTGGACTGGTTCCGGGAATTTCGCCCGCATATCGGTACAAATGCGTTCTGGTCACTCGATGGCTTCAACGAGTCGTACTACATCCACATCGACAACCACTTCGCCTTCGAGAATGGTGCCGAGATCCATCTTCCGGGCTGGAACCTCACGGGCGAGGGGCTCGTCGTCCCGTTCCAGATCCGTGACGAAGGGGATCTGCCTGGTGGCGGCCGCGGGCCCGTCATCATCGCGCCCGGTACCTACGACAACCAAGAGTTACTGTTCCGCGCGAACACGAACCTGAGTGCACCGCTATCGCTTTCCGCAGGGGTATTGTTCGGAGGCTTTTACTCCGGGAGCCAGGTCTCACCCGAGGGAACCCTCTCCTATCGCTTCCGAGACCGACTCACGACCTCGGTGAGCATGAACTACTTCGACGTGGAACTCTACGAAGGGAGCTTTACGACCTCGGTCGTCAGGTTCGCCGGCTCGTACTCCTTCACCCCGCGCATCTACCTGCAGGCGAACCTCCAGTACAACGACGATTCGGAGGATCTGGGCAGTAACATTCGCCTCGGATGGCTCGACACCGCCGGCACGGGACTCTTCATCGTCTACAACGACACCGAGTTCCTGGGTACGATGGATCGGATGGGCTTCCGAGCGGGGCCCCGCCAGCGTCAGATCGTGATCAAGTACACGAAGCTCTTCAATCTCACGGGGTAGTTCGCCGTGGTCGGGGTCGCGACCATCGAGGGGTGAGGAGCGTTGCGGGCTGCTGCATTTTCAACTCATTGCTCATTGACTTCATGGGCATCTCTGGTGCCCAGAGCTGGTGGTTTGACCAGAGTTTCAAGCCGATATCAACAGTTGCGTATCCCGGAGTTCGGATGCCTTCTTCCAACGATATCTCGCGGGGAGAACCCAAGGAGGAGGAAGGTCAGGTCTGAGTGTTCGCGCGAAGGGTTTCTGAGGAATACGATCCGTGGGCTTGAACGCATTGCCTGATTAGTAAGGTTGTCTGGGTTTCGCGTACCCTGCTTCATCACGCGTCATTGAACGTTTTCAGTGGTCCATCATGATCTGACGCGGTTGTACTATCGACCTTGAGTGGCTGGGAGTAGCTTCAGTTTGACATCGGTGGTGAGCGTGGCCATGAGCCAACCGTGGCGATGTGGCCGGTCTTCCTCAGAGAGCAGAATCGAGGTTTGCATCATGCCCCATCAAGTACCCCCCTCTGTCCCGAATGATGACGATTTAAATACTTATATTCATATCCGTTATGCGCTTCTTGGAATTGATATATCGGTGTTACCTGAGTCTGATGCCGAGGCACCGATGGACCAGGAGCGTCTACTGGCGAACGCACGATCAATCCTACGTCAGGACGCTGAGGTGGCGGGCTTTGAGATCGACCCTCAGTTCAACCTGCCCATGCCGTTTCCGGCGCCGTTCTCCGCGTGGACGGAGGAGTAGTTGCGATGCTTCCCCAAGACGAGTTGGTATCACGTCGCTGGTTTCTGAACCGAATGGCCTGGACTTCTTCCGCGGCGGCGGTAGGCATGGCACTTCCCGGTGCGGCTGCGATCGTGCACGATCGAGGGTCGACGATCCCGGAGGAGGCCTTCACTGCTTCCGTCCGCCCTCAGGAGCTTGACGATCTGACCGAGCTTACGCTTTCGGAAACTATGACGCTCGTTAGAAGCGGTCGCTTGGCACCGGTCGACTTGGTGAACGCTTACGTGGATCGTATCGAGGCCTATGACGGCATCTATCAGGCCTACTCGGCCCGGCCCACACGCGAGGATTTGCTAACTCAGGCCGCACGAACACCCGTGGGTGGCCCGACGGCACCACTAAGCGGAGCTTGCCTGGCCCCGAAAGACAATTTCTACACTGCGGACCTACTTACGGAGGGAGGCTCCCTAGTCTTCGAGGGCTTTCAGCCCGACTACGATGCTACCGCTGTATCACTGATGCGAGCAGCCGGCGGTCTCGTAATCGGGAAAGCGCAGATGGGCAACCTTGCGGGAGGTCGTGCGCGGCAGTACGGCACCACCATTCCGACGACGCGGAACGCTTGGACTCCGGACGATGTGCGCTACAGCCCCGCGGGCTCCTCTTCCGGAACGGGTGCCGCGGTTGCAGCCCGTCTGGCTATTGCGGGAATCGGAACGGAGACTGGAGGATCGGTGATCGGTCCCGGTAATGCGGAGGGCCTCACGTGCATCAAGCCCACTTTTGGACGCATTTCGCTACATGGTGTCATACCGTTGAGCTATACCCGAGATCACGTCGGGCCTATGGCGCGTAATGCGTTGGATGTGGCGATACTGTTTCAGGTGCTTGCCCAGCCTGACCCGAACGATCCACGCACGCTCGGTCTGCCACCCGCGCCTAACTACGTCTTGGCGGCGACTCCCTTCGGGGGTAACCGCCCACGCGTACGCTGGCCGACCCGCGTTGGTATCTGGCCGGACTACTTCTCGGAGGATAACGGGAGAGTCAATCAGCTTCGCACGGATTTTATCGCTGAGTTGGAGCAGAATTCTGCGGTCCAAATTGTGCCAGATGTCACGCTCCCGGACCAGTGGGATGAGCTTACTTCAGATCCGCTGGGTGGATCTCACGGGGACCCGACGGCGTTCTTTATCGAGCATCTGCGTAAGGACGTGAGGAATTTTGCCGATCGACTCCCCCGCTTCCTGAACGGCATGCTTCAGAGTGCCGATACTTATGTGAAGGTCCAGCAGGCCAGAAACCTACTTCGGCATCGGATGCTCACTCAGCTCTTCAACCAGTGTGACGTTGTGCTGACCACATCAACGGGTGCGTTCGATGGGACAGGTTTGCCTCTAATGTGTATGCCGATCGGTTTCGACAGGGAGTCTAACACTGGTAATCTCGTGCCCAGAGGCGTCGTGATGGCGGCACCTCCCTTTGGCGAAGAACGGCTCTTTGCAGTGGCGGCGGCCTGGCAAGCTGTCACCGACTTCCACCGGGTGCGGCCACCGGATCCGGCCTAGTCCTTTCCCAGTCCCTACCCTCATTGTACAGGAGATCGTTCTTAAAGGGGCTAGTCCTAGGAATTATTACTGTGCATGATAATCGCCTAAATCTTCTTGAGTTCGTTCCGTAGCGAAACCGTGTAGACGTGGTACATATCAACGACAAAGGAAGGCTTAAGAACGTTCTTGGAATTCAGCTAGACGAACATCGGAAACACCCCACGCAAAGCGCCCAAAGAGGCCTTCGTTGCGGACCTTCCTGATCTGACCTCTCGCGAGATAAGGCAATAGGCGTAGGAGTGTGCGCGTCCACCAAACATTTCGGAGCACGACTTTCGGCGGGTGAGATTGAAGTCGCTGAATTGTGCGAATCTCTTCGGCCCGTTCCGCCTGCACTGCTTGCGCAGCGGCATCCAATGCAAACGGATCTGATCCAGTGCGGAAAACGGGACCTAGATGATTCGCGGCCACGATCGCATCGCGTATCGCTAGGTTGAGGCCTTGTGCGCCGACGGGCGACATCGTGTGGGCCGCATCCCCAATAAGGAGCATGCCCGGGGTTGTCCAGCTATGCGCATAATCTGAAACCACGCTCAGAAGAAATGCACTCGTACTATCTTCCCGATATTGTTTCAAATGTTGCGCTAAGTCGGCATCGACGTGCCTCGCCATCTCATCGATCAATGCAGGCGATCCCCGGGAACGAAGGTCTCGGAAACTCCCCTTAGCGATCAACCAGCCAAGTTGTAGTTTTCCATCCGGAGTTGGCGCACAGATCAATAAGTGCCCCCCCCCCAAATAGGCGCGACCCTCGTTGCCAAAAGACTGCTTTTCCCCTTTAGGCCTCGGTATCTTCATCCACACGACGTCCATCGGAATTGGGTCTTGTTTCACGGTCAGGCCGGAACACACTCGGACCCTGGAGGCTCGGCCATCCGCTCCAATGACGAAGTTGCCTCGTAACTCTCGGTAACCGGTCTGGCCGGCGAGGGTGACGCCTACGACACGGTCATTCTGGCGAATGAGATCGCGTACGGCAGCCCCCCGAATCAGCCTGAAATTCGGGAAGTTCGTTGCTTCACGGACCAGCATCTCGAGTAGATCTGGCTGAGAGACCCAACGGGGCCTGTACTGTCCGAAGATCGGTTCTGGAAACTCCAATTCAACGACGCGCTTGCCATTTGCATAGAGTTTGATGCGCTCGAGAACGATATGATGCACATCATCCAATTGTCTCCACAGTCCCATCTGATTGAAGGGCTCAAGTCCTCCGGGCATCAGCACTTCACCGCGGAACTCCCGACTGAAATCGGTGCGCCGTTCGAGTAGTGTGGTACGAACACCGGACCGGGCGAGTAAAAAGCCAAGAACTGCTCCTCCTGGCCCGGCCCCCACGATGATTACATGAGGTCTCGTGTCGTGATCTGTCACAGATCAACTCCCCTCCTCTCCGAGACACCCCGAAGTCCAGTCCTGGATGCATGAAATAACTAATCGGGTGTCTCTTGCCTTGAGTATCCTGGTTCAGCTTTCTCATATCCGCCCTCACAGATGTTGTGTGGGTCGTTTGCGAGAAATGTCTTGCTTTCAAGCTTTTGTCGAATCTTAGTGTTGATGTGGGGATTTTGTTCTTGGTAGGTTGGGAAAGAGGATAATCTACCATGAGTTTACCAATGGATCTGATTTTGGAGTGCAGCACCACCTCTGCTAGTCCCGCTTTTCATCACCGTAGCCACCGCCGATTATTTGACAGCAGACCGTTATGCTTGCCATCATGTCTACAGGTTCCAACGGTAGCCCCTTCTCGGTCTCCGAGGGATCGAAGGCGGTAAAAGGTTGGCCACGCGACTTCCGGAGGAGAACTCCATGAAAAGAAGAGACTTCATCAAGACGTCCGTAGGGGCAGGGTTCGCGGTGTCAGCTAATCCCTTTGCAGCTCGCTACGATCAGTCAGCGTCACGAGAACTCCAACAAGCGGCGACCATGTTCGACAAGATCTGGGACGCCCATGTGGTGACGAATCTCGGCGGCGACACCGATCTGCTTCAGGTCGATCGGTGTATCGGTGGCGGTCCCAATCAGGTGTTGGGTATGCTCGATGAGGGTGTCGAGATAGCGAATCCCGAGATCTTCTTTTCCGTTCCCGATCATGGGGTTTCCACGTCACCGGACAGGTATACGGATCGCTCGCTGGGTACGGGCTGGCAGGCGTACGAGGAGCATGCTGAGCAGATGCAAGAGATGGGCTTCAACACCTGGGGTCAGTACGATCCCAGACATGGCATCCAGCACGTGGTCGGCCCCGAGAGCGGGTTGAGCCAGCCAGGAATGGTGCTCTGTGCCGGCGACAGCCACACCTGCACTCACGGGGCGATGGGACTGATCTCCTGGGGAGGAGAAAACTCAAGCAACATTCTCCGCACGGGGACGGTCATCCGCCTCCATCCGAACACCATGCGAGTCAACGTTGTAGGCAGGCTCGGCCCCGGGCTCAGATCGAAGGATATCATTCTTCGTGTCATCTCCCAGCTAGGTACGGACTCGGGCTCCGGCTACGCGGTGGAGTACGCTGGTCCCGTCGTACGGGCACTTCCCCAGGAGGCCCGGTTCACCATCTGTAATCTTGCCGTGGAGATGGCTTCTTTGACAGGAATGGTGGGCCCCGACGACACAACGTTCGAGTGGTTGGCGGGTCGGGAGTTCGCCCCCGCAGAGCGCTACTGGGATCAGGCCCTGAGGTTCTGGCAAACTCTGCCCACCGACGATGGGGCGGTGTTTGACCGGGAAGAGACGGTCGACATGACTGGGGTGGAGCCACAGGTCACGTGGGGCATCAATCCCGAGCACGCCATAGGGATCGGCGATCGGATTCCCGATCCTGACGATGCGCCGGCGCAGAAGCGGGAGACCTACCGGCAGGCCATTGAGTACAGCCGTCTCACTCCGGGTGAGCCCATTCTGGGAACGCCGATCGACGAAGCGTTCATCGGATCCTGTGCCGAGAGTCGAATCAGTGACCTTCGTGCGGCTGCCCAGGTGGTCGAAGGCCGCCGGGTTGCATCCAATATTGTCTCCGCGTGGGTGGTTCCAGGGTCACAGCCGACCAAGCGTCAGGCAGAGGCGGAGGGCCTGGACCGCATCTTCACGGAGGCGGGATTCGAGTGGCGGGAGCCTAGCTGCTCGAAGTGCTACGGTTCAAATGGCGACTATGTGGCGCGGGGTAACCGCTGCGTGTCGAACTCCAACCGCAACTATATCGGCCGCCAGGGCGGAGAAACCAACACCATTCTGGCCAGCACGACCACGGTAGCCGCTTCGGCCATCGCTGGTCACGTCGCCGATGTGCGAACCTACCTGTAGAGGAGAGGCCTGTAGAGGAGATCCAGAATGACTATGCAACAGACTAACCAGCAGACAGCTCCGCGAAGAGGAGGGAATAGCTTCGTGCGGCATACCGGCATCGCGGCGCCGTTCGTGTTTAACAACGTGAGCACGGACGTCTCCAGTCCCGGGGGTGAAGCGACTGGCCTCATGGACCTGGGTGTGGATACCCAAGCCAAGCTTGCTTTCGCCAATATCCGGTACTTCTCGGACGGAACGGAAAGGCCGGATTTCGTTTTCAATCAAGAGCAGTATCGCAATGCCTCGATCATGATCGTTGGTCTGAACTATGGCACCGGCAGCTCGCGCTCGGGAGCGATTACGCGGCCCCTGGAAATGTGGGGAGTACGAGTATACATCGGGGAAAGCTTCGGGCCGATCTTCTTGACCAATGCGGTGCAGTACGGCGTGTTGACGGTGGAACTTCCCAGGCCGACAATTGATAGGATCGCGGACTGGGTCCGGGCGAACCCCGGAATACCGATGACGGTGGATTTGGAAAGGGGGGTTGTCGAGATTCCCGGCTTGGAGCCTATTCCCTTCCAGACCGAAGGTAGAACGCGTAACAAACTGTTGACCGGTGTGGATGACCTGGAAGAAATCGATCCACACCTGCCGGCGGCTAGAGCGAAAAGAGAGGAGGACGAGAGGGAGCGTCCCTGGGTCTATCAGTATCGCTGAAGCGCTCACTTCTTCTGCTTCGACGCGCTACGAGCAAGGCAAAGGAAACGGTGCTGAGCAGCGAGAGGGGCCCCCGGGGATTGGGGGCCCCTCTTCTTTCTTTTGTTGTCGGATGAGCCAGTCGCTCGCCTGCCTTGCCCGTCTAGGGAAGCTGAATTGACAACAAATTCTCACTTGCTCTGAGGTAGTAGGTGGGGTTCGCTTCCAGAGGAAGTATTCGAGGAGTTATGACCATCTTTCAAACCGCCCCACAGTTCCTGCGGCATACTGGTATCGTGGCGCCTTTCATGCGGCGTGACGTTGAAGGCGAGTACATCGCCCCAGTGGGTCCCGAACTTCACGACCTTCACGCCGTGCATATAGACCCAAGCGCAGCAGTTCTCGAGTCTCACAGCCACGACGGTTCATGGGCCGGACAACACGCCTTCCATGGCTTCCGATACCGACTCGATGGATCAGAAGATCCGAATTTTCTCCTCAATCGGGAGCCTTATCGTAATGCTTCGATCCTGCTCGCTGGTCGGAACTTCGGCAGTGGAAGCCTACAGGCGTTTGCGGTCATCCGGCTCATGCAGTGCGGTATGCGCGTGGTCATCGCGCCTAGCTTCGGAACGGTGTTTTATGATGACTGTTTTGACTACGGGCTGTTGCCGGTGACTCTTGGCGAAGAGGTGGTCATAAGGATGGCTGACGGGGTTAGGGAGAATCCCGAAGTGGAGATGATGGTTGACCTCGTGAGGCAGGTGATTGAGCGTCCGGGTATGGAGCCCGTTCCCTTCCAGATTGACTCTAGACAGCGCGTGAATCTGCTACGGGGCTCGGACACCACCCTGGAGGAACAGCTCCAGCACGGTGATAGTGCTACGGCGATGAGGAACAAAGATCGGAGCGTACGGCCCTGGATCTACGACACTCGTGGTGACGGAGATCCCTGAGGTACTCCAACTAGAGTGGAGAGCCTCCGACCCACTACAGGAGCACATAGGAAGGCGCGCTCTTCGTCCTCCATACTGGTTGCGCTTTTCCGGCGAGTCACATGGGCCGGCCATTCATTCGATGATTGCTAGGGGCCGCTGATCCCTCTCGGCGAGCAGTCGGAGCCACTCGTAGATGTCGATCTCGCTGTTCGCGGCGATGAGAAGATGAGGCCTGGCCTGATCCGGTCCGCCGAATCCAATCCAGTGCTCCGTTGCCTCGGTAGCCCTTTCCTCGAGTTCCGAACGAGAGGCCACGTAATCGTATTCGAACGTTTCGAACCCTGCGAGTTTGACGATCGATCGATAGGCTACCTGCCGGGTCGCCGAATACGAATCCGTGAGTAGCTGTGCCAGATATGCGGCCATCCAGGTGCCGCCCGACGCCTCCCGAGCCACGTCCCAGCCCAGGTGCCAGGCGAGGATTGTGCGCTGGGCAGCATCACCCTTCAGTATCCAGAGGATCGAGGCGGCAATGGATCGCTCATCCTTGTTCAGCTCCACGAGGGGCTGGCCGTACCACTCGTTCAGGTACCGACTCGACCACCCCAGAGTCTGGTCGAGGTGGCAGAGATTGCACGCGTTGGGACGCCCGCTCTGCACCGAGACCTGAACGCTAGGATTGTCGATCCGGTGGCTTCGTATGGCTGAAAAGAGGCCGTATGTGGTGTGTGGCATGTGACAGTTCATGCACTCGCTGCCGGAAGACTCAGGAAGGTGTCGGGTGTGCTCTGAGATCTCATCGGCGAAGTCCTCGTGGCAGTTCAGGCACGATCGGTTTCCGGTGACCTCGGGATCAAGCTGGGTGTCCGGGGTCTGGTACTCGTGCATCGAATGGCACGAAAGGCACGTTAGCTCGCTCTTTTGCAGATGGACGTCCTCTAGGAGGCCGTTGTACTCCCGACCCGCGACCCGAATCGTTCCATCGGCCCAGAAATTGCCCACTAGGGCGATGGGATCGCTTCCCAGCATCTGCGATAGTAGAGAATCTTCGGGGTCCTCCGTATAGCGGAATACAGACCTGTACTCGTCCAGTTTGTCTCCGGCATGAAAAGGCACCCCATTACTCCCGTACGCTTGCTGATCCGTCCACTCTCCGAAACTATGGCATTGAGCGCACGTCTCTACGGAGCGGCGGGGCTCGAGCTTCGCAGGGTTGACGATGGTCGGATCACGGGTGTCCGGATCCTGCAACTGGCGAAAGTATCCGAGATAGCGCCGTACCGGAGACTGATAGAAACGGACGTGCTCCTCGGCTGGACCGTGGCAGGACTCGCAAGCAATGCCCAGCTCAACCGTCCGTGTGTCAAAGCGGCCGGCGTACTCTAAAGCTCGGGGTTCGGTTCCTACTGAATGGCATTGGGAGCAGGTACCGTTCCACTGTGTAGCCCCCTGGACGAGGGGACTCGCTGGCCTGAGAAACGAATCCTGGTTGGGGATCCATCTCTTCTCTGGAATCAACCAGACCCATGGGACCTGGACGAGTGAGCCATTGTCGGGTCCGAGGGGGCCAGGTCCGTCCGCCTCTTCCGGCCTGCGTATCCAGTAATTCTGCATGTGGTGAGAGCCCGTGGTCATCACCACCCGGGCCTCAAGGCGTGGTGGGCTCTCAGGCCAATCCTCGTGCAAGCGCTGCATGAACTCGGCTGGTTGGTTGAACCAGATGGGGTCCGGCATTTCAATCCAGAACTCGTCGTCCCGGCGCTCGAGGCGCCACCGGTAGCCGCGGTCCTCGAGGACGACATCGTCGAACGTCCCCAGAACCGTGGAAGGCGAAGCTGCCTGGGTCATAGTCCGATGGTAGGAACGCTGCCAGGCGTCGTACTGGGCTGGATGGCATGCCTGGCATGTAGCTGAGGTCGTGAACCCTTCCCCCATCGTCCGCTCCGGAAGGTTCTTCCTAAGGTCCTCGTCTACGACCGGGCTCCAGAGAAGCCCCGCCCCGCCCACGAGCAGCGCACAGACAATGAGAAGGATGCAGTAGGAGCGCTTCAAGGAGCCGGACGAAGAAGCGTGGGCCATGGCCAGATCGAAAGACGGTGCGGGCTTCATCTCCGGCGGATCGACGCCTTCGGCTTTCAGGACGCACCGACTCGCGAGATGATCTCAGGGTTACGTGGGCGACGGATGAAAGATCTGAAGCCCACGGGTAGCGAGAAGGTACTGAGCGCTGCTCGGAGGGACAAGCGAGCCGGTGCGGGTATTCTGGGGATTTTGGAGTGTTCCTTGAACCCAGGGCCGCGCGGGTTTCGGGATCGGAGGTGATCCGTTTCAGAGACGACGTCTGCCACGGACCGATCTGTATTGTGGACACGCCGCGCGGGCGGGGCTGCAGTTGGGGTTGCCGGTGCCGACCGACAGATGCATGCTTGACGGGAGGCCACACGCCCTCGCGAAATTGGGGCGTTCGATGCTGGCAGAGCTGGAGGAGAAGGGGAGATGACGTGCCCAAACGATGAGGCGGAGCAAGGTGCGGAGGCCAGAGTGGAAGGCGTGGGTGCCGTCCTTCGGGAGCACCACGCCTTCTTGCTCCGCTGGGGCACCTCGGAGGAGATCGGTGCGCGAATCGCCGAGCTTCGTAGGATTGCATCCTGGTGGGCGTCCAAGGAGCTTCCGGCCGAGGATGACGAGGCGGGAAGTGAGTTCAACAGGGTGTTGGAACGGCTTACGGCCATTCGACAGACTGCACAAGTGGTCGAGGTGTCCCTGGACGAAGGGGGCTATCAGTTCGACAGGCACCTCCGGGTGCTGAGAGGGCGAAGGAGATACTCCGTGGATGGAGACGTGCCACGTGAGAGGGCACAGACGCTGCTTTCCGCGACCATCGTCAACGTCTTCGAGCAACTGAAGGAGCAGGGACGGCCGGACGAAAACACCCGGGAACTCCGGATTGAGATCCGAGCCTTCCTGGCTCAGTCCCTGCACCCAGACCTCCTGTCCGATGGCGTGATCAAGATCGCGCTGGATGAGGCTATGAGTCGCTGCCGGTAGCGTCTGCCGATGAGTTCCTCTGCTCTCGTTCTAGCTACTCTGGTCACTTTGGGATCCCTCCGCTTCCCGGCGGCTACGCCCGGATCAGCCGAACGCTGGCTCGCGTATACGCAATGGGTCGCGGTGGCCTCTTCATGCAGAGGCCACTTGTGGTAGCGGGCCCCATACGCTATAAGCTCTTAGATATTTGCGAGATCCTAGGACGATAGTCCTCTATCTGAACTTCCCCTCGCTGCCTGCCATGGCCACCCACGAACAAACAATGGGGTTTTTCCCGCAGGTCGCTCTTCGCGAGCTGGACCGGACTAGGGGCGCATCCGAGCGTTGATGTCCCTAGAGTTTGCCCGACCTGAATTCCTCTATTTTCTCCTGCTTCTGCCCCTCTGGTGGTTGCTGGTATGGCCGTGGGCGAGCGGAGGCGTCCTCTTTGCGCGCGGCGAATCTGCGAGACGACTTCCCGGTTGGCGGGGCACACGGTTTGCCGTTGCCCTCGGGCCGTCCCGGGTGCTCCGAGCAGGAGCGATGGTCTGCCTTGTAGTTGCGCTTGCCAATCCTCAGCGAGTGGAGATAGTTCGGGAGGCAGCGCTTCGCGGTAGAGGCATAGCTCTGGCGGTCGATATCTCCACCTCGATGCTGACGATCGATATGGAGAATGAAAGCAACCGTCTGACGGTTGCTCGCGAGGCTGCTGTCCGCTTCACCGAGGGTCGTCCGCTGGACGAGTTGAGCTTGGTTGCCTTCGCCGGTCAGGCGAGGACACGGGTACCGCCCACGGTTGACCCCAACTTGATCATCGCCGGGGTCGAGTCGCTCGGAGTACAGCTCGTCTTTGATGGTACAAACATCTCGGACGCCATGCTGACTTCGATGATGCGGCTCCTCGAATCCGAGCGAGAGCCACGGGTGATCGTGTTGCTCACCGACGGAGCCCACAATGGTCTGGGCGTTACTCCGGTCACCACCGCCCGGGCTGCGGCGGCGCTCGGGGTGAGAGTCCATTCCATCGCGCTCCTCAGCGAAATTGACCTCTCGGCGACTCCTGCCACTGGACGTGAGGCGGCTATCTTGCAAGCGGCTCAGCTCGAATCCGAGATGGAAACAGTCCTGACGGCGATCTCGCGGATCACTGGCGGGGAGTATTTCCGAGCTTCGAGCGCTGTCGCACTAGACTCGATCTACGCCGAGATCAACGAAATTGAAGCTCCGGTCGAAGAGCTGGTCGAGTTCGAAGTGCGCTACCCGCAGCGTACCTGGCCGCTGCTCCTAGGGCTCCTTCTTCTCGGCCTTGACGTGGCTCTTCGGGGCTCTCGCTGGGGAGTCGTACCATGACTTTCCTGAATCCTTCTTTCCTGCTGTTCGGTATTGCCCTGGCGATCCTGGTCGTTCTGGCGTTGTGGAGTCATGCCGGTCGTCGTCGCCGATTAGCACAGTTCCTCGGCGGAAAGCGGGCAGCGCAGCGACTCTCAGGATCGAACCTGTACCGGCTGCATGTCGAAAGGATTGTCCTGCTCGGACTCACTGCGCTAGTGCTTGCGGCTGCCGCGGCCGAGCCACGCTGGCCCGACGAAAACACACTACCACCACCGGCCCGCAGTGTTATTCTCGCGATTGATGTGTCCGCGTCGATGCAGGCTTCGGATGTTTCTCCCACACGCCTTGGGCAGGCGGTTGAGGTTGCCGGCGAGATGATCGAGACGTTTGGAAACGATCGTGTCGGCTTACTTCTCTTTGCCGGTAGCACTTATTCGCTTGCGCCGCCGACGCACGACCACGCGGCGCTCCGCTACTTCCTTGGTAGCCTACCCACGGTAGCTAGCGCTTACGATCCGGGGACCCTGCTCTCGGTGGCCATCCGCGAAACCGTGGCTTTTGCTGCGACCGGAGACGAGGTTGATGGCGAACAGGCGATCATCCTCAGTGGTGACGGCGAGACGGATGAAACCGAGGCCGCGGTTTTAGCGCAGGTGCGCGCGGCTGCTAACCAGGGGATTGGGATCCACGTGATTGGCGTGGGAACGGACGAGGGGGGCGGAATGGTGATGCCACAGGCGACCTATCAATTCGGTGGGGAAGTGGTTGACGAGAGTGGCGTCGCAGCGATCTCCCGGTTGAACGAATCTCTGCTCCGGCGTGTTGCCGAAGTCGGCCGTGGCCGCTATGCCCATGCGGCTGATGAGGCAGCGCTCCGTGATTTCCGAGGATTCTTCGAGGCTCAGGAAGGTGATCCTCTGTTCGCTCGCTACGAGTTAACGTTCCTATTCATCCTCACTGCGCTCGCCGGCCTGTTGATCGAGAGCCTCCTCGATATCCGCTTGTCGAGGAAAGTGGTGGTGGCTGATCGGAGGACCACATGACACGGTTACCTGCCGGGCGGGAGGTGATCACAGTAATGGCCTGTCTTCTGGCTGCCTTGGGGTTGGTCGGGACGTTTCTTTGGCAGGACGGCAGCAGTCTCGAGCGAGGAAATCGCCTCTATCGCGATGGCCAAGTCCTGAGGGCGGAACCACTCTACAGACTAGGCGCCGAGTCTTCGATGGCTCCGCTAACCGCCGTTTACAACCTAGGGACCACGCTCCTGACTCTTGGCACACCGGAGGCTGAGGAATATCTCCGTCTGGCGACGGAGGCGGATGACTCGGCGGTTGCGCAGCGCGGACACTACAACCTTGGCCACAGCTTCCTCACCCAAGTCGAGCTCGGGGAGCCAGGCTCGTGGACGCCGCTTTTGGCAGCCGCCATCGGTAGCAACCGGGCCGCCTTACGGCTTGACCCCGGCGACCAGAGTGCCCGCTGGAATCTCGCTCTCGCCCAGCTAATGCTTGATAACCTGACACCGGTCAGCGAGTCCAATGAGGTTTCTTCAAGCGACACAGGCTCTCAATTGGAGGGAGGCGTTGTCGTGCCACAGCCGGGGGACGACGAGGGGCCGCCGCCGACCGAGGGAGGACGCGAAGCCCTGGCTGGCGAAGACCCCGGTTCTCTAACGGAGGCCGAGGCTCTCCTCCTCCTCGAAGCCATGAGCGACGACCCCGAACAGCTTCTCTGGGGCATCCTCTGGTCACAGCGGCCGGAAGTCGTCCCGGGGCTAGGGTCCTATCCGGGTGGGAACTGGTAGGCAGCAGCGGCGCTCGGAAAACCTTTGGCAGGAGAACCAGTGTGAGATTACCGACAGTCTCAGGAGGAAGCGGCCCACGCTTTGCACGGCATGTTGGCATAGCAGCACCATTTCTGCTGTGCAATGTAGACAGCGATATCATCGCCCCGATTGGCTCTAGCTCGATCTCCGGTCTATCGGCCGGGGAACGTGTGTTTGAACCGCTCCGATATCTTTCCGACGGATCAGAGAACTCGGATTTTGTTCTCAATCAAGAGCCCTATCGCAATGCTTCAATCCTGCTTGCTGGCGAGAACTTTGGTACGGGCAGCGCGCCAGAATCTGCGGTTACCCGGCTCGTCGCATTCGGCATTCGAGTGGTCATTGCACCCAGTTTCGGGTCGGTGTTCCACAGCGATTGCGTCGCTTCCGGTATGTTGGCGATGTCTCTCGGCGAAGAGGTGATTGTAGGGCTGGCGGACTGGGCCGGGGCGAATCCCGGGGTGGGAATGTTGGTCGACTTGGAACAGCAGACGATCGAGTGCTCTGGTATGGAGCCCATTTCCTTCAGCATAGATCCGAGAATACGCAACAAGTTGTTGTTGGGTTTGAACGATTTGGATGAAATGCTTCAGCACACCGAGAATGTTAGGGCGTTAAGGGACGAGGATCGGAAGAGACGACCCTGGATCTATGACCGGCGAACATGAGGCAATAGAAGGAGAACTATCGTGAGCCCCTCACAGACGGTCTGAAGTGGGGTGGGCCTCCTGGAGATCTGCCAATAGTGTTCTGCGCATTTGATGCCCCCGCCGTGACCACTTAACTGAGTCCCATGAGCATGGTAAGGGCTTTTAGGTTGGCCACTTCGAGGTCTGGCTCGACTCCTCTGGTCGTTGTGGTGGCACCGGGGCCCATCTTGCCTGCCCGACGATTCACCCACACACACGAGAGTCCCAGTTCACGTGCGGGACCGATGTCGTGATATAGACTCTGAGCTACGTGCAGGATCCCATCTGGGCCGTGGCCTAGTCTCTGGAAAGCCGTCGAGAAGTTTACCGATGACGGCTTGTAGGATCTGACCTGCTGGGCCGTTACCACCTCATCGAACTCGACTCCGAGCTTCTGAGCGCTTTGCCCGAAGAGATCGTCGTCGATATTGGATATCACCGCGAGACGGTAGCTGCCCTTTAGAGCCTCGAGGGCATCCACCGTATCGGCAAACGTCGGCCATTCCTTGATGGATTCTGCTAGAGAGTCTCGTTCCTCTGCAGACGGCTTGAAGCCCAAGGTCTTGCCCATATCATCTACTACTTCGGCCAGAACCTTCCGATATAGGCGGTATGTCTTCGCCTCCACCGCAGACTCAAGTTCTCCGAAGATCGTCAGGACTTCCTCATCTTTCACAGTCAGACCATGACCAGCGAGGATAGGCTGCAAGGCATCGAGAATGCCCGACTCCCAATCGATCAGAGTGCCATAGCAATCGAAGGTTAGGCAGTCGAAAGCGTCGAAGTTCATGGACGACGAGCCAAACGGTCCAGCTGAGGAGTATTACGAAGACGGGAAGCTAAAGGAGAAGGGCACCTGCAACATGGGTGAAAAGTGCGATGAGTGGATCGAATCTGATGATACAGTGACCTACGACTCCTGTCTTCCCAACCTGAAGCCGGGAACTGGATGAAGGTGGAACGCGGCTTCGATTACCGAACAGGAGCTGCACAACATTCTTATCGCGACAGCGGAATCACGGGCAATTCAATCCGGGACTGGTGGGCCGAGCCGCGGTGGATGGTAAGAGTTGTTGTCAGACACTGTTCAGGATCACTGTTCGTGCAAAGATCTGGGTGCAATTCGAAGTTGCCTTCGTCTGCTCCAGCGATAGCGATCCGAATGCGGTGCCCGTCGCCGAAGACCCAACTCGTGGGTTGTAGGTCAAAGCGAAGGTTCAGGACCCGGTTGTCGGCAAATGGATTGGCGTCGTAGTCTTCAGCTCGAAACCCGTGCCATGGAAGTTCAGGACGAACGGGTCGTAGGCCTCGGGTCTGTAGTGTAGGGTCTACCATTCGGTGGAAGCCAGCTCGTAGCTGTCCTTCCGTTACGTAATGCACCGTCCCATCAGGGGCCACGTCACTCAGGTAGACGAACACGTCCGCATCCGGTTGGTTTGCACTTAGCCAAAGGTTTGCCACTGGGTGGCCTGTGACCTCTATCTCTTTAGGCAGTGGCTCCGTCTCGTAGACCAGGGTTTTCTCATCTAGCTCTGTCCGAACCATAAGTGAATCTGGAGACCACATGAGGATCCAGCGATTCATTTCGTTGGATCCGTAGTTGGCGCTGTGGCTGAAGTCCACGTTATAACGATCCGTTCCAGGCTCTACCTCGCCCGGTGTGAGGGATCCGGATGCTCCAAAGTGTAGTGAGTGGATTTTCTGCCTGTTGAGTGGCCAACTCTTCTCCCGCCGCCATCCATGGTTCATGACGTAGAGTAGGACCGGATCTTCTGCAGAGATCCCACTATCGATGCCTTTTAGGCACCAGTCAAAGAAGCGAATCTCTTCCAGAACGACAGCAGACGCTAAGTCTCCATCATACCCGAGCAGGTCTTGGTAAGGCGACGTCACACCTTCGGGTACATGGAATCGGGGTCCGATCATCATCCGCATTCCTGGACCTGGCTCCATGGAACTGAAGAGTTTTGTCGTGCCTCTCACAAAACCATCGAACCAGCCTCCTAAGTTGAGAACGGAGACGCCGGACTCGGCTACCTCATCAAGCATTGCACCTGGGCTGGTATCGCTGAACGAGAGCGTATCTTCTCCGAAAGTTTGGGTTGCGTCCCAGAAGCGCATGTCAGGTTCCAGTAGGCGACGTCCTAGGATGTTGTCCTTATGCTCGTTAACGGCCTGGGCGAGATAATGTTGGTCACGGGAGCGGCCGTCTGGGTATGTGAATTCGTCTTCGTCTGTGAAGAGGGTGGTGTCGCCAGTGGATGTCAGGGGAATTTCATCAAGCCATCGTTCGTCACCGTCTTCGTCCATGACGGGTGCTACAGGGAAGAACCCGTTTTCCTGATCATTCTTACTCAGATTGAAGGCCTGGAGATAGTCGCTGTACTCCGAGAGCCAGCGAATGGCGGTGATCCCCCCGGGTCGTGTTCCCTCGGTAAAGGTGTCGAACATGATGACTCCCGGTGCGATACACCGAAGACCATCAGGTGCTTGACTCGCGGTAGCGTATTGGCTCCAAGCCACATAGGACTGTCCCCGCATTCCAACGGAGCCGTCCGACCATGGTTGACTGGTGATCCAATCCACGATCTGCGCTCCGTCTGACCCCAGCCTAGGCATGAGGGGGGCCTGGCTCCCGAATGATGCTCCGGTTCCACGCATGTCGACTACGACATATGCATATCCTAGACTGATCATCGTCCGCACAGACGGGAACAGAGATCGGTCGTAGACGGCTTCCTTGAGCCCCAAGCGCCAACGGAGGACGATGCTCTGCCACCAAGGCATACCAGGCTGAGCGAAAGAGCGGTTGTAGGGTGTGTACTCTAGGATTGTCGGAAAGCTTGCCGTGAGTACGGCGATATCATCTGCAGCATCTTCCGGAACAAAAAGGTCCACCGCCAGGTCGGTTCCGTCATCGAGGCGTATGAAGCGGCTCTCCTTTCGGAACGAGTGGAACTGGGCAGTCACGTTGTAGTCAACATCAAAGAAAGATCCGACGAGCGTTGTCAGGGGTGGTGCCTCATTTGTTCGGTTTGCCACCAGACCGGCCACTACCAAGAGCAGTAGCGCTAGGATTCCGAGGGCTACTGCTTTACGCATTGCTCGGCGTGGCTTGGAGTTGGGTGGCTGAGTACTCAAGGGCCTCCTTAAGGACGGATGGGTAGATTGGGGTTGGAAGATGGGGTGGGCAAGGTCGTGGGGCGGGGCTTTAGGGCAGAGAGCGAGTGAGCTTCCGCTTTATTGTAGCCCGATAGACCCCCCCAGTACCCCCTTCCTGTGGATCTGGGACCCCTGCACATTTACCGAACAGTGTTCGGCTCAGTCTATGGCACATTCTGGCTAAGTTGCGGTTCTACGGGTTTCGGGGGGGGGGCTTTTCTGCCTCCCCTCTTCACTCGCTTGTATGGAGAGGAGAGGTGGGCTACATAAGTGCTTTATGTAAATAGCTTTATCGGTCTCTGTGCTATCCGCTGGGCCTTGTGCTGCTTGAGTCGGGCGTTGTACAGAGAGCGAGCAGACCTCTCAAGCCCGCCTGAAGCCTGGCCATACCTTGCTCCTGGGTTAGCCGTCCGGCTGCTACTGCAGCGTTCATCCTAGCCTCCATCTGCCGGGCCCTCGCGAGCACGTCGAGCCAACAGCGGCTGTTTTCTCCCGACAGCGAGCCGTTAGCGATGGCACCCCTGATGCGCCGTTCGAGCTGGTCGAGGTCATAATCGCTATCGGATCGTGAAACCCTGTCACGGGATAGCTGTGCGCGCATTGCCCGAAGCCTGGTCTCCGCTTCCTCCCTTGTGATCCGTCCCGCTTTGACGGCAGCGCGGAGCCGAGAGATGCCCTGGCGCAAGCGGTCACCTTCTTCCCGCGTCATCGAGCCGGATTTGATCTCGGCGCTTACGTAGGTCTCCATGGCGCCGGGATCCATGAGTAGGATGGTGGCGGACGGCTCCTCCATCAGTTGCGCGTATATGGGTGATAACTCAGGTGCCACTACTTCACTGTCGCAATGGACAAGTCCAAGAGGTAGCAGACCCAAGGCGCACAGCCGAATTACGTTGCGCATCCAGTGTGGTATCGTTGAGGTCAGATTGTTGGAGATGAGCATCTTCAGTCTCTGCTAAATAATCTGAGTGAGCCCACCACTATCGGTCGGAGTCACAAAGGTTGGTGCGCGGGGGCAAAGTGTTCTGCGCGTAAAAATACGAAGATTCGGGTGCGCGGTATGGTTGGGCCGATGGCTCAATGTCATTTGCTACCTACCCCGTAACTTGAGGGGGTGGGGGTGAACCGTTCCCCCTACAAATGGGCGGCTGAGGTGGACCACTCGGGGGGTGTGGGTGGACCAATACATCACCGCCGCGTCCGGGGGATGGGGGTGGATGAGTACCGCCGCCTCCGGAGGGTGGGGGTGGACCGTTCCCCCTACAAATGGGCGGTTGAGGCGGACCATTCCCCCCACGTCTTCGGAGGGGATCACGGCCTTTGCGTGCTGACAAATCGACTTCCATTGGCTCACCATCTACGGTCATTGTGACAAATTGCGTTCCGTTGAAGGTGATCACCACATGCTTGGTACGTGTCTCATTGCCGTTGCGTCCATTGATGATGACCACAGTGACGTCTCGGGTGATAGTGCCAGACAGCGGATAGAGATGTTTTTCACGCGGAACAAAAGGATTGTTCTCTTCTTTTGGGACGGGACGAACAACATCCGTAATGACCGAAGTGCCGGACATTTCATAACTGCGATCACCATTCTTGTCGGAATGATAACTCCGGGATCGCGTGCTACTCCCAATTCCATTCGCTGTGCGGATGACCTCCGTGCCCGCGAGACCAGTAACCGTGATTGCCCTAGTCCGCGAGATGGAACTAGACCAATTACCCCTCGCCCTTTCGCCACTGATCTCGCTTACGATATCAACCGATGCCGTTGTGACCCCGTCGTAAGCATCCTGCTCATTCCCAGTAGTGTCGTAGTAGGTCACCTCTCGGACACGCTTGAGCAGTGGCGGGGATGTAGCCTCTACAGGGGCAGCAGATGCTGCGTGCGCGCCCCCAATAACACCAATAAAGTCCAATTGTAACTCTGCCATATCCTCGATCAATGCATCTGCAGAAACCATGGCAACGTCTAGGTTTAAGACGGACCCGAGTGGCAATTCTGTACTCTCTGGACCAGACAAGTCAGTAATCTCACCACATGAGGTCAGTGTGATCACGCTCAGAACTGCCAATCCATGTATCGGGAGGTGTCTCATATGCCGAATCTCCTCAGAGTTCTCCGTCTCTTCTTTCTATCTAGCTTGGACTCTCTGATGGGTCGAATCGTTAATTTTGTGATAGTAATCCCCAATTTGCCAACCTGATCGGATTCTGAAGTCGTGTTTATGGTCAGAGCGGCGTGCCGCGGTAGCAACCGATCGTATACGGATATTCAATGGTAGCGTGGTAGTGGTAACCGATCGGGGCGTGTGCGTGTCCATGGCAGTCATCCAGATCGACATTGCTGAGCTCCACGCCGCCGACACCCTCGTAGCCGTAGATGCCGAATCCGTCGCGGATGTAGCCGACGAGCCCCGAATGCCCGTCCGCTGAGGGGGCCTCACCAAGCCGCTCCGGCACGAAGTGGTAGTGGTAGTCCTCCCGCGCCGGGTGCCCACCGTACACATCGACGATCTCGTGCGCGAGGGCGTCGTTCCCGCGAGCATCCACCGCGTTGTAAAACACCACCCCGTTGAGAGTCACACCGATCGCGCCGAGGGAGACACAGGACGGAGTTGCGGCTTCAGTGGGGGTGAGAGGGAGTGTGAAACTCCGGTTGTTCGCGGCCGGGATCCCCGGGTTCGCGTCGATAGCTGTCAGGGCAGCGTACTGGGTCATGGGCCAGTCGCCAATCTTCCTGTCGACTGGAAGGTTCGTCACGGAGATTGTGCGGGTCAAGCCTGACTCTGTAACGGTTAAAGTTCCGGTCGCCGGGGCAAATGTTCCTGTGGGGAGGAAGGGCTTTGCCAGGAGGTTCCAGCTCCCGTCCGCATCGTCGATCCAGGTGATTCTATTCCGGATGCTTCCCGGCCCCGACGGGTTTCCAGGGCTGCATGCGTAAAGCTTTCCACGCGCGGGGGCCGTGGTGGTCAGCTCGGAATCTCCGAGCCGAAGTCGGGTGCATTCAGGACCGATGGCGTCCTTGCAGAGCTCAGGGGTGATGAAGTACGTCGAGAGGTCCGTGGTCCCCGAATCTATAGCCTTACCAGTGATGTTGGCATCTGCTGACCCGCATGATGGCACAATCAAGACGACCCCCAAGACCATCGCAACCGTGCCTTGTCTCTTAACCATCATTCCTTAGCCTGTCGGAGTGCCAAGGGGAGGCCCTCATAGTGCCTCCCCTTCGGTATCAGGATGATCGATGGGTTGTCTTTGTTAAAGGAAGACATCATCCTGCTACAATATACTGAGTTGCGCGTACTAACAGGAACGTGTGGAGGTGAAGGAGCCGGCTGAATCTAACCGGGAATGAGAGGGGTATTCACCCAGCGAGGACCAACCTCAACCAGGCGGAGAAATGAAATCGCGCCAC
>Ga0310121_10000536_pt1 | contig 41384 bp, 29 predicted proteins | sample CB27_Tmax_986_MG_FD_203504 | JGI IMG/M metagenome (GOLD analysis project Ga0310121, IMG submission 203504) | Marine microbial communities from Western Arctic Ocean, Canada - CB27_Tmax_986 | ecosystem: Environmental > Aquatic > Marine > Oceanic | place: Canada: Western Arctic Ocean | collected...
CTTTTCTTCGTACACAGCTTTTCTTCGTACACAGCTTTTCTTCGTACACAGCTTTTCTTCGTACACAGCTTTTCTTCGTACACAGCTTTTCTTCGTACACAGCTTTTCTTCGTACACAGCTTTTCTTTGTACACAGCTTTTCTTTGTACACAGCTTTTCTTTGTACACAGCGGCCCAGGTCGCACGGCAGCATCACAAACGGGTGGCGAGACCGCCTAATCGGTCGCAGGGTTGTCGTTTTTTTGCCCAGGGAGAAACATTTTTCGATATAGAATAGGTTTGAAACTATTTTTCAATAGAAACAGAGAAGAACCGTGGATTTCTGATCGTGCGGCAGGTCATCACAGGGTTTTTTACCTTATTTATCTTTGCGATCCAGTCGGGATCGGCAATCACAATTCGCCACGACACGCCCGATTCGTCCTACACCAACCTGGCCAACTCGACCTATCCGCAAGGTGGCCTCGTCTCTGGCAGCGGGTGGATCGGCAACGGCACTCTCATCTCGCCCAATTGGATTCTGACAGCCGGCCATGTGCCCTCCCATCGAGGGGCGTCGCGATTGCAACTCGCGGCTAAGGAGAAGTATACCCTCATGTTGAGGTAATTTGTTGTCGCAGCAATCTGGTAGCCTGTTGGTCTACCTGGAAATTATCCGGATCGGTGACCACACCGTAGTCCTCTCTTGCCGACTCGATAGAAACGCGTTCATTTTTCACATCCCAGGCAACGGTCTGCTCTTCACGGCTCAACGGATTTCCATGGCTTCCGGCACCTGGTTGACGGTGGTAGATACGTTCGCCTTCCCTGATCTTGGTGGAAATCATTACTGGAAGGATTTCCTCGCTGCCGTCTGTGTGATGCAGAACGCTAATGGAGGGTGACCCAGTGCACCCTTCGGCAAGTCCATATGGCAGGTGGTCACGGCGATCGGACCGGATCAACACAACACCGGCTTGCTGGGAGGCGAGGGCATACTCAATGGTGATGTCGCCGCGAATACAGCAACCCTCGGACCTGGCCACCCTGTTGGAACACTGGCTGTCAAAGGCGACTTTACGGTGGGATCAGAAAGTGTTCTGGAAATCGAGATCGGCGGCCCCTCTGCAGGTGAATTTGATACGCTGTAAGTTGTCCAAAATGCCTACCTGAATGGAACATTAGCGGTCACACTCACCGACAATTACTATCCCAACCTGGGCGAGCAGTTCTCCATCCTGGAAGCTGGCAGTATTGCCAACTACGGTATAACACTGGATGGACCCGATGCCGACAAGTTCGAAATGGTCTTTACCACAGGACAACTGCTGCTCGAGTCGACAATGGCTGGCCTGCCCGGCGATTACAACGGCAATGGTCTTGTCGATGCAGCCGACTACACGCTCTGGCGCGATACTCTGGGCCAAACGGGTGTTAATCTGGCCGCCGATGGCAATCGAGACGGCGTTGTAAACCAAGTAGACTACGACTATTGGAAAATCCGTTTCGGTGACTCGACTGGTGGCAACGGGTCATCAAACATACCCGAACCGGTAGCTTGGGTAATCATGATCCAGTTGGCAGTCATCTGGACGCTCGTCTCGCGTAATCGCTGTTGAACCGCCCGCGGAAGTAACCAATTTGGCTGGTGACGAATCTTGGAGGAAATCGCTCCGACTTGCTTGCCTGCGGGTGGTCCGTTACGCCGCGTCACGACCGGTGTCGACCACCGGCAGCGTGCCCGAACGAGAATGGTTCGCCTCTATACGGACACCTCGAATCACTCTCTATTTCGTGTGCGGGCGTTCAACTTCGGCAACGGTTTAAAACACGTCGACGGGAAACTGATCATCCAATTTCCCGTCGTGATCTTGCCAACACCTGATAGCGAGTGTCCGAATCATCTCCCAGCAGACCGGTCGACTCCGCTAACAAGAATTTGCTCTGCCCTGGCAGTGACTCAGGATGGTTCTGGTACTTTGCGCTGCGAGTCGCGACAGCAAGGCCGCTTGCTCGCCTGTTCTTAGTTGGTGGGCCATTGTTGGAGCAGGGGAGACGGTTGCCAGTTGCCACCAAGGCCCAAGTCAGCAGACAACACCTGGGCACAATTGTATCCCGGCAAACCGGTAATATTTCCACCCGGGTGAGAAGAAGAACCACACAGGTAAAGCCCCGACAGGTGGCCACGGTAGTGGCCAGCACCGGGAAAGGGGCGGTGGAAGCCGATTTGGTCGCCTGCTAAGGCGCCAACGAGTAAGTCCCCACCCACCATGTTCGCCAGCGAACGTTCCGTGTCCAAAGGACTGCGTGTAAACCGATCGAGCACTTGGCCCTTTAGCCCGGGGGCGTAGCGATCCCAAACGTCAAGCATCTGGTTTCCGTGAGCGGTTTTTAGCGCGTCCCATTGTTGCGGATCGCCAGAGATGGCGTAGGGTAACTTCTCCCACATGAAGGCCGTGTGGGCTCCAGCGGGTGCCTGGCTGCTGTCAAATTGCGTAGCACACGATCCCCACATGACGGTGGGTGGTATCGTTCCTCGTTCATGGTGACTCACAATCTGCTCAAACTGCTCGAAATGGTCCAGCCCAAGAATTACCATGAATGCCTGAGCCAGTTCGGGATCTGTACGACTGGCGCTGTAACGTGGCGGACTGCTTAGATTGAGGTTGAGTGAGAACAAGGGCGCCAGCAGATTGTATTGGTAATTCCTTGCTTTTGCTCGCCAAGCAGCCGGCAGGTGCGATGCGTCAATCAAGTCCAGGAATGTCTGTTGTGGATTTAAACCCGATGCAATGAATTTGCGTGCATGGATCTGTTCTCCATCATCAAGTGCAACACCCACCACGCGATCCCCCTCCACGAGGATGGATCGAATTTGACAATTGCAGCGGATAGTTCCTCCATTTTGATCGATCACCGCTGCCAGGCTGTCCGCCAGTTTTACACTACCGCCACGACACATTTGTGCTAAGCGATCACTTGCCAGCAGGGCTGGGATATGATGGCCAAAACCAGCACAGCGCAAGTCCACTTCACGCAGGCCGTTAAAGAACAACAGACCAGCCTGAACGGTTGGGTGTTCGAAGTTCTGTTGCACGAATTCCAGCGGCGTGAGTTGACTAACTTCCAGTAATCGTCGTCCCAAGGAAGACCGTTTAAGTTCTGTTTGACGCTGTTCTGCCGGTAAGGGTGGCGATTGTGATTCAGGAATCAAAAGCTGATTCAGAATAGGACGAAACTCATCACGCCAAACTCGCAGCGTCTCGGCGTCGCGACGAGAAAATGCAGCAAAGGACTTCTCGGTTTTCTCGAATTGGTTCCACCACTGAAGTGTCTGGCCGGAGGGGGTGATCAAAGCCACATTGAGTTCTGGTTCCAGGTAGTGGGCCCCGTGTTCTTGTAACTGCAAATCGTGGTACCAGGGAAGACCTTGCAGGCCGCGGTGGTAGAAAGAATGCGTATTGTGAAGAAAACCACTGCCAGCTGGGTATTCCATGGTTGCCAAGCCACCACCGTAGCTGCTGTTGCATTCGAGGCAAATGGTTTGCAGACCAGCTCGACTCAGGTAAGCCTGCAGCACCAGACTGTTATGTCCACTACCGAGAATGATCCCGTCGACGGTGACTGGCATTTTGAAGTGTCTTTATCTTACGGAACCAGACAAAACTCTTGAGAAAGGCGATGGATTATTGCTCGAGGTATTGTACTCGGTTGTTGACAATGCTGTAGGCGTGCAACAGGGTGCCTTTTGGGTGAAAACTGGATGTCAGAAACTGATTTGACTTGCTTGCCTGCGGGTGGTCCGTTACGCCGCGTCACGACCGGTGTCGACCACCGGCAGCGTGCCCGAATGAGAATGGTTCGCCTCTATACGGACACCTCGAATCACCCTATATTTCGCGTGCGGATGTTCAACTTCGACAACGGTTTGAAAACGTCCGCTCACCATTTTTCCAGGGTTGATCCATGCAACCGGCAATCGCACTCAAGCAGAAACTCTCCCGGTCCCAACCTGTTCTGGGAGCCTTGCTGATAAACCAGGTCTCGCTCGAATTGGTAGAAGTGGCTATCAACGCAGGCTTGGATTACCTCATCCTCGACAACGAGCATAACTCCCACAACGGACCGTTGATTGCCGATGCTTGTCGACTTGGGCGGCTGGCAAACTTTCCCATCCTGATCCGACCTCACCGAACCGATACTCAGTCGGTAGGACATACCATGGATCTCGGTCCGTGTGGCCTCTTGTTACCGATGGTTGAGTCGGCAGTACAACTCGACGGAGTGCGCGATGGACTTTATCTTCCCCCGCGGGGTAAGCGGCGTCCGGGTGGCCCTGGCAACCGCTGGGTGACCGAATTCAACTACGAAACCTTTAAAACCCAGGTCGAAGATCACGTCATCATTTTGCCACAAATCGAAAGCCCGCTAGGGGTCGAGCGGGCCCAGGAAATTGCCGAACACGAAATCACCACCGCCCTGGCCGTGGGACCTTTTGACCTTTCCATGCGGTTGGGCAAAGGTGGAGAGGTAGGACAACCAAGGCATCGGGAAGTGCTCCAGCAAATTCGCGAGGTCGCCCGAGCGGCGGGTAAAGAACCCTGGATGATCGGCAACGGGGAGCAACTCGTTGGTGACGGGTACAATTTTCTCTGTATCGCCGAGCCAACCCTTCTGTTGGAACAGGCGATTAAAACACTGGTCCGAAAAATTCACCGCGTGGCCAGTGGTGAAACAAATCAGCCGGGCTAAACCAAAGCATGAACAGTGCCCGGTACTGGGAATCGTTAAGCGGCAGCCAGCTCCCGAAAAATTCCGTCAAACGCATTCAGAATTCTGGTGACGGTTCCCTTGGCCAGCGGCAGACGAAATCCATCGACAAACATAATGGTCCAAAAAGAATCGGTTTCATAGCCGCCTCGATCTATTTCCCGATCGTCACCGATGTAACCGAACAGGCCGTTGGTGTCTCCACAGACAAGCGTGTGGACAAAGGGTGATCGTTCACGGAGTTGCCGCCCGGTTTGGGTAAAATTTTCCCCTGGTGAAATCGCTGCCATCACGTCCCCAATACGAATGCCGCCAATTGGCAACTGGAGCGTCGTCCGGACTGGTTCATCTGCTTCCAATAGGCGAAGAGCTTCTTTGAAATAGTCGATTTGGAGACTCACACCCTTGATCTTATCTTCCACAGGGTAATTTTCAGGAAAATTTATTCCGCAAAACCAGGTAGCTCCTGGATTGTGTCGAAGGTCTTCGATGAAACTCTCGCGTCGGTCAATATTCTGCTGGATCTCCGCACGGCTATACATTGGTCGACAAGCCAAATCGATCGTCTTCCAACTAGAACGGAGTGGCAGGGATCGCGCCGGAATCGAAAGGGCCATCGCCTGAGCGGCCGCTTTACCGAGTTTGTCACCGTTGTGCCGCGCCTGGGCCGGTGTTCCGAAGATGTGGTAACAATTCACATCGCCACAAAAACCCTGCACGTACATCGCCGGAGCACCGGCAATGACCTCCTCAATATGTTCGCGTGCCGTCCCCACCCAATCGGGTGAAACCATCACATCATTGATCATCGTGGCAGGGTGGCAGCAGAAATTGAAAATTGCACCCAGTGGATGGCCCTGCTTGTCTTCAAACCGCACCAGACCGATGGTCGGATCGAAATACTTGCCCCCTTGCAAACCCTCAGCATAATTGCGGCTGAATTTTACACCGCCACCAGGCATCGGGAAGCGCGTGTTGTAACTCATCGAATCGCAGTGTCCTTTGCCCACAAAAACATTCGCCGGTTGCAAACGCTCGATTGCCTCCCTCGCTGCTTCCTGGTAGGCAACCATGAGGTTGCGCAACTGCGCGTCACAGTATTCCGTGCTATACGTTCCGCAAGTGGTAATGCTCGAACCGCCAGGCACCCCTGAACCGGGAATGGTCGGGCTTGAATGGGTCTGGCTGGTAGACCAAATCACCTGTTGCCGCGGCATACCCACCGCTTCGGCAACTTCGTCCCGCATCAGATCTGTTTCATGGACTGGGTTGCCACACAAATCTGACCCGAACCAGACGATGCGGTAACCGCCGTCGTCCAAAACGATACACCGTGCCAACAATGGCTTGTCGACTTCGGTCATTTGGGGTGTCGTACCCCAAGCCCCATATTCGGGATGAATTTCGGGAGTAATGTCAAAACCAACAATTCCGACACACAACTCAGTCACAACTTGCTCACTTTTTTCAGAGATTTGGCCTGATTCAACCAACGATGATCGACACTATCCTGTACATTCTCATTGGAATTTTAGCAACGGGTCCCCGCAGCAGCCAGGGTCGCACGGCAGCAGCACAAATGGGTGGCGCAACGGCCTGATCGGCTGTAGACATGTTGTTTTTTTCCCATGGAGAAACGTTTTTCGAGTACAATAGGGTTAAAACTGTTTTTCAATAGAAACAGAGAAGAACCGTGGATTTCTGATGGTGCGGCAGGTTATCACAGGGTTTCTTGCAATATTCTTTTTTTCGATCCAGTCGGGATCGGCGATCACGATTCGCCACGATAAACCCGATTCGTCCTACACCAACCTGGCCAACTCGACCCACCCGCAAGGTGGCCTCATCTCTGGCAGTGGGTGGATCGGCAGCGGCACTCTCATCTCGCCCAATTGGATTCTGACAGCCGGCCATGTGCTCAGTGGAAATATCTCCTTTTCAACCACCGCCGGGACCAGGAGCGTTGTCGAGCAACATCAACATTCCAGTTGGGGAGATATAGGAGTCGCAAAACTTGCAAGCCCCCTCACCGGGATCAATCCGGTTCCCCTTTATAACCTTGCTTTTGGCATTGAGGATGGACAAGAAGCTATTGTGCTGGGCGCGGGAAATACCGGTACCGGCAACAGCGGGCAACAAGGGGGCACAGGGGGCACCCGCCGCGCCGCCGAAACCTATGTCTACGCAAATGCCGATTCATGGGGTTGGGGAAACAATCAACTGTTAACGTGGTTTCGCAAGCCCTCTGGAGGTGCCCGACCGCTCGAAGGAGGGGGTGCCCAGGGCGACAGCGGAGGGGCTGTCTTGTTGAATGTTGAGGGCACCTATGCCATTGCGGGTGTCATGAGCCAGACCTGGTCGGGCGGAAGTGGTGGTGATGTCATTGGAAAATACGACACGGGTGGCGTTTACGTTCGTTCGGCACCCATCAACGATTGGATCCTGCAGTACGCCACCGATGCGGAGGTCGTCTTCGTTGGCCCACCCCCGACTGATTTTCAATGGACCACAACCTGGGGCGGCAACTGGCATAATGCGGCCAATTGGTCCCCCGCGGTAATCCCCAACGGCAATGACAATACGGTTGATTTCACCGGCGCTGGATCCTCGATCACCACGGTAACGATGGACTCACCAGCAACCGTGCGGGAAATCACCCTCGATGGGTCGAGTTCCTACCGGCTTCAAGGCAATCGAACGCTGATACTCGATGCCAATACCGGGTCTGCCCAGCTCACGGTCACCGGTGGAAACCACAGCTGGACTGCCCCGGTCGCCACCGATACGTCTACCACCATCGACATCGCCTCGGGGGCCGAACTGACACTCGAGGGATCATTCGCCTTTTTGAACCAGACGGTTACCAAATCTGGTTCGGGACATTTATATCTCGACTCCGAAGCAACGACCGCGCCCGGTACATTCCAACACAACGACGGCCGTCTGGGAGGCGATGGCTTCGTCAATGGCGATCTGACCCTGGCCGCTGCAACGGTCGCACCCGGTCACGACATCGGACAATTAACCGTTACCGGTGATTTCACGATGGGATCGGACAGTGCATTGGAGCTCGAGATCGGGGGCACCTCCGCAAGACAATTCGACACGCTGCAAGTCGGCCAAAACGTCTACCTCAACGGAACCTTAGAGGTAACACTCACCGACGATTACTATCCCGACTTCGGCCAGCAGTTTTCTGTTTTGCAAGGCAATAGTATTACTAATCGCGGTATCGTCCTGGGGGGACCTGACGGAGAAAAATTCAAACTGGTCTACAGCTTGGGAGAGTTGCTGCTCGAGTCGACGGCCCTACCCATCCCAACTGATTTCCAGTGGGTTGCATCCAGCGGCAACTGGCATGACTCGGCTAAATGGTCACCCGCGGGGATTCCCAACGGTGACGACAACACGGTTGAGTTCGCCGGTGCCGGGTCCCCTGTCACCACCGTGACGATGGACTCCTCAGCAACCGTGCGGGAGATCACCCTCGACGGGTCGAGTTCTTACCGGCTTGGAGGCACTCAAAAATTGACACTCGCTGCCGATACCGGTACCGCCCAGCTGACTGTCATCGGTGCGAACCACATCTGGACCGCCCCGGTCGCCGCCACTGCATCGACCGACATCGACATCGCCTCGGGGGCCGAACTGACACTCGAAGGCTCATTCGACTTTGCAGGCCAGACTGTCACCAAATCAGGTTCGGGACGTTTGTATCTCGACTCCGAATTAACAACCCAGAGCGGTACATTCCAACACAACGACGGCCGTCTGGGTGGCAGTGGGGTGGTCAACGGGGACCTGATCGCAAGTGCAGGATCGGTCGCACCTGGTCATGGCATCGGGCAATTATCCGTTACCGGTGATTTCACGATGGGATCGGATAGTGCGCTGGAGATCGAGATCGGGGGCACCTCCGCAAGCCAATTCGACGCGATTCAGGTAGTCCAGAATACCTACCTCGACGGAACCTTAGCGGTCACGCTCATTGACGATTACTATCCCGACTTGGGGCAGCAGTTCTCCATTTTGCAAGCCAACAGCATTGCCAATTACGGTGTAACGCTGGGGGGACCCGATGCCGACAAGTTCAAACTGATCTTCAGCCTGGGACAGTTGCTGCTCGAGTCGACGGCCCTGCCACTCCCAGCCGATTTCCAGTGGGCTGCATCCAGCGGCAACTGGCATGACTCGGCTAACTGGTCTCCCGCGGGGATTCCCAACGGTAACAACAACACGGCTGAGTTCGCCGGCGCCGCCTCCCCTGTCACCGTGACAATGAACTCACCGGCAACCGTAAGGGAAATCACCCTCGATGGGTCGAGTTCCTACCGGCTTCAAGGCGCTCAAACACTCACGCTCGATACCAATACCGGCACCACCCAGCTGACGGTCACCGGTGGGAACCACGTCTGGACCGCCCCGGTCGCCGCCGCTGCATCGACCACCATCGACATCGCCTCGGGAGCCGAACTGACACTCGAAGGCTCATTCGACTTTGAGAACCAGACCGTCACCAAGTCAGGTTCGGGACGTTTGTATCTCGACTCTGATTCAACGAACCAGCCCGGTACTCTCCAACACAACGACGGATTTTTAGGCGGCGATGGCATCGTCAATGGCGATCTCACCCTGGCCGCTGCAACGGTCTCGCCCGGTCACGGTATGGGAGAATTAACCGTCAAAGGCGATTTTGCGATGGGATCCGAAAGTGTTCTGGAAATCGAGATCGGGGGTACCTCCACCAGCCAATTCGACACGCTGCAGGTGGACCAGCATGCCTACCTCGACGGAACCTTGGCGGTCACACTCATGGGCGATTACTATCCCGACTTCGGCCAGCAGTTTTCTGTTTTGCAAGCGGTAAGCATTGCCAATAGCGGTATCGTCCTGGGGGGGCCCGACGGTGAAGATTTCAAACTGGTCTTCAGCTTGGGAGAGTTGCTGCTCGAGTCAACGATGGCTGGCCTGCCCGGTGATTACAACAGCGATGGCATTATCGATGCAGCCGACTACACCGTGTGGCGCGATCAGCTTGGGACCACGACACTACCGAATCGCGACCCCAGCGCGACAGGCTCCGTCGGCCAGTTCGATTACCTGGTGTGGAAAACCAATTTTGGCGCTACTGGCACGGGCAATACTGCTGCCGTTCCTGAACCGGCCTCGCTGGTGTTGGCCGTCTTCGTTGGTCTGATGATCGGTTTACATGTGGCGACTCACAAAACCCGGCAAGAGGCCATCATCACGCCACTTGTTTGGAACCGCACTCTAATGTGAAATAAAAAGTGTAATTTTAGATATTTACATGAACAAGCAGGTTACAATGAAAGGAATCATGCCTGAGGGGTAAATTCGGGTTGCTCTCGACCAGATACCGGCGAAATCCAATGGCCCATCCATCCTTGCTCGGTACGCTTTTGATTTCAGCGGAGCAATTTATGCTCACTAAACTTCAAACTATCACTGGTCGTCATCTTACCCGGCTGGCATGCCTTATCGTTGTGCTCTCCGCCAGAATTGCCACGGGAAACTTTAGCAACGTGACGGCCTCCACCGCCGTGGACTTGATCGGGAGGACCCAAGTGGCATGGGGAGACTGGAACAATGACGGGTACGTGGACATTTTGGCCGCTGGTGGTGATGTAGAAAATGGTGCCAACACGATAATGCTCGAAAACAATCAGGGCCTGAATTTTTCGGAGGCCTGGTCATATAGCAGCCTGTGCTACCCGTGCGACCCTTACGGGATTTTAGGAGATGTGAACAACGACGGTTGGCTGGACATCTTCGGTTTCAGCCAGGGGGATCTTTTTCTGAACCAGGAGGGCAACGGTTTTTCAGCGCCACAGAGCAATGCCAACTAGGGTATAGCACCATTGGTTAACGGTGCCTCGTTCGGAGATCACGACAACGACGGTTACCTGGATCTCTACGTGGGGGCTCATGAAGGTCCAGGCTCGAACTCAGACGTACTCTTACGGAACAACCAGGGGAACGGATTTACGAATGTGTGGACCCAGTCACCAGCACGAATAAGCCGCGGCATTACCTCGGCGGACTTCGACCGTGACGGCGATATCGATATCTATGTTTCGAATTACCGGTTGCAACAAAATTTGCTTTTTGTCAATGACGGAGCCGGCTACTTTGCCAATTCGGCGTCAGCCCGTGGCGCGACAGGCGGAAATAGTCACACGATCGGGTCGTCCTGGGGAGATCTCGACAACGACGGAGAAATTGACCTGTTTGTTGGCAACTTTTCACACGGCGGCAACCCCGGCGCCCAGTTCCTGCGAAACACCGGCTCTGCCGGCGGTTACAGCTTTCAGAACATGCTTGATTGGACCTCCCCCATGCGGAGTGGCAGGAATCGTACGCTTCGCCGGCGTTAGCCGATTATGACAACGATGGGGACCTCGACCTGTTCTTCACAACCGTCTACGGTGGCAACCAGCCTCGGCTGTATCGCAATGATGGTAATTGGAACTTCACCAATGTAACTGCTGCAGAAGGATTGAGTGACATCGGCGCTACGTATATGGCCGCATTTGGCGACTATGACAACGATGGTGACCTTGACCTGGTAACGCGCGGAAAACTGTTTCGAAACAATAACAACAACGGTAATCATTGGTTGAAACTGAAGATGGTCGGCGATGGCGACATCGTCAATCGCGATGCCGTAGGAGCCCAGGTCCGAATCGAAGCTGGTGGCCAGACCTTCATGCGACAGGTTGAGTTTGGTACCGGTCACGGTAATCAAAACGAACCCACGTTACACTTCGGCCTGGGAAACATAGCTGGCCCGGTGGATCTCGACATTCTTTGGCCAGGAGGAACGGTCTCAGAGATGGCCAGTGTGAGCGTCGATCAGTTGCACACGGTCTATTTTGCCCGTCCAACCGAATTTCAGTGGGCCGCATCAAGCGGTAGCTGGCACAGCCCGTCCAACTGGTCCCCGTCGAATGTCCCCAACTACAACGACAGCATGGTTGAGTTCACCAGCGCCGCCTCCCCTGTCACCACGGTGCAACTCAACTCACCGGCAACCGTACGGACAATCACCCTCGATGGGTCGAGTTCCTACCGGCTTGAAGGAGAAGAAACATTAAATCTCGATGCCGCTCTGGGTACCGCCCAGCTGACGGTCACCGGCGGAAACCACACCTGGACCGTCCCGGTCTTTTCCAGGGAATGGACACCTGGCACAACCACCACCATCGACATCGCCTCGGGGGCCGAGCTAACGCTCGAAGGCACATTTGACTTCGCACTCCAGACGGTGACCAAAGCAGGGGCGGGTCATTTGTATCTCGACTCCGACCGGTCAACTCCGACCGGTACACTCCAACACAACGAAGGCTTTTTAGGTGGTGAGGGCATCGTCAATGGCGATCTCACCCTGGCCGCTGCAACGGTCGGGCCCGGTCACGGTGTGGGAGAATTAACCGTTAAACGCAATTTCACGATGGGATCGGAAAGTGTCCTGGGAATCGAGATCGGAGGTGCCTCTGCAGGTCAATTTGACACGCTGCAAGTTCTCCAAAATGCCTACCTCAATGGAACCTTAGCGGTTACGCTCACCGACGATTACTATCCCGACCTCGGCCAGCAGTTTCCTGTGGTGCAAGCCAACAGTGTTGCCAATTACGGTATAACGCTGGGGGGACCCGATGCCGACAAGTTCAAACTGGCCTATGCGATGGGACAATTGCTGCTCGAGTCGACGGTGACTGGCCCATCCTCAGCCGATTACCAGTGGACTGCAGTCAGCGGCAACTGGCATGACTCGGCTAACTGGTCTCCCGCGGGGATTCCCAATGGTAACAACAACACGGCTGAGTTCGCCGGTGCCGCCTCCCCTGTCACCGTGACAATGAACTCACCGGTAACCGTGCGGGAAATCACCCTCGACGGGTCAAGTTCCTACCAGCTTCAAGGCGCTCAAACACTCACGCTCGATACCAATACCGGCTCCGCCCAGCTGACAGTCACCGGCGGGAACCACGTCTGGACCGCCCCGGTCGCCGCCACGGCATCGACCACCATCGACATCGCCTCGGGAGCCGAACTGACACTCGAAGGCGCATTCGACTTTGAGAACCAGACCGTCACCAAGTCAGGTTCGGGACGTTTGTATCTCGACTCCGCATCAACGACCCAACCTGGTATTCTCCAACACAACGACGGCTTTTTAGGCGGCGAGGGCGTCGTCAATGGCGATCTCACCCTGGCCGCTGCAACGGTTGGACCGGGTCACGGTGTGGGAGAATTAACCGTCAAAGGCAATTTTACGATGGGATCCGAAAGTGTCCTGGAAATCGAGATCGGGGGTACCTCCGCAAGCCAATTTGACGCGATTCAAGTCGATCAGAATGTCTACCTCGACGGAACTTTAGCGGTCACGCTCACGGGCGATTACTATCCCGACCTCGGCCAGCGGTTTTCTATTGTGCAAGCCAACAGCGTTACCAATTACGGTATAACGCTGGGGGGACCCGATGCCGACAAGTTCAAACTGATCTTTGGCTGGAGAGAGTTGCAGCTCGAGTCGACGGTGACTGGCCCAGCCATCCTGCCCGGCGATTACAACAGCGATGGTGTTGTCGATGCAGCCGACTACACCGTGTGGAGTGACCAGGTTGGGACCACGACACTACCGAATCGAGATCCCAGCGCGACAGGCTCCGTCGGCCAGTTCGATTACCTGGTGTGGAAAACCAATTTTGGCGATACTGGCACGGGCAATGCTGCTGCCGTTCCTGAACCGGCCAGCCTGCTCCTGGGCCTGTGGGTCGCGCTGATCGGAATCCGGATCAGAAGTCGCTGCTGAAGCTCAGTCGTCAGCGACCAGTTGAACCCCACAAATCAGGGGCTGTCCCTTTTGCGGAGTGAACTGAATCACCAACTGGTCTGTGAGTTTCACTTTACCGACAGGCAGGACCAACGTTTTTTGCGATCCGCCCGCCGCCTCCGCGATATCAATGGACTGTTTCACGACTTTTCCCTGTAAGGAGATATCGAATCTCCGCTCACCTGCCTGGCGAGGGTCAGGCTCGACAAAGATCAGCGTCACTTCAAACACTTTTTCTTTGGCGTCACCTGGCAAATGAACGACGAGCGACGACATGCCTTCCACACCCGAAGCGGCAACCCACGGCAAACTCGCACCCTCGATTTGCTTGCTCGGCAATTGAAACCAGCGAACCGATTTCCCCACAACTTCCACGTTGGCCTCGATGGATGGCTCATTATTAAACGGTTCGTGCGTGTCGGGATAATTGAGCCACAGTGTGCCCTGATCATCCTGCCGGTGCCCGGGAGCACCGAGATTGATGCCTAAACGCTTGACAGTGCCCTTAGGCGCTTTGAATGCGTTGTACGACCAGAAATCGTTTTCGGGAACATGGACCAGTGCCAGAGAAGTAAACAAGTTGTAACTACAACTACAACCATGCGCATAGTTGGGAGCGTTGAGAACTCCCCCAGCTGGAATCAAACTGTTGCGACAACCTGACCGGAAACCTTCCAGTCGCCCGGTTCCGCCGCTCTCAATGTCAAAGAAACCCGCGGTACCGGCGCGAAAAGTGAGCAAATGGGGACTTGAAATTGCGTAATTGCAGTGATGCCCCGTCTTGGTGAACTCCCACGGAACAGGTTCGCCCGAAACGGGATGGCTCCGCGTGATCGGCTCCCCGCTGTGAATGTCGTACGCCAAACCGGGCCCCCGCTGGTCAATGACCCAGTTATCACGGAGGATCACCTTATCCCAGACATTCTCCGGATGCCCCCCAAAACCTGGCGCTTCGTTCTCTTTGGTCCAGTATGTTTCACCTGTCGCACCAGAAACCGCATCCATACCCGCCTTGTTCGACGCGATCAAAAGCTCATGCTCCTTGGAGTAGGAGAGCCAGGTGACCACGCGATCAATCGTGTTGAGCCATTTCTGCCTCCCCGTGGCGGCATCCAACGCAACGAGGTACCTGGCAGGCTCAGCCTCGGGTACCTCCCCTTTTCGACCCCAGGCATCATAAAATCCGTGCATCAGGCCATCGAAATAGAAAAGCGTATCATCGCCCAGGGCAACCAGGGGGGCGGCGTATTGGGCCTCGCGTGCCCAGACCACTTGCCCGGTCGTGCGGTCCAGGGCCAGAATCAACTGCGGCTGACTCTCTCCGTCGTCGGTGGTCCGGAAAACGGTCGTCAGCAACAGGTTTCGCCAAATGCGCACATCCCCCCATTGGTCATTGGGTTCGGGAAGTTTGAATTCTCCCAATTCCTTACCCGTGGCGGGATCCAACCACACACAGCGATTGTTGGAGACGAGGTAAAGTCCACCATCGCCAACCGCATAATGATAACCTGGCTTCTCGACCTCGAAGAAGGTTCCACGTCGTCCCGCGCCACTTCCCGCGAGCAACTCTTTTGACCAGATGACGCGGCCTGTGTAGATATCGACACAAGTCAGCCGCTCCGGACCTTGCATAAACATCCGACCCTGGCAGACCTTTAAGCTGGGAGGCCAGTAGTGCCTGTTGTGAAAATGCTCGCCCCGCGATGCCGGGCCACCAAACCAGAGGATTCCTAGCGGCGCCCTCACGAGCTGGTCCTGCGACATGAGCGTGTTGCTTGGGTCCGAATACTCATGTGTCCAGTCCGCAGCACCTGGTAATGCCCCTTTGCGTTGCACCATGGTCCATTCACCCAGGGTACTCACTTCGGCATTGGCCAGTTGCTGACGGGCAACCTGCCGCATAAGCTCAACCTGCTGACCATCCGGGTGGTGTAGTGCCAGCGCACCACCGTAGGGTCGTAGTACCTGATAGAGCTGGCTATATCTTCCCTGCTGACCGCTGCCCAGGATCACTTCGGGCTGTTGGACAACAATCAGGTTGGCAAGATAGGCAGGCAAAGAGATTTCAAGCGGATCTGCTACGATTGCGCTGATCCGTTTTCCATACAATCCAGCAGCATCGTAATAGCGCCGCAACTGATCGACCTTCGCCGGATCAGGATCAATCACAATCAAGCGAAGTTCTGTCTGTTCAAGCAAGTGATTCACCAGCTCTTGGGAGCCAATCCCGAGGATCAAGCCATAGCCGGCCGAGCAGTCCGTCGCCTCCACCCAATCGGCCACGATATTTTTTGTGGCGTCGGTTGGCCCCGGAAGGTTGGTTCGAGCTACTGGCCAACTGTGGGCTGGACCCGAGGATTCGGCAAAGCAGTAAATCTTTCCTTCTTTCGTGACGACATAAAGTCGATCGTCGGCCGCAAGCAGGGAGCCGGGTGTGCCGTCGACCACCTTCGTCCAGGCAAGTCGTGGGCTGCCCTCTTCAGACGGCAGTTCCAGGGCAAAGATCGTCGATCCCAGGTAACCATAGAGACGGGAACCCGCCTTCAGCCCCAAGGCAAATTCGCCGTTCTGTGAGGCCGGATCGAGTTCGAGCAGATACTCCCACGCCGGTGAGAGGCTGTGCCGATTGACCGGTTGGCCCTCGCTATCGGTGACAACACGGTCCTCGCGTTGATTGCTGTCGATCCCAAAGATTTTGTAACTGACTTCACCCTGCTCGTTTTCGATAGCCCGGGCAGTGTAAATCCAGCCCTCAGTGGCCACAGGACGAGGTGCCTCTATGTTGTAAGTCTGGCGGGCCTGATTGTCGTAGATACGACCACCATGAAAAAGCAAAGGGCCCGACGCAGCCACATGCCAATCGGTCTCTCCCGGCGCATCATAATCGAGGCTTACCGGACGACCTGTTTGCATCGACCCTGCTTTCGCACGTCCACCAGGGAAGAAGAGTTTACCATCGCTGGCAACCAGGTATCCCTGGGGGGAAAGAGAATTAGGAATACTGGTTCGAAACTCGGGTACCTGATTTCCCGTATCGGAAACCGTAAACTGACATGTCTGAAGGCCTTCGAATGGCCAAACTCCGACGGTGAAAAACATTTGGTTCCCGACCAAAACCGCTCCACCCCGTACCGGCCACAAGGAAATTAATCTCTCGTTGCCCAGAACTCGCCGCTCTTCCATCGCAACATCTGCTTTCCAGATGAGCTGGCCGTTGTTCGCATCGACACAATAAAAAAATCCGTCGTCCGCACCAAAATAAATTCGGCCAGCATGTGCGACCGGAGCCAGTCGGATGGGACCGTCGGCAAAAAATTGCCACTTGGCTTCACCGGTGCGCGTGTCGAAAGCCTCCACGGTATCATTGCGGGATGAAGCTACGAACATCGTTTGGCCAGCCACAATGGGTTGATAACAGGCGTCGAATTGAAGACGCACATCTTCCGACCAGGCAATGTGGTTCGGCCCAAGATCGCGCGACCACGACAACTGAAGATCGGCAGGCAGCGACTCGTCGATGGTTCCACTGCGGGAAGCATCGTAGCGCCACATCGGGCAGTCGGCTGCGGCAGCGCAGCTGGCCATGAGTACCGTTAGCCAGAATTGAAAGACGCATACTTTGCGGTTGACCATCTCGTACTCCATGAAAAAACGGTGGGAAGATAACTCTCGCTCTTGTGCTTCACAATGGTGTATACTCAATCGTACCCGGCGAGCAAGATACCTCATACTCGGCGACATTCCGGCTGGGCATCCGGATGTCAAAACACCAGGTCTATTTTAAACCTTTTTCGACTTCTTTTAAGCCTTGATTATCGGAGATTTCCGGCCGTGCGTAAACTGGCTGTCATTGCCTGGCTCTTCGCGGGATGGGGGCTTTGTGCGACGCATCCTGCGATGGCTTGCCGCTACAACGTCCGTGATACCGGTTTCGTTGACTTAGGGGCATCTTACTACGGGTTCTCCTGGACCGGCCCTGTTTCGGCACCAGGAAACCTGCTCTCTGAACCAGACGCGGGAAAGTTGAAACCTTCGGATTCACTACGTGAGGTCTTGCGCGATACCAACCTGTTGTTTCCTCAAAATCCGACCACCCCAAAAACGCCGCCGGGTGCCGCAAGTCAGCCACCGGCAGACGACAAAAATCCTGCGGTGCAGATCACCATCACCGCTCCCGATGGGCGGGAACTCAGCCTGCCTTGCCCGGCAGATGCCGATTCTCTAGCGATGGTTGCCCAGCTTGTCGACTCGCCCTTGCAGCGGGAACTGATCGAGCGGCTACTCGGTTGTCACAGCGTCGTGTTACTAGTCGAAGGCGTCGATGAGGCAGAAAACAAAGCTGCACGTGACCTGATCGAGCAAACCCTTGAAGAGACTCAAAAGGCCAGTGCGCTCTGGCCAAAACCAATCGATCACCCACCCGAAATGGTATTTCTTCCCCAGAGCGAGAAAAACGAAGAACGACTCTTGTTGTGGTGCCTGGAAGTCGACGCCGATGTCCCTGACCCCCAGTTCGTAGTGCTCTTTGGTCGCGGTCGCAAACTGGGGCCGGTACTCACATTGGACGAGGTACGTGCGGGAGAACTCTCCGGGCTGCTGAGCATTGTGAGCATGGACTGCGAATGCGAATACAACGTCGCCCCGCTCATAGGACCGATGATTCCTCATCGCTGGACCACGGAACACGAAGCACAAGTCGTCAAGCTGCTGGACTTCGATCCTGGCAACCCCCTGGTGCAATCGGAAGTCCGACACATCCTGACCCGTGGGCCTGGAAACGGCAGGTCAATTCTGGAGGCCCGAACGGATCCCGCCCTGGGGTACGAAGAAATCTCGTTTCCCGATGATCTGATTTCGACTCTTGAGACGGACAATCCCACCACCAACTCGGAAGCCGGCCTGGCGACAGAGACCGGCGGAACCACCGTCGCAATGACCACCACCAAACCTCCTGAGCCACTAGTCGCAAGCCCGCCAGCGGAATTGCCGGCGGCGACACCGGAAAGCCACAGCCTTGATGATGGAAACGAAACCATCGCCACAACCTCGTTGCAAAATGGAATCTGGCTTGCCGTTGTGATGGTTGCACTGGTTGCGATCATCGGTAGCGTGGTGATCCTCAGGAGTGCAACCCGTTAATCGCGTCCCAAACCAATGCGAATCATCAGCCTGATTCTCAAAGAAATCACGCACCGGTGGCCCGGTTTTTTGCTGGGTGCCTTCGGGGTTGCCATTGCCGTGGCAGCCTGCCAGGGTATTTCGGCGCTGCACGAGGCCGCTCAGCGAGAAACACGGCGGGTGCAACGCGACATCGGTTTCAACATGCGAATCATCCCCCGGGAGGCTGACCCGGAGCGGTTTCTCATCCAGGGGTACTCTACCGAAACCATGCCCGAGGAAATTATCCAACGCCTGGTTGAACACGACACGGTGGCGTACAACCACCTGGTCGCCACGCTCCAAGGCGAAATCGAACTGGCTGGTAAACCCGCGCTGCTGACGGGGCTCTCACCTACAATGTTTCCGGCGGGAAAGAAAAAACCACCAATGAGTCCAACCATCAAGGAAGAAACTGCCCATCTTGGACACCGTCTCGCCGGTCGCCTGGGCCTCAAGAAGGGAGATACCCTTACACTCGCTGAACTCCCGTTTGAAGTCGTGCGTGTTGCTCCCCAGTCGGGTTCCCTGGATGACTTGCGCGTGTGGGTTCACCTGAGCGATGCACAAAAAGTCTTAGGTAAAGCCGGGCAGATCAATGAAATCCAGGCTATTGACTGTCTCTGCCTCACTCCCGATGAGAACCCGGGCGAATTATTGCGGGCCGAGATTTCCAAGGTCGCTCCGGAAGCGCAAGTTGCCCTGCTCAGTAAGATTGCCACTGCCCGTGCCCGGCAACGTCGTATGATGGACAGCCTGGCACAAACGGCGGTACCGGCAATCATCGTTGCCGCAGCACTGTGGGTCGCCGTGTTCGCATGGATCAACGTACGTCAACGAAAGCTGGAGATTGGTGTCTTGCGGGCACTGGGACACCCCGCAAGCACGATTGCCAGCCTGATTCTCGGTAAGGCATTTTTGTTGGGGCTGGCAGGTAGTGCCATTGGTTGCCTGCTGGGAAGTTGGTTCGTCACCAGTCGCGTCGCGGAGATCTTTCCCGTGACCGGAGGCAAGTTCCAGTTCGAAATGAATGCCATGCTCGTCACGTTGATGGCTGCCCCAATCATCGCTTGTCTCGCATCGTGCCTCGCCGCGTCACTGGCGCTGGTGCAGGATCCAGCCGTTGTTCTCAGGGAGGAATAAGCTGCGATGCTTTCATGCGAGCAAGTCTCTAAAACCTATCGCACGTCGCGCGGCCAGATACCGGTGCTCTGCGGCGTATCGTTGGAACTTGCCAAGGGGGAATGTGTGGTGGTCTCTGGCCCAAGTGGCTGCGGCAAGACAACCTTGATGCTGACACTGGGGAACATGTTGCAACCTGACCAGGGTCGCGTTCTGTTCGAAGGCACGGACATTTACACAATGTCGGCCCCCGAGCGGAGCAATTTTCGCAATACCAAGCTCGGATTCATATTTCAGAACTTCCACCTCATTCCCTATTTGAATGTTTTGGACAACGTAGCCGTTGCGGTACGTACTCGGCAAGTTGAACAGAACGATTTCACAAAGCTCCTGACAAGACTCCGGCTTGATCATCGCCTGAATCACAAACCAGCTGCATTAAGCACGGGGGAACAACAGCGGGTAGCGATTGCGAGAGCCTTGGTAAACCAGCCACGCGTCATTCTGGCTGACGAACCAACCGGCAACCTGGATGAAGAAAACAGCGCGGAGGTCTACCAGGTGTTGAGTGAGTTTCGTGACCAGGGAGGCAGCGTCGTCATCGTCAGCCATCGGACTGATTCGCACCCGACTGCCAACCGCGTGCTGAATCTTCGAGACGGTCAATTTGCAGCTTTGGATCAAAATAACCGCCCGGAACCGCAAAAAACCGAACAGCCGGCAAACACGTCCTAGCGAGCCGGCAGCTGCTGGATCCGCATCAGTGCTGCAGAAAGACACAGGGAATAAACGCCCAGGAACGATGCTGCATAGAAAAACCCCCAACCAGGTTCGGCATTCCACGGTTGGGTTTTATCACCCGACGCGACCGCCTGTCCTAAGACCCTGGCAAGTTGCAAAAATTTGACTGGATCTTCAGCGAGCCAGCTTGCTCCGTTTCGCTCGTAATCTCATCGAGCATCACATCCCGGTTCTCCTGGGCCGAGATGTACGCTGCCATCGCGTAACGGGTAATCTCTTTACCCTCTTCTCCTGTGTAAACAGGTTCACCACCCTGCTGGAGGACTTGAATAAAGTGCTTCGTGCTGGCTACGAACGAAGTAGACCAATTCCGTTCGGGCGGTGAGATGTCTTCCAGGTAGGTAGTGATTTTACCCCCGACAAATACAGCAATCGGTGGAAAAACCGCGCTCTCGGACATTTGGTTACCGGCAAAGAGTTTCCGGTCACCGGCTGCCGAACAGAGATTGATCCACATGATCCCCCGTTCGCCTACGATCTCGACGAAATCTTCCAGCCAGAAGTCGCAAGGCAGGACCATCCGTGGTGAGAAGGAAAAGTCAACTTGTGCGTACTTTGGACCCGCCCCGGGAGGTGTTTTGAATTTGCCTCGAATGAATGCGGGGGCATCCAACGGGGTGTCGGCATCAATCCATGCGCCGATCTTTTCAAAGTCGCTGTCCATGAACCACCGTGCCAGCGAAAACTTGTGAAAGCCGTCGTCGCCAACCAAAGGGCCGGTGCCTCCGGTCTTGAGATCTGCCCGCCAGCTGTCGGCCTGAAAACACCATGGCCACGCCGCACCCTCGGCCAATCCAGCCATTGTGTTCACACGAATCGACATCAACTCACCGATCAAACCTTCTTCGATGAGTTTCTTCGCTTTCACGTAGACCGGGTAAAAGACGAAATTGTCGTAGACTTTGAGTACGACATTATGTTTGGCACAGGCAGCAATGATCTCGTCGCATTCAACCAGCGAGTTAGCCATCGGTTTCTGCAGACTGACACCTCGCACACCCGCCTCAGCGGCGGCGATCGCTTGCTCGTGGTGGAGATGGTGAGGTGTAAGAATTTCAACCAGATCGAGCCTGGCCTCGCTGAACATCTCCCGATAATCGGTGAAGTGCTTTGCCTCGGTCAAGCCGTACTGCTGGAGCCAGGGTAAACCTGTTTCGCGATTGCGATTGCAGACCGCGACGATTTGGGCGTCAGGGGAGTCCAGGTACCCGAGCACGTTTTCGTGGCTTATTGCACCCAGTCCGATGAAACCGACGCGTAGCATGTTCAACAAATCCGAAACTTCTTGTAGTACTCGCCGTACTCCTTGAGCCCGACGATATCGAAGAACTGTTCATCGTTAATCAGCTTGTCTTGAATCTGGTTCCAGTCACCCGTTTCCTTCAGCTTGGAGTAGGCATCTTTCAACCCTTTGGCCGCGGCATAGATACCAACCAGTGAACCGATCACCAACTGATAATTGGCCTTCTCAAACACCGAGATCGCCAGCGGTTCAATGGTGGCAAAGATTCCAACAATCGGACCGTCGATCTTTTCCCGGTAGTACTGCACTTCCTCTTCGTTAAGCGCCATCACGAATGCGGCGTCGGCCCCGGCCTGGAGATAAGCATTGAGCCGATCGACCACTTCTTCCATCTTGTTGTCCTGGTAGTATTGTTCGAGCGGCATTGAGCCGATAACGTCGGTCCGGGCAAAAATCTGAAAGTCCGGGTCCTGTCGGGCTTCGACGGCGGCCTCGATCTTCCCACACATCTCATCGGTAGAAATAAGTTGGTTGCGAGGTATGCCTGGCAAAAACGGGCACTTTGATGGAAGCTGTTCATCATCGAGGTGTATGGCGGCTACGCCGGTGGCCTCGAAATCCCGCACGGCCTCCATGACGTTGATCGCGTTGCCCCAACCCTCTTCGGCATCGCAAACGACCGGGATATCGACAGCCTTGGAAATGTTGCGAGCCATCCAGAGGCGATCGGTCTTGCTCATCATTGCCAGGTCGGGCTTGCCGAACATCGAAGCTTCTGTGGCAAAGCTGCCGATATAGACCGAGTCAAATCCTGCCTGCTCTACAAGCCGTGCAGAAAAACCATCGATCGCTCCGATCGAGGAAACCGTGCCGCTGCTCATTTTCTCTCGTAATTTGGTCGTCGCCTTCATGGTAGAAGATTCCCGTGGAATTGCGGATAGTTGCCTGTGATGGTCGTGCAGCACGGTGCCGCGTACTTAGGATATCTAAACTATTGGCAAATGTATCCCCCATCGACGAAGAGTGATGATCCTGTCACCCAGAACGATTCATCGGATGCAGGGTAGACCGCCCCCGCATTCCATGGGCCACTGACAACCAGGGAAAAACGGCAAAAAACCAGGACAACTTCGGTGTTCATCCTTTCTGCAGAAGGTACGCTTCAGTGGCCTTTAAAACCAACCGCTGGCCATACCCCACCGTTCGATTTCTCCAAAATATCCAGTATACTTTAATTTATTCAATCCCAGTATCCACGCTGCACATCAAAGTGACTTTTACTTATGCTCCATTCCAGCTTAAAAGCCGCGGGATGATTCGGAACGCACCACATCCTTTTTGCTTTCGCTGGGCATTTGGGTCTCATGATCCTAAAAGACAGTTCGCTATGGTTCCGATGTTGATCTGGAATGGTCGAGAACCTTTTATTTTTACCGAAAACGGTCCCACGGTTGTCCACGAGTCAACACTACCCATAAGGTAACAACGCCCACAGGAAAGAATCCAAGTACACATGACCACCTCTATCGCAACCTACAAAGACCGCCTGGAAGACTATCGGCGCCACTGCATTGATTTGCGCGAATTGAAATACGAAGGAAGTGCCACACGTGCTGAACGCGAAGCAACCTTCACCCAGGCCGTCAATTTGGTTTCGCCGATCGTGATGGAAGTGCTAGAAGAATTCAACGAAGTCTTCTTCGCAAAGACGGGCACCGTTTGTTATAGAGAACTCGAAAGTGACGGAAATGATGGACTTGTATGCCTTTGGCTGTTGTCCTGGCCACTACAACAAACCGCCCGCCGACGAACCGAAGGTATTTGGTCAAAAGACAGTGAGCCTGTCCAACTGAACATCATGCCAGAAACTGATCCGAACGGTATCGATCCAATCATCGTGCGAGCATTCTTACCCAAAGACGGCATTACCGGTTGGCTACACGGCCACCTGGCGGGCAGATACGACTCGCCCAACGGTATGTATCCATTGAATGTAACTTCTCGCGAAGATGCAAAGCGACAGGGGGTAGTTCTATGGATGATTGCCGAAGGAGAACTCCACCGCTGCGTTTACGAAATGGCGCACGCACCGCTGGAAATTCTCCCGGTGTTCGCTGAATGTGGCGATAGCTTGTAGCAGTTGTGCGTAATTGCAAATCGACCCGCTTGTTCCAGTGCGTTCGTGGTAGCATGTCAGTCGCGTATCGCTACTCTCCCGGACCAATAGGACCCCATGGGAAAACGGATAATCTCCTATATTCCCTTCTCCCCCGCGAACTGATTGGCCACCTGCCTGGAAGATCCGAATAAAAGACTTCACACCGGTTACCAGCAAAGATGGGCTAATCCCAGCCGAATGGTGAGTTGCCTTGCGGACCATTGCTGACGTTTGCCCGAACTAATACGGTGGTTCATAGCAACGAACGACGTTTACAAAAAAGGAGCTAAACCTCTAGCGTCCTCACCACACCAAGGTGACGCTGACAATCACCACCACAAATCTTTCACAGTCACCTCGACAACCGCCAGGTAACCACACTTCCCGGGAAAGCTTACTACTGGCGGTCACCAGCCGAGACCACCGCCGCTGCCAGACCTTACATCCCACTACAAGACGGCACCTCAAGGAAAACAGTGCGGTCACCAAAAAAATTGGGCAAATGTGCTGCTGACATCGCTTTCCAGAAAACGCCCGTGCTTGCCAGAGAGCAGCCGTCATCCTAGACTTAGACTCCCGTGTTTTCTGCCAATTATTGGCCACACTACACCAGGTGAGAGTAACCATGCTCATCGGAATGTGGAACTACGCCATTAAGGCGCACGATCTTGAGGAAACCACGAATTTCTACGTCGAGCAAATGGGTGCGGAAGTGCGTCTGCAAGGCGTTGTGTTCGGCTGCAACTACAACCTCATTCGCATGGGTGAAACTCGAGTCCTCATCTTCGATAAGGCGCCATACGAAGAAGAGTATGGCTTGGACTTGCCGCCCGGATTTTTGCATGTCGTTTACGAAGTCGACAATCATGAGGAACACGTCGCGCGGTTACGCGAGGCCGGCGTAGAGTTTTTAATGCAACCCCAGGAAATTGAAACCGCGGTGGGCAGGCGCAAGATCGCGTTCTTTGAAGCACCCGGCGGCATTCGTACCGAGGTGATGGAAATTCTCGAAGACTGGGAAAATAACCCGGACGGTGTGGACCGGTCACAACTGGACAAAAGCTGACGGAACGCGAAGCCGGAAACAGAGCCACACCGTTACTGACAACAGTAACCGCCATCGACCATCAACGACGAGCCGGTGACCCAACGAGACTCGTCCGATGCCAGATAAACCGCAGCCCAAGCGACATCCTCTGGTTCGCCGATCCGTCCGATTGGATGCAACCGTTCAAGATCCCGATAACTGACCCCCGGTGGGAACACCTGGTCTGGATTGGCTTGCATCTTGGCCAGTTGATCGCGATTCATTTCTGTACGAACCCATCCGGGACAAATCGAATTTACGCGGATGTTGTCGTTTGCAAAGTCGATGGCCATGCATTGCATGAGTGATTCCTGAGCTGCCTTGGCCGCGTTGTAGCAGCCCTGCCGAGGTTGCCCAACATGCGCCGAAACGGACGAAATCATGATGATCGACCCACCCCCAGCCCCGCGCATAAGAGGGATCAAATGCTTGGCACAAAGCCAGCTCCCCTTGGCATCGATGTCGAACGTCTGCTGCCACTCTTGCTCGGTCAAATCCTCGACCGTTCCAATACTCGCACGAACGCCCGCATTGTTCACCAGCACATCCAACTGGCCAAAATGATCACAGAGTTGCCTGGCCATCTGCTCCACCTGGGCACGCTCTGCCACGTCACACACAAGATCTAAGACCTCGGCTCCTAGTGCCCTGATTTCTCGGGCTGTCTCTTCGAGCGTACCGGCGGTACGACCGCAAATCGCAACCTTGGCTCCTTCCTGAGCAAATGTTTTGGCAATGCTTTTCCCAATGCCACTACCACCGCCGGTAATCAAAGCGCACTTGTTCTGCAGGCGATCAGACATAAATCCTCCTGGCGGACAAACCGAAAATGCTGGTGGCCGTCTGGGCAACTATAGTGCAATCTGAATTCGATCACAAATGCTGGTTTCTCCCGGGAGATATCGGTCTGCAAGTGGTCGGCCTCGAGCTCCCGAAAGGGGTTTTACGAGATTGCCAGGCGTCGGCTCGTCCTGCAATAGCAAGTTCTGCACGGTCCTGGCCTGTTGAGTCACTGGCCTGTTGAGTCACTGGCCTGTTGAGTCACTGGCCTGTTGAGTCACTGGCCTGTTGAGTCACTGGCCTGTTGAGTCACTCGCCTGTTGAGTCACTGGCCTGTTGAGTCACTGGCCTGCCGATCACTGGCAACGACTGTGCAATGAGGGGCCTTAGTTCACACTGGGTTCCCCTCTATTTGACCACACCGTCGACAAAAGAACCGATTAAAATCTGGCCTCGCCAATTGTAGAGCGGCGACAACTTCCTTTAAAATAGTCAGGCATATCGAAGCGGAGGATGGTGACCCCCCAGCGAATATTCTTGTCTCGATTTGTACTTGACAACGTGCTTACCGACAACGAACGGCAGCGACCATGCGATTTACGGATAAAACAGCTATTGTCACAGGTGCAGGTAGTGGAATCGGTCGAGCGATTGCTTGTCGTTTGGCCACGGAGTGTGCCGACATCGCGATCGCCGATATTAATCTCGAGGGCGCGGAGGAAACGGCTACCCAGGTACGTCAGTTGGGGCGCAAGGCTTGCGTTGTCGCAACGGACGTCGCCGACGTGACAAGCGTCCAAACGGCGATTTCCAAAACAATTGATGCGCTTGGTCATATTGATATCCTCGTGAACAATGCAGGCATCAACATCCGCGCTCCGGCTCATGAAATGACCGACGATCAATGGCATCAGGTGATCAACGTCAATTTGCATGGTGTCTGGTATTTTTGTCGTTACATGTTGCCACACTTCTTTGAACGTGGCGGAGGTAATATCGTCAACATCGCATCGATCGGAGCCGTCGAGGCCTCTCATGACCGGGTACCGTACATGGCCAGCAAGGGAGCGGTGGCGTCGATGTCACGTGCATTGGCAATCGATCTGGCAGAAAGAAACATTCGCGTCAACGCCGTATCGCCGGGGATGACGGCTAGCAACCTAGCGACACCTGAATTACAGAAAGAGATGGACGCAGTCACCAAGGTTTATACGCCCATGCGGCGGTGGGCAAAGTCCGAGGAAATTGCTGCCGCAGTGGCATTTCTCGCGTCCGACGACGCGAGCTACATCACCGGCCATGTATTGACGGTCGACGGCGGTATGACGGCCGGGAACCGAATTGGTCGCGCCTTGCCACCTCCCGACTCGCCCGAGTCATGGTAATCGTAACTCGACAAGGCACCGTACAGAAACGTAAGGAGTAAAAATGGGACCTGTGAATCGAATTGGCGAAGAAATGGCTTGGCACATCCCGGACGATGGCGAGGATCGCGAAATGGGCATCCTTCACGAACGGGATATTACGCCCACCAAAGGCATGGCTGCTGGAAGTGTTCGTATGCCTGTGGGGAAGAAACAAGTCAAACTCAGTGTCCACGAAGGCGAGGAAATCTATTTCGTGCACCGGGGTCGAGCCCGGTTTTACCTCGACGATCAAACCTACGATGTCGATGAAGGTGGGTCGGTCTACATTGCGCCTGGGACACGACACCGGGCTGAAAATATTGGTGATGAAGATCTGATCCTCTATTTCGTCGATTCTCCTTCGGTTTTTGGGGAGGTAGGGGCCTATCAAGAGTTCACCAAAAAATGGAACAAAATTCGATGATGAACTCCCCGCAACGCAAATCAACTCTCCTTCGCCAGCTGCTCGATGCAACGGGACCCATCGTCGTTCCATGTGCCTACGATTGTGTGTCGGCACGAGTGGTCGAACTCGCTGGGTTACCTGCCGTTATGCACGGCGGTTTCAACACCGCGGCCAGCCTGTTGGGACTTCCCGACGTCGGGACCATTACCCAAACCGAAATGATTCAGGCAGCACGACATATGGCCGAAGCGGTCGAGATCCCTGTCATTGCCGATGTCGACGATGGCTTTGGAAAATCGCTGAACGTCGCCAGAACCACTTCCGAAGCAATCCAGGCACGGCTGGCAGGAATGTACATGGAAGACCAACTGTTGCCGAAACGTTGTCCGTCACTTGGTGGTGGTGGCGTCGTGCCGGCAGAAGAAATGGTTGCCAAGTTACATGCGGCGCGTCAGATATGCAACCAACACGATCCCGATTTCGTGATCATCGCACGGACCCACGCCAGTTTGGCGATAGATCTTGAAGAAGGATTGAAGCGTGGCGAACTTTATGCCCAAGAGGGGGCCGACCTGATCTGGGTCGACCTCGGGTATGACGAATCGGTCCGCGACGAACTCAAAGCGATCGCCGAAAGAATCGGTCCCCATGCACAGCTTGTTGCCAACATGACCGAAAACGTCGGTCGTCCATTACTGACCACCGACGAACTCTACGAGATGGGGTTTAAATTGATTACCTATCCGATCACGCTCATCCTTGCGGCAACCACAGCCATGACTCGCGTGATGCGCGAACTCCAAGAAAAAGGCACAATCCGCGACATCGCTGACGAGATCATGCCCGTCAGTGAATTTCGTGAGATCGTGCGATTTGCCGATTTTTTGGAGTTCGAGAAGCAACTCTTGCAAACGGACCACTCCGAATAACCTCCTTGGCAATGCCTCCGGAAAGCTGCCCTCTCATGATCAACCAGATTCACCATGTCGCGATTCTCACTTCCGACATTGATTCGGCAATCAACCACTACGTCGAATTACTGGGTTGCGAACGCCGAGACCCAACCGATGTCGAAAAACCAGGCTTGCGTTGGCGCAGTGTTCTGCTCCCCATTGGCAACGGGACTACGGCTCTACAGCTTATCGAACCGACCGAAGGACCTGGGGTAGCACAACTCAAGCAACAGGGAGAAGGAGCTTTGTTTGAGATTGGCTTTAATTGTGCCGACATCGAATCCTTCGGCAAACATTTGATCGAGCACAACGCAGCACCAGCAGACCTCACCGGAGATCAACTCAACGAAAAGTTCATGCAGTCGAAGTATGGGAATCGCTTCTACATTGTCCCACCTGATCAATCACGCGGTACACGACTCGAATTTGTGCAATTTAGCGAATGACAAAGGCACCAATATGAGCAAAGGCAAATTGGAAAACAAGGTTGCCATCGTCACCGGTGGTGCTTCGGGTATCGGGGCGGGGATTTGCCAGGAGTTCGCCCAACAAGGTGCCCAAATCGTGATTGCCGATATTAACCAGGCAGGTGCCGAACAGGTTTGTGATGAAATCTCACAAGGTGGTGGAAATGCCCTGGCGGTGGAAACGAATGTGACGGACCCCGCTTCGGTCGGTGCTGCTGTTGGGCAGGTTTTAAATCGCTATCAAACCATCGATATTCTGATCAATTGCGTTGGCTGGAATCAGCTCAAGCCGGTCGAAGAATACACCACCGAAGATTGGGAAGTCATCCGCTCGCTGAATCTCGACGGGCCCTGGCACATGAGCCAGGCCGTACTCCCCACACTCATCAACAACCGCAGCGGGAAAATCGTGAACATCGCCTCTGGCTCGGGGATCCTGGCACAACCCCACATGGCTGCCTACGGCTCAGCAAAACATGGACTGATTGGCATGACCAAGACATTTGCGGTCGACCTTGCCAGGTACCAGATCAATGTCAATTGCATCTGCCCTGCCACCATCGCCACTCCCCTGGTGATGGAATGTACCACCGAAGCATACCGCAGTTTTCAAATCGAGCGGATCCCGCTGGGCCGATTGGGGCACGTTTCTGATATCGCCAAGGCTGCCCTTTTTCTGAGTTCGTCCGATGCCAACTGGATTACCGGCGCGATCTTGCCGGTAGACGGCGGCTTGACCTGTTGTGCCGTTGCGCAATCCATCGCAACTTAGCGGCAGGGATTCGCCTGGCAATCGGCCCGCCTTTGAATCATGACTTCAAGGAAGTAGCGCTGGAATCGGTTTCCGGATCCAGCCATCCGGCATCGGCCTGGTCTGGATCGAAGTGTTTCAACCCGACTGCTTTGATCGCGTCGTCGGAAACCTTTTTGAGTGGGGTGTAGCGGGGATGATGGGAGTCTTTATAGGGATCGTTCGACCTGGCGTTGTAGCAGCAAATCATCGACCAGCGGGCATGCTCCGAACGGTTCTGGTCACTTCGATGGAGCAAATTCGATTGAAAGAAGAGCGCATCGCCAGGGCCCATTTCTACGTGTACTAATTCGTTGCGTTTCAAAATCTCCTTGACCCGTTCCATATCGGCCCCTGCCTGGTCACCTGTCAAGGAATGATTAAGCCGACCATAGTGATGCGATCCCTTGATAACCTGCAGGCAACCGTTCTCTTTCGTTGCCGCGTCGACCGCGATCGAAACACTGACCAGGTTCGGTGAGAGCACCCCATTCTGATACCAATAGCCGTAATCTTGATGCCAGGTCCACGCACCACCAACCTTGGCATCCTTCATGATCATTTTGGAGTGATAGTGATACGCTTCGTCATTCAGAATTTGTTCGGCCGCATTGGTCACACGTTCGCAGCGGGCAAACATGCCGTAGATTCCATCGCCAGGATGATTCCAGAGCGAAAGCCGCACACTCCCACCCTCGCCATCTCGCCGGCCACGGGCATTTTCATCGAGCACTCTATCTTCCCGGGCAACTCTGCCCAACATGCTGATCTCTTCGGCATCGAACAATTGTCGGACCAGCAGGTAACCATCTTTGTGATACTGCTGTAGCTGTGAGACCGTAAGCGGCTTGTCTGCCATACGAGTTCTCTTCCTGTAAAATGCTGGACACGGACTGGAATCCTAACTGTGGCATCCCTCATTATCAAATCGGGAACTCTTGCGATCAAGTGGCCTGGCACAAAAGTTTCAACTCTTGCAAACCGCCTATTCTTTTTCTGCTGTGGTTGCAACCAGTTTCGCCGGCCTTGGCAACCCAGCTGCCCAATAGATCGCGTTGTGAAGCAAGCAGATAAACTCCGGCTGACCGAAATCATCCTGGGATCCCAACGATGTGTAAAAGACCCGGTGACCATCGTCGGTGTTCACAGACCACGCAACCGGCTCGTGGGAACTGTTGCCCACTCGTCCCATCAGGACCGGTGTCGCAAGATCTTCGAGTGGTGCCATCTTGTAAAGCCAGGAACTGACGGTGAAGTCGCCCGCTGGGATCCCGGCCACAAGAAGATTCTCCCTGGCACTCGAGGGAATCCACACGACCGTTTCGGTGTCGCCTTGGGCAGCATGATTACCGTGATGCCCATCATAATTACCCTGCAATACGTCGCGGTCGAACCGTTGCCAGGTTGCCCGCCCCTGGGGTGTTGAATCATTGCGCGTGGCAAAGGCATGGCTGGTTGTGCGAATCGCCACAAGTGGATTTTTCGCCGCTATATAGTCACGTACCACTTGCAACTGACCAGGCGGTAACGTCCTTCGCCAGATGCTCACAATTGCCACATCGGCATCCTTGAGAATTTCGATCCCGGGAAGTTCGTGGCAATTCAGATCATCATTGATGACATAGACAACACGAAAATCCTTGCCAAGGTGTTGTCGGGCAAATTCCGGCAGTGTTTGGAACGTCTCGTATTCAAACTCCGAAATGACAATTGCCAATGTCGGGCGCTTGTCATCAAAAAATCGGTGCGGCTTTCCCCCAATGAGATCACTACTCAAGACGGTAGGACAAACGCACTTCTCAATGTGCTCAATAATGAAATCGGTACCTGTGTGATGATTGACACAGGGCGGCATGGCTGGGTTGTACATCGTGTCGGTCAAGTCGCGGATCAGGACCACGTTTTTCCCGTTTTTGGCCATCTGTCGGAGGCCGAAGGGACGCCCGAGTACACACATATTCGTGTGAACACCAAGCAAAATAACGTTTTCGATTCCGCGTTCCTCAAGCAGGTTCCAAACCTCCACGCCGCTGTCAGTAATCGCGTCTTCATCGTTAATCTCCAGCGGATCGTATTGCCGGGTCCAGGGAGCCGAGGGGTTCTTTCCCTGGGCCGCAAGCTGCTCCTGCCATTTCCGGTGAACTTCTGGATCATCATCTTCGCCACCGTCCGACTGGTCGATCGGATACCGACTTTTCTCCTCACTTGGAATCTGAACACACCACTGGTCGATTTGATCCGGGAGATTCTCTGCTGTGGGTGCATGCTGTGCGCGGAGACGTGCCGGATGGCCATCGTAAGCACGCATGCAGCTACTGGGACAGTGAATGATCAGTGCACCAGCGCCACGTGCCGCTTTGAGTACCTCGTTCATCCGGCCAGCCATGTCTTTCACTCGTTGAACCGAGTTGTAGCAGTGGTGGGAATCCCACATATCACACACAATGACCGCCATGTAGTCCGGGCTCCACCGTTCTGTGCGAACGACAGGTTTCGTCGTTTGTTCTCCAGCAGTCGTTGCTACTTGCTCGCGAAGATGCAGTACAAACTTGCCATCTGTCAGTTGAGCCTCAACCGCAGATCCCAATTCCGCCAGTACCATGGTCAACACAATACCGAGCGTATAAGTCAAATCAACATGTCGCATGATCATTCGTCCAGACAAGTCAAAGGTTCGGTCTGTCCAGCTACACAAGCTGTCAACAGGCCCCATCCTCATTCTGCTTTCAGGTTATCATAAACGTCTTTGCAGGCTATGAAAATTAAGGGGTTCGTTGGTGGATTCCAACATGTCCTTTGTATTGCTGTACAAACGCTCTCCATATCAAAGATTGTAATCGTGCAACTAGCTTGTTAGCCGGGCGATTACATCCAATCACTCCAGGCAATCATCGGCTTCGAGTGATCCCAAAACACTATTCCATGAACACGGGTGTCCATCAACACGGGTAGAGATACGGTGAAAGATGCACCGTCATTCATCACGATCTCAATCGTGGGCGCGGGGCACGTTCGGGTTTCGGCCGTGAAACTATTGACCCGAAACAGATAAATCTTGCAAAACAAATGGCCAAACTGTTATTATTTGTATGTCTGAATATACCGTTCCAATTCTATCTGCAAACACCCTCCCTATTGGGGAAGAACCTTCTAACGGGATTTTTAACATGTCAGCTAATTCAACACGTCGCTCTTTCATCAAGACTTCTTCCGCAGCCCTGGTCGGCACCGCTTTGAGTAGTTCGATCGCAAAGAGAGCCCATGCCGGAGGCAGCGATGAAATTCGCTTTGCACTGGTTGGCTGTGGCGGGCGCGGTACTAGCGCTGCGGCGCAAATTATGGAGACGAAAGGCAACGTGAAGCTGGTCGCGGTTGCAGATGCATTCCATCACAAAGCGGCTGGCGCGGTCAAAAAGTTAAAACGGCGCGGTGCCAGCAAAATGGACGTTCCCGAAGATCGCGTTTTTCACGGGCTCGATGCCTACAAGAAAGCGATCGACGTCGACTCAGATCTGATCGTGATTGCCACCCCACCGGGATTTAAGCCACAACAATTTGAATACGCGGTTAAAAAGGGGCGTCACATCTTCATGGAAAAACCTGTCGCTACCGACGCTCCGGGAGTATGTCGCGTCCTCGAGTCGGTGAAAGAATCGAAGCAGAAGAACCTGCTGGTGGCCATCGGTCTCCAGCGCCGTCATGAACCACATTACGTCGAAACCGTAAAACGCCTGCAGGATGGAGCGATTGGCGATATCATCACGCAACGCGTTTATTGGAATGGCGGAGGCATTTGGTATCGCAACCGGAAACCTGATCAGTCGGAAATGGCGTTTCAGGTCAACAATTGGTACCACTTTATTTGGATCTGTGGCGATCAAATCTGTGAACAACACATCCACAATCTTGATGTTGCTTGTTGGGTTAAGGGAGCCTACCCGATCGAATGCAATGGCATGGGTGGGCGCGAGCAACGTCTGCGCGGCGATCGTACAAAATCACAGATCTTTGATCACACGTTTTGTGAGTATACTTTTGCCGATGGCGCCAAACTATTTAGCCAGGGCCGCCACCTCCAGGATGCCTGGACCAGTGTTAGCGAATTTGCCGACGGCACCAAGGGAACCGCCAATGTAAACGGGGTGATCCAGGGTGAACAGAATTGGAACTTTGAAGGCGAACGACTCAACGGTCACCAGCAAGAGCAACACGATTTGATCGAATCGCTCATGGCCGGCGAAATCTACAATGAAGGTGAATACGGGGCGAAATCGACATTCGCGGCCATTCTTGGTCGCGAAGCTTGTTATTCAGGCCAGGTTGTCCGCTGGGATGATCTGCTGGCGAAAGGTAAAGACCTGTCGCCCGGAATCGATGAGTACACCATGGATTCGGCCCCACCATCGGTGCCCGGACCCGACGGAAAATACATGGTACCGATTCCGGGGCAGTACAATCCGTTTGCCTAGTTGGCCTGGATTTCCAGCCAACTTTAAGCGACATTCACCCGGTGGACTTCCCACCGAAAAAAACAGCAGCAGCCGGTCCTCAGTACGCACTCAAGCTGCTAATCTAGATGGCTCCCTACCATCCCTCTCCTAGATTGAGCCACGGAACCTACATGACCTTGTTAAAAATCATCTCCACCGGACCTGTTGAACCAATCGCCGTTGATATTCTCCAGCCGCTGGCCGAAGTGGTGGTCACCAGCAACCCGTCACAAGAAGCACTCACTCTGTTGCTTGAAGATGCCGTTGGTATCATCTTGCGGGGAGAGGGACTTTTGACCGCTCCGGTCATCGAAGCGGCTCCTGAACTGAAAGTCATTGCCCGCAGTGGGGTTGGCTACAACAACGTTGCCGTCGAAGCTGCCACAGCCCGAAAAATCCCTGTCGTTTTTACCCCGGGTGCCGGGGCACGGGCAGTGGCCGAGGCCTCAATGGCTTGGATACTAGCCTTTGCCAAGCGGGTCCTTTATTGGGACCAGCAATTCAAGCAGGGAAACTGGAGAAGCCGCTTTGAGACACGCGGGTCGGACCTGGAAGGTGCCACTCTCGGGATCATAGGGTTCGGCCGAATCGGCCAGGATTTGGCCCGACTCGCCACCCCATTTGACATGCAAATCGTCGCCTATGATCCTTTTGTGCCCGACGAAACGGCCGAAAAGCTGGGTGTTACGATGCTCGACCTGGACGAGCTTCTGAGTCGCTCGGACTTTGTCTGCCTGCATGCAGCATCCACCGAGGAGAATCGGGGACTGATCAATCGAACCCGATTGAAAAACATCAAACGAGGTGCATATCTGATTAATCTCGCCCGCGGGGAACTCATCGAAAACCTTGATATTCTGCAGGAAGCACTTGAGGATGGCCAGCTGGCAGGTGTCGGGCTCGACGTGTTCGCACCAGAGCCGGCGGAACCCCATCCAATTTTCGAGCATCCCGATTGCCTGACTGCTCCCCATGCGCTGGCAGCCACGCAGGGTTCACTCGATAAAATATTTCACTCGATGGCAACCGACATGGCAGCCATCTTGCGTGGTGAAAAACCTCGTTTTGTTGTCAACCCCGAAGTCCTTGACTAAACGTCACCCGGCCTGGCAATCCAGGAAAGAGGTGCTGAACAAGACCCACGCAAGCCATCAGAACTCCTTTACCACGAACCCAAAGCACGAGATCCTACCAGGGGAATTCATCATGCAAGTTTGCCGATACTGTCATCACGATCAAACCGCAGCTGGTTTTTACAATTCCGAAACCATTGTTCCCACCGTTGCCGCGGCAGCCGCTTACTCGTCCGCCTCGGGCAACTCGGTGGAATTGCCCGACACGGACAACCTTTTGGAGCTACTTCCACCTGACGGGATGGCTTTCGCCAATGCGTCCAAAGTTGCCGACTGGTTACAAAGCCAGGCCGAGCTCCCTGCCGGGTTAGCGTTACATCAGGCCGACGTCGAACTGCTTGTACCAATTCCCCGTCCCAATAAACTTATGCTCCTGGCTGGCAATTACGCCAGCCACATCGAAGAAGGAGGTGGAACCGCCGTCGAACGAGCCGAGACATTTCCCTACGTTTTCATGAAACCACCAACCACCACGCTCACGAACCCTGGGTGCTCGGTACACATTCCGAAAATTTCGCCTGACCACATCGACTGGGAACTGGAGCTGGCCGTTGTCATGGGCCGGGAGGCGAAGGGCGTTTCGGAACAAGAGGCCTTGTCGTATGTCGCCGGATACACCGTCATCAACGATATTTCGAATCGAAAATTTCAGCCCAACCCAGGCCGAAAAGAACGTTCCAAGGACGACTTCTTCGACTGGCTGCACGGCAAGTGGCACGACAGCTTTTGCCCTTGTGGTCCTTGCATCACTTCCGCCAATGCAATCGGTGATCCCCAACAACTCGATTTGACCTTGCACGTCAATGGGCAGGTACACCAAGACGCATCGACAGCACAACAGGTGTTCCCGGTCGCAGCGGTTATCGAATTTATCTCCAGCTTTGTCACACTCGAGCCAGGCGACATCATCTCCACGGGCACGCCGGCTGGCGTTGGCAACGCGAGCGGTACCTATTTGAAACCGGGCGACCGGGTCGAAGCCTCGATCAGCTCGATTGGAACCCTCGTCTCACAGGTCGTGTGATTTTCCTATTCCCCCGACTTTTGAAATATTGGGCCCAGGTTCGATCGCTGCAGCCAGGAACCCGCTTCAGCTGAGAAGTTCCTCAACAATCCGGGCTGATTCAACGCCCGTCAAACGCATATCAAGGCCCTGATAGGGAACTGAAAAACGTTCGTGGTTAATACCCAACAGATGGAGCATGGTGGCGTGGAGATCACGCACATGGACTACATCTTTGACGGCATTGTAACCAAGTTCATCGGTCTCACCGTATGTTACGCCACCCCGGGCGCCTCCTCCGGCAAGCCACATGCTAAATCCCTTAATATGATGATCACGACCGGGTTGGCTTCCCTTATTTTGGATCATGGGGGTACGGCCAAACTCACCTCCCCAAATGATCAATGTATCGTCGAGCATGCCACGCTGCTTGAGATCACTCAACAAGGCCCAGGTTGGTTTGTCGGTCAATTCACAACAAGTGTTCATATGACGTACCAAGTCACCATGATGATCCCACCCTCGGTGGTAAAGATGAATAAAGCGCACTCCTCGTTCTGCCAGGCGGCGTGCCAATAAGCAATTGCTGGCAAAACTACCGTCACCTGGCTCGGCACCATACATGTCGAGAACCGATTGAGGTTCGCCTGAAACATCCATCAATTCCGGAACCGACGTTTGCATGCGAAATGCCATTTCATACGCGGCAATACGTGTGTCGACTTCCCCGTCGCCAACCCGCTGGTTGCGATGCCGGTCGAGATGTTGAATCGTTTGGACCAATTCGCGCTGTTGAACCCGGTTCACTCCAGCAGGTGACTGTAAATAATACACAGGATCACCAGCAGCATTGAACTCAACCCCCTGATACCGACTGGGCAGGAAGCCCGCCGACCACTGACGCGATGCAATTGGCTGTGGATTGCGCCCACCAACACTGGTCAACACCACAAAACCAGGGAAGTCATCACTTTCACTCCCCAATCCGTAATTCACCCAGGCCCCCATCGAGGGCCGCCCGTTGATTGCCGAACCCGTGTTCATAAAGGTATGAGCCGGATCATGATTGATCTGCTCGGTAACCATCGAGCGGACAATGCAAAGCTCATCGGCCACCTTGGCCTGCCACGGCAAAAAATCACTGATTGTTTGTCCGTTCACCCCATGCTGCTGGAACCGGCACATCGGGCCCTGGCATTTGAGTTCAACCCCCTGTAGTTGGGCAATCGGCTGACCGCGGGTGAACGATTCGGGCATGGGCAGACCATTCATACGGGCAAGCCGGGGCTTGTAATCAAATGTTTCCAGGTGGGAAGGCCCCCCTGCCATACAAAGAAAAATAACCCGCTTTGCCTTTGGCTTTAGATGGGGGAGTCCAGGCAAACGACCCGAGACAAGCGATGCCGCCCGTCGCTGCCCGGCCGCATCACGGTCCAACAGGGTCCCCAGCGCCAATGCACCCAGGCCCAGTCCTCCGCGGGACAAAAAAGCCCGCCGATTCGCACGGGTAACCGACTCATAATCACAAGATTGAGTCATGGAAAGATCAAAACAAATGAATGTGCCGTATGTGGACCAGGAATGGTAAATGCTGGCAAGTGTTCAAACATCGGCAAGCGAATTCTCTGCTCGCCATCAATTTCGGGTAATGGTTTCGTTCAGATTGAGAATAGTTCGCGTCACGGAAGTCCAGGCCGCAAGTTGTACGGGATCGAGGTCACGAGCCACGGGCGCATTCCCGATGGCAATCAATTCCCGGGCAGCCCCAGGGGTTTTTGCGTATTGTCGACGATGCGATTCCAGCAACAAGGTCAGCGTGTGAAGTTCCTCCGGGTCGGGACTTCGTGACACGGCTTTACGAAAAGCGTACTCAAGTCCTGCCCTGTCGGTACGGCTCTGATCGTCGATCCGGATAATTTGTTCGGCGAAGACACGGGCCGCTTCCACAAAACTTGGATCATTCAATAAGGCCATCGCTGCAGTCGGTGTGTTTGAACGAGGGCGCTCTGCTGTACACTCTTCACGTCGAGGGGCATCGAAAGCCTTGAGCATTGGATGCAGGAACTGTCGCTGCCAATGGACATAGACACCACGTCGCCACTGTCGGCGGTCATTGTGCTGTTTGTACTTTCGCTTGGGAAAGTTCAAGTGACGGTAATAACCTGTCGGTTGATATGGCTTGACACTAGCTCCACCATACTCGTCGACAAGTAAACCACTGATCGACAATATGGCATCCCGCACCAATTCCGCCGGTAGCCGATAGTGCGACTGCCGGGCAAACAGACGATTTTCGGGATCCATCGATTCCAACTCGCTCAGAACCCCTTGCCCCTCTGATCCCCGATTGTTCCGCACTCCCGAAGACTGCCGATAAGCTTTGGAACTGACGATCAGTTTCACCATGCTTTTGACATCCCAACCACTTTCGATCAGTTCAAGGGCCAGACGATCCAACAGCTGAGGGTGGTCAGGCGGAAGACCCTGACCACCAAAATCATCCATCACCTGGGCAAGTCCCTGCCCAAAAAAAAGGTACCAGAAACGGTTCACAAATACCCGGGCAGTCAGGGCGCCAATCCCTTGCCTGGTGTCGGTCAACCAGTTCGCCAGGTCAAGTCGATTAGCGCGTCGCCCGGACACCTCTAGGAATCCCAAGAACTCCGGGACCGCAGGCTCCACAAGCGGCCCACTTTCGTCGAGCCAATTGCCACGCGGCAAGATCCGCATCGTGCGTGGTTCAATCGCAACCGTGACCATCGTTGAACGGGTAGAATTGCGGATCGTATCCCGCCTGGCGACCAACTTGTCAAGTTCCCGCTGGAGTGTCTCTTTGTCACTTTGGCTATGCGCTAATGATCGATCCTCCAATTCTCTTTTTTGAACTGCGATCTCTGCTTCTAACTGGGCTACTTCTTCCCGCTGTTGCCGTGAGAGAACGGAAATCTCGGGATGCCTCCTGGTAGGAATCACGTTGCCACCATTCGCGAAGTGGTTGGATTCATCAATGTCGGCAAACATAGCTGCCAACGAATAGAAATCCTTCATCGTGAACGGATCATATTTGTGATCGTGACACTGGGCACAACCGATCGTGGCTCCCATCCAAACAGCCGACAAATTACGCACGCGGTCAGCCGCGTACATTGACAGATACTCCTTCGGTTGCACACCCCCTTCGTGCGATGTTTGCAAGAGCCGGTTGTAGCCTGTGGCAATTTTCTGATCGACGGTCGCTTCGGGAAGTAAATCACCTGCAAGCTGGTCACGTGTGAACTCGTCGAGAGGCATGTTGTTATTAAAAGCATCAATCACCCAATCACGATAGGGGCTGATGTTGTGGTCCTGATCACCGTGGTAACCGACCGTGTCGGCATAGCGGACCAGGTCAAGCCAGTGCATGGCCATCCGCTCACCAAAGTGAGGTGATTGCAACAGACGGTCAACGAGCCGCTGGTAGCCCGCTTCACTGGGATCCGCAACAAATTCATCGGCTTCCTCCGGTGTCGGTGGAAGACCGATTAAATCCCAATAGAGCCTGCGGCAAAGTGTGATGGGATCGGCTTGGGGTGATGGAACCGTTTGTTCCGCGGTCAGGCGAACCAACAGAAATTCGTCAATCCAATTTCTTGGCCAGTTTAACCACGCGGCAGGAATCTCTGAGACAGACACTACGTGCTTTTGGGGCGCAACATAAGCCCAATGTTGCGAAGGAATTGAATTCGGACCAACTTGTTCAGCGGCTAAATCCCCGCCACGCAGGTACAGATGGAGCATTGATAAAATGATCGATGTCCAAAGCAGTATTAATCGCATCCCTCTCATCATCGATTTTTATCCATAAACAACACTACGAGCAATCAGGATCGATCTTCCACTTACAAAAATCACCGCATTGTAAAAGATTGACAATCGCGTGACAGCTTGCAACTCATTACCTGCATAACATAGTGTAGCCGATTGATTCCTCCCTCTTCAACAACCCCCAAAAATGGATGCAGTCCTGTAACCGAACCTGGCCTTATCAAGTGCCTGTACTTGATCACTGACGATCAGGCATGAACGAAAGAGATTCTGTAAGACCAACTTCCACAATCCAGGAATATTCAAAACAGCTTCCTCTTTGTCTTCTATTTTCACGAAGCCAGTCGCCGCTCGCGATCGTGGTGTCCCCAGTCATTCTAGCCACAATCGTCTCACCAACTCGGTGATTAAGTCCAAAAATTCCAGGCGTCCGCGAACACTTTCTCTCCTCCATCTTATCAAAAAGGCACCCTTGCAGCGACGTCGCGGGAATCGGCTGAAGATCTACCGTGAGGGCTGGTTGCCGATTGCCGAGCCACCCCCACACCTCCCGGTGGAACCACCTCGATATCGTCCGGGCATAGGAAAACGGAAACCATTTTGATACAGTGTGAACCCGTTGGGTAAACACAGCACTATTTAGGCGGATGAAACGACTCATGAAATATCGCTATCTGGGCAACTCTGGATTGCTTGTATCACGCCTATGCCTGGGCACGATGACTTACGGCATGAAAGACTGGGGCTGTGATCTCGACACTGCCAGAAAGATTACCGGCAAGTTTATTGAGGCTGGCGGCAATTTCATCGATACCGCCGATATGTACAGCAACGGTGTCAGCGAAGAAATGCTCGGCACGGCAATCCGGGATTACGATCGGGACAATTTAGTCATCGCCACCAAGTGCTGGTTCCGCATGAAAGAGACCCCCAACGCCAAGGGGCTCTCCCGAAAACACATCTTCGAAGCGATTGATG
>Ga0310121_10000538_pt1 | contig 41256 bp, 24 predicted proteins | sample CB27_Tmax_986_MG_FD_203504 | JGI IMG/M metagenome (GOLD analysis project Ga0310121, IMG submission 203504) | Marine microbial communities from Western Arctic Ocean, Canada - CB27_Tmax_986 | ecosystem: Environmental > Aquatic > Marine > Oceanic | place: Canada: Western Arctic Ocean | collected...
TCTGGTTTCGTCAGGCCCCAGTCGCGGGTCGTGATCAATTTAGCCCCGGCCGAATTGCCAAAGCAGGCTTCTTCATTTGACTTGTCGATCGCGTTGGGGATCTTGGCGGCCAGCGGGCAAATAAGTTCAGACTGGTTCGACGATTATGCCGTTGTGGGGGAGTTGGCATTGCACGGCGCGACACGCCCGGTTCGTGGCGCGCTATCGATGGCGATCAACGTTGCCAAACAAGCGGGTTTGTCGGGCATCATTGTGCCTGCCGCCAATGCGGCCGAGGCGGCAGTTGTCGAGGGTATCGACGTAATCGCGCTTGATAGCTTGACGCAAGCGGTGGGATTCTTAACTGGCGAAATCGACATTACACCACAGCCGTGTCAGCTGAAGCAACTATTTGACGAGTTGGCAGAATACGAAGACGATTTTGTGGATGTCCGCGGTCAGGAGATGGCCAAACGCGCGCTAACGATTTCCGCTGGCGGAGGCCACAATTTGCTGATGATTGGCCCACCCGGTTCGGGGAAAACCATGTTGGCCAAGCGAGTGCCCACGATCATGCCGACGCTGTCTGCCCATGAATCGATCGAAACGACACGTGTCTATAGTGCCATGGGTTTAATGGAATCTGGCCGGACACTCATGGCTCGACGACCCTTTCGTTCGCCGCATCATACGATTAGTAATGCAGGTTTGGTGGGTGGCGGCAGCCCACCTTCGCCTGGCGAGATTAGCATGAGCCACAACGGGGTCCTTTTTCTCGATGAGTTGCCGGAGTTTGACCGCAAAACGCTGGAAGTCATGCGCCAGCCGCTGGAGGACGGAGTGGTAACGATCTCTCGGGCGTTAGCCTCGTCCACGTTTCCCGCTGATTTCATGTTGGTGGCGGCGCTGAATCCGTGTCCGTGTGGATACAGAAATGATCCACGACGAAACTGCCAGTGCACGATCATGCAAGTCGATAAGTACATGTCGAAGATCAGCGGTCCACTGCTGGACCGCATCGACATCCAGATTGAAGTGCCTGCCGTTGGGTTCAAGGAACTATCCGCCACCACAGCGGGAACCTCCAGCGCTGGAATGAGGGAACAGGTGGTTATGGCACGACGCCGGCAAATTCAGCGGTTCTCCGAGAAGGGGTTTGCCAGAACCAATGCCCAGATGCCCTCGCGGCTACTGCGAGAACATTGCCGACTGAACAATGAGTGCCATGATCTCATGCGCGATAGCGTTAACCAAATGGGACTGTCCGCTCGCGCCCACGATAAGGTGCTGCGAGTTGCCCGTACCATCGCCGATCTTGACGACAGCCAGGATATTCAGGTCCCCCACGTGCAAGAAGCGATTAATTATCGAATGCTCGACCGGCAAATGTGGACTTAGTCTGGTGACTATTTTATTGCTCGGTCGTCTTCAACCACGAAACACACGAAATACACGAAAAAAACGGGAGGACGAGATGACCAATGAGATTACCCTCGTCCCTAAGGATGCTACAAACTAGGCTTATTAGTTAACTTTGGACATCATCCACTCGTCGAATGGGAACGAATTGTTCGTTGAAGGGATTTTTTCGTGTGTTTCGTGGTTGAAATCTTTGAGCACCTATTGAACGCCTTCAATGGTCGCTCGTTTCGTAGTGTTTGTTAAGCGCATCCAGCCCGAAATCGCTGGGCAACGAGTGCCATACGGCATGGGCGTGTGTCGCATCGTTCTGGGTGTTGTCGTATTCAATGATGAAGCTTGAACCGTGAATCCGAAAGTAGTGTCCCTGTTGAGGTTCGCATCCACCGGCCCACGAAAAGTGAATTACGTCGGATTCTTCGGTGCGCAACTTTTCCACCGTTTCGTTAGCCATCTCGGGGCGGAACGTCGTCGCAAACTCGGAAATCAACTGCCACAGCCGTTTCTGCTGCGCTGCCAATAAATCGTTCATTCCGATGCCAATCGGTTTGCCAATATCAATCGCATGGCCCGGCACCGTGATGACTTCGCGCGGCGCCTCGACGTCAATGATTGCCTCGGAGCGCTGATCGGCCGATAGGCTGCCTACCAACTGGCGCGCCAGATCCTCTTCTTCGCCCATCACTCGCAGACCGGCCATCGGGCCGATCGTGATTTCAGCCGGATTGGCCCCCAGAAATAGTGGGGTCTTCCCAACAATGGTTCCAGACATCGCGGTCAAGTTGACGGACAAATGGTGCCCTTCAACTCGCCAACCCCACGAATCCCCAGCAACCGGTTCGCCAAAAACGGCGAACCAATATTTGTCTGGATCACGTTTTTCCGCCACGTCAGCCCCGCCACCTTCCAACTCACGTAAGATCGCTTCGAGATGCATGATGGCCGTCGCTTTCAGGTAACCCTTGGAACTCAAAGCGGATTTTAAAAGGTTGTGCGCGGCGCGGCGTTGGTCCAGGTTCATCTGTTTCCAACTCACTCCCAGGCGCGGTTTTGGAAAAAAGTGCCAGTCAGTCCGCACCGGACTGTCCAAGTCAAAAGTGGCTTGATCTCGAAGTTCCGGTGGCAGGGAATCCAGAAATGACGAGGCGGCTTCCGCCATCCGCGGTTCAATCGCCGGCGTCGTGCCTTCATGTCCGAGGGTCCGCTTTTGCCCGGTTGCTACGCCGAGGATTGACACAAGCATAATAAAACGCAGTAAATGAGTGGGCATTTGAGTCGGTCCGTGAGGATATTGAATTGAGAGTCGAGATACTGACAAGTACTGGCGACCAGTTTAGGCGTACTTGCGACGGCTGTCCAGCTACTTCTTCGACGGCTGTCCAGCTACTTCTTCGCCGCAAAGCGGCTCACGCTCGTTACCGAGGTCAGTTATCGCGCCAAAACCGCGGTGTGGCTAATGAGAGGATGACCAGTACCTCGACTCGGCCGAGCATCATCAGGTAAGTGAACAGAAGTTTGGAGAAATCGCTGAAGTGGCCGTAGTTCTGTGTTGAGCCGACCGTCCCCAATCCAGGCCCGATGTTATTCAGCGTCGCTGCCACCGCACTGGCGCTGTCGATCAGCTTGTCGCGCGGATCGGCTCCCCAAGTGGAGTCGGCCTCGACGGCGACCGTCACCAACCAGGATAAGGCAAAGATGGCCAATATCAGCGCGAAGTAAACCAGGATATTTCGCCTAAGATCAGGATCGTCCACGGCTATGCCACCCAGTCGCAAGGGTCGGACAACTCTGGGATGATAGGCGTGTTCAATTTCCATGCCGAGGATCTTTACGAATAGGACATGTCGAATTACTTTCATTCCGCCACCCGTGCTTCCCGCGCAACCACCGACAAACATCAACAGAAATAATGCGGCTCGGCCGAAATTGTTCCAGCCGTCAAAGTCGTGTGTGCCGTAACCGGTCGTGGTAATGATGGAAACCACCTGAAATAGTCCGTAACGAAGACTATTCCAAAATCGCTGTGCAAAAGTATCCGTGGGCGATTCGGTAAAATCGTGATGAGCCAGTCCCACGGCCATCACGGCAAGAGTAACGCCGCAGATGATCAATAAGTAGGTGCGCCACTCAACGTCGCGCAACAGCAACCAGGGACGACCCAAGAGGATCAGGTACAGCAATGAAAAATTGGTTCCGGCCAGGATCATAAAAACGATCACCGAATATTCGATCGTCGCGCTATCAAAATGTCCCAGACTTGAGTTGTAGGTGCTAAAGCCGCCTGTGGCCATCGTTCCGAAGGCGTGGCAAATAGAATCGAACCAAGTCAGGCCACATAGCTTCAGGATGATGGTCAGCATCAAATTCAATCCGACGTAGATCGCAGCGAAGATCCAGGCCATATGTTGCACGCGACTAAAGGCGCTGTCATGCGTCGGTCCTGGCACCTCAGCGCGCATTAGCGCCTTGCCAGCGGAACCCTGTCCCAAGATGACCACGAACAGCACGATAATCCCTAACCCGCCGAGAAAATGGGTGCTGCTGCGCCAAAACAAGATGCAATGCGGAACCAGCGCAGGATCTTCAAGGTCCGAAATCACCGTCGCGCCGGTGGTACTGAAACCCGATTGGGATTCAAACAAACAGTCGGCCAAATTCATCCTCAGATAACGAACGCGATAATTAAATTGTCGTCTACCCGAACCATCTCCGGGAAATAAGAGGACACTGGCCCAATCCTCATCGTTGGCGGCCAATGTTCTTAAAACGGATGGCAAAGACGGACACAGTTGTTCTTCAGAAGCCACGTCCAACTGGAGGGCCCTTATCTCTTCCTCGCTGAACCCACGCGCATTGGCTTCAAGCAAATGTGCGATGGCTTGACGCTGGCAGGGGTTCAACTTTGGTTTGACCAGCCAGTTTCCCCAAACGGATCCCCTAACATCCGCCACCGCCGCTATGGAGTTGTATTCATCCAAGCGAACGGCCGGACCACGGTACGTACCGCTAAGCCAGAAAGGCAAGGCGCCCAGGAAAGTCGCCAACAGCCAGCTCAGGCCGACTACCGCCATGGCATCTTTACGATACAGCGACCCTTTAGCTTCACGCCCAATGTTCAACAATATGCCACCGATGACGATGCTGAAGGTCAGGCTACCTAGTAATGCGAGAAAGCCCCGCGTTTCAAAGGCACCTGTCGCGTCAATACTCGGTTCATTGCGGACGCCCCAGCTGGGCATCGCCCAGGGGAGGCTAAACAGCATGATTCCGCCAATCAACATGGCCACGATGCCGAGCTGCTTCCAAACAAGCCGATGATTCATGTCAGTCTATTTAAAGGGAGGGTCTGCTCTTATATGCATGAAGAAGCGACAGTGCGTTGAGCCAATCTTTTAGGACCCATTTGAGCTGAAGAGGGCCAACATGCTGTCCACGGAAGAACTTTGCACAAGAGCAACAACCGTATCGCCCGGTCGAAGCCGATCGTCGGCGCCGGGTACTCGGACAAAGTCCTCACGCATCACCGCTGCGATGAGACACTGTGACGGTAGTTGCAAATTGGCCAGCACGTGTTCGGTGATTAGAGCGCCTTCATTGACCTCTAATTCAAACACATCGATATCACTCTCAGCCAAGGAGATTCGAGAAATGACGGCTCCCTTATTTAGGAGGCCCAGGACCTGTTTGGCAACCACCTCGCGAGGACTGACCGCCAAATCGATCCCCAGCTTCCCAACCACGTTCGCATAATCAGGTCGGCTGACAATCGCCATTATGCGACTGGCACCAATATCGCGGGCGTCGACGCAGGCCACGATATTGTCTTCGTCGTCACCGGTGCAGGCTACAAAGACATCCGCACTTCCCACCCGTTCTTCTTCCAGAACCGCGTGGCGTTTTGCGTCAGCTTGGACGACCGTGGCCATCTTGAGATTGTTGGCGAGAAAACCGCAGCGTTCCTCGTCCGTTTCCATTAGCACGACTGAAAATCGCAGCCCCTCCAAGGTGCGGGCGAGATGGTATCCGGTTTCTCCTCCGCCGGCGATGACAATGGTTCGCTTCTCAATCTGCTTCTTTTGAAAATTCCCTTTAACCTGATCGATATCATCGCGGCGACCTATGAGCGTGATGCGATCGTTGGATTGAATCGTGTCATCCGCACCGGCAATCCAGGTTTCGTTATCACGAACGATGGAGCCAATCCTCACATTCTTCGGTAGCCGCAACTCCTTCAGCTGGACACCCACGCCTCGCCCGGAGGACTGGACTTGGACTTCCTGAACCTCGAGTTCGCCCCGCGCCAGATTTTCCACAGCCAAAGACCCGGGGTTTCGAATCCCGCGAGCTAGTTCCATGGCGGACAAATGTTCGAGGCTGAGCAAACGGTCAATATTGAAATGACGTTGGTAGTCAAACGTACTCATATCCCGAAACACGGGTGCGTAGACACGGGCCATGGTGCGCCGTGCGCCCATCTCTTTGGCCATGCTCGCCGCGACGAGATTCACCTCGTCCACACCAGTCACGGCAAGGCACATGTCGGCACCGATCACGTCGGCCTGGAACAACACGCTCGACTGGGAGGCCGACCCGCTAATGGCACGGACGTCCAGCTCCTCGTTCAACCTGCGGACGTTATCGGAGTTTTTATCAACCAACGTCGTGCTATGCCCGTGTCGGCACAACAATTCGGCGATCCATCGTCCGATGGTTCCAGCGCCGAGGATCACGATTCTCATGATTGCGGCTCTGTATGAGGACCGGTTGTTTCGGTACGGGGCGGCTTATCGCGCGGCGGTTTGCCTTTGGTATTTAACATCTCATCTTGGATGCGCAGAGATTCAATGATTTGGCCGCCAACGATGGTCTGTTCCACGATTCTTGGCACGTCTTCCAGCTGGACTCCACCGTACCAGATTTCTTGCGGGTAAATCACCACCGTGGGCCCCAACTCGCATTGGTCCAGGCATCCGGAGCTGTTGGCACGCACCTGCCCGTGCAATCGGCGCTTTATCAGCTCTGCCTTAAACGCCGCTCGTAGCGCAGCGGTGCCATCCGGATTACAACAACCGCGCGGATGACCCGCTGGTCGCTCGTTGCAACAAACGAAGATATGATGCGAAAACTTGGCCATCGACGCTATCACAGTCGTTCACCAACTGCGTTCGAAAACTCTCTCGGCCTCAAAGCCCTAAGGTCAGTAGCCAAAGCACAACAAAAATGACTCCCATGAACGTGATGATCCAAAGACCAAATCGGATGGCATGCTCGATTATGGGGCGAGGTAGTTCATGCCGCGTCGCTCCGTAAACGAGACTAATCGTCACCACCAACGGTAGCGCGTACCAAAGCCGATTGATTTCTTCTAGCGGTAATGCCGCCAATATGGGATCGAACATCGTGCTATGATTATATCCAATCGGTTGTGAAAGAAAGTTTTGCTTTCGATCTATTTTCAGTCAGACGGCGGCGGGGATGCACCGTGCTTTGCTCCAGGAATGGTAAATACGGGACCCGCGTAGGCGTCGTAAATCGCCAGAATATTCAAGAGCCCCGCCACGGTGGTGAACAGGGTTCCAAGTTCAAAAGCGAAACCAAGCGTTTCATGCCAGTTGGCCAATTCGTCGTGTTGGTTAATCGACACTTCGCCGCGCGGCGGGGCCATCACCTGGCTGCCAAACAACGGGCCCGATCCGGTGTCCTGAAACATCTTTTGTACGACTGCCGGCATGGCTGGCAAGCCTACTCCAATCTGCCCCAGGAAAGAATAGTGTGGGTGAGGTTGTTTCAGACGTACAAAAACGACATGCCCCTCCGCAATCGCCAACCCAAAAAAGTAGGTGATCAAAATGCAGACCATCAGCAGCGCGCCTTTGCCATAACGCCGTTGGTAGAGATGCCCGGCACCAGGCCAAAGCCATGCCAACACGGCTGCCAACAGAGGATTCCGTAGGTCAATTTCGACCGGGTCGTACGGGTGCGGAGCCTCGGAATCGTTGGTCATCAAGGGCACTCCTGCTGACTGCCAGCGGTATAAGTGATAGCTGTTCGAAATAGGGACAAACGCGTATTCTACCGCAACTCATCGCTGAGGCCAGATCAACAAAACACCTGATTTGGCGGTTCCGCACATCCCACTTATGCGAAACCCGCTAGCGGGTGGTTTGACGGTAACTCCCAGTTTTTCTCGCTTGCCGCCGAAATTCCCTGCGTCTACACTTCCGCGGCTCGTTTTGGAACCCTTTTTGAGCCTCCGCCGAATAACGCCGAATTCCTAAATAATGTCCAGGCATTTAGCGCCGAAACTCCACCTTTGGCTGGCCGCTACCCTAACGCTCATCGGTCTAGGACTGGATGGGCGTGTCGCCATGTCTCAATCAGCCAAGTTGGTGGCGAACTCCGCGACTGGACGGCCATCGTCGCGTGTTACCGTCAGTGACCAGGCCACCGTCGCGGACTCCATTCTCGTTTGTCCCGAGGTGTGGATGGACACGTTGCAGCCCTGGTTACAACTACGCCACCGCCAGGGTCACCGATTTTTTCACATCAAAACGGTTCAGTCAGCGCGGAGCTTGCGCGAGCAGATCATCGGCCTGACCAAGCAAAATCCCATCAAGTACGTGGTGCTGGTCGGCGATACAAAACCTCGTGGGCCCGTTTTACACGATCCGCCACATCACTTCATTCCCGCCTTCTACGTGGCGGCCAAGGTCAACGTCCTCTTTGGCTCGGAACCGGAAATTCCCACCGACCATCCGTACGGCGATCTGGATTCAAACGGGGGACCTGAGTTGGCGGTGGGAAGAATTTCGGTCAGCAACGCCGAGCAACTTGCCACGGTTGTCGAAAAAATCGTGGCTTACGAAAACGCCCCTCGACGCGGCTTGTGGCAACGCCGAGTCCACTTTGTTGCCGGCATGGGTGGTTTCGGACGAGTCAAAGACGCCGTGATCGAAGCAGCTGCCAAGAAGTTTGTGACCGATGGCGTCCCGCCCAGCCATCGGGCGACGATGACGTATGCGAGTTGGCAAAGTCCCTATTGTCCGGATCCGCGTGCGTTACGGACCACGGTCCTCGACAGCCTGAATCAGGGCTCGCTGTTCTGGGTGTACATGGGGCACGGCCATCCTTATCGTTTGGACCGTTTCAAAGTCGGTGAGGAAGGCTACATGCCAATCCTTGAGTCTGAGGATGTTCAACGACTGAACTGCGTCGCTGGTAACCCCATTGCGGTTATCATGGCCTGCTACACCGGAGCGTTCGATCAAGACACGTGCCTGGCCGAGGCTCTGTTGCGTCAAGAGCACGGCCCCGTTGCGGTACTGGCCGGTTCTCGCGTAACCATGCCCTACGGTATGGCGGCAATGGGATCCGGATTGCTGGAGGCTTACTTTTCAAGCCAGCCGAAAACGTTGGGCGATATGATTGTCCAGGCCGAGCAGGCCATGCTTCGCGAGGGACTTGAGGTCAGCAAGGACCGGCGGGTGGTCGATAGCATGGCGACGCTTTTTCAGAAACGGACGCATGAACTGAGCGATGAACGCCGTGAACATGTGTTGTTGTTCAACCTGCTGGGAGACCCGCTGCTGCGGCCCATTCATCCACGTGAGGTCCAGGTCGATATTCCCCAGCGGATTCAGGCGGGCCAGTCGCTGACCGTCCAAATCAAGACACCTGTCACCGGATGGGTGGCTGTGGAACTGGTTTGCCCAAGGGACCGATTCACATTCACACCTGATCGCCGCAGTTCCAAGGACACGACCTCGGAAGACTGGAAGGCGATGACCGAAGTCCACCGCCGAGCTAACGACAAGCGTTGGGCGGCTCGCCAACTGCAAACGACGAGCAACGAGATGACGGTCCGCATGACGGTCCCGGAAATCGCCCATGGACCAGCCTACGTGCGGGTCTTTGTTCAGGGCCGGTTAGATTTTGCCGTCGGCTCGAAAAAAACTTACATTCGGCGAATCGTCTCCGATGAAGGCGGCCCCAAACGCCGAACCGCGGCCAAATAGAGGACATTTCTACTCGATAACCCGCAAGATCATGGGGTTGGATGTCGCGGAACCTCCTACATCGGTCTTGAAAAAAATGAGCCGCTCGCCGGGGACCGTTACCTCGTCCGCACGCAAGAAGACCTTCCGCTCCGTTGTCCCTTCCGGCATCAGGACCCCGCTCAGTCCGATGTTGTCGACATAGACCCCAAACGGAGCGTTCTGTGCAGATTGGTGGTCTCCGAACGTGATCCGTTCCTCGAATTCGCTACGTTCGACCCTCAAACGCGCGGTTGCCGACATGCCCCTGCGAATTTCCAGCACGGGCCAATTTGGCGGATTCACCACCGCTTCGTCCTCAAACGGAGTGAGATGCACAACCAGCTTGGACGGATCCTTGACCGTCGGCTTGCCGAAATCGCGTGGCTCCAGCGTGATCGGGTTTCCTCCCCCATCACTGGACGCAACCAACTGCATCGGCTCGGCGTCCTCGGCCGGCTCCTCGGCATCCGCGTCACACCAGATGCGGCCGACTGCGAAAAATTGGCTGGGCTCGATCAGCAAGGGCGCAGTTACATGAAATCCGTCTGGTACGTTGGTCACATCCACACGGACGGCCCCGTCAAATCCATCGTGCCGATCAATTTTCACTTCGAACGCAATTCCGTTGCCGCGAGGAATCGCGGGGTTTTCTCCGCTGACGCTGCCAATCGTAAACCGCGGCTGCGGAATTCGCACATTCAATTGATATTTGTAGTCGGAATCGCCGAATCCACGTGCGTCGCGCAAGCGAACAAAGTAGGTACCGTCGTCGGGCACGTCGAACGTCAATCGTGAGTCGCTGCCTAACTCTCGTTTGGCGTCGTCGTCATTCGCATAGTAAACCGTGAAAACCGGTAACCCGTTGGCGACAAGCTCGGTTCCTGGCAAATGAGGCTCGACGATGTAGCAGGACTCGTGCAAAGGATGGGTGATGGCCGTCGTGTCGAAAAACGTGTGACGACTGCCCCGATTCGGATAAAGGGAGAATCCCGAGTCCGGACCGCGAGGATAATGATAAAGCCGCACCAGCTCGCCGTTGCAATACAGCAATTGGTTCATACGCATTTCTTCCCAATTGTGCAAACGAAAAGCGCCGAATTCGGTCGAATTTTTGCCTTTAAATGTATGGTACGAATCTCGCACCGCCTGCAACAAAATGCGAGGGATGGGATCACGCTGCTCGTCGAGGATCTCCAGATGCGAGTCCAAGGGTGACTTGGAACGGGCCGCATCCACTTCAAAAATCCATCGTTCGCCGCGGCGACCAGCAAACCGATACAGGTCTTCGTCCTCTCGCACGGCCCCCTCTTGCAGATCGCCGTTCGGATCGATAACACCGCGCACGCTTGCCGGCAACTCGATTTGTTGAGCGTGCGCGATGTCGCCGTTCGGTTCCGCTTCCACATATTCTGTGAGTTCGCCCGTGGGAGCTGTGGAGACCGATTGGGCGGATTCCGCGTGCCTATCCGTGGCAGACCGCAGCTTTTTCGGCACGACTGCGTAGGACTCCAAGGTCCCGTTCATCCGGCCCACCGTAACGTGTTGACCATCTGGTGCAACCGCGATCGCCTGGACCGCGGCGGGCTGCTGAGGCAACACGGCGACTTCGCGCAAGGTTTCGGCATCCCATATTTTGACCAGACGATCTCGCGCCACTGAAACCAAATATTCACCGTTACGGGAATAGCGAAGTCGTTCAATCGCACCTTCGTGAGCAAAGCGTGCATGCAGTGCCGGATTGATGCGTGGTGTCTCGAGCGACTCAAGCCGCCACATCCGGATCTTGTTGTCGGCTCCCGCCCCGACAAACCACTCGCCGGAAGGATGTACCGCCGTCGCAAGCACTTCCTTCAGCGGTTCGGCACGCGTATCAAGGCGCTGGCCGGTTGCCACGTTCCACACCTTGACCGTGGTATCGGCGCTGCCGGTAAAAAGCAATCGACTGTTCGGCGAAAACGCGAGATCAAAAACCGCCCCATTGTGTTCGGTCAAGACCTGCGCGACGTCGCCAGTCTCTCGACGGTGAATGCGAACCGCTCGATCATACCCGCCCGTGGCCACCCACTGGCCGTCGGGACTCAGCTCGGCCGCATAGAGCACGTCGTGATGCCCACCAAAGACGGCAATCTTTTCGCGACGCTCGACATCCCATAACCATGCCTCGCCCGATAGCCCAGCGATCCCGGTGGCGACAATCAGGTATCGCCCGTCGCTCGAAAACCGGACATCGTTGACCTTGCCAGGATGTTGGCTCAGCGCCCCGAGCAGTTCCTTGCCATCCCTGCCCAAGAGGTCCACCTGTTGAAATCGTCCAGCGGCCAGCAACGTTCCACTCGGATCATAATCGAGGCAGGTGATTGGCGACGCGAGGCGACTACGGCCCAGAGAGGGAACACGCAACACGGCGGATGTCACGTCACCATTGGGTGAGATCGCGCCGCCATCAATCCAACGAAGGATGAGCTCAATTTCATCACGAGTCGGACGAGGCTCATCTTCGGGAGGCATCACCGGTTCGAGCTTTCCCAACAACATGCCCGCCAAACGGCTTGATGCCGAACTACTGGGCGTTATCGCCGGTCCCGACTCCCCGCCGCGCAACAACGTTTCAAAGCTGGTGAGAACCAACTCTCCGTTGGCGTCGTCGGCGTTATGACAACCTGCGCAATAGCGTGTCAAAAGAGGCTGAATATCCTTCTGATAGCCGGGCAGATCGGCGCTAAATGCGGACTGGGCCAAACATCCTACCAAGCCGAGTACCGAAACCAGGATTGATTGTCTTATCGCGCGACCTCGGCTGCGCCCGAATTTCGTAGCTGAAGTCGTAAGACTTTGGCCATTACGTGTTCTAAGTCCAAAATCGCCTGACTCCATCGAGATGCGTATTCCCATTTCCGACCTCATGAGAGTTTTGCGTTTAATAGCGATTCATCCAAAGTCTTACGACTTCGCCGGATAAGCCGCGTTTTTCGAAATTTAAAATCCTTACCCGCGTTGCCCGTTGGCGCAGACAAGGAGCAACTTCTCAATGCTGAAACAAAAACTCGCGCGAACTCATCAAGCTCCAGTACACGTCTTCCAACAATTCACGACGCGGCAGATCGGACAATCCAGCCAACTCGGTAGTCCAGTCCTCGCGTTCTTCCGACGTCGGGTAACGTGACAATACACGCAAATACGCTTGGGTCATCAGAGTACGATCATCCAATTCCGCTGCGACAAGCTCGGCAATCCAACCTTTTTCAGCCTGGAGTCTCGAATTGATCGTGTCTCCGTTGTGAATATGCAGCACTTGGACCATCGTCGGCGTATTGCTACGTCCGCATTCGCAAACGATTTCGCGCCGATTTCGGCCGAAGGTGTCCAGAAAGCTGGATTCGACGGCCGAGTCGAACAGCTGGAGCGCCCGTGTCCCAACGGGATACTCGGAGGTATCGCTGACAGAATTTCCGTCCAAACGGATCTTGGTAAACTCGCCAGGAACTTTGGTTACCTGCGCAATCGCATCCAGCAGAGGTTCGGCCATGAGGCGGCGGGGGTAGTGCCGAGCAAAAAAGCGATGATCGTCCCGATTGGTCGGTAACGGATCGCTGGCTCGCTGATAAGTCTCGGAAATCAGGATTTCCCGTATTAATTGCTTGAGATCGAAGTTATGGCGAATCAGAAAATCTGCGATGGCCGTCAACAACTTTTCGTTACTGGCCGGGTTGGAAATGCGCAGGTTGTCAACGGGTTCCACGATCCCGCGGCCGAAGAGACTGGCCCAAATGCGATTGGCGATCGAACGCGCGAAATACGGATTCTCTGGAGCGGTCAGCCAATCGGCCAGGTGTTCTCGGCGATCCGACGGGTCATCAAAGTCCAACGGTTCTCCGTCCAAAGGGGTCGGAGGCTGCGGCTTGCCCGTGAGCGGCTGCATCAGGTCCCCTCGCTGCTGGACCGTCAAAGTAATCAGACCTTCACCATCGCCCTCGTCACCGAACCAACCCTTGGTGCGAACGCGCGCAAACAGATTTGCCATGGCGTAGTATTGATTGTTCGTCCATTTTTCCAACGGGTGATTGTGGCACTTGGCGCAATTGATCGATAACCCGAGAAACGCCTGGCTGATGTTTTCGGCCATGTCCTCGGGAGTCTGGTGCAACGAGTAAAAGTTCGTTTGCCCTTGATCCAGGCTATCGCCGCGCGCGGTGATCACCTCACGCACGACTTCGTCCCACGGCGTATTCTTTTCCACGTGATTGTGGATCCATTTATAGTACGCCTTGACTGCACGAGGCTTTAGTCGCCGGCCACTGATCGCCAGGATGTCACTCCAACGGTAGGCCCAATAATCGGTGAACTCAGGGCGCGACAGCAAATCGTCAACGAGGCGCCATCGCTTGTCAGGTTGTGTATCGTTGAGAAAGCCAAGCGTTTCCTCGGTCGTGGGCAGGATGCCGACGGTGTCGAGAAAGGCTCGGCGCAAAAAGACTTCGTCCCGGCAGCGGGCCGACGGCTCCAAACGCAGCTGCTGAAGTTTCTCAAGCACAATCTCATCGATAAAACTGGACCGTGAAGCCTCCTGGAAGACCGAGTCGTCCAGCTCGTGCGGGTAAGGGGAACTGATCCGGGCCACAACGATTTGACTCGAAAACCATACGCTAATAGCCCCTTCGCCGTGTCCCACGACGCGCACCAGGCCGTGCTCGTCAACTTCAGCCACCGGTTCCTGGGCCGATGTATAGGTGGCCCACTGCGTTACATCCTCAACGCGTCCGTCGGAATAATGCGCTCGCACGATCAGCGGCTGGCGTTGCTCGAGGCCGAGTTGCATTTCAGCGGGCAGCACCTCGACGCGCTTCAATACGGGATCGTCGTGTGACGGTGCGGCGGCTCCCTGGAGCAACCACTCGGACAACACCTGATAATTTCGGTCCTCGAAATCCAGCCGCAGTCCGCCCTTGTGGGCAATGGCACCCGTCGGCTTCGCGAGAAACAGACTGCGGCCCGGCTCGGCCGGTTCCACGCGCCGCCCGCGAGACTCCTGCGTAATATTGAAATGATCTCCAAACGCATCGTAGCCTCGCAGGGATAAGCGAAAACCACCTTTGCCTGCTAATGCCCCATGGCACGAACCCTGGTTGCATCCCACCTTCGACAGGACCGGCAACACGTGCCTACTGAATTCCCAATTGGCCGGTTCTGGCATCCCCGCGACGTGGACCGGTACGCGGACATCGCGATCACCTAGTTGCGCCTGCAAGAACGTCTCACCGTCCGCAACGGGGAAAACGCGTCCGTTTTCGGTCCGTGCGACGCTGGAATCGAGCACCTGCCAAGTCACAGGATCCTCCACGGGACCGACGGCCGTACCTCCGTCAGAAAGCCATTCCAACAATATCCTCTGACTCGATGCGCTACCGTGGAGTTCGACCGACGACGGCAGGATAGCCAAATCGGCCGAAGTTTCTTCGGCGGTGGCTTGGGTTGGTAGACAATGCAGGGCTGCTACGGCGATCGCTACGAGGAATCGTCTTCGGCGTTCTCGGTTCTCGGTTCGCAGTTCTCGGTTGGGTAAAGGATGCTCAACAGAGAACCGCGAACCGTGAACCGAGAACCAGCGTTGAAAACCAAAATAAATTTCCATTTTTTGAATTTAGAGTCTTTAGAACAACTCTCGAATCTCGCGATTACCGGTATCCACGACGGGAAACGGGCGACCTCCCGGGCCGGGCAGATGCGTGTCCAGGTCGATACCCAGACTGTGGAGGATCGTGGCCAGCACTTCGCCAGGTTGCGTCGGTCGATCGGCGGGCACCGCGCCGATCGGGTCGCTCGCTCCAACCACGCGGCCACCTTGCACGCCACCGCCGGCGAAGGTCAACGAGAAACACTGTGGCCAATGATCTCGACCACCCGCAGGGTTGACTTTGGGAGTACGACCAAACTCCGCTAAGGTCGGCACGAGCGTATCTTCCAACATGCCTCGCTGGTCGAGATCCTCAATCAACGCACTGTAACCTTGATCGTACGCCGGGGCCACGATGTTCTTCATGCCTTCAATCGAAGTGAATGGCTTGGAGCCATGAATGTCCCAGGTGATTTCATCGAATACGGTAAGGAACGTGTTGATGGTAACAAACCGCACGCCAGCTTCGATGAGCCGGCGCGCCAGCAGGCAGCACTGGCCAAAACGATTCATCCCGTAACGCTCGCGAACTTTCTCTGGTTCCATGGACAGATCAAAAGCTTCCCGCGCTTGTTGACTGGTCATTAACCGATAGGCGGCGTGAAAGTTCTGGTCCAACAGCCGCGCATCGTCGGAAGCTTCGAAGCTGTCCAGTCGCCGTTCCACGATGTCGCGCAATCGCTTGCGGCGCTCAATGCGGGCACTTCCCAACTCGTCGGGAGGTAACAGGTCGGGCACTCGAAAGTTGGGCTGGGACGGATCGGCCATCAGCGCATACGGATCATAGGCTTTACCGAGAAATCCCCCGGCCTGCCCGTTTGGCAGATTCCCACCTCCGCTTCCCATGAGTTCGGGAAGCACGATATGGGGAGGCAGGTCGCTGCGCCGACCGCCGAGATAACTGACGACGGCGCCGACATGCGGCGTTTCCACGCCGCCAGTAAATTGACGCCCCGTCTGCATCATCTGCCAACCGGAATCATGGACTGCGGCGGCGGTATGAAAACAGCTGCGGACAATGGAGAACTTGTCGGCGATTTCGGCATGTTTCGGCAAGATTTCCGAAATTTGAATATCGCTTGATCGGGTGGAAATCGGTTTGAACGGACCGCGCACTTCAGCCGGGGCATCCGGCTTCAGGTCGAACGTATCCAGCTGGCTGGGGGCGCCCAGGTTAAAGATCAGGATGCATGAACGATTGTCGTGCGTCGGTTTGATCGCCCCCAGCTCGCGCGCACGCAAGTATTGCGGGAGCGAGATTCCCATGGCTCCCAAGGTGCCAACCCGCAGGAAATCGCGGCGGGTCTGGCCATCGCACGTGTGCGCTTTACCGGGTCCGGTCAACTCCAGCATAGAGGAGGTCCTTGTGTACTTAGTACGACGGAAAGGACGTTGAATTATCAGGGTCGATTATAAGCCATAGGTGCCTCACGTGAAAGGTTCCAACGAATTAAGGGAGACGCCGAATGAAGCGGACTTCCTTAATTGCCGGTTACCTGGGCTCGTTCATTTTGGATCTGAACTATACCCTAATCCTATTGGAATCAAGTGGAAGCAGCTGTAAACCTCGTTATTTGGGAGTAAAGGAAATGCAACACGGTCGATCTCTTGCTCTGTCCAGCCTGTTGTTGGTCTTCTCTGTTGGTGCCTCAGCTGGCGATTGGGCTCAGTTCCGTGGTCCTGGTGGACTCGGGATTTCCGACGAAACCGGATTGCCGTTGACTTGGAGCTCCGAGGAAAATCTCATTTGGAAGACTCCCCTTCCCGGCTACGGTGCCTCCAGCCCGATTGTGGTTGGTGACAAGATCTTCGTCACGTGTTACGGCGGCTATGGCGTGGGGGGTGAAGATGCCGGCGATCAGGCCAACCTGAAGCTGCACCTCGTCTGTTGTGACCGTGCCAGCGGCGAGGTCGTCTGGAACAAGTCTGTCGATCCGCAATTGCCGGAGAAGCCCTATCAGCAATTTCTTCCAGAACACGGTTACGCCTCCGGTACGCCCGCTTCGGATGGAAAAGCAATTTACGTCTTCTTCGGGCGTAGCGGTGTTTGGGCCTTTGACCTCGACGGGACCAAGCTTTGGAACGCCGACGTCGGTTCGGAAACCCATATTTTCGGTAGCGCCAACTCGCCACTTTTGGTTGGCGATTATGTGATCATCAATGCCAGCATTGAGAGTGGCAGCTTGGTGGCTCTCGAAAAGTCAACGGGAGAGGAGGTCTGGCGGGCCGACGGCATCGACGAGTCTTGGAACACTCCGGTTCTTGTCAATCTCCCCAACGGTGAAACGGAAGTGGTGCTGACCATCACGGGAAAGATCCTCAGCTTCGACCCGCAAACAGGCAGCCCGTTTTGGAACTGTGAATCCGCGGAGACCTACATCTGTCCCAGTGTTGTCGTTCACGACGGAACCGTCTTTGCGATTGGAGGGCGTGGACCTTATGTAGCGGGGGTCAAGGCGGGGGGACGTGGCGACGTGACGGAGACGCACCGGCTGTGGGTCGCCGAAGAGGGTTCCAATGTGCCGTCACCGGTCTATCATGACGGCCACCTCTACTGGGTGAATGACGGCGGGATCGCTCACTGCGTGAACGCCGAGACTGGCGAGACGGTGTACAAACAACGCGTTGACGGGGCGGAGAAGACGTACGCTTCAGCTCTGCTTGCCGAAGGACGCCTCTATGTCGTCACCTGGCACAGCGGCACCTTCGTGCTGGATGCCAAGCCCGAATTCAAGGTCCTGGCCCGCAACATACTCTCCGGAGACGACAGTGTTTTCAACGCCAGCCCGGCGGTGAGCGACGGCCAGTTGATTCTACGCTCTAACAAATTTCTCTACTGCGTTGGCAACCAGGCGAATTGAGGACGGAGGGTGCAAACTCGTCTGCCACATCAGCAGATCCAGGCAACGTTTCCATGCCTCCAGATCGTCAAGATTGTGCTTGTTAAAAGGCAAAATATCTGATTACCACCATATTGCTGTGTGCGCGCAACGCCCTTACAATAATGATGCGTATAAAACGTGACTGGTAGTCGGACCCTTTTGTGCCTGGTCTCAATCTATTTGTTTGCTGGAGGTTGACGATGCCCGTTCGAAGTTCACGTGGATTTACCTTGGTCGAATTGCTGGTGGTCATCGCCATCATTGGCATCCTGGTGTCGCTGTTGTTGCCGGCTGTCAACGCTGCCCGCGAAGCGGCGCGGCGCACACAGTGCATCACTAAGGTGAAGGAGTGGGGGCTGGCGATGCACAATCACCACGTGACACATGGCTCACTCCCTCACGGCGCCACCATCGATGAGGAAAAATACGGTTGCCACAGTTTTGGTTGCATGCATACCGATCCCCAGCACAGTTGGATCGTGCCCCTCATGCCATTCATCGAAGAAGGTGATCGTTACGATCAGTTTGACCTAACGCAATATTGGATGATGTGGTCAACGATCAATCCAAACGCGGCTACGACCCGTGCCGCGGGAACACCGATGGGTGCGGCGCTTTGTCCGAGTGATGGAATGGGGGGTGGGTATTCGGACTTTCCCAGCAGCGAGCGCGGCGTTCCCCATTATGGGCGCTTCCTCAAGACCAACTACATGGTCTTCTTCAGCGGTATCCGGGTATTTGACGTTGAACAGGCCGAGAGGTGGGGTCGACCCCAAGACATCAATAAGCGTTCTGCCTTCGGCCCCGGCCGTGGTGCTCGGTTCAAGAATATAACCGATGGCGCCAGCCATACCATGTTGCTGTCGGAACACCTCACTGGAATCTCGACGCGAGACCGGCGAGGCGAGGCTTTTGGCATCCAGCCCGGAACGTGTTTCCTGCTTACCGCGTTCACGCCCAATACCTCGTTGCCGGATTTATATGCCAACTACGGAGCCCAACTATGCGATCCGGAGATGAATCGGCCGGACCTGAACTTGCCCTGCGAAAAGGGTGGTAGTTCGCAGAATGATGACTACGTATCGGCGCGCAGTCAACATCCCGGTGGCGTTAACACCTTGATGGGCGATGGTGGAGTTAGGTTCATCACTGAGGACATCGATGTAACTCTTTGGCGATCGCTGGCAACCATCTCCGGTAGCGAGATCGTCGAGGCATTCTAGGTGCCTGCGGGAGATCATTGATGGCGGTTCGACGATCACGCGGATTCACCTTGGTCGAATTGCTGGTGGTCATCGCCATCATTGGCATCCTGGTGTCGCTGTTGTTGCCAGCCGTCAATGCTGCCCGCGAAGCGGCACGGCGCACACAGTGCATCAATAAGGTGAAGCAGGTGGGGATTGCGATGCACAATCACCACTTGACACATGGCTCACTCCCTCACGGCGCCACCATCGATGAGGGAAAATACGGTTGCCACAGTTTTGGTTGCATGCACAGCGATCCCCAATACAGCTGGGTCGTGCCCATCATGCCGTTCATCGAAGAGGGTGATCGTTACGATCAGTTCGATCTGACCAAATATTGGATGATGTGGTCGACGATCAATCCAAACGCGGCTACGACCCGTGCCGCGGGAACACCGATGGATGGGTTGCTTTGTCCTAGTGACGGATTGGGTGGCGGGTATTCCGACTTTCCCAGCAGCGAGCGCGGCGTTCCCCATTATGGGCACTTCCTCAAGACCAACTACATGGTCTTCTTCAGCGGTATCCGGGTATTTGACGTTGAACAGGCCGAGAGGTGGGGTCGACCCCAAGATATCAATAAGCGTTCTGCCTTCGGCCCCGGCCGTGGTGCTCGGTTCAAGAATATAACCGATGGCGCCAGCCATACCATGTTGCTGTCGGAACACCTCACTGGAATCTCGACGCGAGACCGGCGAGGCGAGGCTTTTGGCATCCAGCCCGGAACGTGTTTCCTGCTTACCGCGTTCACGCCCAATACCTCGTTGCCGGATTTATATGCCAACTACGGAGCCCAACTATGCGATCCGGAGATGAATCGGCCGGACCTGAACTTGCCCTGCGAAAAGGGTGGTAGTTCGCAGAATGATGACTACGTATCCGCTCGCAGCAACCATCCCGGTGGCGTCAACGTGCTGATGGGAGACACGGGAGTGCGGTTTATCACCGATGACATCGATGTGGATCTTTGGCGGTGGCTGTCGACGATTGCTGGTGGCGAGGTGATTGACGCGTTCTAAAGTGTTTCGGCATGACTCGCGGCTGCGCCGCACTTCTCTACGGAATTTGCTCGCCGTGGATTAGAATGAATTAGGTCTCACTAAGCTTCCAAAACGGAAAACATTTTCAAGGTAAGCACGCGTCATCATGGATTTCCAACGGGGTTTTGGCCTCTATTGCTGGCTGCTGGCATCGTCGGCCGTACTGATTGTTGCGGGAATCGCCTGGTATATTTTCGCGAGCAACGGTGCCCAAGTGACCGACGTGACAGCTCCGCCAGATGCCGTGCGCAGCACCAGTCCGAAGGCAGAGGGGAGCCAGCCTGGAAGCTCGACACGCAACCTAGGCAGCTCGACGCGCGCACCGTCCACCAGTGACGCCATAGCGACCTTTGCAACCGCGACGACCCAGTCGCGTTTGGACGACGACAGCCAACTCATGAATCCCCGGTTGGACGGCTGGGATTCGGAAGCCTTTAACGAAGATGCCGGAGCACAACTGAAGAAAGTTGGCAAACTAATCCTCCAACCGGAACTCCGCGACGCCGCCCACTTAAGCGAGCTGGTCACCGAGGACTTTACCTGCGCTGCGTTACGGCCCCGACAACTCGATGAAGCTTACCGGGACGGCTCGACGACCGTGCGGCGGGGGCTCGATGAGGCTCAGGAGCTTACGAAGGATGTGCGAGGCACCGCCGCGCTGGCTCAGGCACTGGCTCCGTTCGACAAACTTCTCGACGGCAATCGCAAACCTTATGTGAAGTTCAAAGTGATCCAAGTCGAATTGGCGGCGGAGTCGGCGCGGACGCCAGCGTATTTCGAAGTCCGCCGTGTGAAGGACGGCGGTTCCGTATTCGTGACCGCCACCTGGCATTGCCAGTGGAAGCCTTCCGCCAATTCTCTGCCACGTCTAAAGTCGATTGTCGTGGAAAACCATGAGGAAGTCGTCGTCAGTGCACCCAGCGGCACATGGTTCGCCGATTGCACGCAGTCTGTATTGGCCAGTAACAAATCGTTTCGTGAGCAATTGATGTTCGGCACCAATCACTGGGCAAACGTCATCGATAAGACGCATCTAATGGAGCTGTTCAGCTGGTATGGGGTTTCCGTCGGTGACACGAATGGAGACGGTTTGGAGGATGTTTACGTGTGCCAAGGGGGTGGATTGCCCAATTGCCTCTTTGTCCAAAACCCGGACGGTACCGCAACGGATCAATCTACTCGGGCGGGTGTCGATTGGTTGGACCTCACACGCACGGCATTGATGGTTGATCTGGACAACGATGACGATCAGGACTTGCTAATTGGATTGCCCCCAGCAGTGTTGGTGATGCTAAACGATGGGACAGGCCGTTATCAATTGCAGAGAACCCTAACTGTCAAACACCCTGACATCCAATCCATCACAGCCGCCGATTATGACCTCGACGGCGATTTGGACATCTATGTTGGAATTGCCAGGGCAACCGGATTGTTGTCGCCACAGTCGACAGGTGAGTTCGTTTTTCACGATGCCAATGACGGCGGTGCCAATCGACTTTATCGCAACGATTTGGCGGCTGACGGGCACTTGGAGTTTGTCGACGTGACCGAACAGGTAGGACTGGAAGTTCACAATCGACGCCACACGCTGTCCGTGGCTTGGGAGGACTATGACAATGATGGCGACAGCGATATCTACGTAGCCAACGATTACGGTCAGAACTGTCTCTATCGCAACGACGCGGTAGAAGGTCAGCGGCGTTTTGTCGAGGTCGCTGCCGAGGCGGGCGTGGTGGATCAGGGACCTGGCATGTCGGTCGGTTGGGGCGACTACGACCGGGATGGTAACATGGACCTGTATGTCGCCAATATGTTTTCTTCAGCTGGCAATCGGATTACCCGACAAACCCAGTTCCTCAACGATGACAATCGCAACTTGCGGGGAGTATATCGCCGGTTTGCCAAAGGAAATACCTTATTCGCCGGACTTGGGGACGGCAAGTTTCAGGAAGTCACCGGCGCGGCCGTAGAAATGGGCCGCTGGGCCTGGAGCTCGCTGTTCGCGGACATCAACAATGACGGCTGGCAGGATCTGCTGGTAGCCAATGGCTTCGTCACATCGGACGGCGCGGAGGATTTGTGAAGTTTCTGGTGGCGTCAGGTTCTGACGCAGGGTGGCTCGGCGATTACCGGGGCCATGTCCGAAGGCAGAGACCGGTCGGACGTCACGCGTCGCTTGCACGATCTTGTACGGCAGGGGCGCTCCTGGAGTGGCAACGAGCGGAATTGCTGTTTCTTGAATACCGGCCAAACTCGCTTTGCCAATATCTCAGGCGTGAGTGGCATCGATTTTCCTGACGACGCCCGCGGCATTTCGCTGGTCGATTGGGATCACGACGGAGATCTGGACGTCTGGGTTGTAAACCGGAACGGCCCGCAGGTCCGCTACCTGCGCAACGACGTTCCCCAAGACCATCACTGGTTGGCCGTGAGACTTGTGGGAACGACGAGCAATCGCGACGCCATTGGAGCGCGGGTAGAGGTCATGACGAAGGGCCAGGGGCGAGGGGCGAAGACAGAGATTCGTAATCCGCGATCCGCGATTGTGAGGTCACTTCGTGCCGGGGAAGGATTTGTCGCCCAGTCTAGCAAGTGGCTTCACTTCGGCTTAGGTCCAGCAACGGAAATTGAGCGGTTGGTAGTGCGTTGGCCGGGTGGCGATGCCCAAGAGTTTACCGATGTAAACGTCGATCGCCACTATCGGATCGTGCAAGACTCGGACGAGTTGAAACAGTGGACACGTCCGCAACCAGCCAAGGCTCTGGAACCCTCCGATTTGGACGTGCCACGTACGACCAGGGTCGCGTGGTCGCTGTTGGGCGAACCATTACCGTTTCCAAAGCTGACCTTTGAAACGTTTGACCGAACGTCGGAGTCGGTTGAATTCCGGGACGGAAAATGCGTCTTGGTTAACTTGTGGGCCACCTGGTGCCTGCCGTGTTTGAAAGAGTTGCATGAATTCACCCAAGGCGCGGATCGATTGCGCGAGGCGGGAATCAATATCGTGGCACTTTCGGTCGATGAGCTGGACCCCAGCGCATCTGGCGGAGGTGATCCAGCGGAGGCATTGCGGCGATTAGAGTTTTCATTTTCCACTGGCCTGGCCACCACGACGTTGGTCGACACGTTGCAATTGGTCCAGGACGAATTGTTCGATCCGATTCGTCCAGTCAGTCTGCCAAGCAGCTATTTATTCAACGATGACGGCCATTTGATTGCAGTTTATAAGGGCTCGGTGAGCGTTGACCACTTGTTGGCTGACGCGGCAACGGCCGACTTGAATGAGACGGCCCGTCGTGCTGAATCTCCTCCGTTTCCAGGCCGCTGGTTTGCGCCTCCGCCTCGGTATCGGTTGCTAAAGTTGGCCTCCGATCTTTTGGACGCGGGATACCTGGATGAGGCAGTCGAATTTGTCGCAACCAATCGTGCCCGTGTGGAGACGGACCGCAGTCTGCCGAGGTTTTACGCGCGAGTTGGCTCGATGTTCGGTGATGGCAAGCGATTCGAGGAAGCGGTTAAGTATTTTCGACGAGCGGTTCAATTGGAACCTAAACTGTCACGGGCGCACTTTGCACTGGCACGGACGCTTGAACAATTAGGCCGCTATTCGGAATCTATCGACCAATATCGGCTGGAGCTCGAAAACGACCCTGAATTTGCCGAAGCGCACAACCGCCTGGCCATCGCACTTATTCGACAAGGACAGTTCGCGGCTGCCGAGCCGCACTTTCGTCGTTTGGTCCAGCTTGCTCCCGAATCAGCCACGATGCATCAGAACCTGGCCTCGGTATTGGCCCGCAGCGGAAAAAAAGACGAGGCAATTCAGCACTATCGCAAAACTCTCGAGCTTGATCCCGACTTCGTCAACGCGCACGTACACCTTGCACTGGCGCTTGTGGAGCAAGGTGAGTTTCCGGAAGCAGTTGAACATCTCAACGAGGTTACACGGCTGCAGCCCACCGCACCCGATTCCTATTACTTCCTGGCCCAAGTCGAGGAAACAGCCGGTAATGTCAACGCTGCGATTGAGCACTACCAGAGGGCCATCGAGTTGGCAGAAGCAGCGGGGAATCGGGATTTGACGACGAAGATTGAAGGGCGGTTGCGGCGGTTGGAGAGTCGGTGAGCGCAAAGACCCTGAAATGAAAATCCTTACGCCACATCGATCCTTGTGCCGGTCCGTTCGAATCGCAGGCCCGAAGGGCTGTAAATAATTGAGCCCAGGGTAAGCGCAGCGCGGCCCTGGGTTTCGGGGCAACGCCGTGAACGAAATTGGTAGCCGAATTAGTGAGAATTTGGACCTTTTTGGTGTCGCATCGAAAGTCTCACGACTTCGGCTACTCCCGGCATCCCGCGTTTTTCGGGATTCAAAATCGTTCATGGCGCTGGGTTTCGGGGGCGACCACGACCACCCGCCCGCAAACCCAGGGCCGCGCTGCGCTTACCCTGGGCTAGATTGTTAAGAACCTACGGCCCGAAGACCGAAGAGCGTGGAAATCACCCCCCAGTCTCCAATTCAAAATTAAACTCATTCTTCCCTGGGACAACATTGCGTTCGAGTTCGGAGGCATCGTTGTAGCGCTCCGGAATGAATTGGGCGATCTCCGCGATGGGTGGTCCTCCTCGGTTCTCAATGTTGGGAACCATCCGCCCGGAGGACTTGTAGGAAGTGATCATGACAAGGTTCGTACCGAGGAATGGACCCTTCTCCTTCGGAATCTTATAGGAACCCGCAACAATCGACGCACCAGAAGCCGGGCCCTTGTTTTCCCCGGAAGGAATAAACCCGATCGTACCCGTTTGCAATGGTTCTCCGTCAACCGTTATCGTTCCGTAAATAGAAGCCCGGCGATCGTCCGCACCACATCCGCATAGGAGCGCGATGAAAACGAGTGGGACCATACGAAAAACCAAGCGATGAATACTTAACATCTGACTGCTACTCCATGGGCGATATGGCGTCATTAACATACGAGTCCATCTTAAGTTAGGACGAAACGGTTGGACTTGAGCCGTAGGCGCTAGCCTCGGGTCTTTCGGGCGTCCAAGTACAAGGACCCGAGGCTAGCGCCTACGGCTCAAATCTACATCGACGTCACGTTAGTGGCGCTGTCCAACTACTCCATCACGAAATCTCCGGAGGACTTTTGAGAACTTCGCCGACCACACGGGCATCGGTCACCTTTTTGTCCGTCAGTGTCTCCTCGATGCCGTTGTGTTTGTAAGTCAAGCGGTTATGGTTCAATCCGACCTGATGCATGATGGTTGCTAAAAAATCGTTCACGCCAACGCGACCTTCAGCTGCCTTGTACCCAATTTCGTCGGTGGCTCCGTGAATGTGGCCCGCTTTAAAGCCCCCCCCAGCGACCAAGGTGGTAAACGCGTATCGATTATGATCGCGGCCATTCTTCAGCTGTGAAATCGGCAGCCGGCCGAATTCACCCGTCCACATGACAATCACCTCGTCCAACAACCCTCGCTGAAATAGGTCACGGATGAGCGCGGCACCCGGCTGGTCAACACGTGGGGCAATGACGTGGATTTCCTCCTGCAAGTTTCGATGTTGGTCCCACGGCATCACCTGCGGCTTGATCGGCGGCATCAGCTGGACGTAGCGAACTCCTGCCTCGACCATCCGCCGTGCCATCAGGCAACGCGTCCCGTAGTCGGCGGTCAGCGGATTATCGAGGCCGTACATCTTTCGCGTCGCTGCCGTTTCGCCCGAGATGTCCAGCAAGTTCTCGGCATGCAGCTGCATCCTGGCGGCCAATTCGTAGTTGCGGATCCTGGCTTCGAGATCGGTTTGCCCGGGGTAAGGTTGGCGATGCTTTTCATTGAGTTTAGCGATCAGATCGAGCACATTTTTTCGCGCATCAGCCGACGTCGACTCAGCCGGATGGAGATTGAGCACCGGTTCGCCGCGCGAGCGGAATTCCGTACCCCGATAGAGCGCCGGCAACCAACCGTTTTCCCATTGGGTGGTTCCCCCACCGCTGTACCCGTCGGGATCGCGCAAGACGGCGTACGCGGGCAGGTTGTGATTCTCGGTTCCCAAACCATAGCTAACCCACGCTCCCAAAGTCGGCCGGCCACCAAAGATCTTGCCCGTGTTGATCATCCGCGTCGCCTGCGGGTGATTGTTGTTTCCCGTGTGCATCGAGCGAATCATGCATAAATGATCGGACACGGAGGCCAAGTGAGGCAACATCTCGGAAAAATCCATACCGCACTGGCCATGCCTGGCAAACTTAAACGGCGTTCCCATCAGCATGTTGGTTTCGCTGCCGGGCTGAAAGCTCTCAACGTCTTCCACGTGCTTTTGGCCGTCACGCCTTTGCAATTCAGGCTTCGGATCGAACAGATCCATCTGGCTCGGCCCGCCCATCTGGAACAATTGGATGACCGCCTTGGCTCGCGGCGCAAAGTGTCCGAGCTTGGGCGAAAGATCATGTGAAACGGCTGACGGCGCTGCCAACAGATTCTCAGACTGCAGGATATCCGCCAGCGCAATCGACCCGAATCCAAGTCCAGAACGGCGCAGGAAATCCCGTCGGGAGGTATCCTCGTTTGGCGGAATCACATTGTTGAACTCAATGGACATAAAGAAACTCACTCGCATTTAGCAGCGCTTGACACAAATCAACGAGCGCCTGCTGGCTTGCCATCTCTTCGCTTAACTTCTCATTTTGATAGATTTGCTTTTGTTGAACAAGTAAGTCTCGGCACCAAGACGCTTCATCCTGTTCGGGGCGGCGCGACAGCGATAACTGATAGGCAACGCTAATCTGCTGGTCCAGCGATGACCCAGCCAGTTTCGCAACGCGCGCGGCAAATGCCCGGGATTGCTGGACCATCAAGGGATCATTGAGCATCGTCAGCGACTGAAGCGGAACTGCGGACGTGTCGCGTTGGCCGCAGTTCGTGGCCATGACGGGCTGGTCAAAAACGCACATCAGGTTGACATGATACGACCGGCGCATCAGCAGATAAATACTCCGCCGCCATTTGGCCGCAGGCGTGGGCAACGAACCTTCGGGGATCACGACGGTACCATCGTTGCGGGCCTCGATTTCGATTGGCGGGCCCGCCATAGTGGAGTCGAACTGGCCGGACGTCGCCAAAATACAATCTCGAATTACCTCCGCTTCAAGCCGGCGTAACGGCATCCGCCAGAGGAGGCGGTTGCCCGGGTCGACGGTCGAGGAGTGGCGAGGTGCGTCGAGCGAAGGGCGAGGGGCGTCGGGCGAAGGGCGAGGGGCGTCGGGCGAAGGGCGAGGGGCGTCGGGCGTCGGGCGCGGACCTTGGGGTGCGACGGAACCGAGAACCGAGAACCCTGAACCGAGAACTTCTTCCGATATCTGTCGATATACCGACGACATCGTCATGGATTTGATCAGGCGTTTCGTGCTCCAATCATGTTCAACATACTCGGACGCCAGCCATTCCAATAGTTCAGGATGCGACGGAGGTGGGCCGGCCATACCAAAGTTGTTCGTCGTGGTCACCAAACCGTTCCCAAATAAATGCTGCCAGATACGGTTCATTTTGACCCTCGCCAACAAGGACGCGGATCGGGAATCGGATTGGGTCAGCCAGCGGGCCAGTGCCAATCTACGGCCGCTGGAGGGAGAGCCGGCGGCTGCGTCTGGGATCAACGGCGATTGGCTGGGCTCGCACAGCACCTGCAAATAACCTGGCTGGACCTCGGGCCCCGGTTGTTCGTAGCTGCCACGCAGGCTGAGGAAGGTCGTGGGAGGCGGGCCAACGTCCCACAGCGCCTGGATTTTTCCGACGCTGCGCTTTTGCCCATTCGATTCAGCGACGTTGCGCTCCAATTCGTCAATCCTTGTCTTTTCCTCGTCGCTCAACCCCGCGGCGACCTCCTCATCGGCAATAGATGTCCCGACGCCAATCGTTCCGTATTTGCCCGACAGGTAGTCTTCGACTTGCAGAATTTCCTCACCACTGAGCGCCCGCTGATATATCAGTATCTCGGCCACGTCAGCCGAAAGAAATGCACTGGCGTCCCCAGGCATTCCGACACCAGTCGTCGCTCGAGCCCCGACCATCAGATCGGCTTGATGCGTATCGTTAAGTGTTGGACTGGGTGGAGGGCCTTTGGCATTGTTGATGAGCTTTCGATCTTTGTGATCCATGCGAATGCTGACCGAGCCGGCATCGTACACGGCACTCAGTTGGTGCGGATTGGTGTCGTCAAACACCTCTTCGGTCAACGCGTCCCCATGGAACCTGTCCCCGCTGACGGCGCCGAAATAAAACCGGAGCCGCTTCGGCGTTCCGTATAAATCCACGCCCCAATTACCACCTTTTCTTGGCTGTCCCTCTTCATATTTGGTCACCAACTGCATGTCGCTGGGGTTGGGTTCGGTTAAGCGATAGATAGCAAAAATGCTCAGGCCGTCGGCTGGACGCAAGGAGGGGTGGTCCGCAGCTCGTAGGAAACTACGTTTTCCCGTTTCAAACCGGAGGGCGCGCTGATTCTTTGTCCCGATGCCCTCCACAAGAACGGGTCGGTGCTGGGGGGCAACTTGCATCAGGTCGTTGCCAAACGCGTTATCACCGGCCAGTCGATCCTTCCATAGTGAAACGGGTTGCCCCAAACTGGCCGGTACGTTGCCGCCGTCGTCCGTGTAAACGTCCTGGTCCGCACTCAACCAAAGCGACAAGCCATCGGTCACCGGCTGATTCGCGGGAACGGCGTTGCCATCGGCGGCTGCCAGTTCTTCAGCGGCTCTTTGTTCTTCAACAACAATGCGAGCAAGCTCGGCGGCCTTCTCCTCCATGAGTCGGTTCTTACACGTCTCGCGAACCACGGCAATTTGATTCTGGAGCTCTTTAACCTGTTGGTCGACTTTTTCGTTGTGCAATCGCACTTCTTCCGCATCGGCGGGTCCCATCGCCGGCAAAGCGCGGTCGACCACTTTGTCGTTAAAGGGAATGACCGTCCGCCAGACCTCTTTGTGGGGATTGTAGGCGGGCGTTAACACCGCCATCAGACGATAATAATCCTCATGTGGCACGGGATCGTACTTGTGACTATGGCACTGAACGCAGTCGAGCGATAATCCCAGCAGACTCTTGCCAAATATATCGATCGTGCCCTGCAAGACCTCAAAATAGTTCATCGGGATATTACTCTCCGGCTCGTGGGTGAAATCCTGAGCCGTGCGGAGATATCCGGTGGCAATCAAACACTCCCGCATCACGTCCGTGTACCGTTGGGCGTCGCGCCAATCGACCAACTCATCGCCCGCGATTTGCTCCCTGATAAACTGGTCGAACGGCTTATCTTTGTTGTACGCGTCAATGACGTAATCGCGGTATCGCCATTTGTCTTCGCTCCGCAAGACGCCGACGGCATTGACCTCGAAACCGATCGCATCGACGTACCCGACTACATCCAACCAGTGTCGCCCCCAGCGCTCGCCAAAGTGAGGAGAGGCCAAGAGCTTGTCAAGCAACCGCTCATAGGCATCGGGTGCGGGATCGGCGACAAAGGCGTCGACCTCTCCGGGATTCGGCGGCAATCCGATGAGATCGAGATAGACGCGACGAATGAGCGTGCGGCGGTCGGCCTCGGGCGAAAGCCCTAACTCATATTCGTGAAGTTTGGCCAGGATGAAGTTGTCGATCGGCGTGCGGGGCGCCAAAGATTCATCGTCTCCGCTCGTCCTGTCCACGCGTGGAACGTTTGTCGTCGCCAGTTGCTTAAAAGCCCAATGTTCGCGGCCTGTTTTCACCGCGACTTGGCCGCGGGCCACTTGGACTGGGGTCACTTGGACGAGGATCGTCAAGATGATGGCAAAAGTACGCATTACTCGGCAACTCTGAGTCTGAGGACAACTTACGACGATTGTAACAAGGCGAGATTCGCCCGGAAAGCGAGTTTTCTTCAGGAAGTCGGTTTCATCGTTTAACCGCGACCCAGAGGAGGCTTCTGAGATACTAGCAAAAACGGCGATTTGCCACACTTATGTCGCGATGGCACGACGATCGACAGCACAACATGTCGTAGCATCAAGCTATTATCTCCGAAGCTTCCAGAGGTGGTTGCCGTAGATGGCTTACCATCTTCTCTCAACGATCCACGGCAACCACCGGCGGCGAGCCCGTTGAGGGAGCGTGACGATTCGAGCCCGTCCAGACATCAGGTGAATCTCTCCCAAGAAATAATGCGGGCTTGCAGCGTCACGACCCCCCAACTCGCTCGCCGCCGGTATCTGCTATGGTGAGTTCGTGGGCAATGGTTTTGGTCTCTACAGCAGACACCTCTGGGTTGCCGTTAAACGATGAGGTCGCACGGCCAACTGCCGGCCGCCGTAATTCTTAGAATGTTTCTAGTGCGCCAGGGTCGTTGCTGTCATGCCGCGGCACCACTAAACTTGTGGGTTGGTTTGCAATTGAATTTGAAGCGTATGGCGAAAGGACAGCAAAAACATGGTCGACACCATCGGTAAGGTGAGTCAAAAATGCAAGATCGCGGCGGGGCTGTTTTGGGCCGACTATTCGGTATTAGGTGCCCAAGTCAAGGATCTCGAAGAAGGCGGCGTGGATTGGTTTCATATCGAAGTCCGTGACGGCAAATACATGGACTTCGGCATGCCGCGAGGGGGCTTTGACATTATCGAGGGCGTTCGCAAAAGTACCGATCTGGAGATCGAAGCCCAACTGCAAATGATTCGACCTAGTTTCGATGTGTTCCAGCAGCTGAAGGACATTGGCGTCAATCTCATCACCCTGCCCCTCGAGACCATGGACGAACTGACCATGCAGGCCATCACGTTCATTAAGGAAAAGCTGGAACTCAAAGCGGGCGTTTGGGCTTGGCAAGGGTGCCCTGTCACGGCCTTTGAGCAGTACATTCATGAATACGTTGACATTATCGAGTTCGAATGTCGCGCCCCGTTTTGGGTCAAGCCCAAGGCCGGTGCCAGCCCACACAAGCTCGACCAAATCGTCTACGACAGTGTCGGCACGCTTCACCAAATGATTGTTGAAGGGGGTATGGAGGACCGCATCGAGCTGATGGAGGATGGGGGGTTGAATGCCAAGAACGTCGGTGACTTTGTGGAATTGGGCATGACGGTTGGTGAGTTCTCGTCGCCGCTGTTGAAAGGACCCAATGGCAAGCTGGAACCGGGCACAGGGGATATTCCAGCCGCCGTCCAGAAGCTGCGCGCATCGTTGGACGAAGCGAGTGCTCAGTTGCGCGGCGAAAGCGGTCTCAATAAGACGTAGGTTCACAAATGAAACCGTTGCGCATCGGCATGATCGGCTACGGCGGCATCGCCCGGGTGCATGCGCTGGCCTATCGTGCTATCCCATTTTTCTACGGTCTGCCAGCTGAAACCGTCCAGATCTCCGGCGTTGCCACCACGCGTGAAGAATCGGCGCAACGCGCCGCAGCCGAGATTGGCTGCGACTATTGGACGGCGGATTATCGCGAACTGTTGGCTCGGCCTGACATCGACCTCGTCGATTGCTGCGTTCCCAACCATCGTCATGAGGAAATCGTGACTGCCGCTGCAGCAACGGGAAAACATATCTACTGCGAGAAACCGCTGTCGGCCTCTGTGGCGGAAGGGCAGCGGATGGTCGCGGCCGTGGAAAAAGCTGGTATTAAGACGCAGATGACTTTCAACTTTCGTTTCTTTCCCGCCATCACGCGCGCGGCGCAGCTGGTCGAAGAAGGATTCTTGGGACGCGTTTTCTCGTTTCACGCCCGGTATCATCGTTCCAGTTACATTAGTGACGCCAAACCCTTGTCGTGGCGACTGAATAAACAAGTATCTGGTGGCGGTGCCCTGTTTGATCTGGGGTCGCATGTGCTGGACCTGGTGTACTACCTGCTGGGAAAGATCGGTTCCGTGCAGGCCACCTTGGAGACGCTCATCAAGGAACGACCTTTGGCGTCAGGGTCGCCAGAGAAAGGCCCTGTGGACGTAGACGACATTGCCTTGATGCTAGCTCGCCTGGCGGACGGCACGTTGGGCGTTGTGGAAATCTCACGGATGGGCACCGGAGCCACGAATGACATGCGCATTGAGATTTTTGGTGACCAGGGTGCCATTCGCTTTAGCGCCGAAGATCCGAGTTGGCTGGAAATCTACGATGTTCGCGAAGACGGGCAACCCTTGGGCGGCCGGCGCGGGTTTCGCAAGATTGAAACGGTCCAGCGATACGATGGCGCGAAGTCGCCTGATTGGTCGATGACCCCTAACTTTGTACGCACCCACGCGGAGTGCCAGTACCAATTCCTCAAAGCCATCGACGAAGATCGGCCGTCGGCACCGACGTTGGCGGATGGTTTGCACATCCAGGAAATTATGGATGCGGCGATACGGTCGTCAGAGGGAGGTGGTTGGGTAGGGGTTGGGCGATTGTGAAATAGAACGCGTCTTCGCCGCGATCTTGGGTACGAGAGGCAACGAAGCAGCATTCTCCATCAAGGCCATGCAAATCCCACTACAAAAAATCGCCATCATCGGTGCCAAAGGCATGCTAGGCCGTGACCTCTGTCGCGTGTTTGGTCCTGACCACGAACTGCTCGCCTGGGATCTGGAACAGATCGACATCACCGATCGCTTGGGCACGGTGGACGCGCTGAGCCAGGCACGTCCGGACCTGATCATCAACGCTGCGGCTTTTGTTGATCTTGAACGTTGTGAGACGGAAGCCGACATGGCCTGGAAGGTGAACGCGGTTGGCGCTCAAAACCTTGCGATTGCCGCCAGACAGTTGGACTGCCAACTCGTCTACATCTCGAGCGATTACATCTTTGACGGTGAATCGGATCTGGATTACGACGAGACGGCTGTACCCGGTCCGCTGAATCACTACGGCAAATCCAAATTGGCCGGAGAACAACTGTCTCTGCAAAATTGTCCCAAGACGTACAGCCTTCGTACCGCCTGGCTGTTTGGACATGCGCCGAAGAACTACGTCCAGCGGGTCTTGGACGCCGCCGACACGAATGGCGTGGTGCGGATGCCGACCGACCAAATCGAGTCGCCGACGTACACGATTCATCTGGCCGAGGCCATGGCCGAATTGGTCGAGACCGGCGCCTATGGGATTTACAATGTGACCAGCTTGCAAGCCTGCACGAGGTTTGAGTTCGCCAAATTTGTGATGTCCCAGGCCGGCCGTGATGAGCCGGTCGAGGCAGTCGATCCGCAGACGATTCAACGAACAACACCTCGTCCTGCCAGATCCGTGCTGGACTGCCGCCTTTTTCAGCTGGTGACCGGACACCCGTTACCCCACTGGCAACAGGGCATTCGCGACTACTTCGCCAACTGTGAGACGTTTAAGCTCGAAGCATGAACCATGGCAACACGCTACGCGATCGGCATTGACGTTGGCGGGACGAAAATCGCCGCTGGAATCGTCAATCAAGACGGCACGATTCTCCACCGCCATGTCTCGCGCACTCATGCGGAGCAACCACCTCCGGTCGTGATCTCGGCCATCGAAGAGACTTTTCGCGAGTTGCTTTCCGCGGCCGACTTGACCGCCGACGACATCGAGGCGGTGGGGGTCGGGTTTCCGGGCAATATCAACCGGCAAGAGGGTGTGGTGTTGGCCTGCTCCAATTTGCCGGATTGGGACAACTATTCGTTACGCGATGAGCTATCCAACCGACTTGGTGTCCGGGTGATTTTGGACAATGACACCAACATGGGTGTCATGGGCGAGCACCGGTTTGGGGCGGGCCGCGGTGCATCGAATCTCTGCTATCTCACGATAAGTACTGGGCTGGGAATGGGCATGATCCTCGACAACCGGCTTTACCGAGGACACATTGGCAGTGCCGGAGAAGTCGGACACGTCGTGATTGAGCCCAATGGACCTCTGTGCGGTTGTGGAAAGCGCGGATGTCTGATGGCTTACGCCAGCGGCATCGCCGTCTCACGGATGGCATACGAGAAGATTAACGCGGGAGCCGAAACGAAACTGGCCGAATTGATTCCGGCAGACGGACATCGCTTTCCCACGGAAGTCGTGCTCGAGGCCGCTGAAGCGGGCGATGCTGTGGCGGAAGAAATCCTCCGCACGGCCGCCCGGTATTTGGGCTTGGCGCTTTCGATTGCCGTGCAAATACTCAATCCCGAAAGGATCGTGGTGGGCGGCGGCCTGACCCGCATCGGGCCCAGGCTGTGGGACGTTGCGGAGGCAACCATGCGTGAACATACCCAGCCGCAACTATGGGATTCAGTACGTGTTGTACCTTGGGAGTTGGGGGATAATTTGGGCGTGCTGGGGGCGGCGGCGATTGTTTTTGCGGGGAAGGTGGGAAGTTAGGGAGCGTAAGAAAGCACGGCTGATCGGTACAGCAAATGTGTCATTCTCCATCCGGTATTCAGTTGCGCACCATGACGTCAGGAATGAAATGGAATCCATCCGAAAGTATTAGGCGAATCTGTCATCCTGAGCCCGAGATTCCGCTTCGCGGCACGACGTCCGGAATGAACCGGGACCTTTTTTTACGTATATGGCGGATCTGTCATCCTGAGCGAGCGCATGCTAAGCGCAGCGAAGAATCGCGAGGGAAGGATCTCGGAGGGAGCGAAGTGCTGCGAGCCCGAGTGCAAGCTTGGCCTTGCGGTGTCCTTTGAGGCGTCGCCGAATGACAACGCCGTGCGGGCCTCTGGGTAACCCGCCCTCCGAGATCCTTCCTCCGCGAGCGGCCATTGCGCTCCGTCAGGGTGACATGCCAGGCGAGAAAAAAAAGAGAAAACAACGGTGACTCGCATCAAGTTCCCGATACCGACCCTAGTAATTCCGCGTTGATTTTGGTTACTTGATTGGCGTCATCGGTTTCAACTCGCAACACGCCAAAAACTGTGGAACGAACATTCGCGATGGCGGTTTCGATTGCTTCCCGTAGAGAGGCCGCTTCCCGATCAAACATGATGAAGGCAACACCATCTCGAGACGCGAATGACCCGTCGTCACAGCCCGCCTCGTAGAGCACATTGGCCGCTTCTTCAGTGACTTCGCTAACTCCAGACAGTATTAACGCGAACTCGTGAATGGTCATGGCGTCGTTCTTTCCAACGTTTCCCCATCCAGCATCTCAAAACACTCGTCTACCGCGTCAACCAAAACCAACTCACGATTGTATTGACGTCTCGCCATTCCATCGGTATTGTGCAAAACATTCGACGCCAAACTATTTAGGTCCTTACCCAAGAAAACATCGTCATAAACCATTTCCGGCTGGCCTGACTGACTCACGAGCACATCAGCGACGTCGCGTAATTCGCCAAACACAACCTCTCGACTCACGCCGAGTACCATTTCCGGAATCGCCACGTTCGTGTCGATACTCAGCGCCGCCTGCGGCGTTCTCAAGGATACACTCGCCCCCGCCGCCCGCGGCACCCGCAAACCGGATGTACCGCTGGAACTGCCTCCAGGCGAAATGACGCCACCGTCATTAGTGACATTGCCACCCGCGGTCCCATTACCTCCCAGCGATCCCAAGGAGATATTCACACTCCCGCCCCCGGTAGACAAATGGTTGTTGATGTTCAATGTGCCCAAACCGGTCTTGGTCAGCGTGTGACCGTTGAGGTTCAAAGCATTGTTGAACGTCAACGAGGAACCCGCGGCGAGATCGACTTCGACGTCACTCAACAAATTCACCGCCGCTTGAAACTGATGATCGCCGTCGAGCACATCGATCTGGGCGGCAGTGGCGCTGGATTGTAAGTTCACGCTGCCTAACCCGGCAATGTTGTACTGCTTCGAGCTGTCAATGCGGAGGCTGCCGATGGTAATCGCGGTGTCGGTGAAGACGGTCCGCGTCGTTGAAATCACATCCGGGAGCACGGCGGCAACACCGGGCCCATTCGGCACTTCCCCTTCTGTCCAGCTGTTACCGTTGTTCCAATCCCCCCCGGTATCCGCAATCCAGGACCCATCGCCCAACAGCAGATATTTCCGCATCAGGTGCTCGACCACCAGAAGCTGCTCGGCCGTATCGAGCTCGCGATTGTAGAGCGCGATGTCCCCTAATTGCAGGTTGGTAATCGCCTGCTGCTGGAACGCGCTAAAACCAATGGTCAGCGGCGCGGAACTTTGTGAATTGCCCAAGGGCGGAGGTGTGACGATCCCCGTATCCGGTGCCCCCGGCAACAGCGCGATATCATCGATACCAAAAAATGTGCCCGCCACGTCACCATCGGTCGTGCTGCGGTCGAATACAACGGAGTAGACGTGAAAGCCACTGCCCTCCAGCGAATCAGGCATGCCAGGGTCCCCCTCAACGGGAGAATTGAGGCCTAAAACAGTGCCGTTGGCTGGATCGGAATCGTTGACCTGGGCGGCAATCGTCATCCCCGTATTGCCACTGACGGTTTGGTTTGAATGGCGATGTTCGAGAAACAGCGTATGACCTGCCACGCTGCCGGCATCACGTTTTTCCCAGATGATTTGTGGATCTATGGAACCGTTGTCACCAACCGCCGTCACAAAAAATGCGGTAAAGCCGTTGTTGCCAACGTCCAAAGAGGAGCTATCGGGAATCACGATTTGGTCCGCTCCGCCCTCCGGAGTAAAGGCGATTACGGGACGGCCGTTTCCACCCGCGAGACTATAGGTCGGAGCGGAAGCAACCAGGGCGGTTCCGTGATTATTGTTGCCAGACGTGTCGCGCCACAACAACACATCGTCGCCGTTGTCGGGCGCGGTCGCACCGCCGTTGTTGTGAATGTCACTGGCATCGAGATGCAGCATTAACCCGTTGGTCACCGGCAGTTGGCCCGCTGGATCGGGTGGCACGAAGACAAAGTCGATCATGTGCGATTGGTTTGAGGCGACTTGGGCCGTCGACGTGTAGCCACCGGGCCAGCTAATCTCGAGGTTCACGATCCCGGTGTAATTCCCCAGACCAAAGTGCATAGTCAGGTCGTTCTGCATTCCCTCACCAGTACCACCTTCGACCTGTCGCAGGATCGTTTGGCCGCCGGCGGTCGCGCGCACCGAGGCACCGAAAGCGGCTGAATTCACCAGCTCACCGTCGCCCACCAGTTTGACTTCCAGCCAATTATTGCTGTTGCCGTTGTTTCGAAAGATGGAGGTGCCAGCGCCCAGATCGAGGTCGCCGTCGTTGTCGAAATCCGCCCAGGCGCCTCGAAAGGTCTGATTGATGACGGGAAGGTTGGAAGCGGTCGTGACGTCGCTGAAGTTCCAATTGCCGTTGTTTTGGTACAGTTTCGAACGGTCACCTGTGCCGGCAGCCGTAAAGTAGAGATCGAGATCTCCGTCGTTGTCGACATCTCCCGCCACGGATGAGCCAAAGGATTCCTGCCAGGTGATCCCTCCATTGCCGTGATTGAAGAACGTGTAACCCGCCCCAGGCCCTAAGTTTTCCAGGAATTGGGATTCCGGCTGGCGCGGATTGCCAGGGCCGCCGAAACCGGCGTCATGGGCAAAATTCGCCACGAAGATGTCGAACAGTCCGTCGTTGTTAAAATCGCCGATCGACGACCCGATGGTGTGCCCACCCCCGTAGCCGTTAGAGGTACCGATGGTGTTGGTGGCGGCGGCCACGTCGGTGATATTGCCTAGTCCGTCGTTCTGCCAAAAGGAATTCGGCGTCAGCCGATATTCGGAGACATAAATGTCGAGATCCCCGTCTTGATCGTAATCGACGGTGGTGACACCACGGGTTGGTTTGGGGGCGCCGGGCGAAGTCCCGGAGATCGAGAAGGACGTGCCGCCATTGTTTATCAGCATCACGTCGACGTAGTTCGTGACACCAAAATCTTCAAATCCTCCCAGAAAAATATCGGCCCAACCATCGTTATTGAAATCGCCCCAGGCCGCGCCATTCGATTTGTTTTCGGGGTTGGGCAGCGTCGGTATTAACGAGCTGACGTCCGTGAAGCCAGCACCGCCGTTGTTTCTGTACAGTCGGTAGCCTGAGCCATACTCGAAGAGATCGAGAAATCCGTCGTTGTTGTAGTCTCCCCACATCGCTTCCCCGCAACAGAGACCTTGGAAGAGGCTGAATGAATTGCCTGCGTTATTTCTCCAGACGTTGCCGCCGGAGTGGAAATCGACCCAGCCATCGTTGTTGAAATCACCCCAGCCGATATTGCCCACCCCCGAGACGTCAATGTTGATGCCGAGGTCGGTGAAGGTGGCGAGAACTAATCGCGGCTCGAGGCGCTCCGCTGCCGAGATGGGGCAGCGTGGTCGCCGAGCGTTCGTTTGTCGGTTTTTTCGGGTGAAAAACGGCATAAGTGAGTCACTGCGCCAGCAGCCCGATTATAACATGAAATAGCGCATGACGCGATTTTCGCGAAATCGCGTCGGCGCTGGTCCCCCTCCCCCACGTCTACTCCGCTCACCAAAAAAAACGACATTTCGGCATTGTTCAGCTAATATGAGAAGCGACTTGGCGAGATAATTCTTTACGGCACGGAATTGTCGACGACGCAATACAGCGACGTACTCAACTAACTGGACACATCAGGGAATCGACTACCACGGCACTGCGTGGTACGCGACCTCGCTGACGGTGCCGTACCATGATGACGGTGCGAAGCTTTGGCTTCTCCTTCGTTGAGAAATACAATCTCAGGTGAAGACCACCTCCGCGCCGTAGAGTAGACCGAAAGTCCCAGAATCAGCTTGGTCGACGAATACTGGCGGCCATTCCAAAACATGGGAAAAAGGGCTTCGCTTGAGATGCGATTGCCTCCGCGTCTCATCACCAGGCGATCTCAGGTCTCCTACCCTGGCTGCTGTTGAACGGTCATCCGGAACGGTACAATCTCTACTATCTGAAAGCGCTTACAGTCAGGCTGCAGAAAAACCTATTGTTGTTGTGAGTTTTCGCCGCCGGCCGAGGTCGCGTTCGCTGTTGTGTGATTTTGCGTCACGTCATTATTCGAGAGTTTGTTCGCCAGCCGACAGAAAGTGGCTGAATACCGAAGCCTCATTCAATTGGGAGGAGCATCTTTGAAACCATCCATTTCCGTTGGGATCAGTACCGTATTCGCCTTTTTCGCGATCTTTGCAGGCGCAGTCTTAGCAGAAGACAACATCGATCGCACGGTGCTGCCCCTCAAGGCGCACAGGACCTCAAAAGCCAGGCCACATCGCGGTTCGTAGTTGAAGATTTTCACCCATGCTTGACGCCATCTTCCAAGTCATCGACGAGAATCGAGAAGTCTACATCCGCGAACTTCAGGCACTGTGTCGTCAGCCGAGCATCGGCGTGAGTGGGGAAGGGATGACACAGACTGCGGACATGGTCGAGCAGATTGTGGGGAAGACGGAGGCGCGGACCGAGCAAATCGTCACCGACGCATATCCAGTCGTCTTAGGCGAGCTAGCGGGGGTGGATTCCCGGTGGATCAATCTCTACAACCACTACGACGTGCAGCCGCCCGATCCGGTTGAGGCTTGGACAAGCGATCCGTTTGGCGCCGAGATCCGTGACGGCGTCCTCTATGCGCGCGGTGCCGCGGACGACAAGGGCGAGTTGCTGGCGCGCGTCTTCGCCGTAGACGCCTGGCGGCAAGTTCATGGACGCCCGCCGGTGGGTGTACGGTTTGTTTTCGAAGGCAATGAGGAATCGGGCGGCGAATCGACTGTGGCATTTGCACGACGGCATGCCGGTCGTCTGAGTGCCGACGGGTGCATCTGGGAATACGGTGACAAGGACGCCGAAGGCCGGCCGCAGATCTATCTGGGACTCAAAGGAATCTGTGTCGTCCAGCTTCATGCGCGCGGGCCGGCCCGTGATACACACTCGATGTGGGGTCCGGTCGTACCCAACCCAATCTGGCGTCTGGTCTGGGCCTTGGCGAGCATCAAGGACGAGAACGAGCGGATTGTTTTCCCCGGTTTCTATGATCGTGTGCGGGAGCCGACGCAAGCCGAGCTGGACTGCCTGGAGCGGCTGCCGTTTGATGTGTCCGCTGAGCAAAACCGGCACGGCATCGATGGGTTTCTCTGCGCGAGTACGAACATCGATGTGCTGCGCCGTCTTAATTTCGAGCCCGCACTGACAGTCCACGGGATCAGCGGGGGCGGTACCGGTACGCAAGCCACCGTTTCTATTCCCAGCAGCGCGACGGCAAAAATGGACTTTCGCCTCGTGCCCGACCAGCGCGTGGCCGATGTGGCAGCTCAACTTCGCGCCCACCTCGATGAAAGGGGATTCAGCGACGTCGAGGTAGAGTCCTTTGCCGGGTCGGACCCGGCTCGAACGCCACGGGACGATCCTTTGGTCGGCGCCGCGGTGCGCGCGGCGCGCCGCGTGTACGGCATCGAGCCTGCGGTACACCCAACGTCAGCAGGCAGTGGGCCGATGTACGTCCTTTGTCAAGGATTAGGAATACCGTCGGTCTCCTTTGGCATCGCCCACGCTGGGTCCAATTTTCACGGTCCGGACGAAAATATCCGGCTCGACGACTTTATCCTCGGCATCAAGCACGTGGCTGCGACACTGTATGAATATGCGCCCCTTGCCTAGCCCGGATTCGTCCTCTGCCGTCTTGACGCGCCCTTGGGGGGCCTGCGAGCCGATTACTGCATGCCGACTCCCCGCCCGGCAACTGGCGGCCGGTGCAGGGCGGGCGCCGCCGAATCCGGCGGCGTAGGGCCCCAAGGGCCCCTGCGGCCTCGGCGACGGCGGACTTCGGAAAACCGGATATCCGTGGAATTGTCATCACGAGCACCCAGGAGCAAGGAACCGACCGATGCGGCAAAACCATCATCCCTATCAGCAACTCGCGGCCCCTCCGGGCCACCCGGAGACGATGGAAATACAAGGACTTACCGCGATCGGTCCCGGGCGGATCCGAGCCCCTGAGGCCCATTTTCGAAGCAGCAACAGCCGAGCAGGCTGAATGGTCGAAAGTGTGGGATCGTTTGTCTGGCGGCCGGTCTCCTGTCTCTGACCGTGGCAGCCGATACCGTTTTCGGCGAGGAACCTTC
>Ga0310121_10000539_pt1 | contig 41251 bp, 43 predicted proteins | sample CB27_Tmax_986_MG_FD_203504 | JGI IMG/M metagenome (GOLD analysis project Ga0310121, IMG submission 203504) | Marine microbial communities from Western Arctic Ocean, Canada - CB27_Tmax_986 | ecosystem: Environmental > Aquatic > Marine > Oceanic | place: Canada: Western Arctic Ocean | collected...
CGGCGAGCAAGGCGTCGATCCAATCGAAGAGCAGGCGCACCACATCGTCGTCGACGGAATGGAACCAGTAGGCCTCGCCGTCGAAGAGCAGCATCGTCACGTTGGCCAGGGCGCAAGGGCCAAGGCAGCCGCCGACAGTGAGGTGAACGACGTTGCGTAGCCGGCGGCGCTCCCATTCTTCCTGGTAGAGGTCAACGGGCACCGGCGCGAAGCCGTCCTCGACGCGGCCGCAACAGCAATTTTCGTGACAGACGAAGAGGTGCCCGCGCATGCGCGCGACGTTGACCAGGCGGCCGTCGGCGAAGCGCGTGACGAGGTTGCGGTTGGGCTTGAACATCAGACGACCCGCGCGGGAACGGTGGGCTGGGCAACACCGATCATCGAATCGCGGGTGACGAGGGCAGCCAGCGCCTCCTCGTCCATGCCTTCGCTGCCGCCGGGCCGCTGCGGCAGAACCATGTAGCGCAGCTCGGCGCTGCTGTCCCAGACGCGAATCTCGGTGGACTCCGGCAAGGTCAAGCCGAACTCCGCCAGCACCGCGCCGGGCGCAACGACGGCACGCGAGCGGTAGGCCACTTCCTTGTACCACTTGGGCGGCAGCCCCATCACGCTCCAGGGGTAACAGGAGCAGAGCGTGCAGACGACCATGTTGTGCACCCCGTCTTCGTTGGGCATGACGCGCAGCTCCTCGGCCGTGCCTCCCAGTTCCGCGATCGCGGCGGGCGCGTCCTCGATCAGCCGGATGCGGTAGGCGGGGTCGAGCCAGGCACGGGCGACGGCGCGCGCGCCCAGCAGCGGTCCGGTGTCCTCCTCGTAGCGCTGCACGACGGCATCGACGGCGTCTTCGCTGAGCAGCCCCTTCTCGATCAGGATCGACTCCAGCGCGCGGACGCGCGAGATGACGTAGTCCTCAACGTTGGGATGGTCCTTACCCACGGGCGTTCTCCTCTTCTTCCTCGTTCGTGACAGAGTCGCGCGGGAGCAGGTAGGGCTCCCATGCGTCGAGATAGATCGACTGTCCGTCGCTTTCGACGTCATCGGACCAGAGATCCACGGCGTCGAAGCGAACGCTGTAGAGCCAGGTTGGTTGTTCGCCGAGCCCGTGCGCATTGGTGTCGGGGAAGACGTGGACCCCGTGGACCGTGTGAATGACCGCAGGCTTGCCGCGAGCGTAGCGGGGCAGGCGTGTGTGTCCGCGAACATTCGCCGTACGCATGCGCACCGCGTCGCCGACGGCGAAGCGAGCCGGGGCGGTCGCATCACGCTCGTAGCGGAAGCGCGCCCGGCCTTCAAATGTGGGTGCGTCCGCGACGGCTTCGAACCGGGTATCCGGCTCTTCCTGGAAGAGCTCGACGCGTTGTTGCAGTCCGTCGGCGTCGACGTGGCCCTTTTCGATCAGCACGCGGGTGATGCCATCCAACCAGTGTTCGAAGTAGGGCGAGCTGAGGTAGTGCGCGGGAGCCATGCGCTCGATGCCGTGGCGGAACTCGTCGATGTTCATTAGCCCGGCGCGCATCGACGCGTTGTTGATCGCGATGACCGTCGCTTCCCACGACTCCAGGGCGGGGTCGTCGCGGTCGATCGGGCCGAAGCCGTGCATGCCGCCAACGTCGTGGATACCGTCCATCGGATCCCCCAAGGCGGCAGTATAGGAGGGCGTCCGCCGCTACATACGGAAACGGCGCGGGTGACGCGTTAGTCGCGCAGAAAGTCGAACACGAGCTTGGCCGTCAGCTCGGGTTTGTCCATCGGGAAGCTGTGCGAGGCGTCCGGCACGACGGCGAGCTGCGCGTTGGGGATGGCGCGGAACTGCGACACGGCGTGCTCGAGCGAGAGGATGTCGACGTCGGCCGCCGCGATCAGCGTCGGGCAGCGCACGCCGGCCAGCCGCTCGATCGGAAGCTGGGGCTCCTCGGCGAAGAGGCGCATCATCTTGTCGAAGACGACGGGGAAGTGGTCGGTACCGTCAGGCGAGCGCTTCTCGTAGGAGCGTTTGATCGCGGGCGACACTGTGTCGATCGTCCAGCCGGTCGTGGCCGACTCGCCCGGGACGCGCCTGCCGGCCAGGTTCACGTGCTGGCTGAGAAACGCCAGCTTGCTGACCCGCTCGGGCGCTCGCAGTGCGACGAGCAGGCCGACCATGGCACCGTCGCTCCACCCGACGAGGTGCGCCCGCTCCAGGCCGATCGCGGCCATGAACGCGATGGTGTCCTCGGCCATGTTGTCGTAGGTGATCGGACCGGGCAGATCGGGAGTGTGGCCGTGGCCACGGCGCTCGGGCACGATCAATTCGTAGTGCTCCTCCAGCGCGGGGCGCATGGCGTTGAAGTTGTTGGCATTGCCGAAGCCACCATGCAGCAGCAGGACGGGGTCGCCGTCGGGGTTGCCGTGGATCTCGTAGTAGGTGCGCAGGCCGTTGGCGTCAGCGTAGCGAGCAAGGTCGTCGACCATGAAGGCGCTCCGGCTAGCTCGACTCAGCGACTTGGGTCGCCTCCGCGGCGGCCATCGACTATTCGGAGCATGTAGATGGGGCCGTCGGGCGCCTCTTCCAAGAACTGCTGAAGCTGTTCAGGACGAGGGTCGCGTGGCACTTTGTTCCTCCTCCAGCTCAGCTTCCGGTCGGGACTTCCGGTCGCGCGAGTGTAGATGAGGCCGCGCGTCGCACGCCCAGTCGCGCTAGCCGCCGGCGGGCTCGCGGCCCGAGCCGGGTGGCCCAGCGAAGGCCTGCGCGAGGCGCAGGAATTCGGCCGCGGCGAGACCCTGCGTCTGCAGAGCCGTGTCATCCGGATGAATCCGCTGCGTGACGACGCGGCAGAAGTCCCCAGCCGCGCCGCTAATGCGGTCACTCGCGTCGTTTGGTCCCCAGTTCCAGGCGGCGCCGGAAGGCGCGACAAGGTCGACGCGCAACGGCGTGTCGGGCGGCTCCAGCCCCCGGTTGCGATAGGCGAACTCACGCGTGATCACGCCGAGGTGGGCGATGTGTTGCAGGCGGTCCGTATCGGCGGCGGGCAGGTCCGCGGCGGCGAGCGCGTCGAGCCCGTGCGACCAACACTCCATCAGGCGCGCCGTGGTGAAGGAGCGCACGCTCATCGGCGGGCCAACCCAAGGCAGGCGCTGCTTGGGATCGAGCGGACGCAGCGCGTCGTTCATGCGGCGGCGCGCGCTGCGCCACCAGTCGAGCAATTCCGCGATGGGCAGCGCGCGAGCCTCCAGCTGGCGTCTGCTACGAACGCCGTCGCCCTTGGGGCCGGACGGTTCGGGATAAACGCCGCTCTCGGCGATCTGGGCGGCGGTTTCGTCGACCTCGGCCAGGTGGGCGATACAGTCGCGCAGGAGCCAGCCCTCCGCGGGCGAAGGCGTCTCCCAACGCGTGGCTGGGATCGGCGACAGCGCCTCGTCGAGAGCGTCCTGCTCGGCGGCGAGGTCGGCGACGAGCTGCGTCATGGCGTCGGACACGGCGGCTGCCTCAGTCGCTCGCGTCGTCGCGCAGGCCGGCGTTTTGCTCGGCGTCGACCAGGGCCGCCACGATCGCCTTGTCGCCCCAGCCACGCCCGGCGGCGCGTAGGAGATTGTCGGCCGCGGCGGAGGCGAGGGGCATCGCGACGCCGGCCTGGTTGCCGGTCTCGATCGCGAGGCGGAGGTCCTTCGCGGCCAGGTTGAGGGCGAAGCTCGGGTCGTCGACTTGTCGTTCCAGCAGACGGGGGATCCCGCCGACGAGGCGCTGGGCGGAGGCGACGCTCCAGACCTCGTGCCCGCGCTCGGGTGGCAGTCCCGCCTTGGCCGAAAGCACGACCGCCTCCTGAAGCACCATGCCCGAGGTGATGGCGATCATGTTGTTGACCAGCTTGGTCAGCGCGCCCATGCCGGACTCGCCCATGTAGAAGATGTGCTCGCCGATCGCCTCGAGGACGGAGCGATAGCGATCGAAGGTCGCCTCATCGCCGCCGACCATGACCGCCAGCTTGGCGTCGCGCGCGCCCTGCACGCCGTTGCTCACCGGCGCATCGAGCATCGTCACGCCGCGCTCGGCGGCGATCGCGGCAAGGCGTCGCGCGTCGGCGGGCGAGTTGGTGCTGAGGTCGAAGTAGACGGTGCCGGACTGAGCACCGGCCAGGATGCCGTCGCTGCCGGTCAGGACGGCCTCGACTTCGGGTGGGCCGGGCAGCGAGGTGAGCACGACCTCGCTCGCCGCGGTCGCCTCGGCCGGCGTCGACACCCAGGTCGCGCCCAGCTCGACGAGGTTCTCCGTGCGCTCCTGATCGAGGTCGTTCACGACGAGCTCGTGGCCGGCCGCGATCACGTTCGCCGCCATGGGATTGCCGATGTTGCCGGTGCCAATGAAGCCAACGCGCACGGAGACCGCCTTCCGGACTACGAGGAGTCGCGTGTGAGGATAGTCTGCGCAAGCGTCGGCAGGGCGAAGACGGCCGGGCAGGCGGCCAGAAGAAGCAGATAGGGAGAACGCGATGGTGAGCGACCCGAACTGGCTGGCGAGCACGCTGGAGGCGGCGATCGAGCCCGAGTTGCCGATCATCGATCCGCACCACCATCTCTGGGACTTCTCGCGCGGGCGCTATTTCCTGGACGAACTGCTGGCCGACACGGCCGATCACAACGTGCGACAGACGATCTTCATCGAGTGCGGGGCGATGTATCGCGCCGACGGTGCGAACTCGATGAAACCACTGGGGGAGACGGAGTTCGCGGCGGGCATCGCGGCGCAGAGCGCGAGCGGTCGCTACGGCGAGATGCGGGTGGCGACGGGGATCGTCGGGCATGCGGACTTGCGCTTGGGATCCGAGGTCGCCGCGGTGCTGGAGGCGCAGATCGCGCTCAGCTCCCAGCGCTTCCGCGGGATCCGGCACCACGCGAGCTGGGACGCGGCCGACGACGTCCCCAGCTCCCGCATCGAGCCGGGCCCGAGCATCCTGCTGGACGAGCAGTTCCGCGCCGGCTTCGCACAGCTGGCGAAACACAACCTGACGTTTGAAGGCTGGCTCTATCATCCGCAGATTCCGGAGCTGACGAATCTGGCGCGCGCCTATCCAGAGTCGACGATCATCCTCAATCACCTGGGTGGGCCGCTAGGCGTCGGTCCCTACGCGGGACGGCGCGATGAGGTCTTCGCGACCTGGCGCAAGTCGATCGAGGAGCTGGCGACGTGCACAAATGTGGTGGCGAAAGTGGGCGGGATCCAGATGCCGATCAACGGCTTCGGCTGGGGCGAGCGCGAGACCGCGCCCAGCTCGGACGACCTGCTCGAGGCCAACCGGCCGTGGTATGAACACACGATCGAGCAGTTCGGGCCCGAGCGCTGCATGTTCGAGAGCAACTTTCCCGTCGACAAGCTGTCCTGCAGCTACACGGTGCTCTGGAACCAGTTCAAGAAGCTGACAGTCAACTTCGCGGCCGATGAGCGGGCGGCGATGTTCCACGACACCGCGCTGCGGATGTACCGCCTGGAGCCGGTCTAGAGCTCGTCGACGGCGCGCGGAATCTGGGCCGCGTGGGCGAGCATGTGGGCGGCACTGAGGTGAAGCGCGGTGGCCATGTCGCCATCGTTGTGGGCGCCGCGCTGTGCGATGTACGCGTCCTGGCCCGGCAGGAACTCGACTGGCTCGCTGAGCCGCTCAAACGGTATCGCACGGAGTGCGGCGAACGACTGGGTCCCAACTTCGGCCAACGCCACTGACGCCAAGGCGGATGTCTCCACGCTTGGGATCTCGATCTCGCCGGCTTCAAGCCGCCGTCGCCAGTTGGTCCGGAAGTCGCCAAACGCACTGAGCCGGCCGTCCGCCGGCTGGGCCGAGCATGCGACATTCAGGGCGAACCTGTATGTCGCATGCTCGGCGGCGTCGCGCGGGGTCCAGGCGTTCTGCGGCGAGGACTCTCGACCGGGCAGCGGCGGGCCTTCCGGTTCGAGCAAGGGGGATTCCCAGCAGGAAGCGGCCGCCCGGACAGCCCCTGTAGGGAGTCGACCGCCACTTGCATCTCCGCGACCAGGTTGTCAATTCCGGTCATGCAGCTCCCGCTATCCGATCGTGAGCACGGCCTTACCGGCGATCTGCCGGTCGAGCAGACGCTGCGCGACGCTGCCGATCTCAGACCAAGGGGCTTCGACTTCGATGTGGGGCAGCAGCACGCCTTGGGCCGCGAGAGCGGCCAGGCGGGCGAGACCACCCGCCGCCGGGCTGGCCAGCACCTCGTGGAAGAGGATGAAGCCGTAGAGTCGCGCGCCGCCGCTGGTCATGAAGGCGCGCGCGTCGAAGTTGACGTCGGTGCCGCCTGAGAGTCCGTAGAGGATGCACATGCCGCCGGGCGCCAACTGATTGAGCGCGTCGCCGAGGAGACCGGCGCCGACCGCCTCGAGGATGGCGTCGAATGGGCCGTGGGGGGCCGCGTCGACGATAGTCTCGCCGACCACGACCTCGTGCGCGCCGGCGCGGCGCACCAGCTCCTCGCGTTCCGGGCGTCGGACCGAGGCGACGACATGCGCGCCGCCGTGGCGGGCAAGCTGAATCGCGAGGTGGCCGACGCCGCCGGAGGCGCCGGTGACGAGGACGTTGCGGCCGAGCAGGTCGCCGTAGCGGTCAAGCGAGTAGAGCGCGGTCAGACCGGCCACGGGCAACGTCGACGCCTGGGCGAAGCTGACCGCGTCGGGCAACGGCGCCAGAGCGTCGACGGGCACGGCGACCTGCTCCGCCCAAGACCCGGAGGGCAGGAAGCCGACGACACGGGTACCGGCGACCGGCCCAGAGCCGTTCGCCGCCGCCGCGGCGACGGTGCCGGCCAGATCCCAGCCGGGGCGCCAGCCGTTGGGGGCGAGCTGCGCGCGGTTCGTCTCGCCCAGGTTGAGCGAGATGGCGGCGACGTCGATCAGCGCCTGGCCAGACTCCGGCTCTGGCGCCGGCGCCTCGCCCAGCGTGAGACGGCCGGTCTTGTTCTGATCAACGACGACTGCTCGCATGACTACTCCCTGGTCAAATTACTTGTGGACAGGCAAATGCGACGCCGGTATCCCCGAAACGAACTCGTGATCACGGGAGTCGCCATTGTCATTCAAGTTGGGATCCCAGTCGGATCCCACGACGGCCCACTCGACGGCGCATCCGCAGTTGGGCAATCGCGCCGGGATCGCTCATTAGCAGGGTGAGATCCTCCACCATGTTGCCACCCGGGGCAAACCGCGCGGAGCGATAGCCTGTGGGTCAGGCCGGGCGACTGCCGCAGGGCCGGATGGAGGCGAGAAGATGGCAGCGACGACGGACGACCCGCTGGTCGATCAATTGCAAAGCGCCTGGGAATCGCGCACGCCGATCGAGCCGGACGGCGGCCCGTCGACTCTGGCGGAGGGATATGCCGTGCAGGCCTCGTTCGTGGCGCGTAACGGACCGACCTGCGGCTACAAGGTGGGAATGACGAACGAGGCGATCCAGCAGAACTTCGGCATCGACGCGCCGGTGACGGGACGTCTGTGGGCGAACCGCGTCTTCGCGAACGGGGCGACCGTTCCCGTGCCGGGCAAACTGGGGCTGATCGCCGAGCCGGAGTTCGCCTATCGCATGGGGGCGGATTTAGTCGCCGACAGCGCGCCCTTCAGCGGCGATCAGGTGAGCGCCGCAATCGAGTCAATCATGCCGGCTTTGGAGATCGTGGAACCGCGGCTGCGCGGTGCTTCGGCGGGCAACGTCGCCATGATCGTGGCCGACAACGTGATGAACAGCGCCTGGGTGAGCGGCAGGCCGATCCAGGACTGGTCGCCCTACTTGCTCGCGGGGCAGGAGGTGATCGCGTCGATCAACGGCGAGGAGATCAGCCGCGGCAACGGTGCAGCCGTACTTGGCGACCCGCTGCGGGTGATGGTCTGGCTGGGCAACGATCTGGCGGCGCGTGGCGAGTCGCTGCGAGCGGGGGATGTGGTGACGACGGGCTGCTGCACCGACGTGCTGCGACCCGGTGCCAACGATGAAGTCAGGGCAGACTTCGGAGCGTTGGGGGCGGTCAGCGTGCGCTTTTCGCGCGTCGCGGACTGAGCCCTCGCCACATATGCTGGGATGGACTGCGGTAGACAAGGGATACGTCGCGATGCCTGGACGATTCGTGCGGCGCTGGGCCGCGCTCTTGCTGGTTGGGATGATGGCGCTGGCCGTCGCCTGCGGCGGCTCCGACGACGGAGGATCCAACGCGGCCTCCTCCGCAGCGAGCGAAAGCTCGACCGGCCCCGCGGCCGGTCCCGGCGACCGCGTCAGCGTCCTCTATCACGGCACGCTCGACGACGGCGAAATCTTTGATTCCAGCCGCGACCGAGGAGAGCCGTTCCCCTTCACCGTCGGCGCGGGCGACGTGATCGCCGGCTTCGACGCCGCAGTGACCGGGCTTCGCGTGGGCGAGGTGCGCACGGTACGGATTCCCCCGGCCGAGGCCTACGGCGAGTCCAATCCGAACCTGATCGTGGAGGTACCGCTCGCGCAGGCGCCGCCCGGCGTGCAGGTAGGCGACCCGATTAGCTTCCAGAACGGCGCCCGAGGCGAGGTGGTGGCGATCGCGGGCGGGATCGTCACGATCGACGCGAACCGGGCGCTGGCGGGCGAGGCGCTGACGTTCGAGATCGAGCTGCTCTCGATCGAGTAGCGGCCGGCCCTCTCGGATCCACTGCTCGCTTGGGCGGCACTCCCGAGGCGCTAGGAGGTCGCGGCCAGCTGGGCGCTACCGAGGGCGAAGCCTTTGTAGCCGTTGGCCACGACTTCCCTGCACTCCTCCGCATAGAGCGCCACGCCGCCGATATAGGGGGTGAAGACGCGGGGCTTGCCGGGGATGTTGGCGCCCACGTACCACGAATCGGTCTGCGGGAAGAGGGTCTCCTGGCCCGCATCGTGGACATGCTGGACCCAGGCATTCTCGGCCTCGATAGTGGCCTCGATCGTGTCGAGATCACGCTCGCGCATGTGCTGCATGCAGTCCTTGATCCATCCAACGTGCTGCTCGATGGAAACGAGCATGTTGCTCAGCACGGACGGGCTGCCGGGCCCGGTGATCATGAACAGGTTGGGAAAGCCGGCCGTGGAGAGACCGAGGAAGGTGCGCGGTCCGTCCTCCCATTTCTCTTGCAGGGTCTGGCCGTTGCGGCCACGGAAATCGACTTTGAGCAGTGCGCCGGTCATCGCGTCGAAGCCGGTCGCGAAGACGATGGCGTCGAACTCGTACTCGATACCGCCGGTGCGCACGCCCTTGGGCGTGATCGCCTCGATCGGCGCGTCGCTGATGTCGACCAGGGTGACGTTGTCGCGGTTGTAGGTCCCGTAGTAGTCGGTATCCACACAGATGCGCTTAGTGCCGACGGGGTGATCGGTGGGCGAGAGGAGCGCGGCGACGGCCGGGTCCTCCACCGTCTCGCGGATCTTGGCATGGAAGAAGTCGCGGGCGGTGTCGTTGGATTCCTTGCTCGTGATCAAATCGGCGTAGGCGACCAAAAACGCGGTCCCGCCGTTGTGCCAGCGCTCGTCGTAGGCAGCCTCGCGTTCGTCCGGCGTCGCGTCCAAAGCGGAGTTCGCCGTCGACTCCCAGGCGATGCCGAAGGCGGACTCGCGCGCCATTTGGCGCAGCTCCGCGAATTTGTCTTTGTGCTCGCGTACGGACTCGGGCGCGAGCGGTTCCTGCTGGGCCGGGACGGAGAAGTTGGGCGTGCGCTGGAAGACGGTCAGCTGTTCCGCCTGCTCCGCGATCAGAGGAATCGACTGGATGCCGGACGAGCCGGTGCCGATGATGCCGACGCGCTTGTCGCTGAAGTCCACGCCCTCATGCGGCCAAAGGCCCGTGTGATAGGTCTCGCCCTGGAAGCTGTCCATGCCCTCGAACTCGGGCAGGCGCGGGGCGGAGAGACAGCCGGTCGCCATGATGCAGAAGCGGGCTGAGACGCGATCGCCCTGGTCCGTCTCGAGCGTCCAGCGGTCGGCCTCTTCATCGAACACCGCCGAGCTGACGCGCGTCTCGAACTGAATGTCGCGGCGCAGATCGAACTTGTCGGCGACGTGGTTGCAGTACTGCAAAATTTCGGGCTGCGTCGCGTAGCGCTCGGTCCAGTTCCATTCGCGCTGCAGCTCGTCGGAGAAGGAGTACTGGTAATCGAGGCTCTCGACGTCGCAGCGTGCGCCCGGGTAGCGGTTCCAGTACCAGGTGCCGCCAACGCCGTCGGCGGCTTCGTAGACGCGCGCAGTGAAACCCTGCTCGCGGAGGCTGTGCAGCATGTACATGCCGGCGAAACCGGCGCCAACGATGACGGCATCGAACTCAGTCGTGGGGGGATTGCTGACGGGCATGGCATTTCTCCTGAGATTGCGATCATTTTGGCTCCGCGTGCTTGAACCGTCTAGTGGGTCAGGGCACTCCGGCCGCATCCCGAGAGAGCGACGCAAGCGCCGGACGCTGGACTGCCCGGCCCCCGCGGGGGAGCCTGGCAGTTCGACGTCGAAGCCGGGCGGGACGGGCACCCGCCCCGAACGGATCGCTAACCGTCCGGCGTCGCGCGGCGGCGGCGCCGACTAAGCAGCGCGACGCTGCCGAGCGCCGCCGCGACGAAGGCGACCAACGCGCAGCGGGAGCGCAACGACGAGAGCATGAACCGGAACCGAGCCGGGTGAGCGCGTCCATTCACGATGGATCCTTCCGCTTGCGCACAGCCACAGGGAGAGGCCGTCGCCAGGTAGGCGGTTTCGATGCGGATGGCGTGACGGCCTTGGTCAAATTCGACACAAACGGGTGACAGACGCGTGAGGACACCACGTCCTGCGTCAGTGCAGGCCGTAGAATACCCTGCTTGTTCCAGCTCTTGGCGAAGGAGATCTCGCGATGCCACTCGACCCACGCCACCGCAGCCACACGCTCGTCGACGGTCCCGATCGTGCCCCGGCGCGCTCCATGTTCAAGTCGATCGGCTTCGGTCCAGACGACCTACAGCGTCCGCTGGTGATGGTGGCGCATTCCTGGATCGGGACGATGCCCTGCAACTTCAGCCATCGCGCGCTGGCGCAGGAAGTCATGCGCGGCGTCAGCGCGGCAGGCGGCACGCCGATGGAGGTCAACACCATCGCGATCAGCGACGGGATCACGATGGGCACCGAGGGGATGAAGGCGTCGCTGGTCAGTCGGGAGTTGATCACCGATTCGATCGAGCTGGCTGGGATGGGCTACGCCTTCGACGCGATGGTGGTGATCGTGGGCTGCGACAAGACGATCCCGGCGGGCGCGATGGCGGCGGCACGACTCAACATTCCCAGCCTGGTGCTGTACAGCGGGTCGATCGCCCCTGGGCGACTCGATGATCGCGATCTGACGATTCAGGATGTGTTCGAGGGGGTGGGCGAGCACGCGGCGGGCCACATCTCCGAGGAGGAGTTGACCCGGATCGAAGATGCCGCCTGTCCCGGCGCCGGGGCCTGCGGGGCGCAGTACACCGCCAACACGATGGCGACCGTGCTGGAGTTCGTGGGGCTGAGCGCGATGGGTACGGCGACGGTAGGCGCCACCGATCCGCGCAAGGACAGCGTGGGCTACCAGGCCGGTGAGTTGCTGATGGATGTGCTCGCTCGCGGCGTGCTGCCGCGCGACCTGATCACGCGCGAGGCGCTGGAGAACGGGATCGCCTGCGCGGTGGCGACGGGCGGGTCGACGAACGTCGTGCTGCATCTGCTGGCGCTGGCCGCGGAAGCGGGGATCGACCTCGCGATCGACGACTTCGACCGCATCAGCGAGCAAACCCCGTTGATTGGCGACCTGCGCCCGGGCGGCCGTTACGCCGCCCTCGATTGGGACCGGGCGGGGGGCACGCCGCTGCTGGCCCAGAAGCTGCTGGAGGCGGACAAGCTGCACGGGAACGTAATGACGGTGACGGGCAGAACGATCGCAGAGGAGGCGGCGGACGCCGTAGAGACGCCCGGACAGGACGTGATTGTGCCCGTCGAACGCGCGCTGAAAGAAACGGGCGGCCTCGTGATCCTGAAGGGCAACCTGGCGCCGGAGGGTTGCGTGGCGAAGGTGGCGGGGCACGAACGGCTGACGCATCGCGGCCCGGCACGTGTCTTCGATCGCGAGGAAGACGCGATGGCGGCGGCGACCGGTGGTCAGATCGCCGACGGGGACATGGTCGTGATCCGCTACGAAGGCCCGCAAGGCGGGCCGGGCATGCGCGAGATGCTGGGCGTGACCGCGGCGCTGGTGGGCGCGGGCCTGGGTGAGAGCGTGGCACTGCTGACGGATGGTCGCTTCAGCGGAGCCACACGAGGGTTGATGGTGGGCCACGTCGCGCCGGAAGCACAACTCGGCGGGCCGATCGCGGCGATCGAGGAGGGAGACACCATCTCGCTCGACATCGAGGCGCGTCAGCTGAACGTCGAGATCAGCGAGGACGAGATGCGCGCACGGCTGTCGAAGTGGAGCGCACCGGCAGCGAAATACACCAGCGGCGTGTTCCAGAAGTACGCCAAGCTGGTCTCCGGCGCGGAGCGTGGCGCGATCACGCGCTAGCGAAAGGCCGGGATCACCGCCTCCGCGATCAGGCGGGTGTTCTGCTCGACGTAGTCGGGCGGGCAGCCTTGGGAGAAGACAATCGTGTGGGCCCCCGCGTCGATGTACTCCTGCACCCGCGCGATGCAGTCGTCGGGCGAGCCAGCGATTGTGTACTTCTCGACCAGCTTCGAGAAGTCCTGGTTGTACTGGCGACTCAACTGCTGGTTGGCCAGATCCAGCGCGGTCTCGCGGTCCTTGTGCACGCAGGTGAAGATGAACAGGCCGCCGTGCACGGTGCCGGCGGGACGCTCTGCCTCCTGCGTGAAGCCCGCGATCTTCTCCATGCTCTCGGCCAGCATCTGCGGCGTATACATGTACGGCAGCCAGCCCTCAGCGTAGCGGGCAGCGCGACGCATGGCCGCGTCGCGACGGCCCGCGACCCAGAACGGCATGCGCGGCTTCTGGATCGGCTGAGGCGCCAGCGTGACGCCGTCGAGGGTGGTGAAGCGCCCCTTGAAATGGACGTCCTGCTCGGTCAGCAGCTTGTCGATCACTTCAAGCGCCTCGTTGGTGCGCGCGCCGCGCTCGTTAACCGGCACGCCGACGGCTTCGAACTCCGGCGGGAATTCCCCGCCGACGCCGATCCCGAAATGGAAGCGTCCACCCGAGACCACGTCCAGGACCGCGATCTGCTTGGCCAGCAGCGCGGGCGGGTAGAGCGGCACGAGGATGATCCCGCTCATCAGCTTGATCCGCTCCGTCGCGCCCGCCGCCGCCGCCAGCGAGACGATGTTGTTGGCGGTGGGGCCGTGGAACGCGATGTGCTCGCCGGTCAGGAGGTAGTCGAAGCCTTGCGCCTCGGCGCGACGCGCCTCCTCAGCAGCGCCCGAGAGCAGTCGCAGGGAGATGCCGAACTCGATTGCGTCGCTCACGCCGTGCTCCGATCAGCGTCATCGAGGGCCTTCAACATACGTTTGAGCGCGAAGTGCCGATAGCTGGCCAGCAACAGGTCGTCGACCTGGTCCCAGTGGACGTGCTGCTCAACGTCGAGCAGGATCCAGCCGTTGTGACCCGTGTAGGCGGGCACGCGAAAGCGGGCGTCCGCAGTCAGCGCAGGCTGCATGTCCCGGCCCACCCAGAAGGTGAAGCAGATCCGGCCATCCTGGTGCTCGGCGGCGCAGAAACTCTTCTTGCCCGCGCGCCACACCTTGTGACCGAAGCGCTCGCCTTCGTTCGTCTCGGGCAGGGCGAGGCAACGTGCGGCCAGCAGGGGCACGAGTTCTTGGGCGCGGGCAGCGTTCAATGGATCGAAGTCGACCGGGTCCATCGTCTCCGTCAGCGGGTCGATCTCGATGGGCGGGCCGGGCTGGGCCGCCAGGGACGCGGCGGGCACTGCGAGAAAGGCGTCGTGCACCTGCTCGGCGATGCGGTCCCAGTCAAGTCCGCGATCGAGGCGCAGACCGAGCCAGCCGCGCGGCCCCACATAAGGCGGGACGAAGAAGAAGTCGGGTTCCGAGTGGACGAAGAACTCCTGCGCGCCGTCGGGGGCACGCAGCCAGAGCGCGATCTGACCGTCGCCCTGGTGGTTGACGACGAATGTCGCGAAGGTCTTGCCGCGTACCCGGAAGTCGGGCGAGCCGCGCGACGGCTTCTCTTCCGCCTCGGGCAGCGAGAGACAGACCTCGCGAACGGCATCTGCGATGTTTTTTCGCCCTTTGACGCCATCTTGTTCCCCCCAATTCGGTTGGAGCCTAGCGCCCCCCTCGTGGCGGGCTGATCTAGCCTGCGCGATCTGAACGCAAGCGCCGACACGGCGACAGGCAGAGGAGACGACGATGGAGGCACTGCAACCGATGGCGACGGCGATCGCCGAGCTACTGCGCGAGCGCGAAGAAACAGTCGCCGTGGTGGAAACGACGGCGGGCGGCTTGGTCTCGGCGGCGCTACTCGCGGTACCCGGCGCGTCGAAGTACTACCGCGGCGGTGCGGTGACCTACACCGGCATCTCGCGCGACACGTTTCTTGCCATCGATATGACGGCGCATCCGGACGTTCGCTCAAGCAGCGAGCCGTATGCGCGCATCATCGCGGCGGCGGTCCGAGGTCGGCTGGGAGCGACGTGGGGGATCGGCGAGACGGGCGCGGCGGGACCGAACGGCAACGGCTACGGCGACGCCTCGGGTCACACTTGTATCGCGCTGGCGGGACCGGTCGAGCACAGCGAGACGCTGGAGACCGGTCTGGAGGATCGCGAGGAGAACATGTGGCTCTTCGCGAAGCGGACGCTGGCCGTGCTCGAACGGGGCCTGCGCGAGGCTGGGTAGCGGAGCGCGGGCTGCGGGTCGCTAGACGGACCAAGCGGCGTAGCCGCCGCTAGATCGTCCACCCAGCGTAGCCGCCAGCGAGGTCGCTCACGCGCTCGAAGCCCTCGCGCTGGAGCAGGCTGGCGGCGATCGCGGAACGGTAGCCACCCGCGCAGTACACCGTGATCGCGGGGTCGCGGGGAAGCTCCGCCAGACGGTGGCGCAGCTCGCTGAGCGGGATGTGTGCGCTGCCGTCGATCGCGCCCTCTTCGAGATCGGCTGGGGCACGCACGTCAAGCAGCAGCGGCGCGCCCGCGTCTGGACCGACATCCGCGTCGGGCTGGGCGAGCCGATCGCGCAAGGTTTCAGGCGCAAGGCGATCGAAGTGCGCGACGAGTTGTTCGCTGTCGGCCAGCGCCGCCATGCCGCCGTCGAGATAGCCCGCCCATGCGTCGAAGCCGATCCGGCCGAGGCGGACGGCGGCTTCGTTTTCGCTGCCCGGCTCTGCGACGATCACGATCGGCCGGTCGGGCGTGAGCACCGTCCCCGCCCAGCTCGCGTATTGCCCGTCCAGTCCCACGTTGATCGCACCGGACAGATGGGTGGCGGCGAAGGGGCCGGCTTCACGCACGTCGAGGATCTGAGCACCATTGGCGTCCTCGCCAGCGGCTGCCAAGACCTGATCGACGCTCAGCGGCCGCAGGGAACTGGCCAGCACCTCGTCGAGCGTGCCGCGCTCGCGGCGGTTGATGTCGGCGTCGTAGGCGAAGTATTCGGGAGCGTCGGGCTGGTCGACGGTGACCAACACGATGACGTCCTCCTTCGACATCGGCTGCAGGGCGTAGTTGTACTGGCACTGGACCCCCATCGTGGAGACGGTCTCGCTGCTCAAAGCGCGGCCGCAGAGCGAGCCCGCCCCGTGGCCGGGATAGACGAGCGTCTCATCGGCTAGGGGCATGAACTGCTGCTGGAGCGAGTCGTAGAGCTCGGACGCCAGTTCGTCGGCCGTGACGCCGACAGAGGCCATCAGGTCGGGGCGCCCAACGTCGCCAATGAAGAGGCTGTCGCCGGTCAGGACGGAGGTTGGTACGTCGCCCGCGCTGCGGTCGTGGACGAGGAGGGAGATCCCCTCGGGCGTGTGCCCCGGCGGCGAGAGGGATTCGATCTCGACCTGTGGGCCCAGCACGATCCAGTCGTGATCGGCCAGCGCGAGTAAGTCGTACTGCGCCTCGCCACGCGCACCGAGCGCGATCGTGGCGCCAACGCGGTCACGCAGTTCGATGTGGCCCGCGATGAAGTCGGCGTGGAAGTGAGTCAGGACGGCGTGCGTGATGGAGAGGCCTTGTCGCTTCGCCGCTTCGAGATATATGTCGACGTCGCGACGGGGGTCGACGACGAGCGCCTGCTTCGACTCTTCGTCGCCGATCAGGTACGAAGCCTGAGCCAAGCAGTTGGGGTAGTACTGCTTGAAGAACATTGTGAGTTGCGCTCCCTCAGCGGGCCGTCGGAGTTACTGCTGGCCGGAAGCATGGGTGGCCGCAGGGCCGGCCGCTGGTGCGGCATCTCGCCCCCGCGACCGCTTGCTAGGATCGACGCCATGCCGAAGCTCGCTGCCAGCGTCTCGTGGCTGTACCAGGAGGTCGACCTGCTCGACCGCTTCGAGCTGGCCGCGCGGGCCGGCTTCCGCGCCGTCGAGATTCAACAGCCCTACTCGGAGCCGGCCTCCGCCATCGCGCGCGAGCTTGCGCGGCACGACCTCAGCGCCGAGTTGCTCAACCTGCCGGCCGCGCTGGCGGCGGTGCCGGGCCAGGAATCCGAGTTCCGCGACGCGCTCGCCCGTGCCCTCGAATACGCCGACGCGACGGGCTGCCCACGGCTGCACTGCCTGACCGGCCGCAGCGACGATCCCGCGGCGGAGGCGACGCTCGTCGCCAATCTCAATCGCGCGGCGACGGAGGTCGATCGTCACGGCGTACGGCTGATGCTGGAGCCGCTCAACACACACGACAACCCCGGATACTTCCTGACGGGCAGCGCGCAGGCGCGCCGCATCATCGATCAGGTCGAAGGTGACCACGTCGCGTTGCAGTTCGACTTCTATCACATCCAGATCATGGAAGGCTTCCTGGCCGAGACGATGCGCGCGCAGGCGGAAGTGATCGACCATTTCCAGATCAGCGGCGTGCCGGGCCGCAACGAGCCGGACGCGCAGCAGGAGATCAACTACCCGTATCTGCTGGATCTGATCGACGAGTTGCCGTACGAGGGTTGGGTGGGCTGCGAGTACCGCCCGCGCGCGGGCACGGTGGAGGGGTTGGGCTGGGCGCGGCCGTATGGGATCGAGGCGAGCGGCTAGGCCGGTTTCCAACCAACCTCGAAGAGGCGGGCCGGCCCCTCGAAGCCCTTGAGGTCGTGTGCGCCATGGTCGCTGAAGCGGTAGTCCTTGCCCGCGACGAGGTTGCCGACGGTGTCCGTCACCAGCACCTGACCCCCATCGGCCTTGCCCATCACTCGGGCGGCTTGGATCACAGCGCTGCCGAAGAGGTCGTCCTAATCCTCAATTGGCTCGCCGGCATTGATGCCGACCCGGATACGGATCGGCGTCTCGGTCTCCGCGAAGTGATCCGTGATCGCACGCTGCATCGCAATCGCAGCATCGAGCGCTCCGGAAGCCGACCGGAACGACGTCATGAAGCCGTCGCCCATCGCCTTGACCTCGGTCCAGCCGTGCTGGGCCAGGGCTGCACGAATCAGGTCCTCGTGTTGCCGCAGGAGATCGCGCGCCCTCGCGTCTCCGAAGCGATCGGTCAGGTCCGTGGAAGCCTCGATGTCGGTGAAGAGGATGGTGCGCAGGGAGTCACCAGGCGCGGCGCTGCCGGGCTCCACCGCGGCGGGCCGGATCGAGTCGAAGAAGTCGATCACGGAATCGATCTCGCCGAGGCGGGGATCCAGCTCTTGACGCGGCATGCCGATCAATCGCGCCCCGGGAATCCGCGAGGCGATGAGGCCGGCGGACTCGCCGTAGTCCAGCTCGGAGTCTCGCGAGAACACGATGTCAACAGGAACGGTCACGTCCTCAAGCGCCACCCCCTGCAAGTCCCAGGCGCGCCGGTCACGGGCCCGGCCCCAAACTCGGTCGGCCAGTGAGAGTCGGATCATCTGATCGCGAGAGGTCTTCACGTTCCAGCCGCGCCACAGCAGCCGAGTTTCATGGAAGAGGCGTGGGTATTCGTCTTGCATCGGAAAAAGGAATTGATAGGGCTGCGGGGGGGGGGCCGCTAGCGGTGCAGCCCCAGAGGATGACCCTTGCAACCCGATCGGCGTGCGCCAGCGCGTAGTGCAGCAGGAGTTCCCCTCCGGGCGAGACGCCCAACAGCGTGAGCTGGTCGAAGCCGGTGGACCGCCGCAGCTCCTCGAGATCCGCAACATCCGGTTCGTCCGAGTGCTCACCACTTGAACTGCCGTGGCCCCGCAGGTCGTAGGCGACGACGGTCCAGTGCTCGGCCAGCCGCTCGTAGAACGTACGGAACTCGGGTACGTGCCAGTGCTCGGCGACGGAGGGGTAGTAGGCACCTTAGCTCACGACCAAGGCCGGGCCCGAACCTGCGGTCCAGTACGCCCTGCTCTCGCCGTCGGAAGTCTGCGTGAACTGGAGTGGTGGTGCATCCATCCGGGGCAGTCTAACGGGCCGGGTTCGCTGAGCGACTACTTGTCCAGCGAATCATCGACGCCCAAGCCGGGCCAGAAGAGCCGCACCTCGTACCACCAGCCCCAGGCCGAGAAGACGGTAAGCGGGACGACGAGGATCAGAATCAGCGGCTCGCAGGTCACAGCCAGCCAGATCAGGAGGCCGCTCAGAAAGAAAAAGAGCAGGCCCGTGGTGAGGTGCACGAAGATGACCTCGGCGCGGACGAAGTGGCGCAGCATGGCGAATCCTCAAACAAAGCGTAGCCCGCCCACCGCCGGTCGTTAGAGCGAGTCGGCGTTGAAGCCCAGGCCGAGGAAGAACTTGCCCAGCGATTCGTAGTGCGTCATCCGGGACTGCACGTGCTGGGTGATGACCTTCATGTCCTGGTAGCGACGCTGGAAGGATCGGTCCTGGAAGATGCCATCCGTACCGACTACGACGTAGGCCAGATCAACCACTTCCTCCGCCTGCCGGATCGCGTCCGTCGCCGCCATGCGCAGCAAGGCGAGCTCCTGATCCGAAAGGCGCCAGTCGACAAGCGCGGAGTCCCAGGTTTCGGCCACGGTCGTGTGGAGGAACGAGTTCGCTGCCCGCCAGCGCGTCTCGGCGTGTCCGATGCGGTCCTGCACCCATACCTGGTCACGCAGGGGGTTTCGCTCGAAACGCTGCGCCTTGTCCTCGGCCAGGTCGAGCGCGAAATCCAGCGAGGCGCGCGCCACGCCCAACGCGACCGCTGCGAAGCCACCCGCGAACAGCAGCGACGTGGGGATCGCGTGCAACGGTCGCGCTGGCGCGCCAGCGATCCTGGGGAAGCTGCGCTCAAGCGGCACAAAGAGGTCGTGGACGCGGAACTCGTGACTTCCGGTGCCGCGCAGCCCGGCCACGTGCCAGGTATCGGGCAACTCTGCATCGGACTTGGGCAACAGGAAGAGACGCACCTCCGGCTCGGCGCCGCTCATGTCCGTCGCCTGCGCCGCCAGCCAGGTCGCGTGCGGTGATCCACTCGAGAACCACCAGCGCCCACTGAGGATGTGCCCGCCGTCGACGGGCTGCGCGGATTCCTCGAGCGGCGGCCCATTCGCGATCACCGCACGCGGTTCGTCCCAGATCTCGTGCCGGGTCTCGTCAGGCAAGCCCCGTTCATACGTCGCCCAGACATTGCCCTGGTTGACGCACCAGCCCGTACTGCCATCGGCCTCGGCGATGGCTTGGACTGCCTTCACGAACGCGGGATAGGGCGTGTCCGATCCGTCCAAGTCGGCGGGCAGCAGCAAGCGAAAGAGGCCAGCATCGGCCATGGCGGCGGCAAGCTCGGGGGGGATTTCGCGAGCGTCGTCGATCGCGTCCGCCGCCTGCGCGATACGCGGGACGAAGTCGTCCAGCGTCGTCGCCAGCGCGACGCGCTTGTCCCGATCGCTGTCCGCCACGTGTTCCCCACTTCCGGCCACGCCGTAGGCGCGGCAGGCTAGCAGCACCCTCTCGCAGACCAAAACACCCGGCGAACAACACCCCGCCGTCGCGAATCGCTATCCTCCCCCACGTCCTTCGACCACACAGCGCCGGAGCCCGTCATGACACCGACCGAGTCCTACGACCCCGACCGCCACGGACGCGACACGCCACAGGAGACCTTTGGCCCGGTGGTCAAGGTCGAGAAGGAGGCGGGCGGCGGCATCTACGTAATCACGCTCAACCGGCCGCACCGGCTCAACGCGATCGGCGACGGGCTGAGCGAGGCGCTGGAAGAAGCGTTCATCGAGTTCCGCGACGACCCCGATGCTCGCGTCGCGGTCCTCACCGGGGCCGGCCGCGCCTTCTGCGCGGGCGCGGACCTGATCAACACCGCCGAGACCCGGGCGGCCGAGGCCGGCGAGAGCCAGCGTCCCTCACCCGCCGCGCGTCGACGCAATGCGGTGCCACTGTCCGAGTCGCTCGGGCTCTGGAAGCCCACGATCGCCGCGATCAACGGCTACGCCGTCGCCGGCGGCTTCATGTACGCGATGCAGTGCGACATCCGGATCATGGCCGAAGAAGCACGAGTGGGCATCGCGGAGACGCGCTGGAACATGGGCGGCGCGGGCTGGATGGCCCCGCTCACGCGGCAGATCGGCCTGGGCTCGGCGCTGGAGTTGATCCTCTGGGGTGACACGCTCTACACGGCTCAGCGCTGCTACGAGATCGGCTGGGTGCAACGCGTCGTGCCGGGCGACGAACTGCTGTCGACCGCGATGGACTACGCCGAGCGGGCGCTGGTGATGGCCCCGCGCGCGGTGCGCAACATGAAGGAGGCGCTCTACCGCGGCTACTACATGGATCCGCTCGAGGGGCAGGCCTTCGGCAACGCGATCGAACAAAACCTGGCCGGGATGCAGGATTCGATCGAAGGACCCAGCGCCTTCTCCGAGAAGCGACGGCCACGGTTCACGGACTCCTGAAGTCGTGACATCAACGACTCCCCCCAGAGTCGGGCCGCTGGCCGGCGTCACGGTGCTCGACCTGACGCAAAACATCGCGGGCCCTTACGCCACCAAGCTGCTGGCCGGCGCCGGTGCCGACGTGATCAAGATCGAGCAGCCGGGCGGCGACCCCGCCCGCCGACTGGGACCGTTCAAGGACGGTAGGCCACATACCGAGGCCAGCGGGACATTTTACTACTTCAACACCAGCAAGCGCTCGCTCGTGCTCGATCTGCGCAGCAAAGTCGCGTCCGAGATCATCGGCCGCCTGGTGGACCGCGCCGACTTGGTCGTCGAGAGCCTGCGGCCGGGGCGGCTGGATGATCTGGGGTTGGGCTGGGAGTTCGTGCGTCAACGGCGCAGCGATGTTTCGCTCGTTTCGATCAGCAACTTCGGGCTGACCGGTCCCTACCGCGACTACCTGGCATCCGATCTGGTGCTGTTCGGGTTCGGCGGTGAGATGTACTCGATGGGCAGCCCCGATCGCGAGCCGGTGCGCATGTTCGGCACGGCGGCGCTGGTGGAGTCGGGCTCCGCCGCCGCCGTCGCATCGATGGGCGCGCTGATGTCCGGCGCGGTTCACAGCGTTGGGCAGCATGTTGATGTCTCGCTGGCGGATTGCCAAGTGGGCGGGGTGGATCGACGGCATGCTTGGATCATGTCGCACGAATACTCGGGCAAGAAGGGGCTGCGCGGGGCGGGCTCGGTGGGCTCGGGCAGCACGGTCTACCCCTGCGCCGACGGCTACGTGGAGCTGACCGGGATCCAGCTTCGGCTCGACCGGCTGCAGGACATGCTGGGCAACCCCGAGTGGCTGACCGACCCGCGCTGGAGCGAGACGGGCGCGTTTTACGACGCCGACCTCGTGGGCGAATTCCAGGCCCACATGATCGCCTGGCTGATCGAACGGACAAAGCGCGAAGTCTGGGCGGAAGCGCAACGTGCACGCGTGCTCTGCGGTCCGCTCTTCAGCGTCGACGAGATCTACGCCGACGACCATTTCCGCGACCGCGGCTTCTTCGAGACGACCGAACACGCGGTCCTGGGGTCGGTCGAGATTCCGGGCCGCCCTTTCATGATGGGCGCCTCGCCGTGGCCGGCCGCCCGTGCCGCGCCGCTGCTCGGCGAGCACACGCGCGAAGTGCTGACGGAGAGCGGCTACGGGAACGGCCAGATCGACGAGCTGATCGCCTCCGGCGTCGTGGAGAGTGCGCCCGGAGCCGAGGTAAACGCATGACCCCGCTTCCGCTCGAAGGCGTCCGCGTGCTCGACTTCTGCGTCGTCTGGGCCGGGCCGTTCGCGACGATGCTGCTGGGCGACCTCGGCGCCGAGGTGATCAAGGTGGAGAGCCCCTTCGTCATGCAACCGATGACGCGCGGGGTGCTGGCTCACCCCCCCGAATCTTCGATCGATGCCCCGGCCCCGGCGGGCGCGTTCCCCAACAACGAACTGGGGCCGCGCCCGTGGAACTACACAACGACTTTCGTCAACGTCTATCGCAACAAGAAGAGCGTGACGATGGACCTGTGGCGGCCGGAGGGCCTCGATCTGCTCGCGCGCCTCGTGGCCGAGTGCGATGTCGTCTACGAAAACAACGCCACCGAGACCTTGCCGAAACTCGGCATCACGTACGACTGGCTGCGCTCGATCCGCGAGGACATCATCATGCTGCGCGTGCCCGCCTACGGCAGCAGCGGACCCTACGAGAACGCCCGAGCTCTCGGCGTGCATCTGGAGTCGGTCATGGGGCACACGCTGCTGCGCGGCTATCCCGAGGCCGACCCGACCGAAACGACGCCGATCTTCTCCGGCGACTACATCGCGGGCAGCCAGGGCGCGATGGCCACAATGATGGCACTCTGGCACCGGCGTCGGACGGGCGAGGGCCAGCTAATCGAACTGAGTCAGGCCGAGAACGCCGCCGGGATGCTGGCGCAGGGCTTCATGGACTACGCCCTCAATGGCCAAGGCCCCGCACGACACGGCAACGACTCGTACTACGGCGCAGTCCCCTACGGCGTCTATCCTTGCCGATCTCCGGGCACTGCCGCCGACGGCGGCGATCACTGGGTCAGCATCAGCGTACTCAACGACGACCAGTGGCGGGGGCTCGTCGCCGCGATGGGCAGCCCGGGGTGGGCTACGCCAGACCTCGACGAGCTGGCCGGCCGCCGGGCCCGGCGCGACGAGATCGATCACGAGATCGCGGCCTGGACGGTCCAGTTCGACGACTACGACCTGACCACCCGGCTGCAAGAGGCCGGCGTCCCCGCCGCACCCGTGCTGGAGGCCTCGCGCGTGCACGACGATCCCCAGATCCAGGCGCGCGGCCTCTTCGGCCCGCTCGAACTACACGACGAGATCGGCACCTTCACGTACAACCGCCCCTTCCTTGGCTTCTCGGAGACGCCGCTGACCGTGCGCCAATCTCCCGTCGCGATGGGGGAGCACAACGAGTACGTCTACAAGGAAGTGATCGGCGTCGACGACGAGGAGTACGCCCGCCTCCAGGCGGCGGGCCACATCTCGATGGACTTCGACCCGTCGGTGCCGTGAGCCCAGGCGCGCCGGATCAGATCACGGCGTCGTCGCGCAGGCGGCTGATGTCGTCCCAGGAGTAGCCCAGCTCCAGCAGCAACTCCTCGGTGTGCTGGCCCAGTTCGGGGGCGGGGCCGCGTGGTTCGATGCGAGCCTCGGACATACCGACCGGGGTGCCCACGATCTTGATCGGACCAACCAGGGGATGCTCGACCTCCTGGATGTAGCCGTTGAGCAGCGCCTGCTCGCCGTCGACGATGTCGTCGTAATTCTGGACCGGGCCGCTGAGGATCTCACCAACCTCGAGCGCATCGAGCCATTCCTGCGTCGGGCGGGTGGGGAAGATCTGGTCCAGCTCCGCGCGCAACTCGTCCCCATTGCCGTAGAGCATTTCGGGCGTAGCGAAGCGTGGGTCGTCGATCAGCTGCTCGGCGTCGAGGATCTGACAGAAGCGAGGCCACTGGTCGGGCACGACGCCGCCCAGGCAGAGATACCCGTCGGCGGTTTCGAAGGCGCCCCAAGTGCCACTTGTGATCAGCGTGTGTCCCCGTCCGGCGCGACGGATCGGCTCGCGGGTGATCGCGTGGTGCGTGATCTCCCAAGCCTGCATCGCGATCGCGGTGCCGTAGAGCGAGACGTCGACCTCCTGGCCGTGGCCGGTCTGATCGCGGTAGCGCAACGCCGCCAGGACGGCAAGCGCCTCGATCATGCCCGACGTGTGATCGGCGACGGAGGAGCCGGCGGGCAGCGGGATCTCGCCTTCGTAGCCGGTCACGTCCATGATTCCGCTGGCGGCCTGGCCGAGCACGTCGCGGCCGGGCTTGGTGGCCCAGGGGCCCTTGGGGCCAAAAGTCGAGGCAGTGACAAAGATGATGTCGGGCTTGATCGCCTTGAGTTGCGTGTAGCCGAAGCCGAGTCGTTCGAGCACGCCGACGCGCCAGTTGTTAACGACGACGTCGCTGGTCGCGGCGATCTCGTGCACGATGCGAATGGCGTCAGGCTGCTTGAGGTCGAGGGTGACGCTCTTCTTGCCGCGGTTGTGCACGGTGAAATAGGGGCTGACGCCGAGCAGCGCGGGATCCTTCGCAACGGCTCCACGCGAGAGCTCACCCGTCCCTCGACGCTCGATCTTGATTACCTCGGCCCCCATGTCGGCCAGGATGGCAGTGCCCCAGGGGCCCTGAATCTCCTGGGAGAAGTCGAGGATGCGCACACCTTCCATGATCTCGGTCATCGTCTGACTCCCCGTCGTGTTCCCAGCGGTAGCAGCGGCCGGGCGCATGCTAGCCTCCGGTGCCGAGGTCACCACTTATGAAGATCACCGAGATCGAGACGTTCGTCGTCGACGCTGGCTGGCGTCCCTGGCAGTTCACGGCCGTGCGCACGGATGAGGGCATCACTGGCTATGGCGAGATGTCCGATGGGCGCAACCCATACGGCATCGTCGGCACGGTGACCGACTTCGAGCCGCTGCTGATCGGCAGCGACCCGTTGGCCGTCGAACAGCGCTACTGGGACATGTACCGGCTGGCGCGACAGAGCCCCGGCGGGATCGCCGCCAAGGCGATCGCGGGGATCGAACTGGCGCTATGGGACATCAAGGCGAAGTCACTGGGCGTGCCCGTCTATGCGCTCTTCGGCGGCCCGACGCGCAGCGAGCAGCAAGTATACTGGTCGCACTGCGGCAGCTCGCGCGCCCGCGCGCACGAGATCATCGGCGTGCCGCCGATCCGCTCGCTGGACGACGTGCGGGCGCTGGGCGAAGAGGTCCGCGACAAGGGCTTCCGCGCGCTCAAGACGAACATCGTCTTTCCGGGCGACCCAGCCCGTACGTACGGCGTCGGCTTCGGGGGCGGACCGGGCACGACGGACCAAAACATCACGCCCGCTTTGCTGCGGCACATCGAGCAGTACATCGGCACGTTCAAGGAGGGCGCCGGGCCGGACGTGCAGATCGCGCTCGACCTGAACTTCCACTTCAAGCCGCTGGCTGCGCGCCAGATCTGCCAGCTGCTGGAGCCGTTCGAGATGATGTGGGTGGAGATCGACATGTACGAGCCGGAGGGGCTGGCTGAGGTCAAACACAGCACAACGGTGCCGATCACCTCCGGCGAGAACTTCTACGGCCTGCGCGAGTACCGCCCCTATTTCCAGGCCCGGGCGATGGACAACGTCATGATCGACGTGCCCTGGAACGGCTTCGCGCGCTCACGCGACATCGCGATGGCGGCGGAGAGCTACGAGCTGAACGTCGCGCCGCACAACTACTACTCGCACCTCTCCACGATGCACTCGCTGCACCTCTGCGCGACGCTGCCCAACGTGCGGATTATGGAAATCGACATCGACGACGTGCCCTGGAAGGACGAGCTGACCGGCGGTCCGCTCGAGATCGAGGACGGCCAGCTCTCGCTGCCCACGACGTCCGGCTGGGGCGTCGAACTGAACGAAGAGATGGCCCGCGCGCGGAGGTGGGAACCCGGGCGTGGCCCCGGCTTCCTCAGTCGCTAGGCGATTGCCGTCAGCACAGGCCGGGAGCGCTACGCAGTCCAGTCGATAAGCTGCTCGGGCTCAGGGGGCGGTTCGCCGTCCGCCGCAGTCTTATCGACCCCGGTGATCTCCGCGATTTGGCCGCGGAACCACTCGCCGAATCCCGTCGAGCTCATCATGTGCTCGAAACCGGCCTCCGCATCATCCGCCTCGGCCCAGACCACGATCTGAGTGCCGCCCGGCGTCTGCACGAGGTGCCAGGTCTCCCGCGTCGCATTGCCGGCCTCGGCTTGGAACGCGTTGAACTCGTCTCCACGCGCCCCCGTTATCTCGCCGGCGAACGCCCGAGCCGCATCCTCTCTGCGCGGCGCCACGGGCATCACCACAAGCATCACAGGCATGGTGCCTCTTTCCTGAAAACTCCTCGCCGGTTCCGATGAGTTCAGGAATGGTAGTGGCCCCGCCTGCTCGGTGCGGACTAAACCATTGTCGCCATCAACGGCCGACGCCGGATCCGTCCGCGAGCCTGAGAAACGCGGCAGCCTGGACTAGATCGGGATCGGGCTGCAGGCTCGCGAGCGCTGCAGCGGCCTCGGATGAGTCGCAGGGGCGGGGCCGGAAGTCGACTGTCCGGTTGTCCGTCAGGAGGCAGGTAAGCGTGGCTGTCCGGAAGCCCGCTGCCGTCAGCTCCGTCTGGGCCAGGACGGAGATCCCGGGCACAGCTTCGCTGTAGCGCCCCGGAGTGCCGAAGACGAAATTACCCAGCGAATAGAGGACGAGCATGCCGTCGACGAACTCGACGGGCTGCGCCAAGTGCGGCCCGTGGCCAATCACGAGGTCGTAGCCGGCGTCGGCGAAACGCTGCGCCCAGCGTCGCTGCTCGTCCTCAATCCCCTGATAGTTGGTGCCCCAGTGCACGAAAGCGACGAGCCAGCGCGCCCCCGCCCCGCGGCTCTGGTCGAGTCCCAGCTGGATTGCGGAGTAACTGGGGACCAGCGACCCCAGTGTCGTTCGGCTGGCAAGCCGCTCCCGGCTCGCGTCTTCCCCGAAGCCAACCACCGCCACGATGCCGTATGGCGTTTCGATCAGAAGCGGCGACGCTGCCTCGATCTGATCGCCGCCCGCGCCGAACGTCGACAGGCCGGACTCGGCGAGTGTCGCGATCGTGTCGGCCAGGCCCTGGGGACCGCGATCGAGCGAGTGGTTGTTGGCCAGGCCGACAGCGTCGATTCCGACGGCGGCGAGTGCGGCGGCGGCCGCCGGGTCGGACTGGTAGGACCAGCGCTGGTTGGGATCCCATGGCGTGCTGCGGCTGGTGAGCGGGCCTTCAAGGTTGGCGACAACGTAGTCCGCCTCAGGCAACGGCACGAGATCGCGGAACGGCGCCAGGTAGCCCTCCCGATCCAGGAGGGGTTGGGCCGCGTCGCTCAGCAGGGTGTCGCCCAGCCAGAGAATCGTGAACGGCGACTCGTCGGCCGACGCAGGCGCGGCACCGTCCGGCGCGCTGCAGCCGGCCAAGATCAGCGCCAGCGCGCCCCACAAAAGCCAGCGCGCCGGGAGCATCGTCGGCCTCTCAGCTAAACGGAGTAGACCAGGTCTCCGTCGACGTAGGTCTGCTGGACTTGGATCTCGCGAATGAAGTCCGAGTCGACCAGCGTCGGGTCGTGGCTGAGCACCGCCAGATCGGCACGCTTGCCGACCTCGATCGAGCCGACCTCCTGGTCGCGGAACATCGCCGCCGCCGAATTGAGCGTGTACGTACGCAGCGCTTCGAGTGGTGTGATCGCTTGTTCGGGCGCGATCTGGTGTCCGTCCGATCGGACCCGACGCGCGACGAGCGCGTACAACCCCAGCAACGGCTCAACTGGGGCGCAGGGGTAGTCCGAGCCCGAGGCGACGGTGATGCCGGCGTCGAGCAGCGATCGATAGGGGACCGGCGGCGCGTCGATGCCGGCTTCGGCGAACCGTTCCTCGAACTTCTCGCCGAACGAGTAGAGGAAGGGAGGCTGGTGGGAGACGAAGATTCCCAGCGAGGCGGCGCGCTCGATCTGCGCGGTCGTGCCGTAGGTGAAATGTTCGATGCGGTAGCGGGCATCTTCGCGCGGGACCTCGCGCAGCGCGCGCTCGAAGGCGTTGAGCGCCTGCTCGATGGCGCGGTTACCGAGACAGTGGATCGCAACCTGGAGCCCGTTCGAGGCGGCGTCGAGCACGAGATGGTCGACGTCCTCCTGGTTGTAGTAGGGCGTACCAACGTTCTCTTCCGTGCCGTCGGCGTGGCAGACGGTGATCGCCGCGCTGGGCCAGACCGGGTCCATGAAGATCTTGACGATGCCGCCGCGCAGACGGTCGGAGACGTCGTCCTGATCGAAGGCGCCGACGGCGGCTTCCTCCGGAATTTCGAAGAAGCCCGGGCCGCCGCGCATCTGATGGATCGCGATCGGAATCTTGCCGCGCTGATCGGCGAGGCGGTAGATCTCCGCGCTCTCCGGCATGACCAGCGCATCGCCCACGCTGGTGATGCCGTGCGAGAGATGGCGCAGGGCGTTCTGCTCGACGAGGCCCGCCACCGCGTCCGGGCCGAAGGCGTCCATGTAGCCGCGCATCGACGCATGGTGCACCGAGTCCATGGCGCGTTCCCAGAGCACGCCGTTCGGCTCACCGCTGGCGTCGCGCAGGATCTCGCCGCCGGCCGGGTCGGGCGTGTTGCGGTCGATGCCGGCCACGGCCAGAGCGGCCGAGTTCGCGTAGCAGGAGTGGTAGGAGGAATCCATGATGCAGACGGGGTTGTTCGGCGCCGCCTCGTCTAGCTCGCCGCGCAGGAGCTCGGCGTTTTCGCCGGACAGGCGTGTGCTGTAGCCCAGACCCCAGATCCACTGGCCGGCCGGGGCGCCCTGGGCCGCGGCGGCGATCGCGTCCAGCACCGCGGGTTTGCCGCTCATCGGCGGCGTGCTGCAATCGACGGAGCGCGGCTCAAACGTCGTCATGCTGAAGTGGTTGTGCGGGTCGCAGAATCCCGGGATCAGGGCGCGGCCTTGCAGTGACACGACCGTGGCATCGGGGCCGACGGCTTGCGCCACCTCGGCACTGTCGCCGACCGCCACAATGCGGCCGGCGCGTACGGCGACGCCGCTGGCAATGTGATCGAGGGCGTCGATCGTGAGGACCCGTCCACCTTGGAAGAGGAGTTCCATGTTCGTGTTCCTTCACGCGCGGAAGCGCTGGCTGGAACCGAGAAGGTAGCGCTTGGGTGGCGCTTGGGGGCGCGGGCTCCGTGGCAGATCGCTACACTCGGCCGAATGTTTTTAGGGGGAACAACACATGCCCAACAAATACGACTACATCATCGTGGGCGCGGGGTCGTCCGGCGCCGTCCTGGCGGCGCGCCTGACGGAAGATCCCAACCGCAGCGTGCTGCTGCTCGAGGCTGGCCCGGACTACGCCAACGTGGAGCAGACGCCCGATGACCTACTCAACAGCTATTGGCCGTCAACGATCGATCACGACTGGGGCCTAAAAGCGGAAGCCGTGGCCGGGCGCGACATCGACTACACGCGCGGCAAGGTCACCGGCGGGTCGTCGGCAGTCAACGGGGCGGTCGCGATCCGCGGAGTGCCGGAGGACTACGACGAGTGGGCCTCGCTGGGCAACGACAACTGGTCGTGGGAAAAATGCTTGCCCTTCTTCCGCAAGCTGGAGGATGACCAAGACGAGAGCGGCGACTTCCACGGCAAGGGCGGTCCGATCCCGGTCGTGCGTTGGAACATCGACGAGCTGCGCCCGCTGCAAGTCGCTTTCCGCGACGAACTGCTGGGCAAGGGTTTCCCGGCGCACGACGACTTCAACGCCCCTGGCGCCACCGGCATCAGCCCACTCGCCCAGAACCGCGAGGGTCGCACGCGCATTTCAACCGCGATCGGCTACCTGCAGCCCATCCGTGGCCGGCTCAACCTCACCATCCGCCCGCATTGCCTCGTGCACCGCGTCCTGATCGAGGGCGGGCGCGTGATCGGGCTGGAGGTCGAGTCGGGGGGCGAGGTACAGCAGGTCTACGGCGACGAGGTAATTCTCTCGGCCGGCGCCGTGCAGTCGCCGCCCATCCTGCTGCGCTCTGGGATCGGGGGCAAGGAGGACGTGGCGAAGCTGGGGCTGGAGATGACGCAAGAGCTGCCGGGCGTGGGGCACAACCTGATCGAGCACCCCATGGCCGGGATCCTCTGCACGCCGAAAGAAGGCGTGATCGACATGGACAAACCGCTGATCCAAACGATGCTGCGCTACACGGCAGACGGCGGCGAAGAGAACGACATGCAGATCTACATGCTCAATCATGTCCCTTTGTATGACCTGCCGGAGATGATGGAGAACTTCGGCGTGGAGGTCGCCTTCGGCGTCTTCCCCGGCTTGCAACGCCCCGAGTCGCGCGGCCGGATCCACGTGGAGAGCACCGATCCGAGTGCAGCGCCCCGGATCGAACTCAACTTCTTCGATACCGAAGCAGACAAGCGGCGCATGCGCGAGGGGATGCGCATCGCCTGGGACGTCGTCAACTCGCCCGCGGTGCTCGAGCACGCCGAGAACATCCTCTTGCTCGATCAGGCCACGATGGACGACGACGACGCACTCGACAAATACGTCTGGGACACTGCGATTCAGATCTTCCACCCCGTCGGGACGGCCAAGATGGGCCCCGCCGACGATCCGGAAGCTGTCGTGGATCAGTTCGGCCGCGTCCACGGGGTGGACGGGCTGCGGGTGGTCGACGCGTCGATCATGCCCAACATTCCCCGCGCCAACACCAACCTGACCTGCATCATGATCGGCGAGCACATCGCCGATTCGATCCTCAACGAATAAGAGAGGGCCAAACGATGGCCAGCCCACCCGTCTACTACCAGCTCGCGACCAGCGACCCTGCCCGCGCCCGAGCCTTCCTGGGCGAACTCTTCGAGTGGCCGGAGGGCGAAGACGATGCGTTGGCGATTCAGCCCGGCGGGCCGGCCGACTTCGATGTCGCCGGTCAGATCACACCGGAACGCGAGGGCGGTCAGCAGATCACGCCCTACTTCCGCGTCGGGGATCTGGCGGCGACGGTGGCGCTGGCGGAAGAGCGCGGTGCGACGATCGTGATGCCCGTGACGCAGGTCCCGCAGAGGCCGCACATCGCGATGATCCGCACGCCGGACGACGAGCTCAGCGTCGGCATCGTCCAGGCCTAAGAGGAGCGCCGGCTTGCCCGAACACCGCATTCTGCTCGACGTCGACACGGGCATCGACGACGCCCTGGCGATCATCTACCTCGCGGCCAGCGCGGAGGTGGAGTTCGTCGCGGCGGGCAGCGTGCACGGCAACGTCGATGCGCGACGCGCGGCGCTCAACACGCTGCGCGTGCTCGAGGTCTGCGGCTACCACGACGTACCGGTGGCGCTGGGCGCCGCCGAGCCGCTGGCCCAGCCGCTGAGCGTCGCATCCTTCGTCCACGGCGAGGACGGGCTGGGCGATGTCGATGAGCCGGGGCCGTCCGGATCGCCGAGCGGCGAGCAGGCCGCCGATCAGATCGTTCGTCTCGGCCGGGAATCGCCGGGCGAGCTGGAGCTGCTGGCGGTCGGGCCGCTGACCAACCTCGCGCTCGCGGTCACGCAAGACGCGCAGGCACTGACCCGCTTCAAAAGCGTCACCATCATGGGTGGCTCTGGCCCACAGAAACGGGATTGGAGCATGGGCGCGACGGACGCGAATATCGATCACGACCCCGAGGCGGCGGACATCGTCTTCGCCGCCTCGGACCGAATCACGATGGTCGGCACCAACCTCAGCGCCTACATCGAGTTGCCGGCCAGTGGTTTGGATCAGCTCAAGGCCGCACCGCACCCGCACTCCGCGCTGGCCTCGCGCATCACCCAGTTCTACGCCGGCTTCCACGAACGCTGGACGGGGCGGCGCGGGATCAAGCTGTGGGATCCGTTAGCGGCGGCGATTCTGCTCGACCCGACTCTGGTCGACGCCGCCTACGACAGCCCAGTCGACGTGATCAAGACGGAGCAGGGCTTCCGCGCCGTCGGCCTCGACGACCGGCGCAGCGACGGCCGCTTCGACGCGCGGTCGGACGTGCGAATCGTGACCGCCGTCGACTCCGGCCGCTTCGTGTCGGGCTGCTTGGCGGCGCTGACTGGGCCACTCGCGGGCACGGGCTAGTCGGAACCGGCTGCTGTTTCCACAAGCGCCGCCGCGGCGCGACGGCGGTCGCGACGCGTCTGCAGCACGACCCAGCCCCAAAGGATCGACTGCAAACCGGCGCCAACCGCCCCAAGGGTCAGGTCGAGCGTGGCGAAGAGGACAGCGTAGACGGCGAGGATGACTGCAAGCGAAATCGATGTCGGCCAGGCGGGCTTGTCGTCGGTACGCAGGGTGGGCAACACGGTGGCCGCCAGAATGAATCCGCCGACCGCGAAGACCGCATCTTGCCACTCCATGCTGAGGTCCCTTCGCTGATTCGATCGGTGTGTGCCGTGCTAGCTCGGCCGCCGCCGCAGGGTGATTACACGATGCTTGACCCGCCACCCGGCGGGCGTCTTGACGACATCGTCGTAGTAGGAGGCTGTGCCGACGCGGCGCTCCGGCAACAGCGCGACGATGCGGAAACGGAGCTTGACCCCTTGGGGTGTCTCGTCCACGTAGATGTTCGTCATCATGTGCGTCCGCGGATGGTTGGCGTCCTCGTCCATGTAGCGCTTGATCTCGGGCAGCCCCTCCAGGCGCAGCGATCCCAAGTCGGTCAGGTCGAAGACCGCATCGTCGGTGAAGATCTGGTCCAGCCGATCCCAATCGCGATCGTCAATCGCGTCGCCGTAGCGGCCGGGCAGTTCGTGCAGTTCGAGTCGGTCGGCGCTGTCCATGTGCTGTTTCCTGTTCGTTGAGTCATTCGGACTTCATGCGGCGAGCATCGGCTCTACCCGGCCAGCGGCCGGCCCGGGCCGAACGCGAGTTGGCAGAATCGCTCGCCCATGCGCACGTAGCCATCACCGTTGGGGTGGAGCGCGTCGGGCAGATCAGCGACGTCGTTCGGGCCGAACAGCTCCAAGCCGTCGAGGTAGTGCAAGTTGGGGTCGCTTGGCTGCCGCAGTTCGATCACCGCCGCCATGATCTCCCGCATGCGCTGCAGCGTCAGCGATCCCGGGCGGACCGACTCGTGGCCAGGGATCGTCTCGAACACGCCGTCTGAGTTCGGCACCGTTGGGCCGGGATTCGTCTCGGCGCTGGGACAGATGATCGGCGAGGCAACGAGGATGGGCGTATCTGGCTGGCCCTCGCGAATGGTGTCGAGGAAGCCGTGCAGGGCTGGAGCGAAGGTGCGCTCCTTGAGCGAATCGGCGTTGACGACGTTGATCCCGGCTTTGAGGCTGATCACGTCGGCGGGCTGGTCGCGCATGGTGCGGGCAACGAACGGGTCGAGGTGGCAGTTGCCTCCGAGCCCCAGGTTGAGCAGCTCGACGCCAGCCAGACGCGCCGCGACCGCGGGCCAGGTCCGGCTGGGGCTGTGCGCGCCGGAGCAGTGGCTGATCGAGCTGCCGTGATGTACCCAGCGGCGGCGAGGCAGGGGCTCGCTCGCTTCAACCTCGGCCTCGTCGTCGACGCGGAGCGCGCGTAGTTCGACCATCGCGTTCGAGGGCAGCCACAGCTCGCAGCGCTTGGCGCCCTCGGGCAGATCGTCGAAGCGGAGCGTGGCAGCCTCGCCGGGCACGAGCTCGGCATCGTTTCGGCGGGTCAGATCGGCAATCACCAGGCGGTTTCCGCCCGCGGCCGTGCCGGAGCGGGTGTCCGCGTCGTCGAGGATCAGGTCGAAGACGATGTCGGTCTTTTTGCGGCCGGGGAACTCGAGCTGGGTTGTGATCACGTCCAACTCGAGCGACCGAGCGTCGGTGGTGAACTCCAACCGCACGCCGGACGGCTGGGTAACCATGTACTCCATGAACAGCGGCACCTGGGGCCGGGTCCAATCGGGCAGGCGGCGCGGCGTGATGCCGGTGGCGCTGCGATCGAGATCCAGCGCGCCCACGAGTCGAACCGGTCCATCCTCAAGCGGAATCGTACGCATAGCTTCCTCCGGCGCGCAGTCTAGGCGGCCAGCATGATCGAAACTTCTACAGCGGCCGCCACCGCTACTCAACGGTCCCGGCCGTGTCGCGGAATACCACAACGCTGTTCGACGCGGCGAGGCTGGCTGCTCGGCGCGGAGGCCCAGCGTCAATCCATGGTTTAGCCTGCCTCCTCAGCGTGCGAGGGCCGTCGCGGCGGTCTCCAGAGAGGAACCTGCAGTGGACGTTGCGAACAAGGTGGCGGTCGTGACGGGGTCATCTGCCGGGGTCGGGAGGGCGACAGCGGAACACCTCGCCGCGCTGGGGGCGAGCGTGGTCGTCAACTACACCCACAGCGAATCCGACGCCGATGAAGAGGTGGCGGGAATTCGCGGGGCCGGGGGAACGGCGCACGCGAAACAGGCCGATATCGGCGACGAGGCGCAATGCCGCGCACTGATCCGGGACGCCGTCGACACCTACGGCGGTATCCAGATCCTCGTTAACAACGCCGGTGCGACTCACTTCATCGACCACGCCGATCTGGAGGCGGTCACGTCCGAGGTGTGGTCCGACATCATGTCCGTCAATGTCGAGGGTGCCTTCAACTGCACGCGCGCCGCCACGCCGCACATGCGAGAAGCGGGCGAGGGTGCAGTCGTCAACGTCTCATCCGTCGCGGGGCTGGGGGGGGGTGGCGGGTCGTCGATCCCCTATGCGGCGTCGAAGTCCGCACTGATCACCATGACAAAATCGTTGGCGCGCGTGCTCGGCCCCGAGATTCGGGTCAACTGCATCGCGCCAGGGTTCATCACGGGACGTTGGCTGCACGGTGGACTGGGCGAGGAGACCTACGAAGCAGCCAAGGCCAACTTGACGGCGCGCTCACCGCTGCGCAATGTCGCGACGCCAGAAACGTGCGCCGACGGCATCCTGGCCTTCATTCAACACCACACGTTCTCGACCGGCCAGACGATCGTGGTCGACGGTGGCGCTGCGCTCTAAGGCCTCTCCATCGTCTCCGCGGGGTAGTCGTCGACCGCGAAGGCGGCGCCATTGACCTTGACCGTCTCTTCGATCGGGACCGGGTTGCGGATCGTCTGCTCAACAAAGCAGCCGTTCGAGGCGTTACGCAGCACCGCGGCCACGCGCGCCGGATCGTCGTCCGATTGGATCTCGAGCGTCGTCTCTACTCGTTCCATGACCGATTGGCGCGTCTGGCGATAGACGGATCCCCCAACCTTCCAGGTTCCGGCCACGTGCATCTTGGCGTCGGTGATTTCCACCCCAAGCATGGATGCGTACAGCATCACCTGGGTCAGGTGTCAGAACGGGATCGAGGCCAGGAAGTAGTGCAGCGGTTGTGGGGCGGTGCCGCTGCCACCGATCGCCTCGGGCTCATCACACTCGATCGTGAAGGGCCCGAAGCGGGCGACTTTGCGCTGGCCGTCGACGAGATCGACGTCGCCCTCGAAGGTGAAGTTCGTGCCCACAGTGACGTACTTGTGGAGCCGATCGCGCAGTTCCTCGTCGTTGCTCATGGCTGTCCTCCTCTGAACGCCGTGCTGACCGTTGTCTTTGGTTCGGGACGAGCGTCCGCCTATCGATCGAGTTTCTGCTCGTAGATGCCGGGCATGATCCAGGGCTCGGCAGGCGGCGGCTGGCTGAACTCCAACCCCTCGGTCTGCGAGCTGAGGTTGGTCAGCGTGAGCTGGAACGGAATCGTGTATTCGATCGCACCGTCGACGAGACGGAAGGGGCGGTCGTGCCCGGGGTAGAGCACGTCGGCTGCGGAAACCATCTTGGCGATGCTCTCGCTGGCCTCGGTCTCGTTCCAGAACACAAGCGGGTTGCGACCGCTCAATGCGATGCGCGCGAAATGGAGCGCGTCGCCGGTTAGGCCCGAGACGCCGTCGTCGGTGTTGACCAGCAGTCCGATACTGCCGGGCGAGTGACCCGGCAGTTCGATCACGCTGACTCCCTTGGCCAGCTCGTCGCCCTCGGCCACCTCTTGGATTGTGTGGGTCTCTAGCGCGGCGCCCGTCCACTGCGGCGTGGCCCAGTCGTTGCGATGCGGCTGCTGAGCGTAGGCCCGCTCTTTGGCGTGCAGCAGCATGGGCGTGCCCGGGAAAATGTCGAAGTTTTGTGCGTGGTCCCAATGGGCATGCGTCATCAGGATCAGGTCGATATCCGCCGGCGTCAGACCGCGAGCGGCCAACGCCTCCTCAAGCATGACGCGGCGTCCGACGTGCGCCGTGTCGACCAAGATCCGCGTCCCGTCCGATTCGACTAGGGCGACCGTGCAAAAGGCCGGCGTCCCCACCGTCGTGCCCCACGCCATTCCGGGCAGCAAGATGTCAATCGTGGCCATGTCGTCCTCCTGGCGGGGAAGATACAGCGTCGCGGTGTGAACACTCGGGCGCGCTCGCGGGTGGGACTACTCAAGCGTGGTCAAGTGCTCCCGCTTGGCCAAGTCCCAATCGATTTCGTAGCCTAATCCCGGCTCCGTGGGCGCGTGGACGACGCCGCCATCCATGCCGATCTCCTCGACGAGCCCGTACATGTTCGCGCCTGTGGACGGGAAGAATTCGAAGAACTCGCAGTTGGGCACGGCCATCGTGACGTGAAGGTTGGCCACGTTGTTGAGCGAGTTACCGCCGTGGTGGATCTCGCATTTCATCTTGAAGCCCTCGGCCAGGTGACAGAGCCGAACCAACGGCGTGATGCCGCCGGTCACCCCGACGTCGCCGCGCAGAATGTCGGTCGCGTACTGCGTGATCCACTGCGCCATGCCGTAGTAGCGGCCGGGCGCGAACTCCGTCGACATGATCGGGATGTCGAGCTTTTGGTGCAGCTTGACGTAGTTGTAGATGTCTTCCTCGACCAGCGGATCCTCGTACCAATAGTAATCGAGCTCTTCGATCGCGCGGCCCACGCGCAGTGCGTCTTCGTACTGGTACGACCACATCGAGTCCAGCATCAGGATCATCTCGTCGCCCACGGCCTCGCGCACCTCCCGCGAAATAACGACGTCCGACTTGGGATCGCCGTGCGGATGGATCTTGTGCGCCGACCAGCCCATCTCCTTGAAACGGATCGCCTCCTCGGCATACTCCTCCTTCGTCTCATGGAATGCGCTGCTGGAGTAGACCGGAACGGACTCCTTGCAGGTGCCCAACAGGCGATGAATGGGCTGTCCCGCGATCTTGCCGTTGATGTCCCAGAGGCAGACGTCGATCGCGCCGATCGCGTACGTCGAGACAGCCCGATTCTGCTTCCACAGTTCCGGCCAGATGGCGCCGATGTCCTGCGGGTCCCTGCCCATCACGCGGGGCTTGAGGAACTCGATCAGGGCGCTCGCCTGGTGCTCGGGCCGGCCCAGGAAGGCGTTCCCGCTGATCCCCTCGTCGGTCTCGACCGTGACGATACCGAGCTGCTTCTTACCGCCGAAGAACATGCCGAAGCCAACCTGCCATGGGTCGGTCGGCCAATTGATCAGATCCACTTTGACGTTGGTGATCTTCACGCGTTCCCTCGCAATCGATCGTCCTCCACGCCGCGGCGGCGCATGCGGCCAGCGCCTGAATCGGGCTGCACGAAGATGCGCCGCCCGCCTAACATAGCGTCCGCCCGAAGATTGTGATCGCCGCGAAGGGACTAACCGATGAGCCACGTCCGCATCCGCCAGATCTGCCTCGTCGCGCACGACCTGGACCGGATCCAGCAGCAGATCGAATCCGTCTTCGGGGTCGAGGTTTGCCATCGGGACCCCGGCGTGGGCCGCTACGGGCTGCACAATTGGCTGATCCCGTTCGGCGACCAGTTCTTGGAGACCGTCGCGCCCAAGCCGGGCGAGCACGACACGCCGGGGGGTCGCTACCTCCAGCGTCGGGGCGGCGACGGCGGCTACATGGTGATCATGCAGGTCCCGCGTCAGACCTTCGCCGGGTACGAAAGCCGCGTCGAGGAACTTGGGATCCGGCTCGTCTCCCAGCCGGGCGAGGGCGAGGCGGGCTTCGGCATGCAGCTGCACCCCAAGGACATGCCGGGCGCGATCGCCGAACTCCGCTGGAACGCCGACGAGGAACGGCGCGACGGCGACTGGTGGCCGGCCGGGGCCAACTGGCAACGGGCCAAACACACGGAGATCGTGGAGGGCATCCGGGCGGCCGAGATCCAGACGGCCGACCCGGCCGCGCTGGCGGAGCGTTGGTCCGCCTTGCTGGGCGGGTCCGTCGCAGCCGACGAGGAAGGCAATCCCAGCTTGGCGCTGGATGGCTCGTCGATTCGCTTCCTGACTCCGCGGGATGGCCGTCCGGAGGGATTGGGCGGCCTCGACATCTCCTCCAGCGACCCGGCGACGGCGCTCGAACGTGCCGAGCAGGCTGGCTGCCGCACGGGCGAGAACCTGATCACGATCTGCGGAATGCGGCTGCGCCTCGTCTAAGCCGCCGCTCGCCTTACTGCGCGTCGCCGCGGAGGCTCAGCCATTGGTCGGTCGCTCGCCAGAGCCGTTCGAGTGTCTGCGACCCTTCGAAGCCACGCGGGGAGACCAACTCCGGTTGGAAGTCGCGCCGAACGACGACGGGGCGCACGCGGTACCCAATCAGCCGCTCACGGCTAAAGCCCACCTCCAGCAGGACGCTCTGCGTGGTCTGCGTTGACCAACTCTGGTCGAAGACGAAGTTGCCCAGCGCGTAAGCGACGAGCGCGTCCCCGCGCTCGACATCGCGCTCGATCAGGGGCTGGACCGTGTGGGGATGATTGCCAACGACCAGCGAGGCGCCGGTTTCCAGCGCCGCGTTGACGATGGCCTCCTGGCCCGATGTCGTGGTCTGGACGTACTCCTCGCCCCAGCTCAGCGACACGATCACGTGGTCCGCGACCAGCCGCGCCGCAGCCACGTCCTCGGCGACAACTTCGGCAATGGCCGGGGCGGTGCCGGGACCCATCTCCTGGGCCCAGTACCAAAGCGCGATTGAGTCATAGGAGTGGATCGCTAGCCGCACCCCGTCCCGTTCGACAAGGGTCGGCGCCCTGGCCTCAGCCAGCGTCGATCCCGTTCCCGCGTGTGCGAGACCGCGTGCTTCCAGCTCGCTCAGCGTATCGACCAACGCGTCGCACCAGGGGCAGAACGTGTTGCAGTCGTCGGCATGGTTGCCGGCCGTCGTGACCACATCGACGCCGGCCTCGCCAGTGCATCGATAACCGCTGAATCCACCTGCAGCGTGAGCTGGACCAGGCGATCGATGCACGGCGTCGGCGCACCGAGATCGGTCGCACTTACCTCCATTGATACGGCCAGCACGTCCGCCGAACGCAGGTGCGAACCGACGAGCGCAAAGATCTCACCGAAGTCACCGCCCGCCAGGGACTGGACGGCGCTCCCCACGCAGCGCACTGGGATGAAATCCCCAGTCGCAATGTAGCCGAGCGGGTTGATCTCGGATGGCTCCTGCCAGCCGATCTGCTCGGCCCAGGCGCGATTCGCGCTCACCGTCCCGGCCTCGATGCAGCGAGCCTCGGTCAGGGGCGACTCATCGGCTGGGTCGCGCAGTGGATCCCAGCCGTCGATCACGAGTGGCAAGAGACCGGGTTCGAGCTGGTCTAGGTCGACGAGGGCCAACGCGCCCGGCGTCGTTTGCGCGGCTGCGACCAGTGCTTCCGCTTCCAGGAGCTGGACCGCGTCGCCCAAGCTGACGCCGAGCGACCACTGGAGCGCCAGCGCCTGGTCGGACGCCAGCAGCACATTGAGCGGCTGCTCCCGTCCGCCCAACTCCTCCCAATCGTCGACCACGCCGCTGAGGGCGTCGCGAAGTAGGTCCAATGAGAGCTCGAACACGTCATGCCGCTGCGGCACGACGACAGCCCACTACCCGTACCCGATCCCGCTCATCGGCACGGTATGTCGCTCCAGCTTCGCCGCGCAACTACCTCCGCCACCACCGGCCCGATGTGCCGTGCACCCGCTCCACGTCCGCATGGCAGCCGCGCGCGCGCGGGGGGGGGGCTGCCGTACATTGCCGCAGGGAGAGACGACGCATGAACGACGAGCACGACCGATTGTTGGGCGGCCTGCGCATCCTCGATGCCGGACAGGTCTTGGCGGGCCCTGTTGTGGGTGCGCTGCTGGGCGACATGGGCGCCGAGGTGATCAAGATCGAGATGCCGCAGCTCGTGGGCGACATGCGCGCGCAGCAAAACTCCACCCGCTCGCTGGAGTACCGCAACAAGAAGTCGATCACGCTCGACCTGCGCACGCCGGGAGCGGCGGACGTCGTCAAGCGGCTCGTGGCGATCTCCGACGCCATGATCGAGAACTACTCCCCCGGCAGGATGGATAAGTGGGGGATCGGCTTCGAGGCGCTGCAAGAGGCCAACCCGCGCATCATCCTGGTCAGCATCTCCGGCTTCGGGCAGACCGGCCCATACCGTGACCGCACGTCGTACGACCGCATCGGTCTGGCGATGGGCGGCGCGATCTACGTCACCGGCGAGGCGGATCAGCCGCCCGTGCACCCCGGCTACATGTTCGGCGACTACACCAGTGGCACCTTCGGCGCGTTGGCCATCTTGAGCGCCGTCTACCACCGCGACCACGAAAACTGCGACGAGCCTCAGCACGTCGATCTCTCGCTCTACGAATCCATCCTGCGCTTCTCCGGTCCAATGGCCGCCGAGTACAGCCGCTCCGGGACCATCCGCGAGCGACGCGGGAACGTGCGCGAGTGGTCGATCCCGGGCGAGCAGTTCGAGACCAAGGACGGCAAATGGGTGCTGATCTTGGCGCTCAATCCGCAGATCTTCCAGCGCCTCTGCGACGCGATGTCAATGCCCGATCTTCCGCAGGACGAACGCTTCGCCGACCGCGCCTCGCGGCTGACCAACGAAGCGGAGCTGCACCAACTGATCCGCGAGTGGGTCGCTCCCCAGGAGTCGACGGAGCTCTACGCGCTGCTGGGCGAGTACCGCGTGCCCTATGGCCCGGTCTATTCCATCGCGGACATCTTCGCCGACCCGCACGTCAAGGAGCGCGAAGATCTGGTGGTCGTGGACGATCCGGCGGTGGGGCCGGTCGTGACGCCCGCGCCGTACCCGCGCCTCTCGCACGCTCACGGGCGCGTCTACAGCCCGGCGCCGCTGATCGGCCAGCACAACGACGAGATCTACCGCGGCCTGCTGGGCTTCGAGGAGAGCGAGATT